>VFQQ010000693.1_pt1 | contig 59911 bp, 57 predicted proteins | sample 3512341 | NCBI WGS metagenome assembly VFQQ01 (sample SAMN10412373, study PRJNA504923) | tailings metagenome | isolation source: Relicate 2 Philex TSF1 revegetated site | place: Philippines: Tuba, Benguet | collected 2017-08-29 | reverse complement strand
CGCGCCTCGCGGAGAGCGTGCGCGCGCAGACGCGACCGTTCGCGGAGATCCTGTGCTACGACGACGGTTCGACGGACGACACCGTGCGGGTCGCGCGCGAACTCGGCTGGACGATCCTCACGCCCAACGCCAACGCCGGACCCGCCGCCGCACGCAACCGCCTGCTCGCTGCCGCGCATGCGCCGTGGGTGCATTTTCACGACGCGGACGACCTGCTTCAGCCGCAGTTCGTCGAACGCATGACCGCCGCAATCGGGGCTCAGCCGACGGCGGACGTGTTCGTCAGCCACATGGATTGGCTGACTGAATCGACGCGAACGCTCGAGGTCGCCTGGCGTTACGACGGTGCGGCGCTCGCGCGCGATCCGCTCTCCGCGACGATCACCGATCCCATCGGCGTGATCGCCTGCGTCTATCGGCGAGAAACCCTTGGGCGGATCGGCGGTTTCAACGAGCGCTTCCGCACCTGGGAAGACGGCGACCTGCACGTGCGACTTGCCGCGGCCGGTGCGCGTTTCCACGTGATTCCCGAGGTGCTTGCGATCGGACTCCGCCACGGCACGGGCGCGAGCGCCGACGGCGCGGCCGTCATCGCCGACCGGTTGCGCCTGCTCGAAGCCTACGCCCACGATTACCCGCACTGCGCCGCCGTGGCCGAGCAGGCGGAGAAACTGGCGATGTGGCTCATCGAGGAGAATCGTCCCGGGGCGGATCGCATGCTCGCGCTTTGCCGCGCGGCGGGGCGCCGCGTGCCAACGACCCGCCATCCCGTGTGGCGCGTCGCCCGAGCGCTGTTGCCGATACCCGCCGTGGTGAAGCTGCGCCGCTGGGCGCGGCGGCTTCCGCGCTGAACGCCACTTTTCCTTTCATGAAACCCACGATCATCTGCCTCTGCCCCGTGCGCAACGAAGCGTGGATTCTCGATCGCTTCCTCCGCGCCGCCTCGTTGTGGGCCGATCACATCATCATCGCCGATCAGGGCTCGACCGACGGCTCGCGCGAAATCGCGGCGCGGTATCCAAAGGTGCGCGTGATCGATAATCGCGACGCGGGTTACGACGAGCTATCGCGACAGCGGCAGCTGCTCGGAGAGGCGCGCAAAATTCCCGGTCCGCGCCTGCTCTTGGCGTTGGATGCGGACGAGGCGCTGACTGGCAATTTCACGACCTCGCCCGAATGGGCGACCCTGCTGGCAGCCGCACCAGGGACGGCGATTTACCTGGAGCGCGGCGACCTCTACCCGTTCTGCCAGGACATCGGGGTCTACCATAGTCCGTGGCTCTTCGGTTACATGGACGACGGTCGCGCACACGGTGGCGCGTTCATCCACAATCCGCGGCTGCCGCACGACCCTCACGGTCCAGCGCTCTACCTCGCCGAGCTCAAGGTGCTGCACTACCAATACACCGACTGGGCGCGGATGAAATCAAAGCATCGCCGCTACGAAGTGATCGAGACGCTCCAAGATCCGAAGCGCGGCGCGATTTCGATCTATCGCCAGTATCACCACATGGACCCGCCCAATCCTTGGCGAACGCCGATCCCGCCGGAGTGGTTCGCGGACTATCGCGCGGCCGGACTCGACATGACTTCGACGAACATCGACGGCCGCTACGCCACGGACCTCGAGGTGCTGCGCGCCTTCGAGCAGCACGGCACGCGTCGGTTCGCGAAACAGGCCATCTGGGACGTCGACTGGGTCGCCATCGCACGCGCCCACGGCGTGGCCAACCCGGAGCGCTTCGCGGATCCGCGCACCAGTTTCGAGAAGCGCGTGCACCTTTGGCTCGCGCGCAGCCAGGACCCGGCCGTGCTCCACAAATTCAAAAACCGCGTCACGAGCTTGTTTCTGCGACGCATCCTCGGCGGCTGGTGAATTCGCACCGCCATCTCCTCTACGTGAGCGATCTTGTGCCCGGTCCCGGCCAGGGCGGCCAAGTCATCCTGGACCGGCATTTGCGGCGCTTGGCCGCGGAGGGTTGGGAGATCACCATCGTTTCGTCCCAGCCCGCCCGCCTGCCCGGTCCGTGGCAGCACCGCACGCTTCCTGCGCGCCGCTGGTGGTGGCCGCCATTCCGGCCGCGTCATGCCCTGCTGGCCGCACTTCGCGCCCGCGCTTGGGAGCTCGAGCTCCGCGCGGTGCCGCGCGCCGATGCGATCGTCACCGTGGTCGGCGGCAAGCTCGGCTGGCTCGCCGCCCATCTTGCCACCGTTCAACGTGCGCCGCTGGTGGCGTTCGTGCACGATCATTGGCGCGAATGCGGCGCCAGCGACGATGCGCGCGTCGCCGAACGCGTCTGTCGCTCGGCCCGGCATTTGCTCGCAGTCTCCGAGGAGATGCGCGCAAGCCTCGCGGCGGAATTTCCGCGGACACCCAGCTCCGTGCTTCCGCCCATCCCGGCGGAACGCGCCGGGGCGTTCGCAACGTGGCGCGAAGTCCACGCCTCGCGGCCCGTGATCGCACATGTCGGCGCGTTGCACGCGTATCACGCCCCGTTCCTCGAGCGCGTGGCCCGCACGTGGGCCGAGCGCGGCGGAACGCTGCTGCTGCTCTGCCCCGCGGATAATCCCGTGCTCACGGAGCTGCGCCGCCGCATCCCGAATCTCCGGCACCAATCCTTTTTCCCGGAGAACCGCGACGCACTCGCCTTTATCGCCGAACACGCTTCCGCGCTCGCCGTGATGTATCCGTTCGGCCGCGAGGAGCACGGAGCACCGCCGACCGGCTTCCCGAGCCGCTTCGTCGAGTTCGTGCAACTCGGATTGCCGATCCTCATCGCCGCCCCGCTGCGCAACCCGATCCGGTCCTGGGCCCGGCGCCACGCGTGGCCCGCACAATTCGATCCGGCCGACGAAGCCGCGCTTCAGCAGACCGCGGAGCAATTCACCACGCGCGCCGGTTGGGAAACCTGCGCGCGCGCCGCGCAGAACGTCGCCGAGGGCGAGTTCGACGCAAACGCGATTCATCGGCGCTTCAGCGAACTGCTCGATCAACTCCCGGCGCGCTCACGCGCAGCTTGAGCGCGGTCGGCCTGCCTCCCCTCCCCCCGTCCTCGCCATGACACGCTCCACCATCCTCGGCATCGGCGGTTTGCTCGGTCACGACGCCAACGCCGCGCTCATCCACGATGGGCAGCTCGTCGCGGCCGCGCAGGAGGAACGCTTCACGCGCATCAAGCACGACGGCGGTTTTCCGCACCGGGCGATCGCGGACTGCCTCGCCTTCGGCGGCCTGAGTGTTCGCGACGTGACCGACGTCGTCTTCGCGGAGAAGCCGCTGCAAAGCCACTTGTTCAATGTCAGCCAGCGTCCCGGAAACTGGTTCACTCGCGCCCTGAGTTCGGTCGTCCCCGAGCGCTGGCCCGGGCTCTACACCCAGCCGGCCCGGGGCTTGTTCCCCGCCGCGCGCTTCCACTACGCGTGGCACCATCTGACACATGTCGCGGGCGCGTTTCACACCTCCGGCTTCGCCCGTGCGGCCTTCCTCTGCCTCGACGGCAAAGGCGAGGACTACTCGGCGAGCATCGGCACCGTCGACGGCCAGTCGATGGCGCTGCTCCGCGAGCAGAACTACGAGAACGGGCTCGGCCTGTTCTACACCCTGGTGACGATGCACCTGGGGTTCCACTCCTTCGGCTCCGAATACAAAGTGATGGGCCTCGCCCCGTATGGCCGCCCGCGCTTCGTCGATCAGCTCGGCCAATTGTTCACCACGGACGCACAGGGCGGATTCAGGTTGCGCCCCAGGATTCAATTCCAGTGGGAGCCAATGCTGGCGGCATTGCCGCTCATCGCGGAGGCCACGGGAATCGCGATTCGCTCGCCGAAGGATCCTCTGACGTCCGCGCACATCGACCTCGCGACGTCGCTCCAGCACATCTTCGAAACCGAGGTGCTGAAGATGGCACGCTTCGCCCGCGAACTCACGGGCGAGGAGAACCTGATCTTCTGCGGCGGCTGCGCGCAGAATTGCGTGACCGCCGGGAAGCTGCGCGCGGCCGGAATTTTTCCCCGCGTCTTCAACTCCCCCGTCGGCGGCGACATGGGATCCGGCCTTGGCGCCGCGCTGCTGCTCCAGAGAGCGCAAAGCCCGGGCGGCGTCGGACAAGTCGATCACCGCGGCTTCTACCTCGGGTCCGCACCCGGGCCGTCGCCGGCCGCGGCGCACCCGTGGAAGGTGCACGTGCCGGGCGATTTTGATTCCTTCGTCGCCGCGCAACTCGCCGAGGGCAAGATCGTCGCCTGGGTCCGCGGCCGAATGGAACTCGGGGCGCGCGCGCTCGGGGCGCGCTCGATTCTCGCCGATCCGCGGCAACCCGGCATGCAGTCGCGCCTCAATCTCGCGGTGAAATTCCGCGAATCCTTCCGCCCCTTCGCGCCGCTCGTGCTCGCGGAGGATTGCGCCGCCTGGTTCGACACCGATGAACCGAGCGATTTCATGCAGTATACCGCCAACCTCGTTCCGGCGCGCCGCAACCCGCAGCCGGAACGCTTCGCGTCGCTCCGCGAGCAGCTCGACTTTCCGCGCTGCGAAATCCCGAGCGTCGTGCATGTCGACTACTCCGCCCGTCTGCAAACGGTGCGAAGGAGCGTGCATGCCGATCTGCACCGCCTGCTCACCGCCTTCAAGGAGCGCACCGGCGTCCCGCTGCTCATCAACACGAGCTTCAACGTCTCCGGCCAGCCCATCGTGCGCACCGCGGCGGAAGCGTGGGAATGTTTTCTCCACACCGACATCGACCTGCTCGTGATCAACGACGAGCTCTTCCGCAATCCCTTCGAACTTTCCCGGGAGGAAAAACTGACATGGCTCAAGCAATTCGCCGCCTCGGCCTGATGATTGTCGCCGCGCTGTTGCGCTTGTTCGTCCGTCCTCCGCGCGCCGGCTGGACCGTCTCGCATCGGCAAAACGATTTGCGCATCCGCTGACCCGTGCGCCTGTCCGTCATCCTTTGCACGCGCGATCCGCATCCGGGGCGGCTGGCGCGGACCCTGCTCGGATTGCGCGCGCAAACGCTGCCGGGCACGGAATGGGAAACCCTGCTCGTTGACAACGGCTCCACCCCTCCGTTGCAGCTCGCGGCGCTGCCGCCGCATCCCGCCAACGTGCGCCTGGTGTCGGAACCGATGCCCGGGCTCACTCCGGCTCGGCTCGCGGGCATCGCCGCGGCGCGCGGGGAGCTGCTGGTGTTCGTGGACGACGACAACGTGCTCGCGCCCGATTTTCTCGCGCATGCATGGAACGCGTTTGCCGCCGACGGCGAACTCACCGCCGCCGGGGGGCCTGTGCACCCGGAGTTCGAATCGCCGCCGCCCGCTTGGACGCACGAGTTTCATTCGCTGCTCGCGCTCCGCGATCTCGGTGCGCAAATCCTGCGCGCGACGGGTGGTCCGAGCGCTACTTGGCCCAGCTTCGCTCCGGTCGGGGCGGGCCTTTGCATTCGCCGCGCCGCGGCGCAGCGCTACGCCGAGGCGGTGCGCCGTGATCCGCGGCGCGCGGCGCTCGACCGTCGGAATGGGGAACTCACTTCCGGCGGAGACAACGATCTCATCTTCACCGCGCTCCGGGCCGGCGGAGCGGTGGCCTACCGGCCGGAGCTCGCTCTCGTGCACCTCATTCCCGGCAGCCGCCTCGAAGCGGCGTATCTCGCGCGGCTCAATTTCGCGATCCAACGCTCGTGGGTGCGCGTGCTCGATCTTCACGGCGTGCGCCCGTGGCCGCCGATTCCCCGGTGGACTTTGCCGCTGCGCGCGGCCCGGGCGCGCTGGCGCTCGCGGGCGTGGCGCGGTCCGGCGGAGTTTGTCCGCTATCACGGCCTGCGCGGTCGCCTCGTCGGACAAGCCGATCTCGCCGCATGAACGTTGCCACTCCATCGCCGGGCGAGCTCATCACCGGCCCGATTCGCGATCGGCTGAATCACCTCGCCGCCCGGCGGAAACTGTCCGCGACCGACGGATCACCTTGCGACGTGAAGGCGGTCTTGGTGTCGAGCCACGACTCACGGGGGCGCAGCGCCGTGCAACCGCGCGCAATCACCCATTTCAACGCACTCCGCCACCGGTTTGCCTGCCCCTGAGGAGTTCACCATGACACTTCGCCGCCGCCTGAAATACCTCTACTACCGCCGCCTCGGCCGCTTCCCCTACTACAGCGAGACGCTGCACTTTCCGCCGGACTCCGTCGTCTTCGCCGAAGCGTGCATGCAAGGCATCTACGAGCACGCCAACCTGTGGTTGCTCCAGTGCGCCGTGCGGCCCGGCGGCTGGTATTTCGATATCGGCGCCAACATCGGGCTCATGTCCGCGCCATTGCTGAGCGCGGAACCGACACTCCAAGTCGTCTCCGTGGAAGCCTCGCCGATCACGGCACCGCTGCTGCAGCAATCCGCCGCTGTGAGTCGTCATCGCGACCGCTGGCACGTCGTTCCGCTCGCGCTCGGCGATGCACCGGGCCGCATCGCCTTTCATGCTTCGAGTGCGGGTGGCGGCGCCTTCGACGGCATACGCGACACCGGCCGCTCCGGCGGGGCGGCCAGCGTCGAGGTCGAGATGACCACGCTCGATTTGCTCTGGGAAAAGTTCGGTCGCCCGCCGGTCTGCCTGCTGAAGCTCGACATCGAAGGAGGAGAAACCTTCGTGTTGCGCGGCGCCCGCGCGTGCCTCGCGGCCACGCGGCCGGTGATCCTGCTGGAATGGAATCCGCTCAATCTCCGCGCCTACGGCCTCGTTCCGGAGTCGCTGGTCGAACTTGCCGACGGACTCGACTACGACGTGCTCACGACCCCCGGACTTGCGCCGGTGCGCGACGCCTCGCAACTCCCCTATCTCTCCCGCGCGAACGAGACGTTTCTGCTGCTCCCGCGCGGACGCTCCGCATGAGTTCTCCGCGGCCACTGACTCCGCTGCCCGAGCTCTCCGCCTGTCGCGCGCAGCTGCTGCGCGAAGGCGCTCCCGCGCATCCGCCGTTCGTGCCATCGAACGGACGAGGCCTGCTGGCCGAGCTTCCTGCCCCTCCGGCGAACGCGCCGACGGAATGGCCGTGGCAGGTCGAGACGACGCCGGTCTCCGCCGCCGAGTCCGCCGGCTGGCCGGAAATCTACGTTGCGATGCCGTCCTTCAAGCAGGGCGCGTTCATCGAAGCCGCCCTGCGCTCGGTGCTGCTGCAGAATTATCCGCGCCTGCGCGTCGTCGTCTGCGATGCCGGATCGTCCGACGCGACGCCGGCCGTGCTGGAACGCTATCGTCCGTGGCTCTCCCATGTGCGCTGCGCGCCGGACGGCGGACAAGCCAGCGCGCTCAATCTGGCCCTCTCGCTCGCGCCGGCTGCCGGCCTGCTGGGCTGGTTGAACAGCGACGATCTCTTCCTGCCCGGAGCGCTGCACGCGGTCGCGCGGGCGTGGTGCGCCACCCGGGCGGACTTGATCTACGGCGACGGCCTCGCGCTGGAGGAGCACTCGCGCCGGCTCCGTCACGACGCCGCGGGTTTCGCGCACCCGGTGTTCCGCCGCTATTCGGGCACGCTGCTCTCGCATGCGACCTTCTGGTCGGCGGCGCTCGCCCAGCCTTTTCGCCCCGAGTTGCACGGCTCGCTCGATTACGAATTCTGGATCCGCCTGCTGCCGCGCACGCGGCGCCGGGTGCACCTCGCGCAACCCCTCGGCGTGATCCGCGAGCATGCCGAGGCGAAGTCCCACGATCCCGCGCTCGCCGCGCGCTGGGCGGAGGACGCCGCCCTCAACGGGGCCGCCCACCCGCAGCTGTATCGTCCGGACCCGCTGCGCTCGCGCGCGCATCGCTGGGCTACGCGCGCCGTCCGCGCCCTGCGGCGCGGCCGCAGCCGGCGCAACACGCGCGCCATCTGCGCCGCGGCCCGCTGGCCGGAGCCGGAATTTTCGCCCTGACCGAACCGCGATGAGTCTCGCCGGCCGTCTTCTCTACCAACTCTGGCACCGTCCCACCGGCGCCATCGAGAATTCGCTGCGCCGCGGCGGTCCGCTGCGGCAATTCGCCGCGGCGCGCGGCCGGCGCGCAATGATCGCGGCCGCGGGCAGCCTGCCGCCATTACCCGCACGCCCGGGCCGAGCGGCGGTGGTGCATTTTCTCACCGGCCGGCGCTTCGCCTATCAAACCGCGTTCTGCCTCCACACGCTGGCGCGGCACAGCCCGGTGCCGGTTGCGCCGGAGTTTTACGACGACGGCTCGCTCAACGGCGACGCGCGCGCGCTGTTGCAGCGCCTGGCTCCGGCGGCGCCGATCCATGATTTCGCGCTGTTGCGCGACCGGCTGGAGGCGATTCTGCCGAGCGCCCGGTTTCCGACCCTGCGCGAGCGCTGGCGGAATTACCCGCATCTCCGCAAGCTCATCGATGTGCACGCCGGCCGCACCGGCTGGCGGCTCGTGCTCGACAGCGACCTCCTCTTCTGGCGCGAGCCCCGCTTCCTGCTCGACTGGCTCGCGGCCCCGGATCGTCCGTTGCATGCCACCGACTGCGCGGAAAACTACGGCTATCCCCGGACCACCCTCGAACGAATGGCCGGCCGGCCGCTACCGGCGCTCGTTAACGTCGGGCTCTGCGGGTGGCGCTCCGAAGACATCGATTGGGAGTTTCTCGAGCACGCCGCCGCGACGCTCCTGCGCGAACACGGCACAAGCTACTACCTCGAGCAGGGGCTCGTGGCCCTGCTCGCCGCGCGGCAAGGCGAGGCGCGAGCGATCGCACCGGCGAACGATTACCTGACTTATCCCTCTGCCGCGGAAATCGCGCAACCGACCGCGGTGATGCACCACTACGTCGACCTGTCCCGCGACGCCTATCATCTCACCGCGTGGCGCCAGGCCCTGCAGTCATCATGAGGCCGCTGGTCAGCATCCTCATTCCCGCCTATCAGTCGGCACCCTGGATACGGGCCACGCTGGAGTCCGCGCTCGCGCAAACCCATTCGCCGACGGAAATCATCGTCGTCGATGACGGTTCCATGGATGAAACAGCCGCGCTGGCGCGGGCGTGTGCAGCCGATTTTCCGGGCCGGATTCAAACCGTGACGCAGCCGAATCTCGGCGCCTCCGCGGCGCGCAATCACGCGCTTCGCCTGGCCCGCGGGGATTTCATCCAGTTCCTTGACGCCGACGATCTGCTTTCGCCCCGCAAGATCGAACTTCAGCTTGCGCGGCTGGCCTCCGCGCCGGCGGGAGCGGTCGCCACCTGTCGCTGGGGGCGCTTTGAGCACGATCCCGCCGCGGCGCGGTTCGTGGACGAGGACGTTTTCCGCGACTTCGCGCCGGTCGAGTGGCTGCTCCTCCACGCCTCCCGCGCCCGCATGATGCATCCGGCCGCATGGCTCGTCCCGCGCGCGGTCGCCGAGAATGCGGGGCCGTGGGACGAATCGCTCTCGCTCAACGACGACGGGGAATACTTCGCGCGGGTTGCGCTCGCATCGTCGGCGGTCGCCTTCGCCTCGGAGACGGGCGCCGCTTCGTATTACCGGTCCAGCATCGCCGGAAGTCTCAGCCGCCGGAAATCGCCCTCGGCCCTGCGTTCGCTGCATCGCTCCGGCGAGCTGCTCCACCTGCATCTGCTCGCCGCCGAAAACAGTCCGCGGGTGCACCAGGCGCTGGCGGACCACTGGCAATATCTCGCCTACGAGCTCTACCCCGGTGCGCCCGAGCTCTCGCGCGACGCCGAGAAGCGGGCGCAGGCGCTCGGCGGCTCGTCGGTGGCGCCGCCGCTGGGCGCGCGCGCACGGGTCTTCGCGCGCCTGTTCGGGTGGCGTCTCGCCCGGCGGCTGGCCTTGCGCCACTCGTCATGAAATCCGCGCGCATCACCCTGCTCTCCTCCGGCCCGCTGTGCCGCAATCCCCGCGTGCTCAAGGAGGCCACGACGCTCGGTGGCGCGGGCCATGACGTCACGGTGGCGACGATCGCGTGGCACCCGCGCTTCGAGGCGACCGATGCGGCGCTGTTGCGCGACGCCCCGTTTCGCAAAGCAGTCCTCGACCGCACCGGGCGCACCGCCGGCAGCCGCGCGTCTTCGTTCCTCGAACGCGGCCTGACGTTCGCGCTGCGGCGGACGCGCGCAGCTCATCCGGCTTCGCTCGGCTCCTACCATGCCCTGCGCCGCCTCGCGCTCGCCCGGCCGTTCGACCTGCTCATCGCGCACACCGAGTTGCCGCTGTGCATTGCAAGCGAGCTGCTCGCCGCGGGACTGCCCGTCGCGGCGGACATCGAGGACTGGCATTCGCGCGACCTGCTGCCCGACGCGCGGCGGGCGCGGCCCTTGGCGCTGCTGGAAAATTCAGAGCGACATCTCCTGCGCGGCGCGCGCCACGTCACGACGACTTCGCGCGCGATGGCGGACGCGTTGGCGCAGGCCTACGGCGCACCCGTCCCCGTGGTCGTGCCCAACACGTTTCCACTCACGCCACACGGGCAACTGAGTATTCCCGCGCCTCCGACCGAGCCGGTGCGCTTCGTGTGGCTGTCGCAGACGATCGGCCCCGGGCGCGGTCTCGAGGAATTCCTCGCCGGATGGAGCCTCACCCGGCGCGACTCGCGCGTGGTGCTGCTCGGCGATCCTCGGGCCGGCTACATCGAGACGCTGCGGGCGCGCCTGCCCGACTCGCATCGGGCGCGCGTCGAGACGGCTCCGCGCGTGCCGCCGAACGAAATAGCGTCGTTTCTCTCGCGTCACGACGTCGGGCTCGCGCTGGAACCGCGCGAGCCGGACAACAAGAACCTCACGATCAGCAACAAGATCTTCCATTACCTCGACGCCGGGCTCGCCGTGCTCGCCACCCCGACGCGCGGACAGAGCGAGGTGTTCGCGCGGGATCCCGCCATCGGTCTGCTCGACGACCTCGCTTCATCGTCGGCGCTCGCCGCGCGATTGGACGACTGGCTCGCGAATCGCGAGCACCTCCGCGCCGCGGGCCGCGCGGCGCGTCGGCTCGCCGAGAGTGAGTTTTGCTGGGAAAAGACGGCGCCCGTGCTGCTCGCCACCGTCGAGCGCTCGCTGGCCTACAAACCGCCGTCCCGCTGATGCCCGCACCCGTCACCCTGCAGATCAGCCTCGCGCCGTCGGACTACGCCCACGCGCGCCACCTGCTTGCGCACCAAGTCGGCGTGTGGCGCGGACAGGTGGCCGAGATCCTGCTGACGATCGACCTGCTGCCGAGCCCCGGCCGCTTCTCCGATCGCTGGGAGCAAGGCGTGACGAAGATCGGTCCGCTCGCGCGCAAGATTCCCGGCGCGCGCGTCCTCGAGGTCGACTACAGCCCCGCGGCGCAGCAGGCGGTGGCGGGGGAATTCTTTGGCGGCCGCACGCCCGTGCCGAAGAAGGATTTTCGCGGCGGTCCTTTCTATTCGTATTTTTTCGGACTGCACGCCGCGGCGCACGACTACGTGCTGCACGCCGACTCCGACATGTTCTTCGGCGGCCTGTCGCCGACCTGGATCGAGGAGGCGATCGCGGATCAGGAATCCGATCCGCGTGTGCTCTTCAGCGCGCCCCTGCCCGGTCCACCAGCCCCCGATGGGCGCCTGCGCACGCAGCGGGCGGAACCGGTGTCCGGCCGCGCCCACGCGCACGATTTCGCCACGATGAGCACGCGGCTCTTTCTCGTTTCGCGCCAGCGCTTCCGCGCCACGCTCGGCGAACTGCGCGCCGAACGCCCCCCGCATTGGCGGCAGGTCATGAAGGCGCTCGTCGAAAGCAATCCGCCCTTCGATTTGCCCGAGCATCTGTTCTCGCACGCGATGTCGGCCCGCGGACTCGTGCGCCGTGAATTCCTCGGCGCAGCCCCTGGCATGTGGCATCTGCATCCGCCGTATCGCAGCGACGAATTCTACCGGCTCGTGCCGGAACTCATCGCCCGCTGCGAGCGCGGCGACGTGCCTGACGCGCAGCGCGGCGATCACGATTTCAACGCCTCGCTGGTCAACTGGACCGAAGCCGAGGAGGCTCTGCGGCGCAACCGCTGGTGGCGCCGCCTGCTGAACCGTTGACTATGCCCGGCCATCGACCGCTCACACCGTTCAGGTCCATGCGTGGGCAGAGCCGTGCCGTGAAACCCAAGGGACTCCATGCGCTTGCCAGCCATGGCGCTACCCACCCTGTGCGTTGATGCCACGCCTGCTCGTCATCTCACCCCATTTCCCGCCGCTCAACGCGCCGGACATGCAGCGCGTGCGCATGAGCCTGCCGCACTGGGTCGAGGCAGGCTGGGAAGTCACTGTGCTCACGGTGGACGATCCCACGCCGTTGGCGCCGTGCGAGCCGGAGTTGCTCAAAACGATTCCGACGGCGGTGCGCATCGTGCGGCCGCGGGCGTTCTCGCGGCGCTGGACGCGCTGGTTGGGCGTGGGAAATCTCGGCTGGCGCGCGGTGCTGCCGCTCTATCGCGCCGGCACCCGGCTGCTGCAGCGCGAGCGGTTCGACGTTCTCTATTTCTCGACCACCCAGTTCATCGTCTGCCCGCTGGGGCGAATTTGGAGCGAGCGCTTTGGCGTGCCCTTCGTCTTGGACCTGCAGGACCCCTGGCTGAGCGACTACTACGAGCGCAGCGGCGCCCGTCCGCCCGGTGGCTGGAAATACCGCTTCGCGCGGGCGAACGCACGATTCCTCGAGCAGTGGACGCTGCGGCGGGTCGCGCACGTCATCAGCGTGTCACCCGCCTATGGCGAAGCGCTGGCGCGGCGCTACCCCTGGTTTGATCGGGCGAGCACCACGACCCTGCCCTTCGGCGCGCCGGACCGCGACGTCGCAATCGCGCAGCAGAAACACCGTGATGCCACCAATGCTCGCCTGCTCCCGCCGACGGTGGAGCGAAAGATCGCCTACGCCGGACGGCTCGGACCCGACATGCAGCCTGCGCTCGACGTGCTCTTTGCCGGCATCGCACTGGCGAGGCAGCGAGGACACGCGTGGCGACTATTCTTCTTCGGCACGTCCTACGCGCCGGCGGGCCGCGGCGAGCGATTCACCTCTGCTCTGGCCGAGCGACACGGCATCGCAGATCTCGTGACGGAATCGCCCGACCGCATCGCCTACCTCGACTCGCTGCGGCTGCTGTTCGAGAGCGACGCCAGTCTCCTGCTCGGATCCGAGGACGCCGCCTATTCCCCATCGAAAATTTATCCCACGCTGCTGGCCGGGCGCCCGGTCCTTGCCGTTGCGCCGAACGGCTCGGTGCTGGCGGCCCGCCTCGCGCAACTCGGAGCAACGAAGCCGGTCACATTTGCGCTGGATGCAAAGGCCAGCGCCGGCGCGGTGCAGGCGCTCGCCGCGCAACTGGAAGCGCTCGCGCGCGGCGATGCGCGGATGTCGCATCTCCCCGCTGCGGATCTCCTCGCCGTGGCCGGCGCCGACACGGTTGCCAAGGCGCAACTGGACATTTTCTCTGCCGTGATGCGAACTGCCCCGATCCGCCGATGACTGGTCGTCGTGCAACTCATCGCCCGATCGCCATCGCTGACGCCGATGGTTGCGCTTCGCCGATCAAAGGCGCCGCGCTCGACTCCGCCCGCCTCGAGTTAACCGGCGTCGCCGGGGCGGACTGCCGCGAGGCAAGGCCGCGAAGCGTCCCTCGCTGAACCATGCACAGCTTGCGAGAGTTCTATTTCCTGCTGGTGGCAAATCCACTCGCCCTGCTCGCGCTCGGAGTCGCGGGCACCGCGGTCTGCTCCGCCATTCCGGCGGTAGCCCGCCGGCACGGGCAAGTTCAGCGAACGGCCGCGCTCGTGTGCGCCGCCACGCTGGTGCTCGTGGCCGCGCTCTATTTCTCGCGCGTGGAATTCATCGACCACGTCGAGCCCCAGATCGCGGCAGTCGGCTGGCTGCATCATACCGGTCATCCCATCTATCATGCGATCGACGGCGAACGGGTCTACGCCGGCGGGCCTTACGGTGCCGGCATGATCCTGCTCGTTTCCGGCGCCTTCGCCGTCTTGGGCGCGAGCATCATCGGCGCCAAGGCCGTCAGCGCGCTCGCGTTGCTGCTCGCCGGCAGCGCGGGGGCGGCGAGCGTCCGGCGCGAGAGCCGCGTGCATGCGGTTTGGGGGATTCTCATCTTCGTCGCGTTGATCGCGCTGCCCTACGGAGCGGCATTCTGGCTCCGCGCGGATCCCTGGTTGCTCGCCATCGCGGCAGCATGCGCGTGGGCGGCCGGCCTCGGCCAGCCTCGCGCCGCGGCTGCGGTCGCGGCCCTCTGCCTCGGTGCGGTTTGCTGGTTCAAGGTCCACGGCCCGCTTTACCTGCTCCCCGCGTTCACGCTGCTCGCGGTCCGCTTCGGGTTGCGCACATTCCTCTGGAGCGGCGTCGCCGGTGCGCTGCTCGGTCTGCTGCAGCTGCTGCCGTGGACCGGCCACGGGGAGAATTTCGTGGCGCTGCTCCAAGTCTACGCGCGCAATCCCATCGTCCCCGAGCGCATCGCGCCCATGTTGCAGTGGGCGGCGCTCTTCTCCGCGCCGGTGTGGATTCAACTTCTCTTTCGCGACACGCGGGACCGGGCCGCGCCCGACCCAGTGTTGCGCTGGGGAATCTGGGGGCTGGGCGGGGCCCTCGTGCTGACTTCCATCATCGCCTCGCGCCCGGGCTTGGGTTACTGGCATTTGTTGCCCTTTGCCCCGATCATCGCGCTGCTCGCCGTGCGCTTGAAGGTCTGCTCGGCCACGCCCAATCCGACGGCGAAAATCCTCTGGACGGGCTGGTGGCTGTGCGTGACTGCGCTGGTGGTCACGCGTCACGATGACGTCATCCTGCGACTGGTCCGCAACGAGGCGGCGGCGGAAGCGCGCGAAATCACCGCCCTCCGTGCCGCTCATCCCGACCACGTGGTGCTGATGGGCTTGGGGGCGGATATCTATGGACCGGGATATCGCCGCACCTTCCAGCGCGCGTTCCTCGCCTTGCAGGGTGAACCCTATCCTTACGATACCGTGGTGATGATGGACTATCAGTATCTCCGCGTGCCCGACGACCTTGCGGTTCCCCCGTCTCTCCTTCCGCTCGACCAACCCGCGCTGGTGCTGGTGCCGGCCGGCGAAGCGCCGTGGGCCATGGCCAGCATTTTCGGCGGCCCGGTGGTGCCGGACGATTTCCGAAGGCACTTTTTCGAACATTACCGGCTGAGCCAGCGCGGTGAACGCTATGATGCGTGGAGCAACCGCGCTGCAGCCGAAGCCCCTGTGCCATGATCATCATCTCCGATGCAACCCGCAATCGCATGGTGGCCAACGGGGTCGCCGCCACGATAGCGTTCTTCGTCTGGCTCAATGTCCGCAGTCCCGACGCGCCGTTGGAGAACCGCATCTGGTGCGGGCTGATTCTATCACTCGCGCTCTGGCCCCTCGTCCGCTGGGCGCGTCAAGGAGGAGCCGGCTTCCCCTGCTTCGAAGCCCTTTGCGCTTCGCTCATCCCGACCGAGGCGATCCCGCTGCTCTCGAAGTTCGGTGAATTGGAGGCCTTCGGGGAAGACACGGTCCGCTGGGCCGCGATCGCCACCGTTTCGTTCCAGCTCTCGGTGATCGTCGGGTTCCTGATGGTGCGCCCCGAACCGATGCGGTCGCCATTCTTCACGAGCGAGATGACCTCGAAAAACATCCCGAAAATCCTCTCGGCGATGCTGTCGACCTCGACCCTCTACATTTTCATCACCACCTTTTTCTACGAGCCGCCTCCCGGGCTGATCGGTCCGCTGCGGGCGATTTTCACCGGCCTCGGAGTCGTGTCGGCTTACAGCTTGGCAAGCTTTGCCAGTCGGAAGGAACTGGGGCCACGGCTCCAAGCCATGTTGATCGTCAATCTGAGCATCGCGGGCATCGCCTACGCCTCTTCGCTGATTCTTGCCCCGATCGTCAGCCTTCTGCTGGTGACCCTGCTCGGTTACTGCTCCAGCGCCCAGCGCATCCCCTGGGTCCCACTCGCAATCATCGTCTGCGTCGTCGCCTTTCTGCACAACGGCAAGTCGGACATGCGCGAAAAATATTGGGCCGGGTCGCAGCGCGTGAAGCTGAAGCTGGAGGAACTGCCTCGCTTCTACTCGGATTGGTTCGAAATGAGCCTCAATCCGAAGGCGAATCCCGCGAGCCTCCAACCCCAAAGCGCCACCCGCAAGCTGCTCGAGCGCGTCTCGCTTTTCCACATGTTGTCGATGGTCGTGGAATACACCCCCTCGCGCCAGCCGCACCTTTGGGGCGAAACCTACACCCAGATCCCCTCGCAATTCGTGCCGCGGTTTTTCTGGCCGGACAAACCCCGGGTGCATGTGAGCACGAGCCGTCTCTCCATCTACTACGGTTTGCAGGACGAGAACGCCACCGAGTCCACGACGATCTCCTTCGGCTACCGGGCGGAAGCCTGGGCCAATTTCGGCATCTACGGGATGATCGCGATCGGCCTGTTTTTCGGCATGCTGACCAAGTTCGCCTGGGGAAAGACCAAGGACGCGCCAACGTTCTCCCCCATCGGCATCATCATGGTCGCATTCACCGCCTGGTGCGTGGACGGTGGCCAGACGCTCAGCGTCTGGCTCAGCTCGCTCTACCAGACGCTGGTCACGCTGGTGGCGCTCTCCGTGGTCGTGCAAAAATTCCTCCGTGACTGACACGCCGGAAATCCCGCGTCTCGCCGTGGTGCTTTCGCACCCGACGCAATACTACAGCCCGTGGTTCCAATGGCTGGCGCGGCACACCGCGCTGCCGTTCAAGGTGTTTTATCTTTGGAATTTTGGCGTGACCACGCAGCGGGATCCTCAGTTCGGGCAGGCGATCCGCTGGGACATCGACTTGCTCAGCGGCTACGACTCCGAGTTCGTGCCGAACACGGCGCGCGATCCGGGCACGCACCATTTCAGCGGCCTGCGCAACCCAGCGCTGCCCGCGCGCCTCGCGGCATGGAGGCCGGATGCGCTGCTGCTCTTCGGCTACAACTGGCACGCGCAGCTCCGCGCGTTGCTCTGGGCGCGGCGGCGCGGGGTGCCCGTGCTGCTCCGCGGCGATTCGCACCTGCTCGGGCGCGGCCGGCCCGGTCCCGTCCGCCGGCTGGCGCTCGGGCTCCTGTTCCGCCAATTCGCCGCCTTCACCGCCGTCGGCGCGGCCAACCGCGCCTACTACCGCGCCTTCGGCGTGCCGGAGCGGAAGATCTTCTTCGCTCCGCACTGCGTGGACGCCCGGCGCTTCACGCCGACGGACGCCACCCGCGCCGCTGCCGCCGCATTGCGTCGCCAACTCGGGCTCGACGGCCGCCGCGTGCTCCTCTTCGCGGGGAAATTCCAGGAGCGCAAGCAACCGGTGGAGCTGCTGCGCGCCTTCCACGCCGTTGCCGGCCCGACGGACGCGCTCGTTTTCGTCGGCGACGGCGCGCTGCGCGGCGAGCTCAAGGCGCTCGCCGCCACGCGGCCCGACTGCGCGGTGCGTTTCCTGCCGTTTGCCAACCAGACGGAGATGCCCGTGCGCTATCTCCTCGCCGACGTGTTCGCCCTGCCGTCGCGCGGCAGCCACGAGACGTGGGGGCTCGCCGTCAATGAGGCCATGCATTCGGGTGTGCCGTGCCTGGTCTCCGATGTCGTCGGCTGCCAGGCCGACCTCGTGCGCCCCGGAGAGACCGGCTGGGTGTTTCCCGCGGACGATCCGGACGCCCTCGCAGCGACCCTGCGCGAGATCCTTCGCGCGCCGGCGGACGAGCTGCAACGCCGCGGCCGCGCCGCGCAGGCGCTGGCCGCCGGCTATTCCTACGCCGCCGCCGCGGATGGCTTGCTCCGCGCGCTCGCCCACCTTCGCTCCTGACTGCCGTGCGCATCACGCTCATCAACGGATTCTTTCTCCCGCTGCCCCCGCTCAGCGGCGGCGCCACGGAAAAGTCGTGGTTCCGCCTCGGGAGCGAGTTCGCGGCGCGCGGCCACGAGGTGTTCAGCTTCTCGCGCACGTGGCGCAACCTGCCCGAACACGAGGTGATTGACGGCGTGCAGCACATCCGCCTGCGCGGCTACGACCACGACCGCCGGCGCTGGCGCAATCTGTTCAACGATCTCCGCTGGAGCTGGCGCGTCTACCGTCACATCCCGGAGGCCGACATCGTCGTCTGCCATGCCGTCACGCTGCCGCTGTGGCTCGGGCGGTTCCTGCCCAAGGCCGGCCGCGTCGTGGTGATGCCCGGCCGCATCCCCAAGGGCCAATATCGCCGCTACAGCGGGCTCGCCCGCGTCCTCGCCCCGAGCAGCCTGGTGCGCGACCACGTCGTGCGCGAGAACCCCGCGCTCGCCCCGCTCGTGCGCATCACGGGTTACCCGCTCGATTGGGCGACGCTCGCGCAGCCACAGCCGCCCACGCACCTCCTGCCGGCACGGCGCGAGGGGGAGGTCACGATCGGCTTCGTCGGCCGCCTGCACCAGGAGAAGGGTCTCAGCCTGCTCGTCGACGCCGCCCTGCGCCTCGCCGCGCGGCCGGGCTTGCCGCCGTGGCGGCTTCTGCTTTGCGGCCCGTCCGACGTCGAACGCGGCGGCTCGGGCGGCGCCTATCGCGGCGAACTGCTCCGCCGGCTCGGCCAGGCGTTGCCCGGCGACCGCTTCCATGTGCTCGATCCGCAGTTCAACGAGCGCACGCTGGCCGGGCTCTACCAGCGCATGGACATTTTCTGCTACCCGAGCCTCGCCGAACAGGGCGAAACCTTCGGCGTGGCCGTCGCGGAGGCGATGGCCGCCGGCGTACCGGCCGTCGTGTCGGATCTCGCCTGTTTCCGCGATTTCGTGCGCCCGGGAGAAAACGGCGTGATCTTCGACCACCGCGCCGCCGATGCGGCCGACCGGCTCGCCGACGCGCTCGCGCGACTCCTCGGCGATGCCGGCGCACGCCGACGCCTCGGCGCGCAGGCGCAGGCGGACGCGCGCCGCTACGATTATCCGGTCTTCGCCGAGCAACTGCTGGCCGATTTCGCCGCGCTGGCGCGCGGTTGACCGCCCCGGAACGTCCGCGTTGACTCCCGCCCGCCCGATGAACGACGACGCCCCCTACCTCGGCCGCAATTGCATGACGCCCTACCCGCGGGGTGAGGTGCTGCGCCGCTGGTGCTGGCTGGCGGTGCAGAGCACGCTTTTCCGCTGGAGCCCGCGGCCGTGGCATGGATTTCGCGCCTGGCTGCTGCGCTGCTTCGGGGCCGACATCCCGGAGCCCGGCGCCGTGGTCGTGTTTCCGACGGCGCGCATCACCTTCCCGTGGCGCCTCGCGCTCGAGCCGCGCAGCATGGTCGGGCCGCAGGTTACCCTCTACAACCTCGCGACGATCCGCCTCCGCTTCGGTGCCAATCTCAGCCAGAACTGCCACCTGTGCGCCGGCACGCACGACTACCGGCGCTGGGACATGCCGCTGGTCACCAAGCCGATCGAGATCGGTCGCAACGCGTGGCTCGGGGCGGATGTGTTCGTCGGCCCCGGCGTGATGATCGGCGAGCTCTGCGTCGTCGGCGCTCGCTCCGTGGTCGTGAAGGATTTGCCCGCGCGGATGGTCTGCGCCGGCCACCCGTGCCGGCCGCTGAAGGCGCGCCCCGAGCCGGTCTGACGCGTGTCCGCCGTTCGCCAATTTTTCCCGGCTCCGCTCCTGCTCCTCTGGCTCGCGGTTTCCACACTGTGCGCGCCGCTGCTGCTCCGGACCGACGTCTCGAGCTACACGTGGGATGAGCGGAATTATCACCTGCCCGCCGTGCGGCAGATTGCCGAGCGTTGGCCGGCGCTGGATTTGCGACGCGACAGCCTGTCCGCCACGGCGCCCGGCTATCAGTGGTTTCTCGCCGGGGTCAGCCGCGTGATCGGCACCGGCGAGCGACCGCTCCGCGTAGTCAACCTGCTCGTGAGCCTCGGTGCCTTGGCGATCCTGTGGCATGCCCTGCCGCTCGCGGCCGCGGAGCGGATGGTTCTCCTGCTGCCGCTCGCGCTCTCGAACTTTTTTGTCAAATCGGCGTCGCACGTCGTCACGGACAACGCGGCCTTGCTCGCCGTTGCCGCGAGCTTGGGCGCCGTGCTCGTGTCCCCGGCCGGCCGCCCGGGGCGGGCGGGATGCTGGGCCGCGGCGGCAGTGGCCGTGCGCCAGTCCAACGTGTGGCTGTTCGCCCCGCTCGCGCTCGCCAATCTGCTCTCATCCGCGCAGCGCAGCCGGCCCGCGGCTTGGATCGCGGCCCTGCTGCCAGTCGGCGCGCTCTGGATTCTCGTCGTCCGGTGGGGCGGACTGGTGCCGCCGCAGTGGACCGCGACGCACTTGGGGCGGCCGGGGTTTTCTCTCCTCACGAACGCGGCCTACCTCTTGGGCGTGGCGGCCCTGCTGGCGCCGGCCTATGCGTGGGCGGTGCGGACGGCGCTCGACGGAAAAACGCGCCGCCAGAGCATGGCGATCGGTGGCGTCGTCGGCTTGGCCGTGGCCCTGCTGGCGGTGACGGCGCCGGACTACGAAGCCGGGCGATGGGGCGGCTACCTTTGGTCGGCCGCGGAAAAATTGCCGGTGGTGCAGGGGCGCTCCGTGCTGTTCCTGCTGCTCGCTCCCTTGGGCGGTGCCGCGCTGGCATGCCTGATCGGCGCGGTTTGGAAAGCAGCGCCGTCCGCTGCGCGGATCGTTTGGACAACCGCGTTCGGCGGCTGGGCCGCCAGCGGGCTGGTGAACCAGCAAACCTTCCACCGCTATTTCGAGCCGATGATGCTGGTGCTGCTGATTCTGGCTGTTGCCCTCGTCTCCAGGGCCGAGCCCGGTCGACTGGATCGCAGGGCACTCCTGCTTCTGGCGGTATTCCAAAGCGCGGTCACGTTCGCCACCGCCCATGCCCGGACGTTCGGCCTTCTCTGAGATGCGCGTAGCCCACGTCATTGCGAGCCTCGAGGACCGCCACGGCGGGCCGTCGCGCTCGGTGCGCGCCCTCGCCAACGCGATGGCGGGAGCCGGTGTTCACACCGAACTTCTCACCACGCTGGAGCCGGGCCAGGCAATGGCAGCGGCGGGAGCGGACGCGGCGGATCTTCACATCTTCCCGCGCGAGGTGCCGCGCTGGCTCTGCCGCTCGCGTGGCCTCGCCGCCCGCTTGCGGGAGGAAAGCTACGATTACATCCACAGCCATGCGCTGTGGCTGTTGACGCTGCGTTACGCGCATGAGGCCGCACGCCGTCAGAAAGTGCCGCTCGTGATCGCCCCGCGCGGGATGATGAGCGGCTGGGCCTGGGAACACCGGCGCGCGCGGAAGTGGCTCGCCGAACGGCTCGTCCATTCCGGCGCCTTCGCCGCGGCGGCGGGCTGGCACGCCACGAGCGAGGCCGAGGCCGCCGACATCCGCCGCCTCGGCTTTCGCCAGCCGATCTGCGTCGCACCGAACGGCGTCGACGTGCCCGAGGCGGAACCACTGGCCGCCGCCCGGGCCGACTGGGTGCGCCGCGTGCCGGCGCTCGTTGGACGGCCGGTGGCGTTGTTCTATTCGCGCTTTCACCGGAAGAAGCGCCTGCGCGAGCTCGTCGAAGTCTGGGCCCGCGCCCGCCGGCGCGACTGGTTCCTGTTGCTCGCAGGCGTGCCGGAGGAATACACGGTCGCCGAGGTGCGCGGCTGGCTCGATGCCGCCGGGCTCTCCGGGCACGCCGCCGTCGAGGATGGGCGCGGCGCACCGCCGCCCTACGCGGCTGCATCGCTGTTCCTGCTGCCGTCGCACTCGGAGAATTTCGGCCTGGTGGTGGCCGAGGCGCTCGCCGCCGGCGTGCCCGCGCTGGTGACCGACGCCACGCCGTGGGCCGGACTGGCGGTGCGTGGCGCGGGCGACTGCGTCGCGTGGACCGACTATGCGGGCGCGCTCGACCGCCTCCTCGCGACCGACCCGGCCGAGTTGCGCCGGCAGGGCGCGGCGGGACGCGCCTGGATGCAGGCGGAGTTCACCTGGAGCAGCGCCGCGCGGAAGCTGCTGGATTTCTACCCCACCCTGCGCCGTGAGTGAGCATCCAGCCAGCGACGCCCGGCGCGATTTCGGCGAGCCGCGCTCTCCCGGCCGGGGCAGCCGGCGCGGCGGCACGTGGGAGAAACTCGTGTTCGTGCACCTCGCGGTGCTGGTCGTGGGGTTGTCGTGGTCGTTCGGCGGCCAGATCGCGTGGGCGCGGGACGCACTGCTGGTCTGGGGCACGCTCGGCATGCTGCTGTTTTTCCTGCTGCGCGGCACCACGCACGCGACCGAGGGCGAGACCGCAACGCGCCCCTGGCGGCTGCTCTGGCCGCTGTTGCTGTTCGACCTCGTGGTCGGTGTGAGCTGCCTCAATCCCAGCACGCGCGTGATCCTGCACGAGGGAGAGACGATGTATCAGCACATCACTCCGGCCTGGACCTGGCTGCCGAGTTCGGCCCGGCCGGACCTGACGTTCCGCGAGTTGTGGCAGTTCAACGGCATCGTGCTCTCGTGTTTCAACGCCTACCAGGCGCTGCTCAGCCGGAGCGTGCTGCGGAAGCTGCTCGTGGTGGCCGTGGCCAACGGGCTCGCGCTGGCAATCTTCGGGACGTTCCAGAAGCTCATGCAGGCGGAGGGCCTGTGGTTCGGCCTGGTGCGGTCGCCGAACCCGTTCTTCTTCGCGACGTTCGTCTACCACAACCACTGGGGCCCGTTCACGCTGCTGAATGTGGCCGCCGGCGCCGGCCTGCTGTTCCACGCCTGGCGGCGTGGCGGGCACCGGGATTTCTGGCATACGCCGGTGCTGATGGGCGCGGTCGGGCTGCTGCTGCTCGCCGCCGCCGTGCCCTTGAGCGGCTCGCGGTCGAGTTCGGTGCTCGTCGCCGCGCTGCTGCTCGGCGCCTTGGTTCATGTGCTAGTGCGCCTCATTCGCCGGCGGCGCGAGCACCACGAGTCCGTGGCGCTGCCCGTGGCGGGCATCACGCTGGCGGCGACCTTGGCCGCCGTGGGCGTCTTCTTCGTCGCCCGGGACGTGATCGAAACGCGGGCGCGCGACACCGTGCGCCAGATCGGCGAGATCCGCGGTGAAGTCGAACTGAACAGCCGCCTGCGCCTCTACTCCGACACCTGGCGCATGGCGAGCGCGCGGCCGGTGTTCGGGTGGGGCCTGGAGAGCTACGCCACGGTCTTCATGATCTACAACTCCGCGCCGACGCCGCTGCGCGGCGGCTGGAAGCCGTATTACGCGGAGGCGCACAACGATTGGCTGCAAAGCCTCGCGGAGGTCGGCTTCGTCGGCACGACGCTGATCGGCCTGCTCGTGCTGCTGCCGCTGGCCCGCGTGCCATGGCGGCGCATCGAGTCGCTGATTCCCCGCTACCTGCTGGCCGGCTGCGGGCTGCTGCTGCTCTACGCGTGGGTTGAATTCCCGTTCGCCAACCCCTCCGTGATGGTCGGCTTCTGGCTCAGTCTCTACCTCGCCGCCCGCTATGCGCGGCTCGATCTCGGCGGCACCGCACTCCCGCGATGAGCTCCCCCTCGTCCCGTCTTCCGCTGTCCGTCCTGATCCTGACGAAGAACGAGGAGTCGCGGCTGCCCGCGTGCCTTGCCTCGGTGGCGGAGTGCGACGACGTCGTGGTGCTCGACTCCGGTTCGACGGACCGGACGGCGGACGTGGCGCGCGGCGCCGGCGCGCGCGTGGCGGTGAATCCGTTCCGCGACTTCGCCCAGCAGCGCAACCACGGCATGACTGCCATCGCTTTCCGGCACCCGTGGGTATTCCACCTCGACGCGGACGAGCAACTCACGCCGGACCTGGCGCGCGAATGCGCGGCGCTGCGCGCCGACGATCCCTGCGACGGCTACTTCGCCGCACCGCGCATGATGTTCCACGGGCGCTGGCTGAAACGCTGCACCGACTATCCCGCGTGGCAGGCGCGCTGCGTGCGGGTGGGACGGTTCCGCTTCGTGCAGGCCGGCCACGGCCAGCGGGAGGCGCCCGACATGCGCATGGGATTCCTGCGCGGCGCCTACCTGCACGACATCTCCGCCCCCGACGAGGCCGCGTGGGATACGAAGCACCGCAAGTATGCGCGCGAGGAAGCGGCGGCGTTTCTCGCGAGCCCGCGCGCCCCGCTCGGAGCGCTGTGGCGCGGACCGGCGCTGGAGCGCCGCCGGGCGCTCAAGCACCTGAGCTACGCGCTGCCCGGACGCCCGGCGCTGCGTTTTTTCTACCAGTATTTTCTGCGTCTTGGCTGCCTCGATGGCACCGGCGCGTGGCGTTACTGCCGGCTCATGGCGCGCTACGAGCGCTTCGCCACGGCGGCCCTGCGCGAACTCAAGCATGAGCAACGTGGCTGAGCGGCGCGTCATCTTCGTCAACCGGGTCTACTGGCCCGACGAGTCCGCCACGGCGCAGCTGTTGACCGACCTGGCGCAGGCACTCGCGGCCCGCGGCTGGGAAGTGCATGTCATTGCGGGCGGCGAGGGACCGGCGCAGCACGGTCCGGTCGCGATCCATCGCACCGGCGGGTCGAATCGCGTGGCGAGCTTGGCGGCGCGCGTCGCCAGTTATGCACGCTTCCTGCTCGGCGCGCGGCGGACGCTCGCGGCGCTCGTGCGGCCCGGCGACGTCGTCGTGCTCAAGACCGATCCGCCGCTGCTTTCCGCGCTCGCCACGGGCGTGGTCTTGCGGCGCGGCGGACGCGCGGTGCAATGGCTGCAGGACATTTACCCCGACATCGTCTGGGCTCACCAAGGCGCGTGGCTGGCGCCACTGCTCGCCCCACTGCGCGCCGCGCGCGACGCGGCGTGGCGACGTTCGCACCGGGTGGTCGTCGTCGGGGCGGACATGCGTGCGCCGGTGATTGCCGCCCGCGTGCCGCCGGCGCGGGTCGCTCATCGACCCAACTGGGCTCCCCGGGAGCTCGAGTCGGCGCCGGTCGCGGCGGATGTCCAGGCGCGGCGGACCCGACTCGGCTGGAACGGACGCTTCGTCGTCGCCTACTCCGGCAACCTCGGCCGCGTGCACACCTTCGCAGCGATGGTGGACGCGGCGGAGCGCCTGCGGAGCGAGCGGGAGATTGCCTGGGCGATCATCGGCGGTGGTCCCCGACTCGCCGAAGTGCAGGCCGGCGTGGCGCAGCGGCGCCTCGACAGCGTGCAATTTCTCCCGCCCACGCCCCGGACGGAGCTCGCGGCGGCGCTGGCGGCGGCGGATGTGCATCTGGTGACCTTGCGCCCGGGCTTCGCCACGCTCGTCTACCCGAGCAAGCTGGCGGGGATTCTCGCCAGCGGGCGACCGGCGGTCTTCGTCGGTCCGCCGCAGGCGGAACTGGCGGTCTTCCTCGAGCGCGAGCACTGCGGCGTGGTCGTGCCGCCGGCCGACGGTGCGCGCTTGGCGGCCGTGTTGCGCCGGCTGCGCGACGAGCCGGATTTCCGCGCCGCATTGGGGTCGGCGGCACGCCAAGCCTACGAGCGGCACTTCCGTCTCGCCACCGCGGTGGACGAGTGGGACACGCTCCTTCGCGCCGTGCGGGAGGACGGGGAAAGCGCGTTGCCATGAACCGCACCGTCCGGTTGCCTGACTCCCTACCCCGCGCATGACCACCGCCCGAAAAGTCACCCTCGCGCTTGTGCTGCTGGACGCGCTCGCCGTCGTGGTGTCGTTCAACGTCGTCGGCTGGCTGCGCGGTTTGATCGATCTGCGCGAGCCGATCATCGCGGCGCTGCAGCTGCCGGTGGTGATTCATTTTCTCGGAATCTACCTCATCGACGGCTACAGCCGGCGCACGGACATGCTGTCGGTGACCTACGCGAGCTTGCACGTGATCGCGCAGGTCGGCGTGCTGGCCGTCACCCTGCTGCTGACGTTCGCGTTTATTCCAGGCGGCGACTTTCCCCTCCAATCCAGCCGTCTCGTCACCGCAGTTTCCTACCTTGCGGTCATTCCCGTTTCGATCGCTTACCGCCGCCTCATCTACCTCAAGACCCACGCGAGCGACCAACAGCGCTACTTCCTCTTCCTCGGGAGCCCGGAGAGCTGCCTGGCGTTCAAAGAGGAGTGCCGGCAGCATCAGATGACGCAGATCGTGCTGTTCGCCACGCACGACACGTTCGCGCCGGGGGTCCGTCCCGCCGGCACCGTGTCCGCACCGCCCTTCGGCGATGTCGTCGACCTGCTGGAGGAGTATGCGGGCCGCATCGACGCGATCATCCTGCGCGAATCCAACCATGAGCTGCCCACGGCCGTCGCACAGCGGCTGATCGCGTTGAACTTCGCCGGCGTGCCGACCTACACGCTCGAGCTGTTCCACCAAGTCTACTGGCGGAAGATCCCGCTCTACCGGCTCAATCAGACGTGGCTTTTCCAGGAGGGCTTCCAGATCGCGCGCGAGCCGGTGTTCGAGCGGCTCAAGCGACTCAGCGACATCGCGTTTTCCTTGGTCGGCCTTGCGCTGTTCACGCCGCTGTTTCCGTTCCTCGCCGCCGCCATCTGGCTGACCGACCGCGGGCCGGTGTTCTTCCACCAGACGCGTGTCGGGCGCAACCGCGTGCTCTTCGAGGCCTACAAGCTGCGCACGATGCGCGTCCACCACGCCGGCGCGCCCTACACCCACGAGAACGACGACCGCATCACGGCGGTGGGACGCTTTCTCCGCGCGACGCGACTCGACGAGGTGCCTCAGCTCTGGAATGTGCTGCGCGGCGAAATGAGCCTGATCGGCCCGCGCGCCGAGTGGGTGAAACTGGTCGAGGAATACGAGCGCAAGATTCCCTGCTACCACTTCCGGCATCTCGTGAAGCCCGGCATCACCGGCTGGGCGCAAGTCAACTACCCCTACGGCGCCAGCCTCGAGGACACGCTGCGGAAACTCGAATACGACCTCTACTACATCCGCTTCTTCTCCTTCGTCCTCGATGCCTCGATCATCCTGAAGACGATCCATGTGATGCTCTTCGGCAAGGGGCGCTGAGCCGCCTGCTCGCTGGCAATTTCCGCGGGGCGGTGCAATTTTCCCACCGTGGCCAAAATCAAGTCCTACGATCTCATCTGCATTGGCGGCGGCAGCGCCGGCTTCAATGCCGCGCGCGTCGCGGCCGACCTCGGCCGGAAGGCGGCCGTCATCGACGGCGCCCGCGAGCTGGGCGGGCTCTGCATCCTGAAGGGCTGCATGCCGTCGAAGACGCTCCTCTACACCGCCGAGATCCTGCACCACGCCCGCACCGCCGCGAAGTTCGGCCTGCGCGTCCGCGGCGCCGCGCCGGACATGCGCGCCGTGCACGCGCGGAAGAAGCGCATCATCGGCGAATTCGCCGACTACCGGCAGCGCGCCCTGACCGCGGGCAAGTTCGACCTCATCCGCGCCCAGGCCAAGTTCGAGGACGCCCACACCGTGCTCCTCTCCGACGGCCGGCGCCTGCGCGCGAAATTCTTCCTCATCGGCACCGGCTCGAAGATCAGCGTCCCGCCCGTGCCGGGCCTCCGTGAGGCGAAGTTCTGGACGAGCGACGACGTGCTCGACCTGGATTTTCTGCCGCAGAGCGTCCTCGTGCTCGGCGGCGGCATCGTCGCCTGCGAGCTGGCGCAGTTCCTCTCCCGGATGGGGACAAAGGTGACGCTCATCCAGCGCAGCCGGCACATCCTGCGCGACCACTCCGAGGCCGCCTCGGAGGTCGTGCAGCGCGCCTTCGTCGACGAGGGCATCGAGCTCTTCGCCGGCACGAAGATCCTCGCGATCAAACAGGACGCGCGCGGCACCACCGTCCGTTTCGAGCACGACGGCCGCGTCATCACCCGCCGCGCCGCGCACCTGTTCAACGCCCTCGGCCGCGAGCCCAACACGGCCGGCCTCGGACTCGACGCCGCCGGCGTGCGCACGCGGCCGGACGGCCAGATCGTGATCAACCGCTGGCAGCAGACGAGCGCGCCGCACATCTACGCCGCCGGCGACTGCTCGGGGCCGCACGAGATCGTGCATGTCGCCATCCAGCAGGCCGAGCTGGCCGTGCGTCATGCCTTCGGCGTGAAGGGCCTCAAGCCGGTCGATTATTCGCTCCTCCTCAACGTCGTGTTCACCGACCCGCAGCTCGCGACGGTCGGCTCGCTCGAGTCCGAGCTGCAGGCCAAGGGCACGCCGTATCTCGCCGCCTCCTACCCGTTCGACGACCACGGAAAATCCATCCTCATGGAGGCGAAATACGGCTACGTGAAGGTCCTCGCCGACCCGAAGCGCGGCCGCATCCTCGGGGCCGAGATCGTCGGCAAGGACGCAGGCGAACTGATCCACGTCATCTCGGTCGCGATGGCGCAGCGCGGCACGGTCTTCGATCTGCTCCGCGCGCCGTGGTATCACCCGACGCTGGCGGAGATCCTCACCTACCCGCTTGAGGAAATCGCGGACCGCATCCGCGGCGCCTGAGCCGGCGGAGGGGAATCCGGGGATTTTAACTTTGCGACGGGGCGGAGCCTCGCGCAAAAAGAGCGCCATGTCGAAATACGTCGCGCCCGCTTTCCTGACCGAACTGCTCCAAGCCAAGTCGCCCTCCGGCGCGGAGGCCCAGGCCCAGGCCGTCTACGACAAGTTCGTTCGCCCGCACGCCGAGGCTTATGCCGACGACGCGCTCGGCTGCCGCTACGCCACGCTCAACGCCAAGGGCGCGCCGACGCTGATGTTCGCCGGCCACATGGACGAACTCGGCCTCATCATCACCTACGTCAACAAGGACGGCTACCTCTACTTCGACACCATCGGCGGGCACGACCTCAGCATCATCTCCGGCCGCCGCGTCATCATCCAGACCGCCAACGGCCAGGTGAAGGGCGTGACCGGCAAGCGCGCCATCCACCTCATGGACGACGAGGACCGCAAGAAGGTGCCGAAGAAGCACGAGATCTGGATCGACATCGCCGCCACCTCGAAGGCCGACGCCCTCAAGCGGGTCGCCATTGGCGACGTCGCGACCTACGACCACGAGTTCGAACTCATCCACGGCTCCGTCGGCACAGCCCGCGCCTTCGACAACAAGGTCGGCGCCTACATCGTCGGCGAGGCGCTGGTGCGGCTGAAGAAAGAGAACGCCAAGCTCGCGGCCAAACTCGTCTCCGTCGCCACGACGCAGGAGGAGATCGGCGTGCGCGGCGCCACGACGTCCGCCTTCGCCGTCGATCCGCACGTCGCGCTCGCGGTCGATGTCGGCCACGCGACGGACCACCCGGATTGCGACAACCGCCGCTTCGGCGAGACGAAGCTCGGCGGCGGCCCGATCATCTGCCGCGGCCCGAACATCAACCCGAAGGTCTACACGCGCCTCCTCGAGTGCGCGAAGAAGGCGAAGATCCCCTACCAGCTCGAAGCCGACCCGCGCCCGACCGGCACGGACGCCCGTGCCATCCAGATGGCCCGTGGCGGTGTCGCCTGCGGCTTGGTCTCGATCCCGCTGCGCTACATGCACACGCCGAGCGAGGTCGTCGACCTTGAGGATGTGGAGAACTGCGTGAAACTCTTCGTCGAATTCGCCAAGGCGGTGAAGAAGGGCGAGAGTTTCAATTGGTGAGCCGGGCGCGAGGCGCGACACAGAGCGCAGGCCGAGACTTGTAGCAGCCGACGTAAGTCGGCTGAGAAAAACCGGCGGCTGCGTTCGCGCGTAGGTCCCACCAGCCGACTTACGTCGGCTGCTACGAATTGGGCGGCTGATAGACGGACGGGCGGGCGTCGCTCGATCCGTTTGCGGATATCTGCGGTTGGAGGGCGCGGCTACTGCCGCGCCGCGAACGTGTTTCAGGCTTCGTGGAACGGCGCGGCGGTAGCCGCGCCCTCCGGATGCCGGTATCTCGGGCGCCCCTGCGCTGGCTCAGGCGGCGTCTTTGCTCGGGGCGGTGGAGGCGCCGCGGCGGGCGGCCTTCTTCAGTTGCGGGCGCTTGCGGCCTTCAACGACGGCTTGGTCGATCACGACCTCGACGACGTCGTCGCGCTGCGGAAGTTCATACATCACCTCGAGCATGAGTTTCTCGAGGATGGCGCGGAGCGCGCGGGCGCCGGTCTTGAGCTCGATGGCCTTCTTGCCGATGGCGCGGACGGCGTCGCGGGTGAAGCTGAGTTGCACGCCGTCCATGGCGAAGAGCTTCGAATACTGCTTCACCATCGCGTTCTTCGTGCGGAGGAGCACCTGCTCGAGGTCCTCGACCTTGAGCTCGTCGAGCACGGAGACGACGGGCAGGCGGCCGATGAACTCGGGGATCATGCCGAAGCGCACGAGATCCTCGGGCGCGACGGAGCGCATCATCTCGTCGGGCGTGAGCTCGTGGTCCTTGTCGTTGACGTGGAAACCGAGCGAGCGCTGCCCGAGGCGCTTCTTGATCACCTGGTCGAGGCCGACGAAGGCGCCGCCGCAGATGAAGAGGATGTTCGAGGTGTTGACCTGGATGTATTCCTGGTTCGGGTGCTTGCGTCCGCCCTGCGGGGGGACGTTGCACACGGTGCCTTCGAGAATCTTGAGGAGCGCCTGCTGCACACCTTCGCCGGAGACGTCGCGCGTGATGGAGACGTTCTCCGTGGTGCGGCGGATCTTGTCGATCTCGTCGATGTAGATGATGCCGCACTCGGCCTTCTTGACGTCGTAGTTGGCCGATTGCAGGAGGCGGAGGACGACGTTCTCGACGTCCTCGCCGACGTAGCCGGCCTCGGTGAGCGTCGTGGCGTCGGAGATGGCGAAGGGCACATCGAGGATCTTCGCGAGCGTGCGCGCGAGGAGCGTCTTGCCGGAGCCGGTGGGGCCGCAAAGGAGGATGTTGCTCTTCTCGACCTCGACCTCGTAGAACTCGGACGGCATCTCGATGCCTTCGCGGGCGGCTTGGGTGGGGTCGAAATTGAGGCGCTTGTAGTGGTTGTAGACGGCGACGGAGAGCACCTTCTTGGCGTGGTCCTGGCCGATGACAAAATCGTCGAGCACCTTCTTGATCTCGGCGGGCTTGGCCAAACGGAAGGCGGGCTTGGGGGCGGCGGACGCCTCGGCGGGGCTGCCCTTCACCTCGCGGTCAATGATTGTCTTGCAAACATTTACGCAAGAATCGCAGATGTAGACGCCCGGTCCGGCAATGATCTTGCGGACCTCCGCCTGCGATTTTCCGCAGAAGGAGCAGAGCGTCATGCGCGAGGATTTGGCCATGGCTAGGAGGATATCGGCCGGGGAGGCCGGTTAGTCGAGGGATTTTTCCCCGCCGTTTCTGCCGAAACCCGCGCGGATTATGCCGCGGCGGTGGTGCCGGCGATCTGCTGGGCGTCGCGCGTCGAGGCGACGACGTGGTCGACAATGCCGTAGGCCTTGGCCTCTTCCGCGCTCATGTAGTAGTCGCGGTCGGAGTCCTTCTCCACCTGCTCGGCGGTCTTGCCGGTGTGCTTGGCGATGGTCTGGTTGAGCGTCTGGCGCCAGCGGAGGATTTCCTTGGCCGCGATGGCGATGTCGGCCGCCTGGCCGCCCGCGCCGCCGCTGGGCTGGTGGATCATCACGCGGCTGTTCGGGAGCGCGAAGCGCTTGCCCTTCGTGCCGGCGGCGAGGAGCACGGTGCTCATGCTGGCGGCCATGCCGATGCAGTAGGTCACCACATCGCACTGGAGGAAGTTGATCGTGTCGTAGATCGCCATGCCGCCGGTGACGACGCCGCCGGGGGAGTTGATGTAGAGATGGATGTCCTTCTTCGGGTCCTCCATCTGCAGGAACAGCATCTGGGCGATGACGAGATTGGCGACTCCGTCGTCGATCGGCGTGCCGATGAAGATGATGCGATCCTTCAACAGGCGGCTGTAGATGTCCATCGACCGCTCGCCGCGGCCGGTGTTTTCCAAGACGATCGGGACGTAGTAGCTCATGCTTTGGCGGTTGCCGTGGTGACGGTAGCCTTGGACACGAGGAAATCAAGGGCCTTGTCGAAGAGGATCTGCTGCTGGATCGCGCGGAACTGCTCGCGGTCCTTGCCGAGCTCCTTGATGAGCTTGTCCGGCTTCTGGCCGGAGCGCATGGCTTCGCGCATGAGCCAGTTGTTGATGTCCTTCTCGTCGACGCCGATCTTCTCCTGCTCGGCGATCTTCGCGAGCATGAGCTGGACCTTCACGCGGGCGAGCGCGGCCTTCGAGGCGCTGTCGAAGAGCTCCTTCTTGTTCTTCTCGAACTCCTCCTGCGGCACGCCGCGGCGCATGTTTTCCTCGATGAACTGGCGGAGCACGCCGTCGCGCTCGGAGGCAACGAGGCTCTCCGGCACGGGGAAATTCGCCTGCGCGACGAGCGCGTCGGTGATCTGGCGGCGCTGCGCGGAGCGGTTCTCGTAGTCCTTGCGCATCGAGAGGCTCGACTTCACCTGCGCCTTGAGGGCGTCGAGGCTGTCGACCTGGTTGGCCTTGAAGAAAGCCTCGTCGAGCGGCGGCAGCGCGCGCTCACGGATCTCCTGCACCTCGATCGCGTAGACGACCTGCTTGCCGGCCAGCGCGGGCACGGGGGCGAAGTCGGCGGGGAACGTCAGCGTCACGTCCTTCTTGTCGCCGGCCTTCAGGCCCGCGAGCTGGTGGGCCATGCCGGGGAGCAGTCCTTCATTGGCGCCCTCGACCTCTTCCCAGGTCTGCGGAGCGGAGGCGTAGATGGCCTTGTCGCCGACGATGCCGGCGAGCGGCTGGCCGTCGAGCGTGCCGGTGTAGCCGAAACGGACGTAGTCGCCCTTCGCGGCGGGACGCTCGGCGACCTTGAAGTCGGCGCGTTCGGAACGCAGGCCCTCGATCACGGCGTCGACCTCGGCGTCGGTCGGCTCGGTGGCCTGCACCTCGGTGGCGATGCCGACGTATTGCGGCAGGGTGAACTCGGGACGGATATCGACCGTGACCTTGACCGTCGCCGCCGCGCCGGGGGCAAACTCACCCTCCTCGACGTCGACGATGGAAATGACGGCGAGCTTGGACTCCTCGAGACCGTGGCGGTAGGCCTTGCTGACGACGCGGCCCTTGAACTCCTCCTTCAGCTCCTTGGCGAAGCGCTTTTCGATCATCGCCAGCGGCGCCTTGCCGGGCCGGAAGCCGGGGAGGCGCACCTGCTGCGCGAATTCCCCGAGCAGCGCCTGGTATTCGGCGGCCACTTCGCCCTGGTCGAGCGTCACGGAGAGGGTCTTGCGGGTTTCGTTGAGGTCGTTGATTTGAACGTTCACGGCGATAAATTCAGAGCGATAGCGGGAAGGAAAAGAGGTCGAGGTAACGCGCGCCGCGCAGCCCGGTCAAGGCCTGTTTCCACGGGCGCGGACCGGAATCGTCCTTGGACTTTCGCCCTGGCCCACCCAAGCTCCCGCCGACGATGGCCAGCCTCACCCAACTCCTTGCGCAGCACGGCAGTATCCTCCTGCTCGACGCCGCCTCGACCCAGGTGCAAGTCGGCCTGTTCCGCCCTGCGAAGCCGGCCCTTTGGCGCGCGGGCGGCAGCGACGCCGGCACGGCGCTTTTCCCCCTCGTCGAGGCCGCGCTGCGCGACGCCGGAATGCGGTTCGCGGAGGTGGGCGCCTTCGCCTTCTGCGCGGGGCCGGGGTCGATGCTCGGCGTGCGAACGGTGGCGATGGCGCTGCGCACCTGGCAGTCGCTGCAACCGCGGCCGGCCTACGCGTATCTGAGCCTGACCCTGCTGGCCCACGCCGCTGCGCGCGCCACGCCGGCCCGCCCGCTCGCGATCGTGGCCGACGCCCGGCGCGAAGCCTGGCACCGCGTCATGGTCGGCGCCGACAACGCGATCGGACCGCTGGAGCGCGTGCCCGCCACCGCCGTCGCCGCGCCGGGCACGACGCTGTTCCAACCCACGACCTTCCGCGCGTGGGGCGCGTTGCCGCAACCGGCCCAGGATCTGCCCTACGATCTCGCCCCGCTGTTCGCCGCCCACGCCGATGCCGACCTGTTCTCCCCCGCCCCGGCGCCGGACGCGTTCCAGCACGAGGCGCCGGAATACCGGAAATGGTCCGCGCAGGTGCACAGCGCCGCGAGCGTGCCGCCCCGATGACGGTCTCCGCGCAACTCCCGCGGCGCTGCTGGGCGGAAATCGACCTCGCGGCGCTCGAGCGCAACCTGAAGCTCATCCGCGCCTCGCTCCCGCCGCACATCCGCTACGTCGCCGTGGTCAAGGCCGACGCCTACGGCCACGGCCTGCCGCACGTCGCCGCCCGCCTGATGCACGCCGGCGCCGACCTGTTCGCCGTCGCCAACCTCGCCGAGGCGATGGTCATCCGCGAGCTCAGCGCCGACTGGCCGATCCTGCTGCTCGGCGCGACGCTCCCCGACGAGGACCGCTACCTCGCGGAATTCGACCTCACCGCCACCGTCTCGAGCTTGGACGAAGTTGCGCGTTTCGACGCCGCCGCCCGCGCCGCCGGCAAACCGATCTCCGTCCACCTCAAGATCGACACCGGCATGGGCCGCCTCGGCGTGTGGCACGAGCACGCACCGCAACTCTACGAAGCCCTCCGCGCCGCGAAGCACCTGCGCCTCGCCGGCGTGTTCACGCATTTCGCCAGCGCGGACGAAGACCCCGTGTTCACGGCGGAGCAACGCGGCCTCTTCCTGCGCTCGCTCGCGCTTCTTCCCGGGCTCGATGCCCGGAGCGTGCTGATCCACGCGGACAACTCCGCCGGCCTCGAGACCACGCCGGGCGAGGAAAGCCCCTTCAACGCCGTGCGCGTGGGCCTGCTGCAATTCGGCGTGCTGCCGCATCCGCACTCGCTGCTCGCGCGCGTGCGCACCGAACCGGTCTTCAGCTTTCACGCCCGTGTCGGCCTCGTGAAGGAACTGCCCGCCGGCACCGGCGTGAGCTACGGCCGCACGCACGTTCTCGCCCGCCGCACACGGGTGGCGGTGATCACCGCCGGTTACGGCGACGGCCTGCCGCGCGCGGCGAGCAACCGCGGCACCGTGCTCATCGGCGGCCAGCGCTGCCCGATTCTCGGCCGTGTTTGCATGGACCAGGCGATCGTCGACCTCGGCGCCGTGCCGGGCGAGGTGCGGTGCGGCGACCCAGTCGTGCTCGTCGGCCGGCAAGCGGGCGGCGAGATCACACTCACGGAATTCAGCGCCGCCGCGGATACGATCCCGTGGGAAACGCTGACCTCGGTGACGAAGCGCGTGGACCGCCGTTACAAGACCGCGCTCGGCGTCTGAAGCCTCAGGACTGACCAAGGTCCTGCGATGCTGATGCGGCGCCATCGGCCGTCATCCCCGGCAGCGCAGCCGCGGAGGCGAGCGCGCCGGCGGCCTTCGCGAGTCGCTCGATCTGCGGCATCCGCGCCTTGGCCTCGGCATAACCGGCAGCCTCGATCTCCGCGAGGCGCTTGGTCTCGAACAGGCTGAACTTCTCCAAGCCCGAGGGACGCAGGACGAGTTTGCAGCGGGCGAATTCCTCCTTTGCCCGGGCGAACATCCCCACCTCGAGTGCGCGCTCGAGCACGTTGAGCGAGTTGCCCAACTGATCGGAGGTCACCTCGCGCATCGGGCTGACGTGCACGCCGAGCAGCAGATCGCAGCGTTCCGCGATGAGGCGGGCCGGGAAGTTGTCGACGATGCCGCCGTCGCCATACCAGCGGCCGTCGATCTCCGTCGGCGAAAACACCATGGGCACCGACGAGGAGGCGAGCAGCGGCAGGATGAGCGGCCCGCGGTCGAAGACGACGCCCTCGCCGCGCTGGAGATCGGTGGCGAGGATCCGCAACGGGTGCCGCAAGGCGTCGAAGGAATCGTCGGGGAACCAGGCGCGGAACGCGGGCACGAATTTCGCCGTGTCCCAGATCCCGGGCTTCGAGAGCGCGACGTTGGCGAGCCGGAACGGGTCGGTCTTGTGGAAGAACTCGAGCATCTTCTCCGGCGGATAGCCGGCCGCGTAGAGCGCGCCGACCAGCGCGCCCGCGCTGACGCCGGCCACGCAGCCCGGCGCGATGCCGTGGTCGCGCAGCGCGCGCAGGACGCCGATGTGCGCCAGCCCGCGCGAACCGCCGCCGGACAACACGATGCCGAGGGCGTGCCGCGTTGTGGCCTGCGCCGCTCGCGCCTCGCGGGATTTGCCTGAAGTCGCTCCCATGCCTGCACACTAGCGTCCCGTCCGCGGCCCGCCAGTCGGAACCGGGGCGGCCGCATGGTGCGCGGTCGCCGGGCGGACGGCTCGTCCGGAGCGCCGGAGGGCGCCGGCTCAGGCCTTGCCGATGCCGAAGGTGCGGAAACCGATCTTCCGCAGCGCGGCGAGGTCGAGGATGTTCCGGCCGTCGAAGACGAAGGCGGGCTTCGGCATGCCTTCGAAGATGCGCGGGTAATCGAGCTGCTTGAACTCGTCCCACTCCGTCACGATGGCGATCGCGTGGGCGCCGGCGCAGGCCTCGTAGGCGGTCTTCGCCACGGTCAAACGCGGGTTGCTCGCACCCTTGCCGAGGACGTCGGCGAGGATTTCCACCTCGGGCACCTTCGGGTCATAGACGCAGACGCTGGCGTGCTCGGCGAGCAGGTCGCGGCAGACATTGATCGCAGCGGACTCGCGCGTGTCGTTGGTGTCCTTCTTGAAGGCGAAACCGAGCACGGCGATTTTCTTGTCGGCCACGGTGTTGAAGAGCTCCTTCACGATGCGGGCGGCGAAGCGGCGCTTCTGCCAGTCGTTCATCGTCACGACCTGCGTCCAATACGCCGCCACCTCGGGCAGGCCGAAGCTCTCGCAGAGGTAGGTCAGGTTGAGGATGTCCTTCTGGAAGCAGGAGCCGCCGAAGCCGACGGAGCTCTTGAGGAATTTCGGGCCGATGCGGCTGTCCTTGCCGATGGCATGCGCCACCTCATCGACGTCGGCGCCGGTCGCCTCGCAGAGGGCGGAGATGGAATTGATCGAGGAGATGCGCTGCGCGAGGAAGGCGTTGGCGACGAGCTTGGAGAGCTCGGACGACCAGAGGTTGGTCGTGATGATGCGCTCGCGCGGCACCCAGCGGGCGTAGACCGAGACGAGTGTCGCAACGGCCTTGTCGCCGTCCGGCGTGCGTTCGCCGCCGATGAGGACGCGGTCAGGCGCGAGCAGGTCCTGCACGGCGGTGCCCTCGGCGAGGAACTCGGGGTTGGAGAGGACCTGGGCCTGCAGGCCGTCGCCGTTGGAGGCGAGGATGGTGCGGATCGTGTCCGCGGTCTTCACCGGGATGGTCGACTTTTCGACGATGATCTTCGGCCCGGTGGCGTGTTCCGCGATCGTCCGGGCGACGGATTCGATGTAGCGCAGGTCCGCAGCGCGGCCGGCGCCGACACCGTAGGTCTTGGTCGGGGTGTTGACCGCCACGAAGATGATGTCGGCGCTCTTGATGCTGCCCGCGACATCGGTGGAGAAGAAGAGGTTGCGGCCGCGCGCCTCGCGCACGACGTCGTCCAGCCCGGGCTCGTAGATGGGCAGGCGGTCGCCGTTCCAGGCCGCGATGCGGGCGGCGTTCATGTCGACCACCGTGACTGTGATGTCCGGACACTTGAGGGCGATCATCGCCATCGTGGGACCACCAACATAACCGGCACCGATGCAGCAGATTTTCATAAACGGGCCAGCACGATGGAGCGCGGCGCCCGGGGCGGGCAATCCTGATGTTGACCCCTCCGCCGGACGGCAGCGGGGCTAATGCGGGCGTTAGCGCTGGCCGCGCTCAGGCGCGCGCGAAACGGCGGGCGACATTGACCAACCGCCGGCCGGCCTCGCCGAGCTGGTCGGGCGTGAGCACGCCGTAGCTGGCGCGGATCCAGTTCCGCTCCGGGGCGTCGGCGAAACACATGTCGCCGGGCACGTAGAGCACGCCCTCCTGCACGCAGGCGCGGAAAAACTCGCCCTCCATCACCGTGTCGACGTGCGCCGGGGCGCGCAGCCACAGATACATGCCGCCGCGCGGCTCCTCCCATGCCCAGCCGAGCTCGCGCAGGCCGCCGGCGACGAGCGCTCCGTGCAGGGCGCGCATCTTCCCGAGGTAGCCCCGGCGCACCCGCGGGAGATGGGTCTCGAAGCCGCCTCCGCGGATGACCTCCTCGAAGAGTGCCTGCGCGTAGTTCGCCGTGCCGAAATCGTGCGTGCCCTTCGTGGCGAGCATCTGCGCGAGCCACGCCGGGTCGGTGCAGTAGGCGTAGCCGACCTTCGCGCCGGTCGAGAACGGCTTCGTCAACGTGGCGAGATAGAGCCGCGGGAACGCCGCCCACGCCTCGAGCCCGAGCACGCTGCGCGCCGGATGCGGTTCGTCATAGAACAGCTCGCGGTAGGCGACATCCTCCAGCACCGGGACGACGAGACCGTGGGCTTCCAGTGCGCGGGCGAGGGCGATCTTGTCGTCCTCAGAGAGACAGCGGCCCGAGGGGTTCGAGAAATAACTGACGAGATAGACCGCCTTCAGGCGCGCGGCCTCGCCGCTCGCCTTGAGTTCGCACAGCAACGCATCAAGCCGGTCAAGTTGCAGGCGGCCGCTTTCGTCGAACGGCAGCGACCGCGTGCGCGCGCCGAGGGCGGCCACGACGTCGATGAACGCGAAATAGCTCGGCCGGTCCACCAGCACGAGGTCGCCCGGATCGCAGAGCGTCTGCACGGCGAGGTAAAGCGCCTGCTGCGAACCGTTGGTCACCATGAAGCGCGCTTCCATGCCCTCTTCCGGGAGCGCCGGCTCCCAGAATCGCAGGCGCTGCGCCAGGAGGCGGCGCAGCTCGGGGCGGCCCTGCGGGTTGCCGTATTGCAGGAACTCCGGCTCACCCTGCCTCGCCGCCAGCGCCTGGGCCGCGGCGGTGAACTCGGCCACGGGCAGCGTCGCGTTGTCGGTGAACCCGGCCGCGAGCGACAGCAGGCGCGGGTTCTCGAGCGCGGCCTTCATCAGGCCGGCGACAGCGGGCAGGCGCGCGCGGCGGCCGAGGGCGGAAAGCGGAACGGTGACAGGGGAAACCGGGTGGGAAGTTGACATGGCGATGGGAGTGGCGGCGACGCGGGAGAAAAGAAAAAGCCGGGCGCGAGGCCCGGCTGCAATCATCGATGAGGAAGATGACAGGCTCAGGCCGGGCTGGGCGCGGGTGCGGCGGCGCCGGAGGCGTCGCTGGCGGCGGCGGGAGCGGAGGGCTTGGCAGCGTCCTTGGCGGCGGGCTTGGTCGTGACGACCGGGGACTTGATCTCGCCGTGCTGGACGATCTCGAGGACGTGCTTGCCTTCGATGGTCTCGAATTCGAGGAGGGCCTGAGCGATCTTGTCGAGCGAGGCGCGGTGCTCGGCGATGATCTGCTGCGCGCGCTTGTATTCGCCGTTCAGGATGTCGGAGACGGCCGTGTCGATCTTGCGCGCGGTGTCCTCGCTGACGTGCTGCGATCGCGTGATGTCGCGGCCGAGGAACACGGTGTCCTGGTTCTCGCCGAGGGCGACCGGGCCGAGTTCGCTCATGCCGTAGTCGCAGACCATCGCGCGGGCGATGCGGGTGGCCTGCTTGATGTCGCCGTAGGCGCCGTTGGAGAAATCGCCGGTGACGAGTTCCTCCGCGATGCGGCCGCCCATCGCCATGCAGATCTGGTTCAACATGCGTTTCTTCGGCGAGGTGAGAATGTCCTTCGACGGGAGATACGTCGTCGAGCCGAGGCTCTGGCCGCGCGGGATGATGGTGACCTTGTGGACCGGCATCGTGCCATCGTCGAGGACGGCCTGGATGATGGCGTGGCCGGCTTCGTGCCAGGCGACGAGGCGTTTCTCGGCGTCGTCCATCACGCGGCGGCGGGAGAGGCCCCAGAGGACCTTGTCGCGCGCCTCGTCGATGTCGGTCATGTCGACCTTCTTCTTGTTGCGGCGGGCGGCGAGGAGCGCGCCCTCGTTGAGGAGATTGGCGAGTTCGGCGCCGGAGAGGCCGGGCGTGCCGCGAGCGATGACCGCGAGGTCGACGTTGTCGGCCAGCGCGATCTTGCGGGCGTGGACGCGGAGGATCTGCTCGCGGCCGTTGATGTCGGGCAGGTCGATCGTCACCTGGCGGTCGAAACGGCCGGGACGCAGGAGCGCGCTGTCGAGCACGTCGGGGCGGTTGGTCGCCGCGATGATGATGATGCCTTCCTGCGTGTCGAAGCCGTCCATCTCGACGAGGAGCGAGTTGAGCGTCTGCTCGCGCTCGTCATTGCCGCCGCCGAGGCCCGCGCCGCGCTGCCGGCCGACGGCGTCGATCTCGTCGATGAAGATGAGGCAGGGGGCGTTCTTGCGGCCCTGCTCGAACATGTCGCGCACGCGGCTCGCGCCGACGCCGACGAACATCTCGACGAAGTCCGAGCCGCTGATGCTGAAGAACGGCACGTCGGCCTCGCCGGCGATGGCCTTGGCGAGGAGCGTCTTGCCGGTGCCCGGAGGGCCGACCATGAGGATGCCCTTCGGGATGCGACCGCCGATCTTCTGGAATTTCTTCGGGTCCTTGAGAAACTCGACGACTTCGCTGACCTCCTCCTTGGCCTCGTCGCAGCCGGCGACATCGGCGAAGGTCAGTCGGTCCTTCTCGCGGGTGAGGAGCTTGGCGCGGCTCTTGCCGAAGCTCAGCGCGCCCTTGCCGGCGTTGCGGAGCTGGCGGACGAAGAGGAAATACAGCAGGCCGATGACGATGATGAACGGCAGGATGTTGTAGAGCAGCTGCGTCATCGCCGTCGTGGCGGGCTTTTCCACGAAGACCTGCGTCTTCTGGAGGCGCTCGAAATTGCCGTCGGTCAGGCGACCGCTGGAAGTAAAGGTGCGGGTCAGCGTGCCCCCACCCGCGCCGTCCCCAGGCGTGCGCAACGTGGGTTCACGCACCTCGCCGCTGACGATGTAGAAATCGCGTCCGGCCGAGGCGTCGGGACGGATGGTGCCCTCGGCAATCTGGCCGGCATCGGCCAGCTCAATCACCTGCTGGATCTTGATGTTGGCGGGCTGCGGCTGCTTGGACGGGTTGAAGTAAAACAGCGCCACGATCGCCGCGATGATGGCCAGCCAGATGAGGAGAACCTTCGGCTGAAAACCCTCGGGAGGGAGATTCTTCAGCGGGCGGCGTTTCTTGTTGTCGTCGGATTCGGACATTCGATGAGTTGGACTGAGGGGCAACCGTGATGGTTCCCCCCGGATAAGTCAAACGAAGGGCGGGAGGAAAATCGTCCCACAATCGGAACGAAATCACCCGCGCTGCCGGCGCAATTCCCCCGCGCGCAGCACCGCGAAATCGCGGACGCCCAAGCTGAAACGCGTGTCCCGCCCGCGTCGCACCGCGGCGAGCAGTTGCTCGAACCCCGCCCGCGACAGGTCCGTCTCCGCCCGCACGGCCAGCAGCCAGCGATGCAGCGCGCGCCGCCATAAGGCGACCGGCTTGCCGGCCAAGCGAGCGACCACCAGACACCGGCCGCGTGACGTGAATGGCGCGACCTCGTCCACCCACGCCTCGAGCGCGACCTCGTCCTCCTCCAGCCGCTCGCGCGACAGCGCCGCGCCGGCAACCGCGTCGCGTCCGGCGGCGTCGGCCCACGCGGGCAGCACCACGCCCCGGATGCGGTTGCGGAAATAGCGCGGCGACGCGTTGGACGCGTCCTCGCGCCACGTCGCCCCGGCGGCGCGCAAAGCCGCGACCAGTTCCGCCTTCGCCACCGTCAACAGCGGCCGCAAGTGAACCCGGCCAGCGGCGAACTCCTGCACCGGCCGCGGCGCGGCGAGTCCGCCCATGCCGCTGCCGCGTGCGAGACGCATCAGCATCGTCTCGGCGATGTCGTCCTGCTGGTGTGCCAGCCAGAGCAAGTTCGCGCGTCGACGCTTCATCTCGCGAGTGAAGAAATCATGCCGCGCCGCGCGCGCCTCCGCTTCGGACGGCGGCTTCGTCTTCGCTCCCCTCGCCCACCGCCCGACGGCGAACTTCACGCCGAGCGCCGCGCAGACGCGGGCGCAGAAACGCTCGTCGGCATCCGCGGCGCGCCCGCGCAACCGGTGATTGAAATGCAGCGCCACCAAACCCGCCCGGCGCTCCGGGAAATGCGCCCACAGCAAGAACAGCAGCGCCAGCGAATCGGCACCGCCGGAAAACGCCACGACCCACGGCGCATTCGCCCGCGAGCGCAGACCGCGCGCAAGGGCGGCGGGATGCAGTCGCGCCGCGGGCAAAGCCGCGGCCAGCGCGAGCGCCTTCTTCTCTGCCGCGGAACTCCGGCGTGGCCGTTTCATTTGAGAAGTCGGCCGCGCGCGCTTCCCGTTCAGCGGAAGCTGAGGAACTCCTTGCCGAAATACGGCACGAGGGCGGCGGGGATCTTCACGCGACCGTCGGCCTGCAGGTTGTTCTCGAGCAGCGCCGCGAGCACGCGCGGCACGGCGAGGCCGGAGCCGTTGAGCGTGTGCACGAGCTCGGGCTTGCCGGTCTCGGCGTTGCGAAAGCGGATCTGCGCACGGCGGGCCTGGAAGGATTCGAAGTTCGAGCAGCTCGACACCTCGAGCCAGCGCTTCTGGCCGGCGGCCCAGACCTCGAGGTCGTATTTTTTCGACTGCGAAAAACCGAGGTCGCCGCCGCACATCAGGAGCACACGATAGGGCAGTTCGAGCTTCTGGAGCAGGCGCTCGGCGTCCGCGCGGAGGAGTTCGAGTTCCTCGTAGCTGCGGCTCGGGTGGACCCACTTGAGCAGCTCGACCTTGTCGAACTGGTGGAGGCGGTTGAGCCCGCGCACGTCCTTGCCGTAGCTGCCCGCCTCGCGGCGGAAACAGGGCGTGTAGGCGCAGCGCTTGATCGGCAGCGCGGCCTCGTCGACGATCTCGTCGCGGAAGAAATTGGTCAGCGGCACCTCCGCCGTCGGCACGGCGTAGAGGCGGTCGGGCGTCGTCTCATACATCTGCCCTTCCTTGTCCGGCAGCTGCCCCGTGGCGGTGGCGCTGGCGGCGTTGACGAAGATCGGCGGCGCGACCTCGACGTAGCCGGCCTTCACGTCCTCGTCCAAAAAGAACTGGAGCAACGCGCGCACGATCTTCGCGCCGTCGCCGACATAGAACGGGAAACCCGCGCCCGTGACCTTCGCGCCACGGCCGAAATCGAGCAGGTTTTCGAAACCCTTGATCTCCCAATGCGGCTGCGCGTGCGCCGAGACGGCGGCGACGTCGCCGTGCGTGGCGTGGACAACATTCTGATCGGGCGTCTTGCCCTCGGGCACGGTGGCGTGCGGGAGATTCGGGAGCGAAAGCATGGCGGCGTGCCACTTTTCCTCGAGGCCCTTGAGGCCTTCCTCCTTGGCCTTCACCTCGGCGGACACGGCCTTCATCTCCTGCACCTTGGCGAGGAACTCCGGCGAGCCCTTCTTCAGCGCGGCCATCTCGTTGTTGGCGGCCTTCTGCTTGGCGCGGAGCTGCTCGACCTCGCCGAGTTGGGCGCGCCACGACGCGTCCAGCGCAAGCACGGCGTCGAGGTCGACGTCGAGGTGCTTCTTGGCGATGGCCGCGCGCACGAGGTCCGGCGATTCACGGAGAAGTTTGGGATCGAGCATAGGAACCGGCAGCTTGAAGGGTCCGGCGGCCCAATTGAAACAAAATCTTGGCGGTCCTTCCGCGCCCGGGTGAGGCGCCCCGGCCCGCGCCGGCTCAGCGGCTCTGCGCCGCCATGAAGGCCTCGATGCGCCGGAAGCGGGCGAACACGTCCTTCGCCGGCAGCAGCCGCAGGTCGCCGACGGGGGCCTGGATGGCGTGATTCGTCACCGCGCCGAGCGGATACGGCCCGCGGACGCGCGGGTCGGTCGGACCGAAGATGCCGATGGTCTTCACGCCCATCGCGGCGGAGAGGTGCATCGCGCCGCTCTCGTTCGAGATCACCCAATCGGCCGCGCCGATGAGCGAGGTGAGCGAGGTGAGGCTGGTGTTGCCGGTCAGGTTGAGGAACGCGCCGTCGGGGAACGCCTCCTTGCAGGGCACGTAGTTCGTGCCGGCCCAGACGACCTTGCGGCCGGCCTCGCGGACGAGCAGGGCGGAGAGCTCGGAGTAGCCGTTCCAGCGGCGCTCCTCGCGGCGCGTGTCGGGGAAAATCAGGATCGGCCGCAGGCCGCGGCGCGCGTCCATGAAGCCGAGGTTGAGCTTGGCGGCGTCACGGAATTCGAGCGGGCCGGCGAGCTTGGGCTCGGCGCCGAGGGCGGCGCAAAACTCGAGGAGCCGCTCGACTTGGTGCGCCGGATTCTGCGCCGGGGCGCCGACCTTGATCGGGTAGAAAAACGGCGCGCCCTCGCGCGCGTCGGCGCGACCGAGCTTCTTCTTCGCGCGCGTGCGCTGGAGCATCAGTGCGGAACGCAGCAGGCCCTGCATGTCCCAGGCGACGTCAAATTCCTGCGCACGCACCTCGCGCATCAGCTGGAAGAAGCCGCGCACGCCGCCGTGGCGGCGGAAGACATAGACCTGATCGATCACCGTGCTCGCACGCACGAGCGGCGCGAAGATGTCGCGCACGATCCACGACACCCGCCAGTCGGGCTGCCGGGCCTTGAGCGCGGCGACGGTCTGCAACGCGTGCACGATGTCGCCGAGGGCGGAGGGTTGAATGACGAGCAGTTGCCGCATCGCGGAAAAGTGTTTGGCGCACCTGTGCCGTTGGCAAGCCGCGCGTGCCGCCGGCGGCGTCGTGCGTCGCGCGGCGCGCGGAGGCGCGGCGAATTTCTCTCAGCGCCAGTGATCCGCGACCCACGGCGTCGGGAGCGCGCGGCGGAGCAGGCCCTTGCGGTGGCCGTGGATGGCGTCGGGCGGATTCGGCGTGCCGTGGAAGATCACGATGCGCGCGCCGGCGGGCAGCGCGGGCGTCTTGAACAGGTTGAGCGGGAACTTCGGCAGGCAGCCGTATTTGAAGCTCACGCACCATTCCTTCGGCCAGTAGTTGAGCAGGCCTTTCCGGTTCATTTCGCGCGTGAGGTATTCCTGCTCGTTGCGGACCTCGGCCTTCACGCGGTCGATGTTCGCGAGAAAATCGGCGAGGATCTCCGGATGCTTGTTCGCCTCGAAGCGATAGACCGAGGAGTTGCCCGTGATGCGCCAGGGCTTGGCCCAGTCGTGGATGATGTGGAACTCGCCCGGCAAATCGAAGAACTCGTCCATTGAGCCGGTGATCACGACGTCGAGGTCGATGAAGAGCGTCGGCCCGGTCAGGTCGAAGAGCGGCGCCTGGAAGGTCGAAAGCTTGCGCCAGCCGCGCTCCTTGCCCGGCGGCAGGTCCATCGGCGGCAGCGGCAGGATCTCCACGCCCGGCCCGATGCCGGTGCCGTCCTCGGTGAAGCAGATGAAGCGGTGCGGCCGCCGGAGGTGGCGCGTCAACATCGACCGCAGCCGGTTGACGTATTCCGGGCCGTATTTCGTGCCCCACTTCATGCAGATGACATTGACCATGGCGGTGGGTGTTAGCGGCTGCGCGCGCGCTTGGACAGAGCGAAATGCACGCACGGCGGCCAAGCGATTCTTGCCATGCCGCGGGCGTTCCACCCACACTCCGCGACCATCGCCCCGACATGTTCCGCGCCCCCGACATCGCCGCCCAGCAATCCGCGCTGACCGCCGCCTGGCATGCGGCTCCGCCCGCCGCCACCGGCGAGGGATTCCCGCGCCTCGTCGCCGAGAACCACCTGCGCAATTTCTCGCTCTGGCACGAGGAGGACGTCGCGCGCCGCGACGACCTCGGTTTCGAGGCCGTCTACCGCGCCAAACGCGCCATCGACCGTTTCAACCAGGAGCGCAACAACTTCATCGAGGAGATGGACAAGGCCATCGTCGCCGCGCTGACGCCCGCCGCCGACGGCTGCCCGCGTAACTCCGAGACGCCGGGCATGATCATCGACCGCCTCTCCATCCTCGCGCTCAAGGAATACCACATGCACGAGGAAGCCGTCCGCGCCGACGCGTCCGCCGCGCACCGCGAGAAATGCGCCGAGAAGCTCGCGCGCATCCGCCAGCAGCGCTCCGACCTCATCGCCGCCCTCGGCGAACTCCTCGCCGACGTCGCGGCGCGGCGGCGGACGTTCTCGGTCTATTACCAGTTCAAGATGTATAACGACCCGGCGCTGAACCCGCAGCTTTACCGCCACGCGGCCAAGCCCAGCGGCGCATGAGCCGCGCCAGCGATCAGACCCGCCTCTGGACGCCGGACCATTGGCCGACGTGGCTCGGGCTCGCGTTGTTCCGCGTGCTGCACGAGCTGAGCTGGCCGGAGAAGCGCCGCCTCGCGCGCGGGCTCGGCTGGTTCATCTACCACTTCGTGCGCGTGCGGCGGCATGTGGCCGAAGTGAACCTGGAACTCTGCTTCCCGGAAAAATCCCCCGCCGAGCGCCGCACCCTCGCCCTCGCCCACTTCCAGTCGCTCGCACTCGGCCTGTTCGAGACGATCGCCGGCTGGTGGTCCGAACGCGACGACCTGCCGTCGTTTCGGGTCGAGGGCGTCGCACACCTCGAACACGCGCTGGCCCGCGGCAAGGGCGCACTCCTCCTCACGGCGCATTTCACAACCCTGGAAATCTGCGGCCGGATGATGACCGAGGTCCATCCGATGGGCGGCCTCTACCGCGATCCCAACAATCCGGTCGTCGCCCACCTCATGCGCCTGCAGCGCGAGCGGCACATGTCCGTCGCCGTGCACTTCGACGACTTGCGCGGACTCGTCCGCGCGCTCCGCGGCGGCCACGCCATCTGGTATGCGCCGGACCAGGGCAAGCGCACGAAGTCGTCCGAGATCCTCCCCTTCTTCGGCATCCCCGCCATCACCAACACCGCCACGAGCAAGATCGCCGAGATGACCGGCTGCGCGGTCGTGCCCTTCTTCGCCCACCGCGAGCGCGACGGCAGCTACACGCTGCGCATCCTGCCCGCGCTGGAGAATTTTCCCACCGCCGACGCGGCCGCCGACGCGGTGCGCATCAACGAGCTCATCGCGCAGTATGCCCGGCAGGCGCCCGAGCAGTATTTCTGGGTCCACAAGCGCTTCAAGGCCCGCGGCCCGGAGTATCCCGAGGTCTACGCACGTTGAGTCGCCCCACCCTTTCCGCACACCGCATGAAGCGCCTGCTCAAATCCCTCTTCCTCCACGTCCGCCTCCCGATCCGACGCGGCCCGAACCGCGGCCGCTGGTGGAGCGTCACGACCGGGAAGAATTACTTCCGCGACCGCTTCGTGCCCGGCAAGGCCGCTTGCCTGCCGCAACTCGTGCGCTCCGGCGACGTGGTCTGGGACATCGGTGCGCATTGCGGCTACACGGCGCTCCTCGAATCCGCCGCCGCGGGCGCCGCCGGCAAGGTCTTCGCCTTCGAACCGAACCCGCGCAACCGCCAGCTGCTCGGGTTGCACCTGCGCTGGAATCGCGCCGACAACGCCACCGTGCTGCCCTACGCCATGAGCGGGACGGACGGCGAGATGTCGTTCGGCTGGGACGAAAGCCAGCGCGCCAGCTCCATCGCCTCCCACCTCGGCGGCAGCGGCTGGAAGGTGCCCGTGCGCCACGTCGACGGCCTGATCGCCTCGGGCGAATTGCCCGCGCCGGATTTCCTCAAGATCGACGTCGAGGGCGCGGAGGCCGACCTCCTCCGCGGCGCGGCCAACCTGCTCGCGAGCGACCGCGCGCTGACCATCGTGCTTTCGACGCACACGGCGGAGCTGCACGACTCGTGCTGCGCAACGTTGCGCGCGGCGGGTTTCACCATCGTCGAGACCGCCGCCGTCGCCATCGCCCGCGCCGAGGGCTGGGCCTCGCTCGGCGACGTCGACCTGCTCGCGTGGCGGCCGGCCGGCGGCGTGAGCCGCGACGCACAGGAGGCGTTCGCCCGCATCGGGCGCGAAGGCTGATGAGCGCCGCGCTCGCCAACGCCGCCTACCCTGACCCGCGCCCGCTGCGCGTGCTGGTCATCCGCTATCGGTTCATCGGCGACACCGTGCTGGCCATCCCGACGCTGCGCAACCTGCGCCGCGCCTTCCCGAACGCGCAGATCGACGTGCTCGCCGAGCCCGTCTCCGGCGACACGCTCGCCCACTGTCCCTACAAGAACGACCTGCTCTACTTCGCGCCGAAATCGAAGAAGCGCCCCGCACCCCACCCGACCTCGCTCTGGGCCTGCGCGCGGATGCTGCGCGCGCGACGCTACGACCGCGTCTACATCCTGCGCCGTTCGTTCTCGAGCGCGGTGCTGCCGCTGCTCGCCGGCATTCCCCATCGCGTCGGCTTCGCCACGCAGGGGCGCGGTTTCCTGCTCCAGCGCAGCACGCCTTACCCCGACAAGCACGAGGTCGAGTGCTTCCTCGATGTGCTCCGCGCCGACGGCATCCCGGTCGTCGACACGCACAACGAGAACTGGTCCGACCCCGCGGTCGACGCGCGCCTCGACGCGCAATTGCCCGCGCCCGGCCGCCGCCGCGTCTTCGTCTGCGCGAAATCGGTCTTCCCGCTGAAGGACTGGTCGACCGACGGCTTCGCCGCCGTGCTCGCCTGGCTGGTCGCGGAGCGGAACAGCGAGATCCACTTCTGCGATTCGCCCGGCAACAAGGGTTACTACGACGAGATCCTCGCGCAGATGCCGGAGGCGGCGCGCACGCATTGCCACGACTGGAGCAAGGCGCTGCCGATCCGCGACGTGAACTCGCTCCTGCGCCGCATGGACCTCGCGCTCGGCATCGACACCGGTCTGCTGCACATCGCAGCGTCGTTCCACGTGCCTGTCGTGGCGCTGTTCGGCCCGCTCGACCCGGCGCGCTGGCATCCGTGGGACACCGCGCACACCATCGTGCGTCCGGCGGACCTGAGCGGCGAACGCCCGCTGCTGCGCCTCACGCTCAACGAGGTGAAAGAAGCCGTCGACCGCCACCTGCCCCGGTCATGAGCGAACGTCCGCGCGTCATCCATTTCGTCACCGGCGGCGGCTCCGGCGCCACCAAGGTCGCGCTCGACGTCGCCTGCGGCCACCTGCGCAGCGGCAACTACGAGCCCATGCTCGTCCTGCGCCGCAAGAAGGTGGAGCTGCCGCAGTCCATGCAGGCGCAGATCGACGCCACCGGCCTGCGCACGCACTGGGTGGCCGACTGGCCGAAGTGGACGACGCGCCGCCAGCTCCGCGAGCTCATCCGCGATTTCCGTCCGCAGGTCTTCGTGGCGCACGGCTTCAGTGAGCACATCTGGGGGCGGCAGGCGGCTTTCACCGAAAACGTGCCGGTCGTGGTCCACGTGGAGATGAACTGCGAGCGCTACGCGCTGTGGCGGCTCTGGGAGGCGCGCCCGCTCGCGGCGCGCACCAGCGCGACGGTCGGCGTTTCGCAGGGCGTCGTCGACCACCTCCGTGCCCGCCGCCTCCTCGGTCCGCGGGTCGAGGTCATCCACAACGGTTCGGATCCCTCGCGCTACGCCGTCGGGGCGCCGCCCTTTGCCGAACGCGGGCAGGACATCGTCATGGTCGCGCGCTTTGCCCGCCAAAAGGACCAGCCCACGCTCATCCGCGCCGCCAAGCGCCTCGCCGAGACGGGTTGGACCGGCCGGCTCATCCTCGGCGGCGACGGCAAGAAGTCCCACCGCACCGCCTGCGAGAAGCTCGCGCGCTCGCTCGGGATCGCGGACCGGGTCGACTTTCCCGGCCGCGTGACCAATGCCGCCGAACTCTACCACCGCTGCCGCGCGGCGGTGCTGTCGACGCACTACGAGGGCCTGCCGCTCGTGCTCATCGACTACATGAGCGCCGGCTGCGCCGCCATCGGCAGCGACGCGCCCGGCGTGCCCGACATCATCCAGCCCGGCCGCACCGGCTGGCTCTTTCCCGTGCACGACGACGCCGCGCTCGCCGCCACGTTGCGCACCGTCCTCGCCGGCGGTCCCGCCGTGGAGGAGATCGTGCGCCGCGGCGCGACAGAGGTGCCGCAGCTCTTTTCCGTCCCGCGCATGGTCGGACGGTATGAGACCCTTTTTGCCGAGTTGCTCCGGGCCGCGCCGCCCGCAACCTGACTTCCCGTGCCCCTGCTCCAAGTCGAAGACCTCCGCACTTCCTTCCACACGCGCAGCGGCGTCACGCGCGCCGTGGACGGCGTGAGCTTCGCGATCGAGCCCGGCGAGACGCTCGGCATCGTCGGCGAATCCGGCTCCGGCAAGTCGGTGACGTGCTACTCGCTCATGGGCCTCGTGCCGCAGCCGCCGGGGCGCATCGAGGGCGGGCGGGCGCTGTTCGACGGCACCGACCTGCTCAACTGCTCTCCCGCCGAGGCGCGCGCGATCCGCGGCAAACGCATCGCGATGATCTTCCAGGATCCGATGACCTCTCTGAATCCCTATCTGCGGATCTCCGAGCAGCTCATCGAGCCGCTGCTGATCCACGAGAACATCGACCGGAAGTCGGCCCTCGCGCGCGGCCTCGCCATGCTGGAGGCGGTCGGGATCAACGACGCCGCGCGGCGCCTGCACCAGTATCCGCACGAGTTTTCCGGCGGCATGCGCCAGCGCGTGATGATCGCGATGGCGTTGATCACCAAGCCCGAGCTGCTCATCGCCGACGAGCCGACCACGGCGCTCGATGTCACCGTGCAGGCCCAGATCCTCGACCTGCTGCGCCGTCTCCAGCGCGAGACCGGCATGGCGGTAATCTTCATCACGCACGACCTCGCCGTCGTCTCCGAGCTCTGCGACCGCGTGCAGGTCATGTATGCCGGCCGCCTCGTCGAAAGCGCGTCCACGCGCACGCTCTTCGCCGCGCCGCGCCATCCCTACACGCGGGCCCTGCAGCGCTCGATCCCCGCCCTGCAGCCGAAGGGCGAGACGCTCTACACCATTCCGGGCCTGCCGCCGGACCTGTCGAAGCCACTCGCCGGCTGCGCCTTCGCGGCGAGATGCGAATTCGCCTCCGACGACTGCCGCCGCGGCGAGATGCCGCTGGCGGAGATCGCACCCGGCCACGCCAGCGCCTGCATCCGCGTGCAACGGAAGGAGATTCTCCATGCCTGAGCCGCTGCTCGAGTTGCGCGACGTGCAGACCCACTTCGCCGTGGAGTCCGGCTTCCTGCGTCGCCGCCGCACCGGCACCGTCCGCGCGGTCGACGGCGTTTCGCTCACGCTGCAGCGCGGCGAGGTGCTCGGCCTCGTCGGCGAGTCCGGCTGCGGCAAATCCACGCTCGCGCGCACGATCATGCAGCTCGTGCCGACCACGGGCGGATCCGTGTGGCTCGGCGGGCGCAGCCTCACCGCCGCCGGCCCGGCGGAGATCCGCACGCTCCGCCGTTCGATGCAGATGGTTTTCCAGGACCCGTTCGCGTCGCTCAACCCGCGCCTGACCGTCTTCCAGACGCTCGCGGAGCCCCTGCAGGTGCACGGGGTGTGTCCGGCGGAGGAGATTCCCGCCCGCGTCTCCTCGCTGATGGAGCGCGTCGGACTGGCGGCGCGCTTCCTGCGCAAATACCCGCACGAATTCTCCGGCGGCCAGCGCCAGCGCATCGCCATCGCCCGCGCGCTCGCGCTCGAGCCGCAGCTCATCATCGCCGACGAGCCGGTCTCCGCCCTCGATGTGTCGATCCAGGCGCAGGTCCTCAACCTGCTGGCGGCGCTCGTGCGCGACATGAACCTCGCGCTCCTCTTCATTGCGCACGACCTTTCCGTCGTGAAGCACATCTCCGACCGCGTGGCGGTGATGTATCTCGGGAAAATCGTCGAATGCGGCCCGGCCCTCGAGGTGATGGAGCGGCCGCGCCATCCCTACACGCGGGCGCTGATCAGCGCGATCCCGCACGTGCGGGACGACGGCCGGGAGCGGATCGTGCTCGCGGGCGACCCGCCCTCGCCGCTCAACCCGCCGGCCGGGTGCGCGTTTCATCCGCGCTGCCCGCATGCGACCGACGTGTGCCGGGCGGCCGTGCCGCCGCTGCGCGAAACCGGCTCCAGGCACACGGCGGCGTGCGCCCGGCTCGGGGAGTTTTAGGGTTTATTGAGTTTCGAGGAACAGCCTGACGGGTAGGGCGGATCGGCCCGGTCCGCCGAGAGCGCGGCATTACATTCGCGGCGCACCGGGCCGGTGCGCCCTACCTCCCGCATCGAACGGGTCAGTGCCTTGCGCGTGACTCAATCGGCGCGGTGCCTGCGGTAGGGCCAGTCTGTGACTGGCCATGGTCCGGTCGAAGACCGGACCTACTTGGGCATTCCGACCTGGCGCAGCGCCTCGTAGGTGGCGATGCCGGCGGCGGTGGAGAGGTTGAGGGAGCGCAGCGTGCCGTTGGCATGCGGGATTTTCAGGCGCCGCTCGTCGCCGAACTCGGCGTGCAGCCAATCGGGCGCGCCCGCCTCCTCATTGCCGAAGACGAGGCCGTCGCCGGGGGCGAACTTCACGTCCCAGAACGTCTGCGTGGAATGCGTGGTAAAAAGCCACAGCCGCTCCGGCCCGTGGGGGCTCGCGTGGAATGCCGCCCAGTCCGCATGCTCGTGGACATCGAGCGAATACCAGTAGTCCATCCCCGCGCGCTTCAGGTGCTTGTCCGTGATGGCGAAGCCGAGCGGATGGATCAGGTGCAACCGGCACTTGGTGACGGCGCACATGCGGCCGACATTGCCGGTATTGGGGGCGATTTGCGGTTGGAACAGGACGACGTGCAGCATGGGCGGGACGGATTTAGGCTGGCCAGCCCGGGGCGCTTGTTCCATCCAAATGCTGTTCCGGTCACGGGCCGACCGCTGCTTTCCACTCCATGTCGTCGATGCCTTCGCCCCCCCTCGCCCCTTCGTCCGCGACCGCGGCCGTCGTCGCCAATTCCGGCCCGCGCTGCGTGATGCTGGTCGACGACGAGGTGGCCTACATCGATCTGCTGGAACAACTGCTCGGCGAACACCTCGCCTGCCCCGTGCATGGATTTTCCCGCCCGCTGGAAGCGCTGAAGGCGCTGCCGACGCTCGATGTCGGCCTGATCGTGACGGATTTCCACATGCCCGGCCTCGACGGCTTGGAGTTTCTCGCCGAGGTGAAGAAGCTGCGCCCGGACCTCCCGGCCGTGATGATCACGGCCCACGAGATCGAACTCGATTCCGATCGCGCGCGCCGCGTGCCGGCGCTGAAGGCGATCGTCCGCAAGCCCTTCAAGTGGCCGGTGCTGGCCGAGCAGATTTCGCGGCATTGGACCGGTTCGCGCCCGCCGTTTCCGCTCGAGCGCTGAGCGCCGGGCTTACGGGCGCGATGCGACGCGGCGCAGGCCGTGGTTGTCGGCCCGCAGGGCACGAATCCGGCTCCGCACGCCCGCCGCAGTGAAGGCCGCCGCCATTGCCCGACCGACCGTCGCGGCGTGCGGCGGACGCGCGACGCAGAGCACACTCGACCCGCTGCCGCTCAGCCAGCCGGTCAACGCCCCGGCCTGCACGCCCGCCGCGATGGCATCGCGCGCGCCGGGAATGCGCGGCAGGCGATACGGCTCGTGCATGAAATCCGCCACTGCATGGCGCAGCCGGTCGAATTCGCCGCTGAGAAACGCGGCCGTGACGTAGCTCGCGCTGTTCACGCTGCGCACGGCGTCGGCGTAAGGCAGTTGCGCCGGCAAAACGCCGCGCGACTGCTTCGTCTGGATTTCCTGCTCCGGCGAGGCGACGACGAACACGAGTTCGCGCCCGATGGCGCGGCGCACGACGCCGGCGAGTTCGCCCGTCGCCGGATCCATGCGCCCGACGCAAAATCCGCCGAGCACGGCGGGCGTGGCGTTGTCGGGATGACCCTCCAGCGCCGTGACGAGGCCCGCCAGCGCCGCGCGGTCGAGGCGCGTGCCCGCCAGCTCGTTCAGGGCCGCGACGAGGCCCGCGCGCAGCGTGACGCTCGAACCGAGTCCGCGCGCGAGCGGCACGTCGCCGTCGATGCGGAAGGAAAAACCGAACGGCTCGGCGCCGCTGCGGGCGAAGAACGCCTGCGCCGCCTCGCGCGCCATCGCGAGCCCGGCGCCGGCGGACGCGGTCGCGGCGCGGATCTCCGCGTCGGCGCGGCGGCGGACGGTGACCGTGTTGTGGAGCGCGAGCGCGAGCCCGAGCGTGTCGAAGCCGGCGCCGCAATTCGACGTGCTCGCCGGGACGCGGATGGACACGGCGCGCAGGGCGCCCGGGGCGCGGCGGCGGCGGGCGGACTTCATCGCTTGATCGACTTGAGCGCGCGGCGCGCCTCGAGGTTCTGCTCGCGCTTCTTGATGTCGTCGCGCTTGTCGAACTGCTTCTTCGGCGCGGCGGTGGCGATCTCGACCTTCACGAGCGCCTCCTTGAAATACATGCGCAGGGCGACGATCTGGCGGCCGCCAGTCTCGACGGCTTGGGCGAGCTTGCGGATTTCGTTGGCCTTGAGGAGCAGCTTGCGCGGGCGGCGCGGGGCGTGCTGGGACAGGCCGCCGTGCGAATACTCCTCGATGTAGGCGCCGTGGAGCCAGACCTCGCCCTTCTCGATCCGGCAGAAGGCGTCGCTCAACTGGGCTTTGCCGGCGCGGATGGATTTGACCTCGGTGCCGACCAGCTTGACGCCCGCCTCGAACTTGTCGTGCACGAAGTAGTCGCGCAGCGCCTTGGGGTTGCGCAGCTCGGTGTAGCGGGAGGGATCGTGTGCCTTGGCGGCCATGGACGCGGGAGTGTGGGACCGGTCGCGCCGGCCCCGCAAACAAAAGAAGCGCGGCCGGGGTGCCGCGCTTCGTCCTAAAATCGCCGAGACTCGCTCAGGCGTGCGTCACTTCGTAGCTGATCTTGCCCTCGATGATCTCGCGCAGGGCGATATCCTCGGGGCTCAGCTTCTCGAGGGACTCCACGAGCGGACGGCTGCCCCGGCGGAGCTGCTTCACGCGGCGCGAGACCACGTTGATCAGCACGTTGGGGTCCTGGATGACCTTTTGGGCTTCCTTGATGTATTCGTCTCTCATGGTTCGGTAAAAGGGAGGGATAGCCCTACGTCGGGTGCCGGGAGGGTCAAGGGTGAAAAATTCCCCGGACCAGCCGCGGCCGAGGGTTTGGTTTGCCGCGGGGCGCCGGAGCGCGACAATCCCCGCATGATCGTCGCCTGGACCACCACCGAGACGCGCGCCGATGCGGAACGCCTGGCCCGCGGCGCCGTCGAGACGCGGCTGGCCGTGTGCGCGCAGGTGGAGGGCCCGGTCACGTCGTTCTTCCACTGGGAAGGCAAGGTCGACCAGGCGCAGGAGTTCCGCGTCTGGTTCAAGTGCCTGCCCGCCAACGCGTCCGCCCTCAATCAGTGGATCCACGCGCGACACCCCTACAGCGTGCCGCAATGGATCGAGGTGAACGCGGAAGCGGTGGGTGAAAAATACTTGTCATGGGCTATCGCGAACTCTACACCCGGCCCCTTTCCACCTCCGAATTCACCTTAACGAGACACCTTTTTATGTCCCAGCACAACAGCCTCAAGTCTTCCGGCGGCCTCGTCGTGAAGCGTAACGTCCTCAAGCGCTTCGAGCGCGTCGCCATCCTCAAGAAGCGTGGCCAGTGGAAGGACGGAGACCGCGTGCAGGGTCTCCGCAAGACCAAGCCGGACGTCTGAGCGGCCGTTTCCCTTTCTTTGCCTCGGGCAGGATACACGCGTCCTGCCCTTTTTCTTTGCCGCCATGAGCGATCCCCTGCCCCACCTGACCCACGCGCCGGAGAAACCCAACGCCCTCAAGCGCCTCTACAACTGGGTGCTGCACTGGGCGGACACGCCGCACGGGCTGACGGCGCTGGTCGTCATCGCGTTCGTCGAGTCGTCGTTCTTCATCATCCCGCCCGACGTGCTGCTCATCGCGCTGTGCATGGGCGCGCCGAAGAAGTCGTTCAAGTTCGCGCTCTGGTGCGGCGTCGGCTCGGTCGCGGGCGGCGCCTTCGGCTACTACATCGGCTACGCCGCCGAGCCGCTGGGCCGCTGGATCATCTTCGACCTGCTGAAATACGGCGCGGCCTGGGACAAGGTCGCCGCGCTCTACGGGGAGAACGCCTTCTTCGCCATCCTCACCGCCGCCTTCACGCCGATCCCCTACAAGGTGTTCACGATCGCCGCCGGCGTGTTTCACGAGCAGGTCAGCATCTGGACGCTCCTCGGCGCCTCGGCCATCGGCCGCACGGGGCGGTTCCTCCTCGTCGGCGGCGCGATCTATTACTTCGGCCCGCCGATCAAGCGCCTGCTCGATAAATACCTCGAGCTGTTCACGGTGATCTTCATGGTCCTGCTGATCGGCGGCTTCGTGCTGATCAAATACGCGTTGCGCTGAGCGCCCGGCGCCGGCCGGTCGGTCCGCGAAACGGCTTGAATTTGCCCCGCGGCGGCGAAAGCTGCCCGCGTTCTCTGCGAGTGTAGCACAATGGATAGTGTAGTGGCCTCCGAAGCCATTGATCCGGGTTCGACTCCCGGCACTCGCACCAGTTTTCTTTCTGGAGCAGAAAGAAAACTGCCCGCCGAAGCCTTGGCGAAGGCGGGCCGAAATCAGAACAACACCCAAAGCAAAAAGGCCGGCATCGCGCCGGCCTTCGTCATTTCATCGCCCAAGCTGCGGGCGCAGCCGGCGCGTCGCTCAGATGTGAATCGCCTCGTTCGTCGTGGCAGCCGCCGCCTCGCCGAGCGCTTCAGAGAGCGTCGGGTGCGCGTGGATCGTGTGGTGCACGTCCTCGATCGTCGCCTCGAGGCCCATCGCGAGGCCGTATTCGGCGATCAGCTCCGTGGCCTCGCTGCCGATGATGTGCACGCCGAGGATCTCGCCGGTCTTGGCGTCGCTGAGGACCTTGACGAAGCCCTCGGAGTCGCCCGCCGCCACGGCCTTGCCGACCGCGGTGAAGGGGAACTTGCCGACCTTGTAGGCGACGCCCTTTTCCTTGAGGGCCTTCTCGGTCAGGCCGGTGCTGGCGACCTGCGGCTGGCAGTAGGTGCAGCCGGGGAACTTGTCGACCTGCTTGGGCTTGCTGTGGCCGAAGATGCCGTTGACGGCGTTGACCGCGCGGAACGTCGCGACGTGCGCGAGCCACGGCGGTCCCTGGATGTCGCCCGCAGCGTAGATGCCGGGGACGCTGGTCTGGTAATTGGCGTCGACCTTCACGAAGCCGCGGTCGGTCTCGACCTTCACCTTGTCAGAGAACAGGCCGTCGATGGCGGAGACGATGCCGATGGCGACGAGGACGGTCTCGACCTCGAGCTCGGTCTTGGCGCCGTCCTTGACGAGGTCGAGCTTCACGGACTTTTCGCCGACGCGAATGTTTTCGCTCTTCGTGCCGGTGTGCGTGACGATGCCCTGCTTGGCGAAGCTGCGCTCGAGCGTCTTCGCGACCTCCTCGTCCTCAACGGGCAAGAGCTGCGGCAGCATCTCGATCAGCGTCACCTTCGCGCCGAAGGCATTGAAGAAATAGGCGAACTCCACGCCGATGGCGCCGGCGCCGATGATGGCGATGGACTTCGGCAGCTCCTTCGCCGCGAGCGCCTCGCGCGAGGTCATCACGCGCACGCCGTCGACCGGCAGGCCGGGCAGCGCGCGGGGCTTCTGGCCGGTGGCGACGAGGACGTTCTTCGTGCGGAAGAATTTCCCTTTGTGCTCACCCTCGGTGATCTCGACCATGCCGGGCACGGTCACGCGGCCGCGGCCGACGAAGTAGTCGACCTTGTTCTTGCGGAAGAGGAACTCGATGCCCTTGGCCATCTGGGCCGAGACGCCGCGCGAACGCTCGATGACCTTGCGGAAGTCGAAGCCCACGCCCTGCACGCTGAGGCCGTAGCTCTCGGCCTTCTGGAAGGTGCGGTAGAGCTCGGCGCTCTTGAGCAGCGCCTTCGTCGGGATGCAGCCCCAGTTGAGGCAGGTGCCGCCGGCGCGCTCGAGTTCGATGCACGCGACCTTCTTGCCGAGCTGACCGGCGCGGATCGCCGCCGCGTAACCGGCCGGGCCGCCACCGATGACCACCAAGTCGTAAATTGCGTCTGACATAGGCGTAGATGTGAGCGGGCAAAGTCAGGCCGGCCCGCGTGCCCGTCAAACGGATTCTCCGTCACGCGCCGCGGGCGTAATTTCGCCGCGCGGCCGCCGGGGACCGGCACTCAGACGTCGATCACATCGTCGTCCTTCTTGCGCGCCGCCGGGCCGCGTCCGCGCACCCGCGCCTCCTGGCCCGTGGCGTTCGAGAGCATCCGCGTGACGAAGAGATTCGTCAGGCTCACGACCGCCGCCCCGAGCAGCGCCGAGCCGAAGCCCGCGACGTGGAAGCCGTCCACCAGCTTGCCGACGATGAAGAAGAGGAACGCGTTGATCAGCCAGACGCCGATGCCGAGCGTCAGGACGATGAACGGCAGTGTGAAGAGCATCAGCAGCGGCTTGAGCACCGCGTTGAAGAAGCTCAGCAGCAACACCACGACCGCGAGCGTCGTGCCCGTCGAGTAGCTGATGCCGGGCACCAGCGTCGCGCTCAGGACCACGCCGAGCGCGAGGATCGCCCAGCGCACGAGCAGGTTGACGAACGGGTGGTTCATAGAATGATGACTCTAACCCGAATTTTCGCGGAGCAATGAAAATCCTGATCGTCCAAGACTACCTGCGCAGCGGCGGCACCGAACGCCACGCCGTCTTCCTCGGCGCGGCCGCGGCGCGCGCCGGCCACGAGGTCACGCTGCTGACCTTCCGCCCGCGCGGCGCGCTCGGGGACGACGCGGAGAACCAGCCCTTCGCCTTCAAGTCGCTCCAGCCTTTCGACCTGCACCTCGACTGGTTCGCCCCCGGCCTGCTCCGCGCCGCCGCCGAGGCCGCGCCCGACCTCGTGCTCTGCATGGGCCGCATGGCGAACTGCTACGCCGGTTTCATCCAGTCGCGCCTGCCGCACGCCGCCGTCATCTGCACGATGCGCACCGGCAAGACGCTGCCGTGGCTCTTCCGTCGCTCGTTGCGCCTCTGCCGCCACATCGTCGCCAACAGCCACGTCGCCAAACGCGTGCTCACCGACGAACACGACCTGCCCGCGCACAAGATCACCGTCATCCACAACCCCGTGCTCCGCTCGCACGACGCCGACGGCCCGCGCAACCACGGCCTCCGCCGCTATCACGGCGCGAACCCGAGCACGGTCGTGATGCTCAACGTCGCGATGTTCCGCCCCGAGAAGAACCAGCGCGAGCTGATCGAGATTTGCGCGAAACTCCCCGGCTACCTGGACTGGCAGCTCTGGCTCGCCGGCGACGGCGTCGCCCGCAAGGGCTGCGAACGCCTCGCCCACGACCTCGGCATCGGCGGCCGCGTGCGCTTCCTCGGTTACCAACCCGATCCCACGGCGCTCTACCACGCCTCCGACCTCGCCGTCCTCGCCTCGCAGAGCGAATCGCTGTCGAACTTCCTCATCGAGTCGCAACTCCACGGGCTGCCGGCCATCGCCTACGACATCGTCGGCGTGGGCGAATGCTTCATCCCGGGACAGTCGGGTTTCCTGCTCAAGAACAAGGACCAGGCGGGCTTCGTCGAGTCCCTCGACAAGCTCATCCGCGAGCCCGGCTTGCGCCGGCGCTTCAGCGAGGCCGGCCGCCAGCACGCACGCGCCGAGTTCACCGCCGAGCGCCAGATCCAGGCGCACCTCGCGCTCTTCGCCGAGCTCGTGAAGGTCTGATTGCCTTGGCATTTTTGCAGGCGCGAAGTCTTCGCTGCGCCCGGTTGGGGATTACTAGTGAGAATTTCCTGAAGAAGTGACGTTGTCGGAGGTAGGGCGGGACCGCTGGGCCCGCCGCAACACGCTCTCGGCGCGCCCAGCGGTCGCGCCCTACCCCAAGGCATCGCAGCGTCACCTCTTTGGGTAGTTCCCAATAATGAAAATTACTGCATGCTTGTCATTGCGAGGAGCGAAGCGCCGAAGCAATCCAGCTTGATCGCCACGGCGCGCTTCGCGAACCTCGCGATGACAGTTGGGGTGATTTCTTTGCGTAAGACACCATAAACCCCCGTCGAGCACCCCGCTCCTGACACCGTGCTGTCAGCAGCCACGCCGCGCGGCATCCGGCGGGTTGCGTTTCGCAGGCTCGTGCTCATTCGTAGCCGCCAGTGCGTCCCTCCCAGACCGAATTCATCCGCCTGCGCGGCGTCCGCCAGAACAACCTCAAGGGCTTCGACCTCGATCTG
>VFQQ010000692.1_pt1 | contig 59988 bp, 100 predicted proteins | sample 3512341 | NCBI WGS metagenome assembly VFQQ01 (sample SAMN10412373, study PRJNA504923) | tailings metagenome | isolation source: Relicate 2 Philex TSF1 revegetated site | place: Philippines: Tuba, Benguet | collected 2017-08-29 | reverse complement strand
GGCGGCGGCGGCAGCAGATACTGCAGCAGCGCAGGAGTAGTGTCGGTTGCGACCTTGCACTTGCAAGCATGCATTTGGCATGGCAGACATGCTTGTACATTTGTGCGTCACTGCACTTGTTCCATTGCTTCCTGCAACCCGAGCGCTTCTGTGCGGTGCACGGCTCTGTGCAGAGACTGTTGAACAAGACTGTGAACAAGTTTGACAGTTGCACAAGACTGCACATCGAGCGGTGCAGGCGGCAAGCGCGGCGGCACACACAGCAGAACCCCAGGCCTCCTACTTCATACAGACATGCACGGCAAACGCCTTGCTGAGATCTTACAGAGCGTCTTGTGTCTGACTTGGCTAGGACAAGCCGTGTGTTTTGGCCTGGCTGGCAGGTTTGCCCAGACCGGGCGCCCGCCGCCAGCGAGCACACGGCGCAGCAGGCGGCGCCGCCATGCAAAGCGCCAAGCGGTGGGGCCGGCCCCCCAAACCTCTTGAATCTCTGCGATATACCACCCTGCTCTTGTAGCCGCCCGCAGACGGCCCAGAGGGGCCTCCTCGCCGCGTCGAACTCGCCGCGGCCCTCCCTGAGCTGCGGACCCAGCCGACGCCCCTCATGCGGCTCAGACCGTAGCAGACACTGGGGGGATGTGAGGAGAGCGGCGCGCCCGCCACCTAGCCACTCCCGCCAGCACCGCCGCTCCTCGCCGCCACGCCCCGCCGGGCGCCCAGCTTTGCGTGCAGCTGCAGGCTTGCTACGGCATGGGTCAGCGTGTCAGCCAGCCAGACCAGGAAGCTGAGAGGCTGCAGGAGCTTGGGGCGCTGCTGTCCCAGGCAATCAGATTGCAGCTGCGCTGCGACCCGGCGGTGTATGATGCCGTGTCAGACTACGTGGCTCGACTGCGAGCCGAGGAACTTGCAATTGCTGCCCGCATAGGTGGGTGGGGTGGCGCCCAGTGCAGTTTCAGCAGGTGGCTGTTTGATATCAGCTGCCTGGGTCCGCTCTAAACAGCGCTGGGCCCGTCCCGGTTGCAGGCGCCTTCACCTCGCGTGTGCCCCTTCGCGCCCTCTGTCTGTCTTGCCGCAGTCGCCCGCATGGAGGGCCGCTCCCTGCCTATGCCTGACCCCACACCTCCTCTGCGCCTGCCGCCGGTACCGGGGCCTGAAGGTGAGGCCGGGCCGCAACTGGCAGCTGAAAGGAAGGCTCCAGGGCCTGCCTGCCTGCCTGGCTGAATGACCTGACCGGCTTGTCTTGCACGCACTGGTGCAGCTGCCGTGGCTGTGCCTTTGGCAATGGCTGACATACGGGCTGCAGCAGCCTCACCCTTGCGCCCAGCGCACCTCTTTCTGCCGTGCAGCGGCAGCCACCCAGGCGGTGCAGTCTGCTGACAAAGGGGAGCCCGGCACACCAGCGGGCGTCATCGACATGCACCACCGCCAGCGAGGCGAAAGCAGCAGCAGCGAGGAAGGTGCTCATGCAGCTGGTGCTCAGTGCAGCGAAGATGCGCCGCTGCTTGCAGCCACTGCTGGCACGCAGGCGCCTGGGCTCCGGCGGCGGCAGGCGCATGTGGAAGGCAGCCGCGCTTTTTCATCCACTTGATTTTGTCGGTGTGCAGGTGTGCGTTTTTTCCCCAACCCTGCCCTAGCACTGCACTGTGGCAGCGGCAAGCCAAGCGCTGGCCATGGCCAGCTGGCAAATGGCAATACCTGTTGGGCTATCCTTGCCTTGCCTTTCCCCGTGCTGTGCATGTATCTTCTGACCTGACCAATGTCACTTGCTGCCGACCAAGAATGCTCTATCCACAAGCCATTCCTTCTGGGGCTCCGGTACATGTTGGCCATTTACCCCGCCCTGTCCCACAGCACCTGGAAACAATCTTACCCTTTCGAACTCATGATGCCCTCCGACAGACTTGCCACATTCCATTAACTGAGCACAGTATGTCACACACACAAGCCACAGCTGCACAGCACAAGGGAATAGGGGCTCCCTGCGCACGTGAGCAACTCGGTTGAGCAGCTTTGGGTTGCTTTAGGGCCGGCCTTCATCCTGCTGCAAGGGCGTGCTTGCGCAGCTGTGTGCGCTGGGCACGTTGCAGCTACACAGCTGGCTGCAGTGGCCGCCTCGGAAGCATTCGGGCAGGGCCGACCAGTAACATACAACAGCGATTACCATATCGCTTGCGGCGAGCCTGCTGCCAGAGGCAGTGCAGCCCGCTCTGCTTGTCTGTTTTTCGGGTTGCCCAAACTTGCGCACCTGCCGCATGGGTTGTCTTAGAGCCGTTTGCTGGCTCCTGAGCGTCTCGTGCATCCCTCACCATAATGCCTCCTCGCTAACCCCTGGCATGCAGCGCCTGCTGTGCTGTGCGGTACTGCGGCACCGCCTGTTTGCATGCCGACTGGCGGGAGGGTGGGCACCGACGCGTGTGCAAGGCGCTGGGCGCGGCACGGCGGACGGCCAAGGAGGCGGCGGCGGTGCCGGCAGCAGAGCAGTGAGTCTTTCGTTGGTTGATGGAGCAGTCGTCTCTTGAAAGCAGCCCGTCTTCCTCCTCTTGGGAACTCCAGGGCTGCCCTTTTTGTCCAGCTTGTCTTTTTAGCGAAGCTCCCGTTGTCAAGCCACTTTACTTTGCGTTGCGGTCTGCCCTGCTGCTTAACACACAAGCGGAGCAGGCAAGTCAAGTGCTTGAGCGCTGATCTTGCAAACAGATCGAGTCTGTACAGCTTGCTGTTGTATGCAGTCTTGTAATGCACATAAATGTGCGGACACGGGCTTCATGAACCAGTGGATCTCGAAGGCCTGCGACGCGCTTTGCTCAGCAGCAGCGGCGGCAGCGGCGGCGGCGGGTTTTGGCATGGCGGCGCCCACGCCTCAGGCTGACCATGCGACATCCCGCTTCGACACTCGATAATTTGGGAGGCCGCAGGGCCTCAGCGCCCGCTGCGCGAGCCTCCTGCAAACCCGCGCTCGCTGTTTTGCGGCGCGGCAGCCGCGCCCGCCTGCACATGGCGGTCTCAGACGAGCTCCAAACGCTTCAAGTTGACCAGCGCCAGCAGCCACAGGCTCAGCAGCTCGGCTCGCCCTCGCCGCCGGTGGCGCCGCCGCCGCTGCCGCCTGCAGCAGTCCGCCCCTACTTGCATGCTCACGACAGCGCACGGCTGGCTTACATCTGTCGCAATGTGTACGGAGGCACGGACGACTTGCCGCAGCGGGTGGCAAGCCTGCATTCCCAGCCAGGCAAGCCTGGGTGCCGCCTTTGCTGCCGGTGCCTCTGCCTGCCGCCGTCTGCAGCACCCAGCATATGCTGCCTGGCCTCACCCCCTCCTGCATGGCCTCCCTCCTGATTACGCCATACCAAGCACACATCTGATTCCCTGCAGGCACCCACCTGCTAGCAGCCTGCACAGGCGGCAAGGGGGATCATTTGGACGCGCTGCTGTGCTGCCAGGAGCGTGGAGACGTGCTGTGGCTGTTTGGCGCGCGCACAGCCGAGGAGCTGCGAGGGAACGGGCTTGCAGGGCTGCTGCTGGTGAGGCGCAGGCAGTAAGGAGGCGCAGGCATGATGGTATATGCTGTGGTCAATATGTTCAGGGCGGCGGCAACCTGTTGCGGTCGCGCTGCACCGCTTGCAAGTGCATGGCAATTTAGCACTGCTGCGTGCGGACAGCTGAAGCTCCTGCTGAGCTCCTGCTTGTTTGTCCATGCCATGCAGGCCGAGGCCGAAGGCCTGGCTCGTACCCTGCTGGGTGCAGCTGCCCTGCTGTCCATCACAGTGCCAGCAAACCACACCATGCGGCGCCTGTTTGCGCGGCGCGGCTTTCTGCAGCAGCGGCGCGTGGTGGCCTGGCCGGAGACGCCTGTTGCATTGGCGGCGCACGAGCGGATGGCAGGCGCAGCACAGCAGCAACAGCGGCAGCAGCAGCAGCAGGGAGCAGTGCAGGCACTAAGCTTCTTGCAGGCGCTACCTGCGGCTGCTGCGGTGGCAGACACCCCAGCCGCCCGTGCGCTGCTGCCCAGCTGGCGGCGGTGCACTTCGGTGGCAGAGCTGCAGGCAGTGCTGCTGCAGCTGCGGCAAGCCGACCCACAGCGGCAGCTGCAGCATGGTGCAGAGGAGGAGGAGGACGGCATGGCGGCTGCTTTGGGGGCTGAAAGTGCTCTCCCGAGCGGCCCAGCAGGCACAGCGGCCGTGGCAGATCATGCGGCAAGACCAGCAGCGGCAGCTGGAGCAGCCGTGTCAGCAACATTGCCCGATGGAGCTTCAGCTGTAGCGCAGCGGCGAGCGGTGGCAGCGGCGGCGGCCACAGCAGGCGCGCCGCAAGTGCCCGCCCAGCTTCCGGCCGACTCTTGCGCCTTCCACTGGCTGCCTGGTGAGTACGAGCTGCTGCCAGCTGGAGGCCCTGCTGTGCAGCAGCTAGTGGAGCAGGGAGCAGTGTGGCTGCTGCAGGCTCCCAGCCACGCAGCAGCAAGCCCTATTGAGGCCGGGGCGGCGGCAAAGCCGACGGCAGCGGCGGCAGATGTCGCCTCACAGGCACCAAATGCAGCGGCAGATGCAGCAGGAGATGCAGCAGTGCTGGTGTGCTTTGGCCCTGGCTTCCGTGGCATGCGCCATGCTGGCATCGTGGCTGGCAGCTCAGCTGCGCTCGAGTCTGCGCTGCTGCATGCCTCGGCAGTCGCAGACCCGCAGTGCTGCAGGTGCGGCTCGCTGTTGAGCTGAGGGGTGCCGTGCTGTTGCTGCTGCTCTGCCTTGCATTTGATGCGGCTGACACACTGGCTTGCAACCGCTGCCATTTCATGACATGCATATGCAGGTGCATGCTGCCAGCCAACCGCATATCGCCCTGCCCTGCCCAACCCCTGCCCTGTTTACCTGCCCATGCGCGACTGTGTTCTGCTGCCGTGCGCAGGTTCTACATTGATTCATGCGGCTTCGACCATCCGCAGCTATGGGCCAGCACCGGTGGGCCCCGGATCGACATACTGCCCTTCTTCAAGCCGCTGGCGGCTTGACGCATGAAGATATGCGGAAGGGGCCGGCGAGCGGCAGCGGCGGCATGTGCGGCAGCATGGCAGTGTTTGTTGCTGAAGTGCTGTTGTTTGCAAGCCGCTGCTGTTCTGTAATGCATGGCGCTGCTCCGAATAGACAGGGTAGGCAAACAATGCTGACGCCTGAAGCAGGCGCAGCAGGGGTGTGGATGGCATGCATGCTGTGCAGCTGTGCGAGCGGTCGCGGTGGCGGCACAAACCTGAGCAGGCAGGCCTTGGTGCGTGCCCAGCAGAATCAGCAGCAGCCTCCAAAGCCATCTGCTGCACGGCAGCAGCAAGAGAGGAGAACTTGGAGCGCTCGACTCGTCTGCTCCAGTCCTTCGGCTGGCGCCTGGCGGCTTGCAGAGGCAAGGGCAGAGCCAGCCGAGCGTGAGCAGGCGTGCCGAGGCTGCTTGCTGAACAAGGCTCCTGCCGCCGCCGCAGCCCCGCCGCCAACTCGTCAGTCGCAGTTAACGTGCTCCATGCCTTCCCTTCTAAATCATCGATGCCCCCTCTATGCAAACCGCCTGGCTGTGCAACTCCTGCATGCTTCAGGACCGGCATGGCGACCATGCCGGAGCTGCTGGAGGCGGCAGTGCGGCACTTTGTGGACGTGGCACCGTCTGCCGCTGCGTCTGAGCAGGCGTCTCAAGTGGCAGCACAGCTGCACCGCCTGGCTCGTGAGCCGCTGGCTGACGTTGACTTGGCACCCCTGAGCAGGTGAGCTGCATGAAGGGATACGAAACTTGGTGGGCAATGCATATATGCATACATCCTTGCAACCAGAGGGCTTGCCGCAGGCAGCTCGCACCGAGCTGCTCGCCACCTAAACACGCCACTCACCTGCGCGCAGGCAGCTGGTGTGTGCAGCGGAGAGCCTGGCAGGCTTTGCAGCCAAGGCTTCGAGTTTGGTCCAGGATCGCTCCGCCACAGCGGTGCTAGGGCAGCAGGTGCACGGCGGCTGCATTGCCTTGTGGGCTTGTGCAGCGCTGGCCCGCCAATGCGCAGGCGAGCTGTCTCCGCAGGACGGCCTCAAGCTTGCGCAGGCCTGCAGCCTGCTGTCTGGTGTGGGCAAGGCTTATGTGGAGGCAGGCACTGCGGCGGTGCAAGCAGGCCTGCCGGCCGAGGGCTCGGCGGCGCTTGGAGAGCTGTGCATCGCTCAGCTCGGCACACTGTTGGAGTTGATGGAGGGCGTGCTGGCCTCACCGCGGCAGGCAGAGGCAGAGGACGCTCTCTTCAACCGCGTTGCTCCTCCCGCTGTCCTGTCGGCTTGGCTCCGCTCAGTGTGCCTGGCTCTCCGGCTGGCGGCCCCTCGCATGAACCAAGGTGAGGCGCTCGTGGCACTTGTGCCCACACGAAATTCCACCGTGGAGAGAGTTGTTGCGGTTTCTATTGCTTGAATCCTGACAATTTATCCATGCCAGCTCGCCAGTCAACATGGTCCACATATGCTGCACATATGGACCATCTGCATTTTATGCAGCAAACCTTAACAGCAGCTGCTGAAGCTTCGCTCCCTGGTTTGCAGGCCTGCTTACTGAAGCGAGCAGCAGACTGCTGCTGGTCATCAGCGCTGTGCTGACTCTGGAGCAGCTGCAGCACCACCGCACTGCGTTTGCAGAGGATGCTGTGGCGACAGAGGCAGCAGCCAGCGTGCTGGTGGCGCACTGCCTGCCTGAGTTGGCAAAAGCCGTGGCTGCAAATGCCGCTTCGGGGCACCCACTGCGAGGCTGGGCAAATGTGGCGCTCGCGCCGCTGGCAACCATGGTTTATGAGGCGGCCTTTGGCCCTGGAATTGGCAGCTGCCTGCCCGCAGAAGCAGCCTGGGCAGCAGCGGAGCAGGCAGCGTCCATTGTTCGCTCCCTGCCCGCCCACCGGCCAGATGGCATGGCACTTGACCCGTTTGTGAGAGGCCACATGGCTGCTGCCACGCTGTGGGCCGGCATTTTCCATGTGCTGACCGGACAGCCAGCGACCAGCGCAGCGCAGGCGGCAGGTGCAGCAGGCATGGCAGCCCAGTCCAGTCCAGTCAATGAGCCGCTCTCAGTGAAGGGGGCATGTCACTGGGCTGAATTACTGCCCACCCTGGCAGCTGCCATCCGCAGCATCGCCAGCGACCCTGGGTTGGATGCCAGCAGCTCTGATGCACTGGCCGACCTTCACACCATGTGCTGTGCGCTTGACATCCCAATGGCGGCACTCAGCGGCCTGCACCTGCCGGCTGCCACGTCTGCACAGCTGCGCAGCTGGGCGGAGGGCCTCACAGCTGCGCAGCTGGGCGGAGGGCCTCACAGCTGCCATTCAGCTGCTGCCTGTGCTGTACAAGTTGCACAGCCAGTGGCAGCATGGCAGTGATACAGCCGGCTATGATGCGTTGCACAATGCTATCTTGCAAGCCCTTACCTCCGGCGTAGTGAAAGAGGCCGCAGACGCCGCCAGCTCAGCCACCCCTGTACGCACGGCCTCAGACCCAACTGCCGCTGCAGCCAGCAGCTGTGCCCTGCTGCAGCTGCACCACAGCCTGTGCAGGCTGGTGCACTGGCTGTGCCAGGAGCAGCTGGGCGGCATCGAATGGATGCCACTTTTGGCGGTGCTGAACGAGGTCCTGGTCTTGGCAGCCAATGAGACACAGGTGGCCAGGTGGGCAGTGAAATGGGTAGTAATGCTGGCATTTCGGCGTGATGCTGGGCCTCTTGCAATTTTTGAAATACCGGGGCGACTCGCTAACTGTGCTACCCAGTTCCACTTGCACTTCCTGCAGGCACGACCGTACAGCGGCCCAGATGCAGGCTGCGTGTGTCGGCCACCTGGCAGCAGCGCAGGCTGCGCTGCAGCGGTGTGGTGACCCCGCCACCTGGCCTGTCGAACCACCATACGCTCAGCTAGCGCTGGCGTCGGGTTGGACAGCTATGTGCCGTGCGTGCCCCTCACTGGTTGGGCCCTCCTTCTTGGCCCCGGTGGAGGCAGTGCTGGCTGCAGTGCCTCAGGTGGGCTGCCATTCCTGGCTTAGCCGGGGTCAGCTTGTTCAGAAGCGTAGGCCTGAGTGGCGGGCACGCGCATGTGCCATTGGCTCACACACACACCGCATGTTTCACCCGCTCGCATTGCCACCCTGCCCTCAGGGCACCGCGCATCTGCATGTGCGGATTCTCCTTCTTAAAATCCTGCTCTGGGCAGCTTACCAGGAGCCCCGCACAGCAGCCTGCGTGTCAGCAGGCTCCGCCAGCATCCTCAATGTGATTGCGGACACAGCAGCCTGCATGGCTCTTGAGCGCGACTGGGCGCCCCTGGTAAGCACGCTTGCGAGCTTCTTCGGCCTGAGTTGGCTGGGCCGCGCGCCTTGAACCAATGCCCTGTGCCCACCCAAAAACCTGCAATCAGAGGCGCCTCCTCTTGCAAAAGCTGCTTGAAACAGCGGGCTGCCTGGCTAAGGCCGCCGCCGCCATGCCAGACGGCACTCCCAGCAGCTTGGCGGAGCCGCTCAGGCAGTCGCAGAAGCGGCTGGAACAGTTGCTATCTGCGGTGTCAGCTGGGCCACAGCTGGTGGCAGGAGGCTGGCTGCAGCAGCATCTGCTGCCTGCCATGTCACATTTGGCTGATCTCATGCAGCAGTACTATGCCCTGCCAGCCGTTGAGGCGGAGAGGCAGCTGGCGCTGGCGCAGGCGGCAGCTGGCCGCTCCTGCGCCTACCTGCGCTGCACCAACCTGGGCGGCGAGGGCGGGCCGGCGGCTGGGCAGGGTGCCGGCAGCATGCGTTGCAGGTGTGTTTGGGATGGAGTTAGGCTTGCAAGGCTTGCATTGTGGGTTGCTGGTGTGGACAGCCAAGTGCTTGGCACGCTGGTTTGGCATGCTCTGTGTTCACCACAGCTCCCCTACCCATGCACTCCCCCTGCGTGCAGTGCCTGCCGTGCGGTGTGGTACTGCGGCACCGCCTGCTCGCACGCCGACTGGCGGCAGGGCGGGCACCGCCGCGTGTGCAAAGCGCTGGGCGCGGCGCGGCGGGCGGCCAAGGAGGCGGCGGCGGCGGCTAGGGAAGCCTCAGCTGTGCACGAGGAGGCAGCATGAACAGACTGCTGTATTTTGACGGTTTGTGATAGACGTGCAAATGTGAATGCTCAGCCCAGATGTGAATGCAACGCAACAGGCACGGCAGCAACAAAGGCTGGCTGCCAGAACGGCTGCTGTGCAATTCAACATGTGCCTCTGTGAGATTGAGCGATGCAACAGAGTTGACGAGGAAAAAATGCGTTCAGCGGAATAACCGATCTGCAGCAGGCAAGCACACTCGCCTGCGGTCATCCTGCCGAGCAGCAGTGGCTCGGCAGGCAGCACGCAGCGGCGCGATGCATTAGGTGCTCGCCGCAACGAGCGCTGACACGCATTTCCCTCCATCTTTAGACGCTTGAGTAGGAGGCAGAGGCGCAGCTCGCTGCGCCCGGCAGTGCGCCGGCGGAGCTTTCAGCTCGGGAGCCCCCCGCGACCGCACCGGCGCGGCTGCGGCACAATGGGGTGCAACATAGACAAGGTGGGGCGTGTGAACGACCTGACTCAAGTGCACATGCGACCGCGATCAATTCCAACTTTGCGCCGAGGTGCCTGTGCCGCATACCGGGGCATTCATAGTGCGCTGCACGCGGATCTCGAGCCGGTGGTGGCGCGAGCGTAGGGCCGGGAGGGCCCTTGATCGCCTGCCACCGCCGCCGCTGCTGCCGCCACCACAGTGCCCGCCAGCTTGCTGCCGATTTCACCCGCCCATCCCTTGCAGATGCTCATCAAGGGCATCCGGTCCTTCTCGCCCGACAACCAAAACGTAAGCAAGCGGGTTTGGTAGCTGTCCAGCTTGTCGGAGCTTAGCATGGGGGCCCACCGCTGCTCGGCCTGGCGTGATGCCGCCGCTTCTTGGCAAAGGCGGTGCCGCGGCACTCCAGCCTGAAGCACTGCTAACTGTACGCCCAGCTGCGTTTGGTTGCAGGTGATTGAGTTCTACAAGCCGCTGACGCTCATTGTGGGGCACAACGGTGCGGGCAAAACGGTGAGTAGGCGGGCAGCCTTGGAGTGCGGGGCAGTGGTGGGCCAGCGCGGGTGGTAGGCATAGCCTGCTGGGGTGCAGCTGGAGCAGCCTGCGGCAGCTGCGCATGCCTGCTGCCCGCCTCAAGCCATCGGCCGTATGCATGGCACCCCTTGCAAGGCATGTGTCGCTCCAACAAACCATCCTCCCTTTCATCGCAGACTGTGATTGAGTGCCTGAAGATGGCGTGCACAGGGGAGCTGCCACCCAATACGCGCTCCGGCCAGAGCTTCATCCACGACCCCAAGGCAAGAAAGCTGCTGGGCGGTTGAAACGCTAGGCTGGTGTTTGCATGGAATCATAGCCCGCCTGCTGGCTTGCCTGCATGCCCTGTCCCGGCCAGAGCTGGGCCTGCCGACCAGCAAGCTGCCGCGCCACCCGCGCTGCTGTTGCTCCGCATATTCCTGCAGGTGGCGGGGGAGACGAAGGTCAAGGCGCAGATCGCGCCAATAGGCTTCAGCTGCCGAGTCACCCACTGCTTCCCCCTCCCCTTACCCGCGCAGGTGGCGGGGGAGACGGAGGTCAAGGCGCAGATCAAGCTGCGCTTCATGACCAGCAACCGGCAGCCGGTGGTCATCATCCGCTCCTTCCAGCTCACACAGGCGAGGCAAACTCCAAATTCAGCCGGCACAGACAGTACACTGCAGCAGTGCCGCTGGACTGCACGTCCCGCAGCAGCGTTCATGTGGCTGCCGGCCCGTCCTGCAATGCTCTACAGTGCCGTCCATGCAAGCCGGCACAACATGGCCCTCACTGATACCCAACTTGCCACTCCTGTGCACGTCCGCAGAAGAAGAGCACGATGCAGTTCAAGGCGCTGGACAACGTGCTGCAGACGGTGAACCGAGACACGGGGCAGAAGGAGGCGCTCAGCTACCGCTGCGCAGACATCGACCGGTGAGCATGTATTTGGATGGGGATGGCGCGGGATAGCCCTGCTGCCAGAAGGAAGCCAGGCAGCAGGAGGCGCTGAGCTACCGCTGCGCAGACATTGACCGGTGGGTGGGAGCCAGTGAGCAAGGCTGTCATTGCTTGTCGGCTATTGTTGCATCGCTGCTCTGACCCTCGCTTCAACTCGGTTCAAATGCCTGCAGGATTGTGCCGCAGCTGATGGGCGTGAGCAAGGCGGTCCTGGAGAATGTCATCTTTGTGCACCAGGAGGAATCCAACTGGCCGCTGGCTGAGGGGCAGGTGGGTTGGCGGGGTGGGAACTTGGACGCATCTATGTGTTCGGATGATGCTGTGGCCACCGGCGGAGGGGCAGATGGGCGGATGGGTCTGCAGTGTTAAAGCGGCTGTCGCCCCTTGCATGCCATGGGGAACACCGAAACATTGCGCCTGTTGCCAGCTCATCGTTTCTGATGCCGTGCCTCCATCTTGTCTGCGCTGTGCAGGTGCTGAAGAAGAAGTTTGACGACATCTTCGCCGCCACCAAGTACACCAAGGCAAGTTGATGGGCGTTGCATTTTTAAGAACTTCACTGGCCTGTTAGAGCTGGAATCTTCGCCGCCACCAAGTACACGAAGGCAAGCGGGTTGGGTGGAAGTTGCTTGGCTTTTTTCAAGGGCATGTAGGAGCCGGATCCTTGCTGCGATTGACACCAAGGCAAGCAGTCGAGACCTGGCAGTGCGGTGGCTCCCTCGACGTGCCACTTTTGCAGTGGAATCTGCCAAGCTGAACTAAATGTTGACTGGCCCCGGGTGCAGGCATTGGAAGCGCTGCGCAAGTTGCGCACCGAAAAGGCGCAGGAGGTGAACATATGACTGAATCACGTTGGTTGACTGGCTCCTGTTGCAGGCATTAGAAGCGCTGCGCAAGCTGCGCACGGAGAAGGCCCAGGAGGTGAAGGAGCTGAAGCTGAACTAAGTTGGTTGACTGGCTCTTTCTTTATGCAGGCATTAGAAGCGCTGCGCAAGCTGCGCACGGAGAAGGCACAGGAGGTTAAGGAGCTGAAGCTGAAGCTGGAGCACACCAAAACGCTCAAGGACCAGGCGGCGGTGGGTGCTGCATCTTTTGCGCCTGCAATGGAAGGTTGTTATGTGTGCCAGGCGGCTCGGCGTCAGCAACCCACGCCCTGCACATCTTTCTTGTCTGCTGTGGATGATGCCAGACAAATGCTGCTTTGCATTTGCAGCTCAGAACCAACGCGCTGCCTCGACCCCTGCACTCTGCCCCCTGCCCTGCCGCAGAAGCTGCGTGGTGAGGAGAAGCAGGGGCGGGCGCGGCTGCGGGAGCTGCAGGAGCAGATTGGGCGGCTGGACCGGGACAGCGAGGTGAGCACAGCGCAGCGCAGCGTAGCATAGCACAGCACAGCATGACGTAGCATGGTGTGCTGGATGCTGGTTGCAGCAGAGTAGTCTGGCTAGCTGCCCCAACCGCCCTACCATTGCCCTGTTCCCTTGGACACACTCACAGGAGGGGAGCACGCGGCTGCGGGAGCTGGCCACACAGCTCAACACGATTGCAGACCTGGGGGAGGTGCGGGCCTGCAGGGTGGTTGGAGTTGCAGGGCTGCCTGGATTCGCGCTGCTGGTGTGGGTTGCGCAAGTTGTGCTGGTCTGCTGCCTGGCCTCCCACCAGGAGACTCACTGTGGTGACCTGTCGTCACACCTCGCGCGCATCACACCAGATGTGCCCCAAGATGTGCACAATGTCCCACACTTCGCACCCTTGCCGCCCCGTTGCCTGCTGCACAGAAGCTGTCCACGCTGCGGACCAAGTTTGAGATGCAGGCCAAGCAGAACGCAGAGGCCTACAATCGCCTGGTGGTGCGTGGGCTGTTTGGTCGGCCGCTTGCTATGAGCTACTGTGTGGCATTGATCCCGCATGCAAATCGGTCCTCGTAGCAGGCCGCAGCATCCACAGTGCTGTGCGTAATAGATCGAAACATTGACCTGGGTATTGCACTCCCTTTACGGCGAGGAGGGCGCTAACGTGTGTGGCCATGCTGCTGGCCGTTGCTTCAACATCGCTTCAACTGCTCTCTGACCTGTGCTTGCTTATTGTCTCAACTGCAGTCCCTGTACGGCGAGGAGGACGCCAACATGGGCGCCGACGAGCTGCAGCAGTTTGCGGCCACGCTGGAGCCCGCGCTGCGCGGCAGCGAGCACCAGCTGCGCAAGTGCGTGGGGGTCGGCGGGAAAGCCAATACTGGTAGTATTTGTAGCATATGCTCAGCGCGTGTGGCTTGTCCAGAGTTGTGTGCTGCACAGGTGCTTAAGCCCAATAACCTACACTTACCAACGCTTCCGCATCTAATCCCACGGTGCAGGGTGCAGCGCGATGTGCAGGTGGCCCAGATCGACCTGACGGCGATGCAGGAGCAGTACACCAAGGACGTCAAGGCGCAGGTGGGGCAGGGTGTCTGGAATGCAGCTTGCATTTTCGTCAGAATGGGCCTCTGTTGCTGTACATTAGTTTGCAAGCGATGCAGAAGGGAGCAACACACCCAAGGACGTCAAGGCGCAGGTGGGGCGGGCTTCATGTGGTGACAGGGCTCTTTGTGTTGCATTCGCGGTGCCACTGCACGCGCAGCACAGTGCACAGCAAAGCGCAGATCAAAGTTTCCCATCCCGCTCCGTGCCCACCCACCCCCCGCAGGGCCGGCTGGCAGCAGAGGCAGATGCGCACGCGCGCAATCTGGATGATTTCGAGCGCAGCCTGGCGGATGTGTGTGCGCAGGCGGGCGTGCAAGCGGCGGCAGGTGCGGGCTATGGAGTGCCTTTTAGCTGGCCGGCCCTCGCGTTCGCTTATTGCCACCTTCTGTCCCATCTCTTCACATCTGATTGCCCGTCGTGCTGCCCCTGCCTGCTCGACATTGCTTAATCATGCGCTGCTCCGTGCCTTCAACAACCCTGCCTGCAGGCAACCCCCAGGCAGCGCTTGACGCCTTCCAGGCCCGGCTGAAGGATGTGGCTCAGCAGCTGGACAGCACCAAGGCTGCCAACCGGCAGACGGACGACAACCTGGGGCAGAGCATCGACCAGGTGGGGGCTCTACGGGTTGCGATCACTGTATTTTTGCTTCGACTGGTGGATGACATGTGCTGACTGGCAGAAGGCGGCCTGGGGCAGAGCATCGGCCAGGTGGGGGCACGGGATGGATCACATGATCTTCTGTCATGCTTCGACCACTGACCATGGAAGGTCCCTCATCGGCTGGCCTTTTATGCACTGCCAGCCACCAACCCCCGGAATCAGGACGTGTGGTCGTAGATCCCTTGACAGCTGTGTTTTTAAACGGGTCGATTGCAGGTGGCGCGCGAGCTGAGCGGCGGCGCGGAGGCTCAGTGCATGGTAAACTGCCATATGTAATCAAGACGACTTTAATTGAACCCGCCCCCCGCAGGTGGCGCGCGAGCTGAGCGGCGGCGCGGAGGCGCAGCGCATGAAGCGGGAGCAGATCAGCCGCAACGCCAACAAGGCGGCGGAGCTGCAGGCGCAGGTGCATGGGGGCAGGGGCGGTGGCAGTGAGGCAGGCATTGCACAGCAGCGGCTTGCATTGCTGAGCAGTGGCTTGCTGGAATGCTTCTTGTTCATCTGGCTGCTGAATGGTCACTCTGCGTGCAGCAGCACTTTGCACACTCCTGCTGGCAAAACCCAAACCTTTGCTGCACCGTCCTGGTTCGTAACTATTTCCCGCCTGCAGATGCACCACCTGACTGTGAACCCGGCCATGCTTCCACAGGCCCAATCATTGGCGCTCATCCTCATGCTCCTTCCCGCCCTTCACTCTGCTGCAGATGCAGCACCTGATTGTGAACCCAGCCATGCTGGAGGCGTCCAAGGATCGGGAACGCGAAGCCGATGCCAAGCTGACCTCCAAGCAGCAGCAGCTGGCCGGCAGCACGTGCGCATGGGCAGGGCGGAGGGTCGGGGGCCCTCCCTGTGGAGGTGGAGGGCGGGGTTTGCACTGTTGACTGGAAGCAGAGGCAGCCAACTGTGGTGGGAATTGGGGCACGCCTGCAGGGAGCCTTGCGGCATCCTTGCCATATTGCAATATATCATGATACGTTCGATGCGCCAACTCGCCTATTAATCATGTTTTTCCCGCAGGTACGAGGAGGAGAGCCGCAAGCTGGTGGCCCACCTGGCTGAGCTGGCGGCCAAGGCCTCCCAGCTGCGCGCGGTGAGGGGCATCACACTGCTTGGCAGTTGACGGCTGCTCGCGCCTGCTGCACTGTGCACTGGTGTCTGTTGCACCGCACTGCTGCACTGTGGGTGACCAGCGGCCAGAGGCGCCCCTACGCCCTTGCGAGCCATGTCCATGTCAGCCACACCTGCAACTCCCTGCTGTGCCTGCTGTGCCCGCTGCGCCCACCGCATCCGCTGTGCTGACCACCCGCCGCGCTGTGCCTGCTGTGCTGACTGCCTGCTGTGCGTGCTGTGCAGGAGCGCGACCAGCTGTCGGCCACAGCGGAGGGCGCCAGCCGCTTGCGCTTTAAGCTGGGAGAGCTGGCTCAGGTGGGTGGGTGGGTGGGGCCTGTTCTTCACTTGCTCTTCACAGTTTGCCATATTACCATGGCTTGAATTCAGTTGGCAGTGCTGGCTGCAATGGCGCACAACGTGGCTGTCGCTGCTGCTGCAGTCGCCACTCACACATCTGCTGCGGCTTTTAGTCACGTGAAGTGCAGCAGCAGAGCGAGCTGGACAGCATGCTGAGGGCCCCCCACCGATGGTGTCTCCTTCCTACATCATTCGATGAAGCTCTCTTGTGCTGCCCTTTTTGCTCGTCTGCAGAAGCAGAGCGAGCTGGACGGCATGGCATGTCGGCAGACAACTTGTTTGCTCGACATCGTTTAGCGTCATTGCTCCTCCAGTTGTTTCTGTTTGTATTCCTGAGCGCAGAAGCAGAGCGAGCTGGACGGCATGCTGATGACGGCAGCAACTTGTCTACTCGATTCGTTTCAGTCACTGCTCCTCCTCTTGTTTCTGTTTGTATTCCTGAGTGCAGAGGCAGAGCGAGCTGGACGGCATGCTGATGACGGCCCGCATGCGCCTGGCCGCGCTCTTCAGCGCATCCCAGGGCGGTGAGAGCCAACGCTGCTTCCAGGCTTGGCTGTCCCTCAAGCTTTGTTCGCGATGCCAGCTGGCACGTGACTGCTTCTCATGCCTCTTAGGCTGGGCCAGCTCGCTGGTTTGCTGCACACCGCCGCGGATCCAGCTCGCACTGTCGTCTGCGTGTGTGATGTCTCCCAAAACTTGCACCGCTCCATCACCACTTAATGCTGCGCCGTCATCCATGATGCCCCGCCCTGCAGACCTGCCGCAGCCCGCCGAGCTGCACAATCGGGTGGCAACGGTGGTGCAGCAGCGGCAGCGCGAGGTGGCTGAAGTGAACGAGACATTGAAGCGCCTGCAGGGAGAGGTGGGCGCGGCTTTTGGGGCGCAGTTGGGGCGGGGTTGTGGTGCAGGGGCTGGATGCCGCTTGGCCTCAGACTGTTCAGGCAGCCATCTACCTGGTTGTGCTCATCCAGCCTACCTGCCGCGTGTCTTAAATTATGCTCCATTCACCCATTCCCCTGCCACCCTCAAAAACCCTGCGCAGCTGTCGTCGCACCAGGGCAGCCTGTCTGCGCTGCGGCGCCAGCTGGCTGCCGCCCAGGACGAGCAGGGGAAGCTGGCTGAGCAGCTGCGGACGGGGCTGGCCACAGCTGGGGAGGCGGCGGCGGCAGGCGACCAGATCAGCACACAGGTGGGGTGAAGGACTGGGCAGGGCTGGCGGGCCTCTGGGTGGGAGAGGAAAGCAGCTGAGCTCGCCTCTTTGTGCAGGGTGTTGAGAGTTCCCCTAGGCTTGCTGTGGCTGGTGCTTGCAGTGACTCTGCAGCTTCTTGTGGATCGTTTCCTGCATTTGTCCCTGCTTTGTGCGAGGTGTGAAGCAGCGGGAGGGGCGGCTTGCGGGCGCCACCTTAACTGGCTTCAAATCGATATGCTTTTCAGCACCTCATGGCTCACGTGCTTCGCAGGGTGTGAAGCAGCGTGAGGGGCGGCTGGAGGAGCAGTACAAGGAGGAGACATCGCGCCTGGGGCGGGTGGGTGTTAACTCGTCGTTGTTGCAATTGGCTGCAACCTGGGGCGGGTGGGTGACACCACTTGTTTACCAGACTCGTTGGCTGCAACTTGGGATGCGTGGGTGGGATGGGGCCTGGACATCGCTGTTTAGACATTGACATCCCATGACATGACTGCACCTGAGAGCCCTTGACCTGACCCGCTGAAATCTCTCAGTACTGAGTTTCCGCCACATGTCTGCCGTCATACCTCGCCCGCAGGTCACCGCCTTTGCGGCCATGGCCCAGACCTTCAAAGACGTGGCCCACTCCCACAACAAGTGCCAGACGTGCGACCGAGGCTTTGGGTCGGCGGCCGAGCGGCAGGCGTTCCTGGCCAAGCAGGCAAGTTGTGTGCTTGTTCAGCTATGGCTTAATGTTAGCTGTCCACTGAGCGTAACCAGCCAATCTGCGGTAAAGGGTGCAGGCAGCTCTCTCTGATCGTTGCCTGGCCATCACCCCTCCTCAATGGCCACACAAGCCTTCCCCCCCGCTTGCTCATGCAGGACACGGAGCTGGCCCAAGTGCCCATGGCGGAGCAGCAGCTGAAGGCGGCGGTGGACAAGGTGACGCGCGAGCTGCAGATGCTGCGCGGCCTGCAGCCGGCCGCCATGCGGTGAGTTGGCTTACTATAAAATTTTAGTGCTAGAAGCTTGCTGCCTGTTTCTGCCCGGTAATGTCGTCGACTGGTCCAGGGGTAGAGGTGCTTCACCCTTGTTGCGCGGCCTGCAGCCGGCGGCCATGCGGTGAGGGGCGGTGGGCGGGGTGGCAGCAGATGCCTGGGCTGGGCTGCGGGTGCTGCGGGTGGCATCGAGACATGGCTGCCAGCCTCAAGCTGCTCTCAAGGGTTGAGCATGCTCACAAACTGCTTCTTTCGCAAATCGCAGGCACGACACGCTGGCGAGGGATGTGGTGCCCGACCTGGCATCCCCTTGCCTGTGTTTTACTGATCATAAACTGCTCTGTTTATTGTAACCACAGGCACGACACCCTGGCGCGGGACGTGGTGCCCGACCTGCAGCGCCGCGTGGCTGACTGCGAGCGCGCGGTGCAGGTGCGGGGCGGGCAGTCAAGAGGGCAGGGAGCCAAGGGGGGCAGAGGACAGGGGCAGCAAGGTGTAGCAACCTGACGCGATACAGCTTGCATGTTGCAGACAAGCTGCATTCTCGCATGCCGGTCTATCTGCTGCCGCCCTGGTGCCGCTTCTTGATCTGCCGCAGAAAGCGGAGGCCCAGGCCATGCATGCATGCCATCAACAAGCGCACTCTGTGATGGCCGTCCTACCTGCTGCCATTCCACTCGTTTCTTGTGCTGCCAACTCCCTGATGCCGCAGAAGGCGGAGGGGGAGGCGGAGGAGGCGACCGAGCACCTCAGCGTGTCGCAGCACGAGCTGGAGGTACGCTATGCATGATGTGCACGCTGTGCATGCCTTGTTCGCCGTGTACCCGTTGTGGCACCAGGAGAACAGTACCGGTGGGCTAATTTGATTCACTGTTCACACACCAATGGGTGCCTGGCAGTCATGCCCTGGTGCGCTGGCAAGAGGCGCGCCTTGGCTGCTTGCCCATCGCTCGCTGCTTTGTGGCAAGTCAGCCGCCACTGGTCCCATGCCCACTTGCAGGAGGCGCGCCGGCTGCTGGACGAGGTGGCCGCGCCCGTCAACCGCCTCTGGCGCGAAATCCAGTGAGAGCTGTGGTGCTTTGTTGTTGCAGCTGGCCAGCAAGGCGTTGTGCTGCAATGAATGCAGTGCTGATGTGCCGCGTCTCTGCAGCACTGCTCTTGGCGCCGCATGCGCAAGCACGCCTGTTCTGCATAGTAGAGATCATCGTCAAGTTGTTCACCTTCCACTCCACGCCTGCCAAAGGGACCGCACCACTGAGGTGGACCGTCTCAAGGCGGAGACAGCCAGCAGCGCGGCCACCCGTACAGGCAAGTGCTGGGCGCTACAGTTGCTGCTGCCGTCTCTGCATGTGCTGCTGCCACTCCTGCTGCTTCTGTTGTCATCCCGGTTGCCGCGTCTGCCGCTGCCGCCGCCGCCGCTGCTGCTGCCTTGCTGGCAGGGGCGGCGCCCGTGCTCAAGTATGCTGCCTACTGCGCACTGCTGCAGTGTCGGACGTGGATCAGGAGCTGGAGGATCTGGAGCGTGACAAGGCAACGGCGGAGGGGCAGCGCGAGGAGCTGCAGCGCCGTCACAACCGCCTGCGGTGAGGGGCCTGATTGCATGCGTCCCGCAAGTGGATTGCAGGGATGGCGACAGTGTTGGCGTCCCACATCTCACTGCACTGTGTGGCGACTGTGCAGAGCCCAGGCGCATGTTTCAAGCGTACAGAAGCATTCCATCCTATCCCCCTTGTTGCAGCGACGAGGTGGCGCACCTTCGCAGCGAGCAGCAGGCGGCACGCGAGGAGAGCCTTCGCCTGGGTGCAGCAGCGGAGAAGCGGGCGGCCATTGGTGAGTGTGCGTGTGTTTGGCAGTCGGGTGGATTGGTGGTGGCAATCCTGCTGCAGCACGATGTGCTGCCTGCAGGTGTGCTGCCTTGCTTGCTCTGCATGGATGCCACACTTCCAGCCTGTTTTGATTGTCCCTGCTTCCGTCCGCTTTTGGCTGGCTGCAGAGGCTCAGATCCGCGAGCTCTCGGCTCTGAATGAGCAGCTGCAGAAGCAGGCAAGTGCTGCCGCTGGCGGTGTGTTTCGTGGAGGCATGCTTTCCAGGGTGCTGGCTGCGCATGTGGCCATAGCACGCTCCTTCACTGCTGGCAAGCGGTTGGTCTGTCGCAGGCTATGGCGCACCTCCAGCCATCCCCACAGTTCTGGAGCATTGCTTGCTGAGCTCCCGTCAAATCAGCCATACGTCCTTCCCGCTTCACTGCCCCACAGATTGAGGAGGCGCAGGCGGCACGGCAGCCGCTGGAGCAGAAGCGATCTGAGCTGGTCAGGTGAGTGCACTGGAGGTGCGCTTGATAGCCTGAGCTTGTTTGGTCAGGTGCACGAAATGGTGGGCGGGTGGGCGTGCAGCACAGCGTTGAGCAGGCGTGTGACAGTGTGCTGCGGCGCACAGCGCAGTTGTGCTAATGGCGGGCTAAACTGTGACTGATTGTGCGACAGTGCGAGGCCTTTCTCCTCTGCATTCACTCAATGCTGCGTGTTACAAAGCGGTGCAGGGAGCGCAAGGCCAAGCGCACCGAAATGGTCGCCCGCCAGGGCACGCTGGAGCGCCCAGTCGTACCTTGCTCATTTGTTCTCGCTTGCATGGCTCTATTCAATTGCAGGGAGCGGGAGGCCAAGCGTGCGGGATGGCAGCCCGCGAGGGCCCTCTGGAGCGCTCCCCTCTGAAGTCACACTTACTGCTTGTATATTCTATTTGCTTATTGTCGCAGGGAGCGTGAGGCCAAGCGCGCTGAGATGGCTGCACGGGAGGGCGCTCTGGAGCGCCAGCTGCGCCAGCTGCACACCTGGGACACGCAGCTGGCGGCCAAGCAGCGCCAGATCCGCGAATATACGGAGCTGGTAGGCCGTTGTTGTATGTGCATTATCTGTGTGGAAACGTTGGTGTGTGAGTTATTATGTGCATGTCAGCTGGCGGCCAAGCAGCGCCAGATCCGCGAATATACGGAGCTGGTAGGCCGTTGTTGTATGTGCATTATCTGTGTGGAAACGTTGGTGTGTGAGTTATTATGTGCATGTCAGCTGGCGGCCAAGCAGCGCCAGATCGGGGAGTACACGGAGCTGGTGGGTGTGGTTGTGGGTGTTTGTGTGATGCAGCAGCATCGGCTGGGCATAGTGTGTTGTGTGTGCAACTCAGCAGCCAACGTTCGGTGGTCACTTTCCCTTCGCTGCGTGTACGCATCTACACTGTCGGGTCTTTGCAGGGCAAGGCGGAGCAGCTGGCGCGTGTGACCGCCACGCTCGAGTCGCTGGCGCAGCGCCAGAAGGAGGGGGAGGACAAGGTGGGACGTTGATGCTGATTGGTTGGTTTGTGGGCTGTTACACCATGGTGCTGCTGCAATGTCGCCGAAGCCCGCAGCTGCCACAACACCCGCAAGTGCATGTGCTTGCCTTGCAGCGGCTTGGCGCGGCAGCAGCAGCAGCAGCAGCAGCGGTGGGAACAGGCAGCAACCAGACAGATCACTCCCACCCTAACCGACTGCCTGCGCTGTGCTGCACTGTTTCCCCTGCAGCTGTCCCAGCTGCAGCAGCAGCAGAAGGAGCTGGAGCGAACGCTGGACACGCACCAGGAGACCAAGCGGCAGGTGCGATGAGGACTTTGAAAAGGGTACATGTCTACTTGTATGGTGGTTTTCAATCTGGGGGGCTCGGGGGCGTGCTGGACACGCACCAGGAAACTAAGCGCCAGGGGGGTATGTTTATTCAGGTGCAGTCGCATGATTATTTTGATGTTGGAACACGCACCAGGAGACCAAGCGCCAGGTGTGGACTGCACCTCTACTTCGCATGTCTAGAACGGATGCGTTGCCTTATGAATGGCTGTGAAACAGCCAAACAGACCCAAAGACAGGGGCACAGGGGCATGCAGTTTTTCCTGGCTTTTGGCTGTGAGCTCCGCTTTGCTTGCATGTGGCTCCAACCTACATGTGGTTTGCCCACCCATGCTGCACAGGTGGACGATCTGCTGGCGTACCAAGAGGGCCGCGGCCGTGAGGCCGAGCTGGGGCAGCAGCTGGAGAGCATCGGCGGCGCACAGGACAACGTGAGTGCATGGCGGGCTGGGGGAACGGTGCATGCTTGGGCTGGAAGCAACGGGAGCAAGTTATGCAGGTCGAAAGGTCACCTGCGCCGCTCTGACCAAGTGCGGCATGAATGCCAGCTTGCATCGACTATTTGACACTGCGCCTTTTATGTGCCCTCATCGCTCACTTACGCCCCGCTCGATTGCCCCCCGACCCTGCTCTTTGTTTGTCGTTTGCAGGTGGGCAACAAGGCCAAAATAGAGAACGAGTACGGCGAGCTGGAGGGGCGGCTCACCCAGCTGCGCAGCGAGCGGGACCAGCTGCAGGGGCGGGTGGACGTCATCCGAGACAGGGGGGGTGGCCCTTCATTGTGTTCAGAGTTAGCAGGTGCAGCGTGAGCTGTCTGCTGCCCCAATGTGAGGGCAGGGCGGGCAGTGCGGTTCCCGAGCCAGCCTTGCAAGCAACGTGCATCACACATTACAATGTCCTCTCTCCCATCCTCCTGATTACCGCAGGTGAACCAAGCACGGGAGGAGGGGGGCCAGGTGCAGTACCAAGACATCGATGCGCGGTACCGCATGCAGCTGGTGGAGCAGCGCACCACTGAGATGGCCAACAGCGACCTGGAGAAGTACCACAAGGTGAGAGATTCCTGCCACATGTATTGGATTTGGTTGCTTTTCGTACGAAGGCAATCTGCGGCCAAGGGAGGCATGGAGAAGTACCACAAGGCAAGGGTACTGCGTTATGTATTGGGTTGAGGAATGGGTTTGATTGTGTTTTGCACGAAGGCAAGCTCTGGCCAACAGCGACCTGGAGAAGTACCACAAGGCAAGGTTGGACGTTGGTGTGTTGCCTTTCGCTTTGGAAACTGTCTGCCGGCAGCGACCTGGAGAAGTGCCACAAGGCGATGGCACTGCATTATGTATTGGGTTTGATGTGGTTTGTGCAAAGGGTGAGAGGAGAGGTGAGGAGTGTTGCTGAACTGTCCCAGCCAGGCAATTTGGTCGCTGCACTAAGTGCACCTTCTCACCCCCACCCACCGCCTTGTTTGCAGGCGCTGGAGAAGGCGCTGCTGTCGTTCCACACCTCCAAGATGGCGGACATCAACAAGATTGTGAAGGAGCTGTGGCAGAAGACGTACCGCAACCAGGACATCGACTACATCCAGGTGAATAGAACGGGTTGTTGAATGACTATGCACTGGGGATTGCAGGGAAGGGCAGTGAAGCTGTGGCAGACGATGAGACGCAACCAGGACATCGACTACATCCAGGTACGGAGAGTGGACTGGTGGGAACAGCAGTTAGTTACTAGCAGCTATCGTCGGGGTCGATCAAGCGGAAGTGCAGTACAACGTGGCGGCACTGCACTGCAACGCCCCACTGCCCATCTCGCGTCTCCTCATTCCCCGTCCTCCCGCCCTCCGGCTCAAACCCAAACCGCAGATCAAGGCGGACCAAGAAGGCGCAGCCGGACGACCAATCAAACCTGCCCCCTCCCTGTGCACCGTCCTGCTCACACATCCCACCGGCACCCTACCGCAGATCAAGGCAGACCAAGAAGGCGCAGCCGGCCGCTCCTACAACTATCGGGTGGTCATGCACACGGGCGGCGCTGAGCTGGACATGCGCGGGCGCTGCTCCGCGGGCCAAAAGGTGGGGAGGAGAGCGCTGGGCCGGCGTGGCTTGCAAACTGCTTGGCGGCGTCGGGCTGGCGTCACCAGTGCGCAATCTTGGCACCCAAACGGGCTGCTGTCAAAGGGCACCCTGTTTGGGCAGTCGTGCTGGCGCTGGCTCCTGCCTGCCCTGCTCGGTTGCACTAACCATGGCTGGCCCTCTGCCGCAACTCTGCCTGCAGGTGCTGGCCTGCCTGATCATTCGGCTGGCGCTGGCGGAGACCTTCTGCCTCAACTGCGGCATCCTGGCGCTGGACGAGCCGACCACCAACCTGGACGCAGGTAAACTTTTGCGTATTTTGCTGTGTGACTGGGTGGGCCCATGTGGTGCAGCTGAACAGGCATCCTGGCGCTGGACGAACCCACAACAAACCTGGACGCAGGTTAGCCTGGTGTTGTTACTCCGTGTTATCTTTTATCGATTCCTTAGCCATCAACTGCGGCATCCTGGAGTTGGTGGAGCCGACCACCAACCTGGACGCAGGCAATGTTTGGTTAAACCTGGACGCGGGTGAGAGGTCCTGTGCTGTGGACATGCCAGGTGGTTCACCTGGTGCGCGCAGAACCGCTGGCTCTCCCAGCTGGCCTCATTGGCTTCAGGCTCGCCCTGCCATCAGCACGCCCGCCTAATGCCTGCTCCAAACCCGCCCCCCTGTGTGTGTGTGCAGACAACAGTGCCAGCCTGGCGGAGGCGCTGCGCAACATCATGATGTCCCGCCGAGATCAGGTGGGTGGGGCGGGTGGAGGGATGGTGGTACCGGTAGCGCATTCGATTTGTTAAGCTTGGTAGGTGAGCCTGCACAGCATGCTGGCATGTTGGTCACAGCATCGACTACTCATGGGCGCTGGCATGCCTGCTACCTCCCTCCCTCCCTCCCGTCCTGCAGGAGAACTTCCAGCTGGTGGTCATCACGCACGACGAGCAGGCAAGCTGCCGGTTGCTTGGCTGCTGCTGCCGCTGGCGTCGCCACTGCCGCTGTCATCGCCATTGTGTTGCTACAGCTGCGGCGCCTGTTCGAGAGCGCTATGCCTGTGCCTGTGCTTGCCGAGGCTTGTTGGCCTGCTGGCCCCATCACCCCGCCGTCTCGCCTCGCCGCCCACACCGCCGCTGCCTGCTGGGTGCAGTTTGCGCGCCTGATCGGCACGCGGGAGCATGCTGAGTTCATGTGGCGCATCACAAAGGACGAGGCGCAGCGCTCCACAATCACGCAGGTGCGATCGCTTGCCTGCTGCTGCTGCTTCTGCTGCTGAGGGTCACTCAAAGATGCGCCAGCAAGCGCAGTGCGGGCATGTGCGCTGCAGACAGCGGCCCTGCTCTACCACGCTGTGCCCGGTTGTGGTTGCGTGGCGCTGCAGCAAGTCGCCTGCATGCCGGTTGCCCACGGTCTGATCTACCATGCTGCAGGAGGACATTATGGAGTGAAAGCGGACCCAGAGTGTGCCGAGTGCAGGCACATGCGCTGCCACCGCTTGCAGTGGAGCAGCAATTGGGCAGCCAGCCTTCTGCGACCTGGCACTAAGCAGACCGAGCCGGCACCCCGTCTCCCTTGCTCTGCGATCAGCATGCACCTCTGCACGTTAGCGTGTGCAGCCCTACTGTAGCAGGGCACATTTCAAGCGCTGTAGCTGCTAACTGTACAAATCACGCTCGAGCATGCATTGCAACATGTACACCAAATAACACATGCACGTGTAAAACACCCAAATGCAGCCAGCCAATCAAGCGGCATTGGCCAAAGAGATGACTGCTCCATTCGACACATAGCACCATGGCACTACAGCTCTGCCTCAACTGCCGCCGCCTCCTTGGCCGCCCGCCGCGCCACGCCCAGCGCCCGGCACACACGGCGGTGCCCGCCCTGCCGCCAGTCGGCGTGCGAGCAGGCGGTGCCGCAGTACCACACCGCGCGGCAGGCACTGCATCAATGGGGCAGAATACAAAGGGAAATGAGCACAGCGTTTAGTGAACATCAGGAGCACAGGGGCACCTCGCTCACTGTGTGCCCAACCTGGCCCACCTACTGCCCACCCGCCTAACCCCATGCTCACCCTCCCACACAAATGCCCACCCACGCATCCCCCCTTACCACCCACCCACCTGCAGCGCATGCTGCCGACGCCCTGCCCCGCCGCCGGCCCGCCCTCGCCGCCCAGGTTGGCACAGCGCAGGTAGGCGCAGGAGCGGCCAGCGGCCGCCTGCGCCAGCGCCAGCTGCCTCTCAGCCTCAACGGCAGGCAGGGCATAGTACTGCTGCATCAGGGCAGCAGCGTGTTGCAGCAGCTGCTCCGTCTCCTGTGTATTGCTCAAGCCCTCTAGCAGCCTACCCTGCAGCTGCTGCGCTGCTGCCCTCAACTGCTCAGCCAGCTTGTTGGGTGTATCGCTCACAGCTGCTGAGCTGGCAGCTCCAGACACAGCTTGCACGAGTGCCGACATGTGGCTGGAAATGCTTCGCCTCAGCGCTGCAGCCTGCCGGTTTGAAAAGGAAACACCTGAACATGAATGGCAATCAATGCCTTGAATGAAATCAAGTCTGCTGGAGGGCACCAACAGGCCCAGCAGCCTCACCCACCCGCACAGTTGCCTCAGGATTGCCTGCACACTCGAGGTGCACAGCCAGCTGCAGTGCGACCCTGGGGACGCTGGTGCCGGCCAGCACAGCCGCCAGGCTGTCAGACGGGCAGGCAAGCACGAGACACAGGTTGCCAGCCTGCTCCAGCTGTGCCTGCAAGCCCTGCAAGGCCACGGGGGTTGCAGCAATATAAAGAATTGGCGGGTACCTTGAAGCAGCGATGTGAGGTACGGCACTGCTCCTTCAGGGCAAAGTTCCCTCCAGCACTTCCGGGCTGTCAGCAGCCAAAGCAGCCTTCATCGCCCTTGGCGCCCTGAGGCGTGCACACCTGGCGCTCCCGCTTCAGAAGCCTTTCCAGCGGGGCCAGCAGAGCGGGCTGCACTGCGTCAAGCAGGACGCCTGCCGCCAGCGGCAAGGCAGTCGCCAAAATGCGCTCATCAAGTGGGTCTGGCGTCCTAGGAAGGTCGAACGCTTCTGAGGCTGCCGATGCAGCCACCTGCGCCGCTACAATGTGCCCAGCAGACACGGACAGCAGGTGGGCAAGTCCCCTCCTGCAATGCAGAGAGCGGTTTGCGGCATCTGGCAAGGGACAGTGCAGCATGGCGTGAGCCGAGGCCGCACAGGCACAGCATGAGAGTACCAGGTCGCAATAGCCGAAAACCAGCTCCAGCACTCACTGGGAATCAGGTTGTAGCGCGCAGCTGGGCTGGCTTGATGCAAGGGGACGCGGACTGCAGTGCTGTGAGTGCACGAACGCAATCAACACGGTGCTGACGGCGGTCAACATGAGGCGCCACTTTCCTGGGGTGAGCTGCTGGCCCTGTCCCGGAAAGCACAGGGGCGCTACCGGAGCTGACAGGGCGGCAATGAGGCGGCACAGGCTGGTGTGCAGCGCCCACAGCTGGGCCGGCAATTCATCCCAGGTGGCATCCTCGCTGCTGGTGCTGGGGAGCAGGTCCTGCTGGCTGCTGACACTGGTGCTGTGCTGCTGTCTACGCTGAAACTGCCCCACCAGCTGATGCATCTGAGCAGGCAGCATGTCGACAAAAAGCCAGAGCACAGAACCTATCCATTCTGCCACGCCCTCTGACACGCCGGGCTGTCCTGCGCTAGTGGCCAGCCTTGCAGCGCAAGGCAGCAGCTGCAGCGCTGCCGTGGCTGCGGCCAGCCAAGCGCACACCTGCTGGGGGCTGCTGTCGCCGAGCTGAAGGCCGGACATCATGTGCAGCGCTGGGCGCAGGTTCAAGAGAATGCAGCTCGGGGAGAGCGGGTCACCACTGATTCCCTGCCGCAGGTCGCCTTCCCAAGCTGCAATGGCGGATCGGAGCTGAGGCAGCAGCGCCGCCACATGCCAGCCAGCTGCAGTCCGCTCTGCCTGGCTGGCTGCTGGGGCTGCCTCTGGGCTGCCGCCTGCCCCAGTGCGCCGACTGCCAGTCAACTTTTGAAGGCACACCGAAAGCAGGGCAGTCGCGTTTGCCAGCGCTGCAGCGTACACGCTGCCAGGCATGGCAGCGCGACGCTCGTGAGCAGCCGCTAAGGAGCTGACGAGGGCTGCCGCCTGCTCAACTGTGGCTGCTGCCTCCGCTGCCCGCTCGTGCCCGCCAGGTGCCAGGCTGGGATGCTGCAGCACGCTGGGCAGCAGTTCCAGCATATTCAAGCCACGTCTGCTTGCGGACAGGCCAGCCTGCAGCTCAGAAGAAACTGCCGCTGCCATGGTAGGAAGGCAGTACGCCAGCAGCATGCGAACAATCGCCTGCCGCAGAGCAGGGTCGGCAGCTATGGCGCCCGCATGCTGTGACCAGACCTCACTCGTCAGCAGGCTATAGATCAGACCAAGGCATATTGTTGCCCGGTTTGTGTCAAATTCTGGAAGCAGGGGGGCATTTGCACTTGAAATGAGCACATATATCACCACTGACGGCACTCGGTGACTGTCGGCCTGCTAGGCACATCAACACATGTGCTGCATCAAGCGCGAATGCAACTTAAGGGGCTCACGCCGGCGGCTCACCTGGAGCACCGCTTGCACCTGCTACAGTCATTGCTTGGGACAGGGACGCCAGCCAGGGCAGCAGGACTGCCGGCTGGGCTGTACTGCTGGCAAATTCTGCGGCCGCCTGCTGCTGGTGCTCAGGGTCTGTAAGGCCTCTCGCCATGCACAGCATGTAATTAAGCTGACTGTAGCACGCCTTCAGCAGATTTCCTGCGTCTTCTGATCCTGCCTGCACCGCAGCCAAGAGCGTCTGCACCCTGGCGCGGCCCGGCCCAACGACCAGGCTGCAAGCTGCCTCCATCTGCTTGGTCAAGTGGGCAGTCGGCTGTGCTGCTCTGCTTGCTATCAGTGCCAAGCTTTCCAGCGCAGAAAATCCAGTGTCAATCTGCCACTTCAGCCACGCTGGAGCACCATAAGGCTGTGCCAGGGCGGGTGTGGCTGCTGCTGCCAGCAGGGACAGGCTGTGCGCCGCGGCAGCCACTGGCCTGCATACAGGCGAGCATGTCAATGGATGCGAGGCAATTACCTCCAAAACGCCAGCACATCAACTGCCTCAACTTTGAAGAAGGAATGTACCAAGCTGCACACCCACCTCTCCAGTGTGTGCCAAGCATCGGAAAGGTCGGTGTTGGTGGCAGCCTGAGTCGCCTCGTGCAGCCGGCGGGCTGTGGCCAGTGCCTGCACGGCCTCTTGCTTTGAGCGTGCCGCAACGCTGAAGTGCCGTGGCACAGACTCCAGCGCTCCCAAAAGCAGTGTGATAGACATGCTGCTTAACCTGCAGCATATGCCAATGAGGGTTCAATTGTTGGAAGCTTGGACAGTGTGGCGGCGGTGGGCGCGGCGGCGGCGCAGGAAGCTGATTAGGCACCCTCAGCCGCCTGCTTGCCAGCAGGGGCCCTCACCTGTTGAAGCCTTGCCTCCCGGGTGCAGGGCGAGCAGTGAGGGAGGGTGAGCAGGAAGGTCGGGCTGTGGCTGGCGTGCCCCTTGCTGCTGCTGTGCTGACGAGCAATTGAGCTGCTGGGATGTGGGCTCTTCCCGTGCAGCAGGCCTGCCGCAGACGGCTCCATGCAACAGGTGGAGCCCGAACTCTCAACCCAAGCCTCAGTAACAAGCTCAGGTGGTTGCTCACATCCTCCTGACTGCTCAGGCGATCAGTAGCCATCCCCCAAGCGTCCCTGCTCGTTTCACGTCCAACCAGTGCCGTTCTTGTGCTTCAAGCAGACGGTGAGCTGCCAAGTCCAGAGGCCAACCTGCACCGCAGAGCAGAGGCAGCCCACCCGTCACCCCGGCCGAACCTGCCGCCGCCCGCAACTGCCGCCCGTCGCCTGCTTGTGCCCTGCTCACCTGCCGGCGCCGAACGGACCAAGCACCTGCCCTGCACCCTCCCATGAAGTGCCAAGCGCCATGGGAACCATAGCAGAGCTGGTGGCAGCGCTAGAGTCTGTGCCGCAGCACTTTAGCGCCCCAGCGCCTACTGCCCAAGCTGCCGAGCAAGCTCGCTCCGCGGCTCTGCTGCTGGACGGGCTTGTACGATCCGTCCCACCAGCGGATGTCTCACAAGCTTGGGACACTGCACTCGAGAGGTGTGCTGCAGAAGATGCAGAGTGTGAGACATGTCCTACGGGGATGAGCTGCGTTTACCAATGCCCAGAGCTGTGCAACACGACAGCGACTGCAGTCAGTGCGCCTCTTTTTGCAGGCCAGTGCTGGCAGCAGCACACAGCCCAGCACGGTTGGCGGCAGCGGCTGCTGCTGTCCTGGACCAACCGGGCTATGCGCCAGCGTGGTTGACAGGGCAGATAGGGGCCAGCTGCGCGGTGCTGGCCAGCTGTACAGCGCTGGCGTGCTCTGCACCACAGCTGTCTGCCCAGGCAGCTTACAGGCTGGGCGCCGCTTGCAGCCTGGTGCTTGGGCCTGGTCGCACGGTCCTTGAGGCCAGCACCCCTGCTGTCCAGCTGCCGCCATCAGCTGCTCAAACGCAACAGTGCGCCACCATTTGCTGGGTGCAAGTGCCGCCCCTCACGGCGATTCTGGACGGCTTTTTGCGGCCCGAGCGCCAGCCACAGGCTGCGGCAGCCCTGGCTATCACCGCTGCCAAGCCGTCAGCACTGCTGCCCTGGCTGGCCGCGCTGTGTCGGACATTGTCGCTTGTTGGCACAAAAGCTGGCGGAGGTGAGTGGACTCAACACCTGCCCGTTTAGAGGAAAACTCGATGCAATGCACAGACAGTGTATCACAAGTCCTGCATGCTATGGCTGTCCGGGCAACCACTTCCCACTGCTGTGCAGAGCACTGGGCAACCCTCATCCACGATTGCCTCAGGCTGCTCTCTGTGCTACTCACAGAAGACGCCTGGTCCAAGCACAGCAATGCAGTAGCTGCCGTCCCCGCCCTGCAGCAGGCAATCGTCAGCGTGCTTATGGACAACTGCCTGCCCACCATCGCTGAGAAGCTGCAAGCAGAAGCAGCAGGTCAGGGCATTGGATGGCAGATGCTGGTGCGCTTGTCCTGCTTGCTGCGGCACAGCAGCTTGCGGCCTGCCGTAGCAAGGCGGGGCCTTGAGCCAGGGGCGGCAGCGGCAGTCGGGCACGTTGCAGCGATACTCAGCCTGCTGCCCGCCAGCCGGTCGGGCAGCATACCTGGCGAGATTTTCAGCGCACTGCTTATTACTGGGACTGTGTTGCTGGGGCTGTGCCTGACTAGCATGGCTGGTCCAGGCCAAGCAACTTTGCATTGTGGTATTGTGGCGGCATCAGACACAGAGTTTGCCGCAGCAGCGTGGCATGCAGTGCAGCAGGTGCCCCGACTGGCAGCCAGCTTTGCAGCCGAGCTGGACGACCCTCAGGCACAGGCAGCCTCCCCAGGTGGCACCCCCGCCTATCTGGAAAGCCTGAGTGTGGCTGGCAACTACCTGGCTCAGCCCCTTGGCTTGGTGTACTCGCTGCAGCTCACTGATTGCAGCTTTGCACAGCTTGCCGCCTGGCTGGCGGCAGCGACTGCCAACCTGCGCCTGCTGCCGCGCCTCTCAGCTCTGGATGCACGGCTGAAGCAGCACAGCAGCGAACTGATTGGCGCAGAACTTTGCTGTGGCCACGGCATAGAGCAGCTTGTGAATCAGCTGCCATGGCAGCTGGAGCGGGTTGCAGGGCGGTTGCAGCTGCTCAGCGAGACTGTTGCCGCTCAAGCCGCCGCTGATGCGGCTGCCTGGGGCAGCCTGGCTGCGCCCCTATGGGCGCTGCACACCAGCCTGTGCCGCTTGATCGCCGCCCTCACAGCGCCGTCTGCGCCACTCAGCGTGCCAGGCTTGCCGCTCGATGCACGTGCATGGTATCAGCTGCTGTTCTGCCTCAATGCAACACTTCTTGCTGCCGTGGACGCGCACCGGCTGGCACAGCGATCCCATGCAAGCGCAACCGGGGCACAGTTTTTGACAGAAGCTCCCAGGTGAGAGTGGCCTGGAATGCTGGAATGAGTTGCCATGAGAGCATATGCATTCAGTCTTGCAATTGTCACATGCATCACAATTCTGCAGTTAGGTGTTTGCTCAGCGGGCTGCGACCTGGCTGCCGAGGCCGGCCCAGATGTTTTACTGCAATTCCGCAGGCAGGTGCTTGTTGAGTTGCGAGCAGTGTGCGCTGGGCACGCGCCGGCAGTGCAAGCCGCTGCTGCCGCCGCCGCAGCTGCCACAGCAGCAGCAGCAGCAACCGCTGAGCAGTACGAGCCAGATGCAGCTGATGAGTTAAACATCATGCAAGCTGTTATGGCCCTGGCAGCAGTGCTTCCCAAGGCAATTGAGTTGCCGCTGCTGGCACTAATGGAAGCGTTCATGCAGCATGACCTCGGCTGCAATCCACGGGTGAGCAAAGCTGGCTTAAGCTGCTGCAGCCTGACTGGCAGTGCGGCAGGCATAAAGTTGGAGTAGTATGCAGTGCCAGCAGATGCTGCGTGCAACTAAACAGTATCGATTGCCGACATCTGCCAACTGCCCACCCAGCCTGCAGGGCATTGGCCTCCTGGTGGACCGGGCTGTGATGCTTTGCATGCTGCTGAACAATGCATCCGCAGCTCTGTCGGTTGTGCTGGCCGGCAGCAGCCTTCCCGAAACTGCGCTGCAGCTCGCCGCTCGCCTGGACCGCACGAGTGGTTCCCAAGCAGCTGCCAGGGTGGGCAGAAGCTGACCAACATTGGGGCCTGCTCGCGCCTACCATTACGTATGCCTTCAGTGTGCCATGTTTGTGATGCCTTGGCATTGTGCTCAAACCCAATGCAGTCTGGCCAGCTAGTGCGCTGCGTGCTGACCTGCATGCATCGGCTGGCAGGCAATGCTACGCAAGCTGCTGAGGCTGCAGCCAGCAGTGGCGCACCCGCCAGCCTGCCACAGCAGCTGCGGCAAATAGCACTGCAGCTTCAAAGTTGGACTCTGGAGGACCTGACCAATGTGCAGGAGACGGAGCACCAGTTGCAGCTGGCTGCTGCCGTGATGCAGCAGTACCATGCCCTGCCGGAAGTGGAATCAAAACGGCGGTTCGCTGTAGCGCAGGCGGCCGCCGGCCGCTCCTGTGCCTACCTGCGCTGCGCCAACCTGGGCGGTGAGGGCGGGCCGGCAGCAGGGCAGGGTGCCGGCAGCATGCGCTGCAGGTGGGTGGGCGAGGTGGTTGGAGGGCAGCGGATGGAAAGTAGGAGGGGCGACTGATGAAGCAATCCGCATGGGCTATGTACTCTGTTTTCACTCCCCTTTGCCACCACCCCTGTTTCGCAGCGCCTGCCGCGCAGTGTGGTACTGCGGCACCGCCTGCTCGCACGCCGACTGGCGGGAGGGCGGGCACCGCCGCGTGTGCAAGGCGCTGGGCGCGGCGCGGCGGGCCGCCAAGGAGGCGGCCGCAGGTGCCGCAGCTGCAGCAGGGCCGGAAAAGAGCTGATTGGAGAGCGCCTTACGCGCATGGCCATGCACCGGCATGCTTGCACAGATGTACAGCTTGCCGTATACTAGAAACGTCTGCCGAAACCGTGTGATGCACAGCGCCTTCCACCAAGTCGGCCCCATGGATTGCATTGCAGCAGCCAACACCGGACTCCCTCAGAGGGTCGGAACTTTATTGCACTGATGCTGCGCAACGTTTCAGCAGATTCACGGGTGTGAGCGGCGGAAGCCTGGCTGCCAGTGGTTGCACTGCGCAGTGCGCAGGAAGCCGAGGGGGCACCTGCCGCCAACTGCTTGCACCTGCTGCCGCCTGCGTTACCGGTTGAGCCCTTGCCTGCTCTGGGGTTTTGCCGCATGAACGGGACAGCGGGTGCAGGTTGAGCAGCCCATGGCGGGCGAATAAAGCATCCCACCTAAAAGTTTCTCTGTTGTTCTTGACTCTCCTGCTGCTGTGGTAGTGAGCTGAGGAGGGGCAGGCTGCGGACCAGACAGTTCCAGCATGCTGCGCACTGCGCTGCCGCCAAGGCTGCGGCTCATGCGGCACTGCGCAGGTGCAGCGCCTCCGAAGCCCCAACCCAACGCCCAAGGCCTCTCAGCTGGTTATTCCTCGCCTCTGTCTGTTCAGACGTGCAGCAGACCTTCCACAGCTTCCCTGCTCGTCTCACGCTCCGACCGTGAAAACTGCCCTCGTGCTCGCAGCCGACGGTCAGCTGCCCAGCCTCCTCGAACATGCCTCAGCTGCCTGCCGGCCTGCCGGCCGGCCCTCGTCGCCAGCCGTCGCCTGCTAGCGCCGCCTGCAGGCAGCTGCTTTCTCCTGCTCACCTGCCGCCCGCCAACCGAAAATGCACCCATGCCCCTCTATGCAGTTCCAAGCTTCATGGCAACCATTGCAGAGCTGGTGGCAGCGCTGGAGGCTCTGCCGCAGCACTTCAGCGCCCTGGCGCCCTCTGCCCATGCCGCCGAGCGAGCTGAATCTGCAGCTGAGCTGCTCTGCAGGGTGCAGTCTGTCTCACCAGCAGCCGTCTCACAATCCTGGGACACTGCGCTTGAGAGGTGCGCGGCAGCAGGCATTGCCACGCTCGTTATCTGCAAGGCAAGCCAGCTTTTCAGACGTGTGACAGCTGCCATACCCACAGCGCCACTTGGTTCCCTTTCCTCTGCAGGCCAGTGGCGGCAGCAGCGCACAGCCTGGCTCAGCTGGCAGCAGTGGCTGCTGCCGCCTTGGCTCAGCCGGGCGATGTGCCACAGTGGCTGATTTGGCAGGTCATTGCTGGCTGTAAAGCGCTGGCCAGCTGTGCTGAGCTGTCGTGCTCTGCACCGCAGCTGTCAGCCCAAGCTGCTTACAGGCTGGGCGCCGCTTGCAGCCTGGTTCTGGGACCTGGTCGCGCGGTTCTTGAGGACAGTATAGCTGCTGCCCAGCTGATGCCATCTTACAGCACCTACCTTGGCTTTGCCAGCATCTGCCGGGTGCAAGTGAAGGCACTTGCGGCAACTCTGACCGGCGTGCTATCGCCAGAGCAGCAGCCACAGGCGGCGGCAGCGTTCGCTGGCAGTGCCGCAAAACCGGCAGCGCTGCTGCCCTTGCTGGCTGCTCTGTCTGACGCGATTCCGCTTATTGTCGTAAGGACTAGGCGAGGTAAGCAGGCAGACCGTTCGCCGTGGTCAGATTCTGCTCTCTGTTTAATGCAGGCTGTAATATTTAGTTTGTTGATATGCTGGTAGGCTCATGTTGCCATACGTGCCAGTCCTGCTACGCAGATGAGTGGCTGCCTATTCTTTGCGACTACCTCGTTTTTCTGTTTGCGGTGTTCACAACGGATACCTGGGCCAGACACTGCGACGAAATCGCTTCTGATACAGCCCTGCAGCGGGCTGTCATCCAAGTGCTGATGGACCGCTGCCTGCCGGCAATGGCCGAGGACCTGCAAGCAGTGGCTTCTGCAGGGCTGCTAGCGCATGGCACCGGCTGGCAGATGCTGCTGCGCTTCCGCAGCGTGCTGCATCACAGCAGCTTGCGCGCTGCCGTGGAAAGACGGCGTCAAGAGCCAGGGGCAGCGACGGCGGTCAGGCACGCGGCAGCAATACTCAGCTTGCTCCCCACCAGCCGGTCTGGCCCCATGCCTGGCATTGATTTCAGCCTGCTGCTCATGCACGGAACTTCGCTGCTTGGCATGTGCCTGGGTAGCATGTTTGCTTCGCAGGCAGCGTCCCTGGAAGGCGGCAGCGCGGCATTGTCAGAGGCCAGCGGCACAGAGCTGGCTGCTGCCCGGTGGCAGGCAGTGCGGCTGTTGCCCCGGCTGGCGGCCGGCCTTGCGGCTGAGCTGGACGACCCCCAGGCGGGGGCAGGCATCTCCGCCTGGCTGGCCAACTTGAGTGGTGTTTGTGCCTTCTTGGCATGGCCTGTCGTTTGGGCGTATACACTCCATCTGGACAGGTGCAGCCCTGCGCAGCTGGCCGCCTTGCTGGCGGCAGTGACAGCCAGCCTGCGGCTGCTGCCGAGCCTCTCGGCTCTGGATGGGCGGTTGAAGCAGCATAACAGGGCCCTGGTTGGCGCAGAAGTGTGCTGCACCAGCGCCATGCAACAGCTTGCGGGTAAGCTGCCACTCCGGGTGGAGCAGATTCTGCGGCAGTTGCAGCAGGCCGACAAGGACACAGCCTCACTGCCTATTGAAGTTGTGGCTGCCTGGGGCAGCCTTACAGCACCGCTGTGGGCGCTGCACACCAGCCTGTGCCGCCTGGTTGCCGCCCTTACAGCGCCGGTTGCGCCACTCAGCTTGCCAGGCGTGCCGCTCGATGCACAGGCATGGCACCAGCTGCTGTTCAGCCTCAATGCATCCCTACAAACCGTCGTGATGTCGAAATGTCTAGCACAGCAATGCCATGCGCACCCTGGCGGCACCACTGAACCATGTCTGGAAGAATCGTTCAAGTGAGTGAGGTTCTTTGAAGCTTGAGGCCGGAATGCCTCCTCAGAGTGGTTTGGCGGCCAGCATTGCTACATCATTCATGTGATGATGCTAAGATTGCGAGCCGTCTGCCCAGCTTTTTTCAAGTTAGGTGCACCTTTGCCATCCAACCTAACAGGAAATGCCTGCTTGCAATGCTGCAGGCCCGTGTTGGATGAGCTGCATGCCGCATGCGCTGGGCACGTGCCAGCGCTGCATGCACTTGCCACTGCAACGGCAGCAGCAGTGGGGCAGCACAAACCAGTTGCTGCTGACATGGACATTCTCATACATGCACTGCTGGTCATAGCAGCTGAGCTCCCAGAGGCATTTGAAGCGGCGCTGCTGACACTAGTGGAAGCGCCTGTACAGCAGCAGCTCGAGCAGGAGCCAGAGGTGAGTGTTGTGGAGGCTATGCCAGGGTACTGCCGTTGCAGTCCCGCAGCTGCAAGTGGGGCTGGCATGTTCCGCCCATATGCCGCACAAGCAAGCTTGTGTGCAAATGTGATACACAGTGCATCTGAAGTGTGGCCGACTCATGACACATGCATGCTGCTCCTGCCCTGCAGGACATTGCCTGTCTGCAGGATTGTGCTCGCCTGCTGTGCACGCTGCTTGATGACATGCCTGCCAGCTTTGCATCCGTGCTGGCCGGCAGCAGCCTTCCCCGGGCTGCGCTGGAGCTGGCTGCACGCTTGGAATGCACAGGGAACCTCGAAGCAGCCGAGCAGGTGGGCGAGCGGGGCTTCCTATGCGTGTTGATGCCTTACAACGTATCTGAAGCGTTTGCGTTGATTGCATTTCATGTCTGTTCGTTTCCTTTGCACGCATGCAGACTGCGGCACTGCGACGCTGCGTTTCCTCCCACCTGTCGACATTAAGGGAGGCCCTGTCTGGGGCTGCTGACTCCGCAGCTGAGCACTTGGCACCGCACAGCCTGCCAGAGCAGCTGCGGCAGGCAGCGCTGCAGCTGTAAGTCTGGACACTGGAGGGCTTGAGCAGTGTGCAGGAAACGGAGCAGTTGCGGCAGCAGGCTGCCAGTCTGATGCAGCAGTACCATGCCCTGCCAGCCGTTGAGGCGGAGAGACAGCTGGTGCTGGCGCAGGCGGCTGCAGGCCGCTCCTGCGCCTACCTGCGTTGTGCCAACCTGGGCGGCGAGGGTGGGCCAGCGGCAGGGCAGGGTGTCGGCAGCATGCGCTGCAGGTGGGCGGGTGCGGGCGTTTGGGGTGCAGGTGAGGAGCCGTTGGCGCTGTTCATTGCTTTGCTGAGCTGTGTTTGAGATGTGCAGCTCACGACGCGCTCACCACCCTTTGAAGCAACCCAATGTGTGCAGTGCCTGCCGCGCTGTGTGGTACTGCGGCACCGCCTGCTCGCACGCCGACTGGCGGGAGGGCGGGCACCGCCGCGTGTGCAAGGCGCTGGGCGCGGTGCGGCGGGCGGCCAAGGAGGCGGCGGCGGCGGCAGCTGGAGCGGCGGATGTGGCGGCAGGGCAGGAGTAGCGTTGCCTGGGGCACGTGTGTGTGCGCATGCAGGCATGCTTTTGCTGATGTACAGCTTGCGACGTGGTCGCGCCTGCACTGAAACGTGGAATGCACAGCAGATACGACTGAACTGGTACTCATGGATAGAAGCGGAAAGCGGGATGCATTGCACTGCTGCTGTGCACCTTGTGAGCGGCGGTGGGCTGGGTGGCAGCGGTGCGCAGGAAGCTGAGTGGGCACTGACTGCAGCCGGCTTGCAATTGCCTGTTCGGAACTCCTCCTGGTTTGTAGTCTTTGCTGCGGTGGGCTTTACAGGGGGCGAATGCTGTCAAGACCAGGGCGAGCGCTAGCGCTGGGCCTGCTGCACGGCTCATGCAGCAATGCGGCGAGCGGGCGCTGCCGACGCCCCAACCCAAGCTCAGTGGCCGCTCAGCCGGTTCTCACAGCCTTGCACATCATCACAGTCGACCAGCAAGGCCTCCACTGCGGAAACCGCTCGCCTCACCCTCGAAGGCCGCCCTCTTGCTCACGGCAGACGGTCGGCAGCCCCAGCCCAGCAGGCAGGAAGGTCAGCAGAGGATCCAGCTGCTTGGCGTCTGGCTGCCGGCCTGACCTGCCGCCGACGGTGCCGCCGCCGTTCGCCAGCGGCCGATACCTGCTCTGCTCTCTTGAGCGCTCACCAGCCACCTGCCATGCACCCTTGCCCCTTCATGCAGTGCCAAGCATCATGACTACCATAGCGGAGCTGCTGGCTGCACTGGAGTCGATGCCGCAGCACTTCAGCGCCCTGGCGCCCTCTGACAGCGCTGCCAAGCAAGCTGAACTTGCAGCTGAGCTGCTGTACTCGCATGTGCGACCTGTTGCACCAGAAGATGTCTCCCGCGCTTGGGACACCGTCCTCGAGAGGTGTGCGGCAGCTGATTGCATTGGTAAACATGTTGTGTGCAGGAGGGATTTGCTTTTCAACTGCTTTTTGTCCAAGGCCCAACCGCAGTGCCCAAACCGACGTACAGTGCACTCACGGCGCCCCTCTCTGCAGGCCGGTGGTGGCAGCAGCGCACAGCCTGGCACAGCTGGCGGCGTTGGCTGCTACTGCCTTCGCCCAGACCGGCAGCACGCCACCATGGCTGCTGCGCCAGGTCGATGCCGGCTGCACGGCTCTGGGCAGCTGCGCTGTGCTTTCACGCCATGTGGCGCAGCTGTCGACCCAGACTGCTTACAGGCTGGGCGCCGCTTGCAGCCTGGTGCTTGGGCCGGGCCGCATGTTTCTTGAGACGTCCATGGCTGCAGTTCAGCTGATTCCAACTCTCGACGCTGACCTTGGATTTGCCAGCGTGTGCCTGGTACAAGTGCTGGCACTTGCGGAAAACATGAGCAGTGTACTGTCGCCAGAGCACCAACCACAGGCGTCGGCAGCATTTGCTAGCAGTGCTGCAAAGCCGGCAGCACTGCTGCCATGGCTGGCCACATTTACTCGGGCAGTGCCGATTGTTGTCGCAAGAGCTGGGCAAGGCGAGTGAATCAAGTGTGCCTTTCTGTTTCAAAGCACTGCATGTTTGCATTGTGATGATGCCACAGTGCTACTCTCTGCTCATGCTGTGCAGAGGAGTGGCTGCCCATTCTGCGTCAATATCTCAGGCTGCTCTTGGTTGTTATGAAAGAAGACGCGTGGGCTAAGCACAGCGACGCATTAGCTGCTGACGCAGCCCTGCAGCAGGACATTGTGCACGTGCTGCTCGACCATTGCCTGCCCGCCACGGCTGAGGCGCTGCAAGCAGAGGCAGCAGCAGACGGGCTGTACGAGCAAGGTGCCGGCTGGCTTATGCTGCTGCCCTTGGCCACCGTGCTGCAGCAAAAAAGCGTGCGACCTGCCGTAATCAGGCGCAGTGTCGCGCCAGGTGTGGCTGCAGCAGTCGGGCATGCGGCAGCAATACTCAGCCTGCTGCCCGCCAGCCGGGCTGGCAGCATGCCTGGGGACATATTCAGCCTGCTGCTTATGCAAGGAACCTCATTGCTGGGGTCCTTGCTGGGTAGCCTGGACGATTCCAATACAGCAGCTCGGGAGAGCAGCAGTGCGGCAGCATCGTTGGCCAGCCAGGCAGAGCTGGCTGCTGCAGGGTGGCATGTGGTGCAGCTTATGCCCCGGCTGGCCGCCAGCTTTGCAGCTGAGCTGGACGACCCCCAGGCACACGCGGCTTTCCCATACGGCCTTTCCAACTGGCTGACCACCCTGAGTGTGGCTTGTGTTCATCTGGCGCACCTGCTCGGCCTGGTGTATGAGCTCCCGCTGAGCGATTCTGACCCTGCGCAGCTGGCCGCTTGGCTGGCGGCAGTGACGGCCAGCTTGCGGCTGCCGCAGCGCCTCTCAGCCCTGGATGTGCAGCTGAAGCAGCACAACATCGATCCTATAGGAGCCCAGATGTGTTGCGCCAGTGTCATGCGGCAGCTTGTGGGCCAGCTGCCAGGGCAACTGGAGGAGGCTGGATGGCAAGTGCAGCAACAGAGGCAGCAGCTGCTGCAGCACCAGCAGCAGAGCGCAGAGGATGCACGGCCTGGCAGCCAGGCCGCTGCCTGGGGCAGCCTGGTAGCACCGCTGTGGGCTTTCCACACCAGCCTGTGCCGCCTCGTTGCCGCCCTATCATCAACAGCTGCGCCGCTCAACTTGCCAGGCGTGGCGCTTCATGCGCGCGCATGGCAGCAATTGCTGTTCTGCCTAAATGCATCTCTAAGCATCGCCGCGGATTCCTGCCAGCTGGCCAATGAAAGGCTGCAGCCTTCCCTGAGAGCATGCTGGGCGGATTTTCCGGCAGGAGCATTCAAGTGAGTGACAAGAGATGCGGCAATAGCGGCCTTGCACATCTGACTTGCATCATGGCATCATATTCAGGATGATTAGCTGACAAGCTGCACTTTTTTGATGCTGCAGGAAGGAGCTTGCTGAGATGGGAGCAATGTGCGCTGGGCATGTGCCGGCGATGAAGGCTGCTATCGCCGCAGCAGCGGCAGCATCCAAGCAGCACGAGTTGGGGGCGATTGAGGCTAAGGCTCTTGCGCATGCTCTACTAGTTGTGGCGGCAGTGCTTCCGCAGGCAGCCAGCCTGCCGCTGCCTGAGCCTGTCACAGCGCCCGTGCAGCAAATGCTCGAGCGCGAGCCAGAGGTGAGGAGACCCAAACCCCTCCTGCGTCTCTTTTTCACGTAATGCTTCAAGACTGAACCACTTCTCCAGAGTAAAGCCATCAGCATTTGCAGTGCCAGCCGCTTCATTCTGTGCAGGTTGATGATGGCCTGCTGGATTGCGCCTACATGCTGCATGTGCTGTTTCAAGAGGCACCCAACAGCCTGGCGGCCATGCTGGGCGGCAGCAGCCTTCCGGGCGCTGCGTTGCAGCTTGCTACACGCCTGGACCAAGCAAGCCACCCGGATGCAGCTGCCAAGGTAGGCGCAAATTGGGCGGCATTGCAACATGCTGTGTCTACCAATACATGCAGGTCTGGTTTAAAAGAAGCTCAGCTGTCAAAAAAACGTGTCCCCGCCCAATGCCACACAGGCTGCTCTGCTACGCAGTGGCCTGCTGCACTGCATGCACCAGCTGGCAGCAGAGCTTGTGGCTGCTGCCAAAGGAGCGGCCGAAAGTGGCGCGCAAGTCAGCCTGCCTGAGCAGCTACGTGCGACAGCGCAGCAGCTGCAACGCTGGACTCTGGAGGACTTGAGCAATATGCAGGAGTCGCAGCAGCTGTTGCAGCATGCTGCCGGCTTGATGCAGCAGTACAACGCACTGCCAGCCGTTGAGGCAGAGAGGCGGCTGGCTGTAGCACAGGCGGCTGCTGGCCGCTCATGCGCCTACCCGCGCTGCGCCAACTTGGGCGGCGAGGGCGGGCCGGCAGCAGGGCAGGGCGTCGGCAGCATGCGCTGCAGGTGGGTGCACGAGGGTGGCTTGGCTTCAGGAAATTAGGAGGTGTGCCCCTACCTTCGAATCTGATGTGCTGCGCTCACAGCTGCCTCTATTGCCGCCATTTCATGCGCAGCGCCTGCCGCGCGGTGTGGTACTGCGGCACCGCCTGCTCGCACGCCGACTGGCGGGAGGGCGGGCACCGCCGCGTGTGCAAGGCACTGGGCGCGGCGCGGCGGGCAGCCAAGGAGGCTGCTGCGGCGGTGGCGGCAGGTGGCGCGGCGGCAGGGCAGCAGTAGATCGCCGTGCATTTGCTTAACAAGTTGTGAAATGCTTTGGAAAAAGGTCGGAACAGACAGTAAACCTGAACTGCATGCAGAGCTCTTCTGCCCAGGAGTGGGCGCACGCAGATGTTGTGACGCGAATAGAGCCGCTCAGCAGGTGCAGTGCAGGGCACATGCTCAGTACAGCTCAGCAGAGCGCAGGCGTTCTAGGTTTGCAGGCACAGCACAGCATCAGCGCTGAGAGGTATGCGGCGGTGCAGCACCATTCTGCACATGCTCTCCGACGAAAAGGGCAGGCCTCGTTCTGTGGGAAGCATGCTGGGCGCAGTTCTTCAGTGCGGTGGTTTGGTGTGAAGCGGCGCCACTGCTGCCGGCATCATTGGCAGGGTTTGGAGCATCAGATACCTGATATAGCAGCAGAAGTGTCAATGTTTTCTATGGCGGCCCTCAGGTGCAATGTGGGAGCCACACAGACGAGGCTGGCTAGAGCGGCGGAGGAGCGTTGGCCCAGCACGGCGCAGCAGGCCGCCGCCCGCCGCGAAGTCGGGCCACGGTTCGCGAGGCCTGAATTCACAGATCCGACACAACGCAACTGAGCGGTCAGCAGCCTCTGAACCCGCGGGTCGGTCACCGCCGGCAAGCGGCTAGCCGCTGCGCGTCCCGAACTGCGGCTGAAGGCTCTCAGTTGGGTGCGCCAACATGTCGGCTGTAACTCCCGCCCAGCTGCATGCCCCACGGCACAGCCGGCGCCGCCGCCGCCGGGCCGCCGCCTGCTGGCCGCCGCCGCTGCTGCTGCCGACCTCTTGGTCACACGCTGGTCACACGCTGCGAATGCCTTGCAGGCGCCATGGCGGTTCAGCGCATCAGCAGCCTTCTGGACCAGCTGACCCCTCGCTTCCAGAGGCTGGATGGCACACACGCAGCGCAGCGCACATTTGGCTTGGCAGAGCAGCTGGTCGAGGCGGTCAGTGGAGCTGAGCAGGAGGGATGCAATGCAGACGGCAGCCTGGAAGGGTGAGCAGGGGCATGAAAATGCTTCGAGATGAGGTTGAGCTGCAATGCAAGCCGCGGCCCACCACCTTTATGACTTGAGAGCCACTAAAGAGATGCCCCGTTGGGCGCTTTAGGTTCACGCCACAATGGCACCACCCCAACTCTCAATTGCCCCGCCTGCAATCGCCGCAGGCGCATGATAGCTCTGGCCCAGGCGCTGACTGCATGGGCGCCCCAGGCAGCCGCGGCGCTGTCGGCCGGTCTGGCCAACCCAGGCATGCAGCCTCCCTGGGTGGTGCAGTTCATCGGTGGCTGCTCCTGCCTCACCGCGCTAGCGGCACTGGCACGCGGGCTGGGCGTGCAGCCTGCTGCAGCCTTCCGCATCGCCGCCGCGTGCCAGATGGTGTTTCATGTCGGGCGGATCAGCACTGCAGCCATGGAAGCCAGGGTCAGAGGGCAAGCGGCAGCAGGGCTACCCACCCATGCACCGCTGCTAGAGGGCCTGGATGCGCTCATCGAAGGGCAGCTGGAGGCAGCCAGGAGCGTCGTCCACCTGCTGCAGCAGGACGGGTGCACAAGTGTGGCGGCGGCTTTCGCGCGCAGCACCGCTAAGCCAGCGGTGCTGGTGCCGTGGCTGGTGCAGATTTCGCACGCTATGCTGGCGCTGCGTGGCTGGCTTCAGCACCAACAGGACACCCAAGGTAAGCAGGCTGCAGGCTCACCAAGGCTGCTTTGCTGACCCCGAAACGACTGCTCTGCCACCAGCACCATGGCGTGTCTCTTGCCCACCTTCTTTGTTCAATTTCTGTCCTGCTGCAGGCTTGCGTCTCATCCACGATTATACGACCTTCGTTGGCGCGCTGACACTCAACACCTATGCGGAGCACGCAGCAGCCATCGCAGCTGATGCAGCCGCGCAAGAAGCCATCGCCGGCGCCCTGCTCACCTGCTGCCTGCCGCACCTGGCAGCAAAGTTTGGCGAGGCGGCGGCAGCCGGCCTGCCGCCCAGCTCGCATCAGCATGCCAGGAAACTCTGTGTCCTGGCTCAAGTGCTGCAATGCCTGCCGCTTGCGTCAGGCCTGGCGCAGCACATGCAGGCACCTGGCGCGGCCGGCACCCTGCGGCTTGCGGCTGACGTGGTTGCTGCCGTGGCAGCACTGCCGCGCAACCTGCCAGCCAGCTCAGATCAGGACAGCATGGTGGCGGACGATACCTATCTCGGCATGCATTTGTGCGCAGCTGGGCTGCTGGCAGCCTGCTGCAGCGGGCTGAGCCAGCTGCCGACGGCCACAGCAGGCAGCAGCAGCAATGGCCACGGCGGCGGCGTCGACTGCGGCGGCAGCGGCGGTGGCAGCAGCGACGGCAGCGTTAGGGGCGGTGGTGGCAGCAGGAGTGGCGGCAGTGGCAGTGGCGGCAGCGCAGAAGCAGGCATGAGTGGCGAGCTCCCGATGGTGGCATGGGAGCTCATAGCAGCTGTGCCGCACATGTGCAGCGCTGTGCGGGCTGTTGCCCCGTGCACAGCTGCAGCTGACTTGAGCAGCTTGGGGGTGCACGCAAAAATGTTCAGCTTGTACAGCGGTTGTCTGCCCTGGCTTCCAGCCTGGCTGGCTTATGCCCCCTGCTCAGCAACGCAGCTGGCGGCTTGGGCAGCGGCAGCAGAGGCCGGCCTTCGGCTGCAGCCGGTGCTGGTGCAGCTTGACGCTGCGCTGCAGCAGCTGCCAGACGGCAGCCCGGAGCGGCAGGCGGTGGGCCGGCTGGCAGGCCAGCTCATGGTTGCAGTCTGTGGCCCTGTCCCTGCAATGGAGGCAAGCCCGTCAGGCGGCAGAGCAGCATCAGAGCCTGCCACAGCTGCGTTTGGGAGCCAGCTGTTGCAGGCACATCTGGCGGGCTGCAGGCTGGCACACAGGCTGTCGCAGCAGGGCGCTGCAGGCAGAGCAATGGAGACGCTTGGCAATACTGTTGGCATGGCACCCTTGATCCTGACCCTTTTGATCAGCCTTTGCCAGATGCTGATGCGGCTGTTCCAGCAGGAGCCCACTGGCGCGGAGCTGAATGCAGGGTGCGCAGACATGTTGTCACAGTGGGCCATTGGCTGAATTAACGATTGCGCGCTGATGTTACATTGCGGAGATCCGCTGCTCGGCTGCCTGTTGAATGCGTGCCACTTTACCTGCTGTGACCTGCCACCCACTCAACCTGCTCCTCTGCAATTTGCCGTGTTGCTGCAGGCTGCCCCCAGCGGTGACACAGGCTGCCTGCGCTGCCCATGTGGAGGCTGCAGGGGCGCTTGCCGCCATGGCAGCCGCGGCCTCCCCTGCCGGCTGCGGCAGCCAGGATCTGGAAGCTGGACTAGCGGCAAATGCGGTTAGCGCACTGGCTTCAAGCCTACAGCTCGCATTGCAAGCGGTTCCCAGCCTGGCAGGGCCAGCCACCCTTGCCCCCGTGGAGGCTCTGTTGCCCATGCTGCTTCAGGTATCTCGAGTGCCTTGCTGATTTAGGTGGATGGACTGGTAGTGCAGCAATGCCAGTGTGCGCTAGATGCGTCTGTTATGCTGTTGGTCGGTGAAAAGCCTTACTTGCATGTTGCAATGGAGAAGCTCGCGTTCCGCTCACCAGTTTGCGCTCACTCGCCATGCCTTGCCGTGCTAGCAGGGTGGCGAGACGTCCCAAACTATAGCGGCGGCTATGGGCTGGGTTGCGCAACAGAGCGTCTTGGATGGCCGCTGGGCAGCGGCGCTGGCAAGCAGCGGCCTGCTGGCGGCAGGCCTGGATGCTGCAGCAAGCCTCGTCTCGTCTGGTGACGCAAGCTCCCTGCCGCTAGTGAGCTGTTGTTGGCAGCCTGCTGCTGTGGGCAATGTGTCAGGAATGAGCTGCTGCTCTTTGGCCTGCTGTTATGCAGGCCCCGCCCCCATTTCACTTACTCGCTCCTGCTGCTGTGGTGAGTGCAGCTGAACACAAACAGCTGCAGCAGATTCGGTCATGTTTGAGGGCACCCTTACTCTTCTTCGCTCTGCCATGCAGGTTGGGTGGACGCTGGACCGAGTTGCCGCTGTGCTTGCAGCGCTAGATGCTGCGGCAATGGCAGCAGTGGATGGCGGCGCGTCCAGCGGCCTGCCTGATGCCCTGGCTGCTCAGCTGGGCACAGCCGCCGCCAGCCTGCGGGCGCAGCGGCAGGCAGGGCTGGGCGCCTTGCCGGCTGATGCCCCACCTGCTGAGCATGTGGCACAGCTACAGCCCCTGCTACCGCTTGCCGCTGATGTGGCAGCCCTGCTGCAACAGTATTGCGCCCTGCCTGCGGTGGACAAGCCACAACGGCTGGCGCTGGCACAGGCGGCTGCTGGCCGCTGCTGCGCCTACCTGCGCTGCGCCAATGTGGAAGGGCCGGGCGGGCCGGCGGCAAGGCAGGGGGCCGGCAGCAAGTGCTGCAGGTGGGTGGGTGCGGTGGGTCGGTGGGTCGGTGTGCTGTTGGGATGGTGGGATGGGCCTAGGGCCCTGCAAATAAAATTTGCAGCCTGTTTGTGCCGACTCTGTAATCAAGACCAACTTCTTTGCACTCCATGCATGCAGCGCCTGCCACGCGGTGTGGTACTGCGGCACCGCCTGCTCGCACGCCGACTGGCGGGAGGAGGGGCACCGCCGCGTGTGCCGAGCGCTGGGCGCGGCGCGGCAAGCGGCCGTGGAGGCGCGGCGGGCAGCCAGGGCAGCGGCGGAAGCAGCGGCAGAGCAGCAGGAATAGGCGAGCATGCGTGCCGCATTTTTGGGAGGAATATCAAGCACCATCAGTAGATGTGACTGCATGGCCCCATCAGGCGCAAGCGCGCATGCACATTGACGAGAGCGGCACCCGCCGCCGCAGCACCTTTGGCTGCGTGCCGCGGACAGCACAGGACCTGTCGCCTGAGCTCGGCTGCAGTAAAGGGCACGTGCTGCACCGCCGCTGGCGCAATGCTGCTAGAGGAGGCAGCTGGTACCGCTGCCACTGTGAGCAAGCGCTGTGTTAGAGATGGGCACAGCTATATGTGGCCACAGAGTTTCGCCAGTGATGCAAGCTGTGAGGACTGGGCAGTTTTGCACGTGGTGGGCCATTCATAGCATTTGTGCATAGCAACACGTGGCACGAAATGGGCAGCGCTGCAGCCCTTCACTGTGCAGCCGCGCCGCCTTGCACGCTCAGCCCGATAGACCGAGCGATGCAAGGTCGTCACTGCGAGCGTCCCAAATGTGGGCCGCAACAGCATCCCTCACGTATGCTTCAGGCATCATGCCAACCGCACTGTACGCCTGCATGCCATGGGAGGACAGGCGCACGCTAAGCGGTCATCGGGGGCGGCCCAGCCGTTGACATGTGATGCACACATCACGTGCTTGTGAGGTGCGGCTCTAGGCGGTAGCACAGCCAAGCGCTGAGTGCTCCCACTTGCCAAGAGGCCACTCTGTGTTATCCGGCTCACTGAAGCCACTGAGCAAGCTGTTGCATGCATGGCAGTGACCCCTGCCCTGGTCTAGTAGCCAAGCGCTGCTCAAGAAAGAAGCTGACCTGCATGTGGCACAAGTGCGCAAGCAGCGCCGCTCTCCGTTCTGCCTCACTCATGTCTGCCACCGCAACTGGCTCGGCTTCGACCAGCGCAGAAATGATGTCTGCCACGGATGGCGCTGCCGCACACTGCAGTGGGGGTTGACGCCACCTGGCAGGAGCTTGTTAGCAGGCCACGGGGGCGCTTTGGTCAAAGCAGCTGTAGCACCTTGGGCGTGATTTGCCTGCTGCGACCAGCAGGAAACCACAGCGTGCAGCTCACCTCCTCTTCCCACAGCTGCTCAACGCTCTCTCCAGTGAATGCTATTTCTGGGGACAGGTTGCTGATGAGCGCACAAGCTGCATGGCGGCGGCATACATGGAGAGCGGTCAGGAGTGCTCCTTGCTACAGCAAACATGTAACACTGGCGGGCACGGGTGCCAATGTGCACCTGCACTGTTGTCCTGGACTGCGGTGTGGGTACCGCAGGTGCATGTCATTGCGTGGGCCTTGATTGGCCCTCACCTGGCGACTCGTCAGCGCTGCCTGGTCCTTGCGCCACTTTGATCGAAGGAAAGGAGAACCAGGAGAGCGCGCCGCCAGCGAAATAGTAGGCGGATGCATTCACGTCAACCCCCACGCCCCGCCCCTCATATATGGGCCCGGCGATGTGGGTGTACGGGGCAGCCAGCTCAGCCAGGGTGTCTGTAGAAAGGCAGCAGCAGGTGGTTGGAGGCTTCAGCTGACCGGCAGTCACATTTGTACTTGGTTGCGGCGGGAGACAGAGTTGTACAACGGAACGGTGCTATGGCGAGGAGCAGCGCACTACGACCGCCCTTGCCAGCAGTCTGCCCAGATCGGGATAAGCCCCCATCAAGCTCGCCTTGCGTCAGCCCAAGCTGCTCTGGCGCTCCAAACAACACTCGGTACCAGTTGTGTAGGTCTCCCACTGTGGACATGACGGCGCCTGCGGCAGCAGGGCAGCCAGAGTTGGGGGCGCACTCCTCGAGGGTTTGTGTGTCGCTACCAGGGGCGCTGCCGCACGCTGTCGTGCCTGCGGGTGCTGCAGTCAAGGTGCCAGCACACCCTTTGCTGTTCTCAAGACCATCTGGTGCTGTCTCCCAACCTGCCTGCTCCGAGGTCCCAACTGGGGAAGCCATCGTAAAACCCAGCGGCTGCCCGCACAAGATCCGGCCCATCCAGCTCCAGGCTCCGATTGTCGGCAGCTGCAGAGACCAGGCAGGTGCAGCAGGCAGGTGCAATAGTGCGTTGCAGCAGCCGACAGGCACAAGGGTTACAGCAGCAGGCAGCTGCCCTGATGCAGGCGGTGCAAAAGGCCTTGCACCAGGGGCAAGACGCAAAGCCGGTGCAGGTCGGTGCCCTTAAGGGCTTAATACCCGGCCAGCTCCCTCAACCCACGCCCAAGGGCGTAGTCTTTCTTTCTTTCTTTCAAGACGCAAAGCCAGCACCTGAGGAGTGCCACAGTACGGCATGCTGCCAATCCGACACACCGCCATGCAGCTGAAATCATGCAGCCATCCAGCCCAACGGCTCAGTGTATTCAGCCTCAACACTCACCGGCCGACACAGCAATGGGAGTGGTGTAGCCGCCGTTCCACACAAACTGGCGGTGCACCTCCCGGCCTTGGCCGAGCGAGAGGTCATAGAAGGTGCTGTTCAGGCCCGCCGGCTCGAATATGGCGGTACGGAAGTAATCTCCCAGCGTCTGGTTAGACACCTGCATGCTTGAGAAGTGGCGGTGGCAGCGCGTTTGTGAGCGGCACAGTCCCTGGTCCGGCGCATGTGGTGTCTGTGTGATCAGCAGCGGGACTGAGGGGCATATTCAGCAGGGGGACGGAGGGCCAAATCTGACTTGCCTTCTCAATGATGTAGGTCAGCAGCCAGAAGGCGTCATTGGTGTAGCTGTACTGCTGCCCAGGCTTAGCAGCCAGCGGCTGCTGCAGCGTCCAGTTGGCCAGGGTCAGCACCGCCGGAGTCTGGCCTGCGTCAGAGGCAGTGGTTGAGGCAGTACATGGCATACACTGCCCATGGGATGCATCAGCAGCCTGTGCTTGGCTGCACAGCTGGCGACAGAGCGGGCTGCCAGCCTGCCGTTTCCTGGATGCCCTGGATGGCGGCACAATAGCAGGCACGCAGGCCGTCCGACGGCTGACATAAATGAGAGGGTCAGAGTGCCCGCACCTGACACCTCAGCGATGATCCAGCTGTAGTTGGCTGGCTTGGCTCCCAGACAGTGTGGCCGCTGCCACTCTTCATATACAGCCATGCTCTCAGGCGTCATGCAGCTGCAGGTTAGCAAACGAGCAATGGATGGGCAATATTGGCCATACTGGCGCAGAAGCAGAGCGCCAGTTCGTGGGTAGACAGAACAGCAGCAGTTGCCTGCAAGGCAGTGCGCTCAGGTCCCAGCCGTAAGCGCCCCTGCAGCTACGTGTACCTGTGCACATGCACCATGCAAGCCAGTGCAGCGCATGCTGCCGCGGCAATCAATGGCAGCCGCCACTCACGACTGGCTGTCCCACAAGCCGCTTGTGTGCGTCAGCAGTTGCTGCAGGGTGGGTTGCTCACAAGGGGAGCCGGCCGGGGCACCATGCACCCGGGGGCACCTGCACCGGCCACAAGCGCAAAGCAGTTGCCAAGCCTGCACTACGCCATGCCATGCTTCCGCTGCACTGGCCGACCGTGCAAGCAGAACAGGCCATCTGACGCGTGATAGGCTCACCACCGCCCCTCCATTCCAAAGTCTGCTGGCTCAATGTAGTCGGCAGCCGTGGACGAGATGTTCAGCAGGCCCTGCGCAGCACAGCATGGCACAGCATGGCGCAGCGGGGCGTAGAGAGAGACACTTGACACAATGGCAGCGTTTGGGCTTGCGGCGGGGAGTCTCTGGTACAGATGCATAGCCTCGGCATTTGGCACTTCAGCGCCAGCAGAAAGGAATGACAGCCGCCTATGCTGCGCTGCCTCCAGCGCCTCCATTTCACGAGGGGTGCCGGTGTCAGCCCACCTGCTGCTGCAGCTGGTGCAGCGCCACGCTTGTCATTAGCTTGGTGTTGGATGCGATGGGCATACGCAGCTGCGGCGACATGGGCACATCCAACTCGTAGCTGGCCGTTCAAATGCAGCCTGCAGGGGAGGCGCCGAGCGGGCTGGCCAGGTGGGCTACAGGCGCACCTCTGTTTGTGCCGGCAGGTGTGCACCTCCTTCGATATGTCGTGCTGTTTCAGAGACAGGCAGAATCGCACCGTGTAGGGTTCATCTTCCGCGGAGTCGCTGCACGCCACCACACCCGACCACAGACCTGCAGGCGACGGCAGGCGGCAAGCAAGGCAAACAGAAGAGTGGCAAACACTTGGCATTCAGCGTGCATGCCCTTGCCATGGGTGGCTGTCTGAGCTGCAATCCGTCCCCTGGACTCACCCAGGTCGCTGAGTTGCTGCAAAAAGCGGCTTGTCCCCTGCTCCTTCTGCGCTGTCCCGAGCTTGGCGGCGGCAGCGGCGAGGGGCACCGCCGCAGCCGCCACAGCTAGTCCTAGGAGCAGCATGGCCAGTGCGGCACCCGCCTCCGCTGCTTTGTATCTCATCGGAACCTCGGTTCAGCCACGAAGCGCCGGGCCCGTGACGCGCGGCGGCGCGAACCCGAAAGCCTCACTTCCGCCTGATCTCGGAGCGCCTTGCGTGCAACAGGATCGTTACCGGGAATACAAGTTGGTTTGAGAAAGCCGCTGAACAAGCCCCAAAGCTGACCAGCGGCGGGTGCTGCGCCGACGCTCTCACCCATGCAGCACAGCGGCATGATCAGCGGCCTACAGCCACAGCAGTGTGCTTGTTCCTGTTTGGTCTGCGGACACATGTTTTGTTCGCCGGCCTCGCGTGCTTCCTGGTCAGGTGTGGCCCTCTAACTCCTCTGCCTGGCCCTTTGTGACGCCCGAGCAACCCAGCTCCCGGTTAGGCCTCGGGCACGCTGTCGTGGGAGCACTCTCCACACACGGCCGCCATGCCATAGGGTAAGCGCGCCTTCAACACACGCGGTCTGGGCAAGCCCAGCCTTCCTGCCACCATTGCAGCGCTTGCGCCTGATGGGGCCATGCAGTCACATCCACTGATGGTGCTTCATATTCCTCCCAACAATGCAGCACGCATGCTCGTCTATTCCTGCTCTTCTTCTTCTTCTGCTGCTGCTGCTGCATCCCTGGCCTGCTCTTCTGCCGCGGCTGCTGGGTCAGACCTGGCTGCCCGCCGCGCCTCCTTGGCCGCCAGCCGTGCCTCGCCCAGCGCCTTGCACACATGCTTGTGCCCTGCCCGCCAGTCAGCGTGCGAGCAGGCGGTGCCGCAGTACCACACAGCGCGGCAGGCACTGCAGCAGGGTAGTGCAGTGGAAAGGTTTTGGTCGTCAAGTGGCTGCAATTTCCGTCTGCAGGACCCATGCAATCCAACCCACCACCCACCCACCCACCCTCACCCACCTGCAGCACTTGCTGCCGGTGCCCTGCCGCGCCGCCGGCCCGCCCTGCCCTTCCACATTGGCGCAGCGCAGGTAGGCGCAGCAGCGGCCAGCGGCCGCCTGTGCCAGCTCCAGCCGGTGTGGCTTGTCCACGGCTGGCAAGGCGTAGCACTGCTGCATCAGGGCTGCCAGGTCGGCAGCGGGCGGTAGCAGGGGCCGTAGCTGTGCCACGTGCTCAGCTGGCGGGGCATCGGCTTGCACGGCGCCTAGCCCTGCCTGCCGCTGCTCCCGCAAGCTGCTGACGGCTGTGCCTAGCTGAGCAGCCAGGCTCTCAGGCAGGCTGGCGTCTGCACCGCCCCCTAACATGGCCGTGGCTTCAACATCTAGGGTGTTAAGCACTTCAGCAACTCGATCGAGCGTCTGGCCCGCCTGTTGTACGGCAGGGTAGAACAACCATTCCAGTTTGAGCGCAGAAAACGGGGCCACACGCACCGCTGGCACCCCTAGGGTGCCTGGGAGCAGACTGAAATGCGCGAGCATGTTGAGCGGCCAAACAGTGACCTCAATGCACTGCATGCATCAAAACTTGCCGACAACAGCTCACCAGCGCAACAGAGCTTGCTTCGCCGGAGAAGGAGAGGCTTGCCGCAGCATCTACGCCTGCCGCCAGCAGGCCGCTGCCTGCCAGCGCAGCTGTCCAGCGGGCCCCTACGGTCTGGTCCTGTGCAAGCGCCTCTGCTAGCGCAGCCCGACTCGAGGCGTTGCTCTGCTAGCAGGGCAAGACAGCAAGGGCAAATTGGAGGTCTCGCCAGCGTGCACTGCAGCCCGCGCACCAGATGGACTGCCAGAGAGCAGCGCACATCCAAACATTCCTGCACCGGCGGCCAACAGCCACACTCATTGCACACATGCATAGCTGGCAGATCACACGCCAGCCCCTCCAAGCAGCACGCAATCACCTGAGGCAGCACAGGCAACAGAGCCTCCACAGGAGCAAGGGCGGCTGGGCCGGCCAGGCTAGGAACCGCTTGGAGTGCAAGCTGCAGGCTGGAGGCCAGCGCGGCGGCCACTTCTGGTACTAGTCCGGCTTCCAGACCCTGGCTGCTGCCGTCGGCAGGGAGTGCCGCAGCTGCCATGGCAGCGAGCGCCCCTGCAGCCACCACATGTGCAGAGCAGGCAGCCTGCGTCACTGCTGGGGGCAGCCTGCAAGGCAGCAGGGCAGGTAAACAAACGGTGAGCGTGGTAAGTTAGCCTGAGGAAGGCATGCCATTGCTTTTCACAACCGAACGTTGGCCAGGGCAGCAAGGCAAGGCAGGGTGTCCGCATTGAATCCCAGAGTGCAACTGAACAACAAGGGGGGTACGTACCTTGCACTCAGTCCGCTCGGATCCAGCTGTAGCAGCCGCATCAGCGTTCGGCTAAGGCCGTTCAACAGCGTCAGGTGCACGGCTGACATGCCCATGGGGCCATACACGTCCATTGCTCTGCCTGCGGTCTCCTGCTGCGACAGCCAGTGTGCCAGCCTGCAGCCCGCCAGGTGTGTCTGGCACAGCTGGCGCCGCAGCGCGGCTGTGGCAGGGTCTGCCGCAGCGCTGCTGCCTGACGACCCCCCCTCCAACAATGCGGGGCAGCTGGACAGCACGCAAACGAGCTGACATGCCAGAAGGCGCATCGCCTGCCGCTCTGGGCTGTCGTCTGGCAGCTGCTGCAGCGCAGCGTCAAGCTGCACTAGCACCGGCTGCAGCCGCATGCTGGCCTCTGCTGCCGCTGCCCATGCCGTCAGCTGTGCAGCTGAACAGGGGACAGACAGCACTTTGACCAGAAGCTGGCTGAAGCAAACGCCATACGAGCTGACAATCCTTGCCTGCACCTTCAAGCTGCTGAAATCGTCAGCGGCTGCACTGTGGGTGAGCGTCCGCACAGAGCTGCACATGTGCGGCACAGCTGCCACCAGCTCCCAAGCCAGCGCCAGGCGATCACCATCTGCCGCCGTGTCGCCGCTGCTGCTGCCGCTGCTGTCGCTGCCGCCACTGCTGCCGTTGCTTGCGGCCGCTGGCGACTGGCTCAGCCCGTTGCAGCAGGCTGCCAGCAGCCCAGCTGCACACAGGTGCATGTCAAGGAATGAGACATCCTCCAGGACATTATGCTGCTCTGAGCCGGCTGGCAGGTCGCGCGGCAGTGCTGCCGCGGCGGCCACCACGCCAGCCGCATGCCGCAGGGTGTCGGCTGCGCCGGGCGCCTGCATGTGCTGCGCCACGCCAGACGCAAGCCGCAAGTGCTGCAGGGTAGTACACAGACTGCACAGCGCCTTGACATGCTGATGCGAGCTGGGTGGCAGGCCTGCCGCGGCAGCCGTGCCAAACTCAGTTGCCAGGTACGGCAGGCAGCTGGCTAGCAGGGCGCCGGCGACGGCTTCTTGTGCGGCTGGGTTGGTTACGATGACGGCTGCATGCTCCACAAACGTGTCGGCGAAAAGCAGGCTCAGGAGGGTGGTGAAAGCCCGGATCAGAGCACAACCTGCAGCAGGACAGCAATTGAACCGGTGGGTGGCTGGGTGGCAGGGTAGGGTGTGGGGGAAGCAAGGCAGCTTGTTGTGCGGCACAAGGCCCCTTGGCAAACCAGGCCCTATCAGCCTGCCTACCTGAGTCATCTGGTTGTTGAAGCCAGCTGCGCAGTGATGACACCGCTCGCGCCGCCTGCCTCAGCCAAGGCACCAGCGTTGCCGGTTTGGCGGTGCTGCGGGCAAATGCTGCCGCCACATTCGCCAGGCCATCCTGCTGCAGCAGAACGATGCAGGCTGAGACTGCCTCCAGCTGCAGCATGCTGAGCAGCGTCAGGAAGGCCAGCATGGCTTCAGGAGTCTCCTGCTCTGCTGCCGCCTCGGCCTCGACCCTCGCCGCAAGGATCGTATTGCTGAACGCCCCAGTTTCGAATACCATCTGGCACGTTGCGGCGATGCGGAAGGCAGCAGCAGGCTGCACGCCCATCCGGCGTGCCATCACCGCTAGAGCGGCGAGGCAGCGGTAGGCAGCCATGAGTTGCGGCATCCAGGGCGGCCGCTGGTCCCCACCAAGTGCCATGGCGGCCAGCCCCGCTGCTGTTTGAGGCGCCCATGCATTCAGCGCCTCGGCCAGAGCCAGCATGCGCCTGTGGGAGAGTGCAGGGTGGCAGTAGGGTGAGAAGCAGGTTGGGGGTGGGGCCAATGTGGGCCAACGTGAGCGCCCACACAGGCACCCCCGTGGCAGCTCTCACATCCAGGCGGTTGGCCTGAGGCTTGCATTGGGCGCCAATGCAAACCAAAACAGCGTCTCTCTCACGCACATTTTGCCCCACACTGCTCACCCCTCCAGGCCGCCATCAGCGCCGCATGCCTCCAGCTCAGCTTCACGGGCCGCATTGAAGAAACGGTGTGAAAGCTTGAGCGTGCGCTGTGCCGTCCGGATCGTGCCGTGCAGCGTCTCAAACTGAGGCAGCAGCTCGTCTATCAGGTTGCTCAAGTTCTGCGCCGCCATGCCCCCTGCACGCAGAGGCATCGGTGGAAGTGGGCACCAAGCGGTGCGGTGCTAGCGGCGGGCGGCGGTGGCGGCGCGAAGCAGCGGCAATGGGCGGTGCAGCCGGGCGGAGCTAGACTAGGCACCCTGGCGCACCTGCTGGCAGACTTCCGCCGCCGTTCGTGGCGCGCAGCGGGGCTTTTGCGCGGGGGCGGCGACAGGCAGGCGGTGTTAAGAGGCTGCAGACGCGCTGGCTGATGTGTGGTTCTGGACCATGCAATTTATGCCTTACTGTTGCTGGTCGAGCGCCGCCTGCTGCGCCGCGCTGGGCCACCGCTCTGCCGCTGCCGCTCCCCTGCCGTTCCCTGCATGCCGGCTTGAAAGCTCGCCGATCTGGGTGGCTCCCAGTAACTTGACAGGGTGGGTGTGCGACCAATAAAGCGTCAATTTCGGTCCACAACACATGCATGGTCACTGCTCCTGCTGCTCTGCCGCGGCTGCTGCATTTCTGGCTGCCCGCCGCGCCTCCATGGCCGCCTGCCGTGCCGCGCCCAGCGCCTTGCACACGCGGCGGTGCCCGCCCTCCCGCCAGTCGGCGTGCGAGCAGGCGGTGCCGCAGTACCACACCGCGTGGCAGGCGCTGCATGCATGGGAGAGCAAAGAAGTTGGTCTTGGTTACAGAGTTGGCACAAACAGGCTGCAACATTCATTTGCGGGGCCCTAGGCCCATCCCAACAACACACCCACCCACCCACCTGCAGCACTTGCTGCCGACGCCCTGCCGCGCCCCCGTCCCCCCCTGCCCTTCCACATTGGCGCAGCGCAGGTAGGCACAGGAGCGCCCAGCGGCCGCCTTTGCCAGCGCCAGCCGGTGCGGCTTGTCAACGGCTGGAAGGGCATAGTATTGCTGCAGCAGGGCTGCAAGTTCAGCAGCAGGCTGTAGCAGCTGGCGCAGCTGTGCCGCGACCTCAGCAGACGAGGCAACAACTGAGAAGCGAGCCAGCCATGCCTGTCGCTGCTGCCGCAAGCTGTCGATGGCTGTGCCCAGCTGAGCAGCAAGGCTGTCAGGCAGGCCGCTGGCTGCACCGTCAGCTACTGCTGCCATGGCCGCACTGTCTAGCGCTGCGAGCGTCTGAACCACTTGGTTCACTTCCCACACCATCTGCATGGCAGGGCAAAGAAGAATCAAGGGTACGCTGAAACATGACCGCAACCGCTGCAGCTGTTTGTGTGTGTGCTGCATATACCAGTAGGAGCATATGAGTGGCAAGAGGGCGGGGCCTGCAGAACAGCAGGCCACAGAGAGCAGCAGCCCATTCCTGCCCACAGCAACAAGCTGCCAACAGCAGCTCACCAGCTCGTTGGAGCCTTCATCACCGGAGGAGGAGAGGAGGCTTGCCACAGCATCCAGGCCTGACGCCAGCAGGCCGCTGCTTGCCAGTGCTGCGGCCCAGCGGCCATCCAAGACGCGCTTGTGCGCAAGTGAACCCACAGCCGTCGCTATAGTTTCAGACGTCCCCTCACCCTGCTAGCACGGCAATGCACGGCAGGTGAGCTCTGATTGATGAGCTGAACGCGAGCATTGCCATTGCAGCATGCACGTCAGGCTTTCGCCAACCAGTATCCAGACAGGCGCATCCAGCGCACACTGGAGCTGCTGCACAGGCAGTTCAGCCCCCTACATCAGCGCAAGCACCTGTGGCGCCTTAAGCAGGACTTGCAGCAGAGCCTCCACAGGGGCAAGGGCGGCCGGGCCGGCCAGGCTGGGAACCGCTTGAATTGCGATGGCCAGGCTGGACGCCAGCGCAGCGGCCACTTCCGGCATTAGTCCGGATTCCAGACGCTGGTTGCCGCCGTCGGCAGGGAAGACCGCGGCTGCCATGGCGGCAAGAGCTGCTGTAGCCTCCACATGTGCAGCGCAGGCCGCCTGCCTCTCCATTGGGGTCAGCCTGCAAGGCGGCAGGGCAGATGAACAGGTCGAATGGGTGGCAGGTCACAGTAGGTAACGTGGCACGCATTCAACAAGTAGGCAACTGAGGAGCGGATCTCCGATAGGGACAGCCTGCGCCATGCAGCCCCAGCACGCAACAGTTAGAGCGGCACTGGCCCAAGGCAGCAACATAAGTGCGCACCCTGCATTCAGCTCCGCGCCAGTGGGATCCTGCTGGAACAGCCGCAGCAGCATCTGGCAAAGGCTGAGCAGTAGCGGGAGCATGGTTGGCTGGCCCGCATGGCCAACGCTGCCTGCAGTGCCCTGCTAGCCCAGCCAGTGCACCAGCCTGCACCCCGCCAGGTGTGCCTGCAGCAGCTGGCGCCCCAGCGCAGCTGTGGCAGGGTCGGCTGCGGTGCTGCTGCCTGGAGAGATTGCCTGCAACCGCGGAACAGGGCCACAGACTGCATGAATGAGCTGTTTCGCCATCCGTCTGGCTGCCTGTCGCTGCTGACCGTCGCCGGGCAGCTGGTGCAGCGCACTGTCAAGCTGCACCAGCACTGGCTGCAGCCGAAGGCAGGCCTCTGCTGCCGCGGCCCAGACTGAGAGCTGCGCAGCTGAGCAGGGGGCGCAAGCCAACCAGAATGGAACCCCCGTCAGACAGCTGCTGTACAGGTTGATGATTTCGGCCTGCACCTTCAAGCTGCCCAAGTCGGCCGCAGCTGCACTCGCGGCAAGGGCTCGTACCGCGCTGCACATGTGCGGCACAGCTGCTATGAGCTCCCACATTGCTGCCAGGAGCCTGTCACCCACGTCGGCTGCCGCGCTGCCCCCGCTGCTGCCGCCGCTGCCAAGTTCTGCCGCAGCAAACAGGCCCAGCCCGTTGCAGCAGGCTGCTAGCAACACAGCTGCGTGCAAGTGCATGCCGAGATAGCTGTCGCTGTGCTGCGCCAAACCGTCTGGCAGCTCGCTCGGCACTGCCGCCACGGCAGCCACTACACCAGCGGCATGGCGCAGGGTGACCGCTGCGCCGGGCGCCTGCATGTGCCGGGCCAGACCTGACGGCAGGCGCCGCAGTGCATCAGTCAGGCAGCAGAGCGCCTTGACTTGCCGAAGTGAGCTGGGAGGCAGGCCAGCTGCCACAGCGTCGGTAAACTCAGTTGCCAGGTACGGCAGGCAGCTGGTGAGCAGGGCGCCGGCGATGGCTTCTTGCGCAGCCGCATCGGCTGCGATGGCTCCTGCATGCTCTGCAAACGTATCGGTTGCCAGTGCGTTGAGGAGGCCAGTAAACTCATGGATGACACTGCCGCCTGCAGCAAGCAGTTGATGAGCAAATGGGTGGGCGAGGGAATGGGGTCAGGCATGGCGGTGGCACCGCAGTTTTGGAGAGTGGCACTGCAGCTTTCGGGGGCGGCAGAGCAGTTTGGCCGCATGGCACTAACATGGCACAAACCGCCCCTGGCAGCCTGGTACTGCGGCGCAACACACGCGTACCTTGAATGCCCCGAAATTGCATAACCCAGCCGCGCAGAGCCAGCACTGCTCGCGACACCTTCACTAGCCAAGGCACCAGCGCTGCCGGCTTGGCGGTGCTGCGCGCGAATGCTGCCGCCGCATTGGCCCACTGGTCCCGCCGCAGCAGGGTGACGCAGCTTGCCACAGCCTGCAACTGCACCGCGCTGAGCGCTGCCAGCAGCCCCAGCGTGGGTTCACTTGGCTGCTGCCTTGTCACCGCATCGGCCTCAGCCCTGTTGGTGGCGATTGCAATGCTGCTCTGCCCAACGCCAAACACCAGCTGGCAGGCTGCAGCGATGCGGAAGGCTGTGCCAGGCTGCACGCCCAGCCGGCTTGCCATCGCCGCTAGTGTGGACAGACAGCAGTAGCCGGCCGTGAGCTGCATAGCCCATGGCGGCTTGACTTCGCCGGACGCCACCCAGGCTGGCAGCGCCTCAGCTGCCTGGGGCGCCCACGCAGTGAGCGCCTCGACCAGAGCCACCATGCGCCTGTCAGGTTGAAGGTGCAGGCGACAAGGGTGAGGATGACGCATGACGGGCGGCAGCTGTACGGTATGCCCCAGCGGCAGAGGCAACCCTGTGGGCGCCCCTCGATTGAAGGTGGTGGGCCTTGGCTTGAAGCTGAGTGGAGCTCAGCATACAGGTGTGCATCCTACTGCTTTTCCACAAGTCCTGGTATGCTTGATTGAAAGCCACACTGCTCACCCTTCCAGGCCGCTGGCTCCATTGCTTGCTCCCAGCTCCGCGGCATCAGCTGCCTCATTCAGCTCATCTGCCAGGGCATATGTCCGCTCTGCTGCACGGTGCATGCCGTCCACCCGCTGGAATCGAGGTATCAGCTGGTCCAGAAGACTTGCAACATCGCGGCCCGCCATGGCACCTGCAATGGTTCGCAAGCAAGCAGGGTCTTGCAGGTGGCACACGAGCGGCAGCAGCGGCAGCGGGCGGCGGCGGCGGCACGCCATGAATGGACGGGGCAGCCGGGCGGACCGACTGTTGGCATCCAGGCGCACCCAGCTGATAGCCTTCCAACACAGCTTGGGACGCGCAACGGGCCAGCGCGTGCCGGTCGGCGACAAACCCGCGGCTTCAGAGGCTGCTGACGGCGGACGTATCTGGCATGCACTTGACAAAGGTAAGTAGAGGCGAACGCGGCCCTGATGTTCCCGGGGAGTGCGGCCTGCTGCGCCGCGCTGGGCCACTGCTCGCCACGTGGCGCGCCACCGCTTTCGGCTGCGACGGTCATGGCTGATGTGTGCCTTCCCCCTGCTTGTTCATGCCAGCCCACACAAGCAGGGGTCGCAACCCTTGCGTTAGAGTGCATCAAGCAGCGGGCGCTGCAATGGACAGGGCAACGCAATGAGCTGCGGCGGTCGGTGTGGTTGCCAAGCGGCGGTCGGTTCCGTAGCCTGGTACATACGCTGGCGCAGCCTCGCCTCTGCACTGCTAGGTCCAGCACTGCAAGTTTCAGCACTGCGATGATGAGGCAGTATGGGCATCTGGACGCGG
>VFQQ010000691.1_pt1 | contig 60163 bp, 66 predicted proteins | sample 3512341 | NCBI WGS metagenome assembly VFQQ01 (sample SAMN10412373, study PRJNA504923) | tailings metagenome | isolation source: Relicate 2 Philex TSF1 revegetated site | place: Philippines: Tuba, Benguet | collected 2017-08-29 | reverse complement strand
CGCGCCCAATGTGCTGGGCGCGCTCATCACCATGCCGCACAAGGTGGGCGTGGTGGCGCTGCTCGACGAGGTCTCGCGCACCGCGCGCGTGGCCGGCGCCTGCAATGCCGTGAAGCGCGCGGCCGACGGCCGCCTCATCGGCGGCCTGTTCGATGGCGAGGGCTTCGTGCGCGGCGTGCAGCGCAAGGGCCTCGTGCTCAAGGGCGCCAGCGCGCTGGTGGTGGGCAGCGGCGGCGTGGGCTCGGCCATCGCCGCCTCGCTGGCGGCGGCCGGCGTGGCCCGCCTGGCCCTGTTCGACACGAATGGCGCGGCCAGCCTGGGCCTGCGCGAGCGCCTCCTGGCCGCGCACCCGGCGTTGCGTGTAGACACCGGCGGGAGCGACCCGGCAGGCTTCGACCTCGTGGTCAACGCCACGCCGCTGGGCATGGAACCCGGCGACCCGCTCCCACTGGACGTGGACCGCCTGGATTCGGGTTGTTTCGTCGGCGAAGTGGTCATGCGCGAGCGCGTCACCGCCTTCCTGGCCGCCGCGCAGGCGCGCGGCTGCCGCGTGCAGGTGGGCACCGACATGCTGTTCGAGCAGATCCCCGCCTACCTCGAATTCTTCGGCCTGCCCGTGGCCACGCCCGAACGTCTGCGCGAGCTCGCGGCGCTCGATGGGCCGCCCGCCGCCCCCTGAGCGTCACCACCGCCGCGCGCGAGCGGGGCGCGCTGAGGCACCACCAGCGGCCCCATCACCCCGGCGATCCACTGCATGAACACCTGCACGCGCCGCGGCAGGTGCCGCCGGTGCGCGTACAGCAGGTTCACCGGCAGCGGCGCGGGCCGGTGGCGCGGCAGCAGCTCCACCAGCTCGCCGGCGCGCAGACGATCGGCCACGCCCCAGCGCGGCACCTGCACGATGCCCAGGCCCGCGAGGCAGGCGCCCATGTAGGCCTCGGAGTTGTCCACGGTGAGCGCGCCCGCCATGGTGACGCGGCGCGCCTGGCCACTGGCGTCAAGGTATTCGAACCCCGGCGAGCGCGCGCCCAGCGTGCCCACGTAGTGCACCAGCCGGTGCGCCGCGAGCTGTTCCAGCCGCGTGGGCTTGCCATGGGCGCGCACATAGGTCGCGCTCGCCACGTTGACCAGCTCGCAGCCGCCGAGGGGGCGCGCCACCAGGCTGGAATCCCCCGGCGGCCCGACGCGCAGCACGCAGTCGAAGCCTTCGCGCACCAGGTCCACGCGGCGGTCGGTGCTGCTCAGCTCCAGCTCGAGCCCTGGGTGCGCGGCCAGGAATTCGGGCAGGCGCGGCAACACCATCTGGCGCGCCACGCCCAGCGGCATGTCCACGCGCAAGCGGCCCCGCAGCACGGCGCCTTCGGACTGGAACAGGGTGCGCAGGTCCTCCACGTCGTCCAGCAGGTCGCGGCAGCGCTCGAGAAACAGCTGGCCGTCCTGCGTGACCGCCACGCGACGCGTGGTGCGTTGCAGCAACCGCGTGCCCAGCATCGCCTCGAGCCGCTGCACGGCCGAGGACACGCTGGCCTTGGGCAAGCCCAGGCCAGCGGCCGCCTGCGTGAAGCTGCCCAGCTCGGCCACGCGGGCGTAGATCTTCATGGCGTCCAGGGTGTTCATGGGCTATTTGTTCTGAAATTTCGAACAGATTGAACAGATTAAGACAGTTTATTCATCTTCTTCTGATCAATAGACTGGCTCCATCCCCCTTTTTCTCAGGAGCCCTCCATGAACGCGCCGATCCCGAACCCCATTGCCCTCATCACCGGCGGCAGCCGCGGCCTGGGCCGCAACACCGCGCTCAAGCTCGCCGCGCGCGGCGTGGACGTGGTCTTCACCTACCGCAGCCGCGCCGACGAGGCGAAGGCGGTACTCGCCGACATCGAGCGCCTGGGCGCGCGCGCCGTGGCGCTGCCGCTGGACGTGGGCGACAGCCGCGGCTTTCCCGCCTTCGTGCGGGCGGTGCGCGAGCGGCTGGCCAGCGTCTGGGCGCGCGAGCGCTTCGACTACCTGGTGAACAACGCCGGCATCGGCATCCACGCGCCCTTCACCGAGACCACCGAGGCGCAGTTCGACGAGCTGATGAACATCCACCTCAAGGGCAGCTTCTTCCTGACGCAGGCGCTGCTGCCCCTGATCGCCGACGGCGGGCGCATCGTCAACCTCTCCAGCGGGCTGGCGCGCTTCGCGTTGCCGGGCCATGCGGCCTACGCCGCCATGAAGGGCGGCGTCGAGGTGCTGACGCGCTACCTGGCCAAGGAACTCGGGCCACGCGGCATCGCCGTGAACGTGGTGGCGCCGGGCGCCATCGAAACCGACTTCGGCGGCGGCGCGGTGCGCGACAACGCGGGCCTCAACCAGTTCATCGCCGCGCAGACCGCGCTGGGCCGCGTGGGCCAGGCCGACGACATCGGCGACGCCATCTCCACGCTGCTGCTGCCGCAAAACCGGTGGATCAACGCCCAGCGCATCGAAGTCTCGGGCGGCATGTTCCTCTGAACCGGTGCCCGGGCGCGGAACCTCACTCGCTGGGGATCTCGGGCTCCACCAGCTTGGCCAGCTGCTCCAGCGATTCCTGCCAGCCCAGGTAGCACATCTCGGCGGGAATCGCCTCGGGTATGCCCTCCTGCACCACCTGGAGTTCGGTGCCGCAGACCACGGCCTTGAGGGTGACGCTCACCGTCATGGTGCCGGGCAGGTTCGGGTCGTCGAAGCTGTCGGTGTAGCGCAGGCGCTCGCCCGGCACGAACTCCAGGTACTCGCCGCCGAAGCTGTGCGACTGGCCGGTGCCGAAATTGGTGAAAGACATGCGGTGCTGGCCACCCAGGCGGGCGTCCATCTGCTGCACCGCGGCGGTGAAACCGTAGGGCGGGAGCCAGCGGCACAGGGCGGCGGGTTCGGTGAAGGCACGGAAGACCCGTTGTGGCGGGGCCTTGAGGACGCGGTGGAGGCGGACGGTTCCGGTGGGCATGTAAGACTCCTTTAAGACAAACAACCAAATCATGACGGCCACCCGGCCGACACACCACCCAAGACCCATGGCCCTGGCATTGTCTCGACGGAGCAGAGGCCCGAAGATCGACAACCGCTGATCGGATCAACAGCGATCGGCATCGCGATCCCAGGCCCGACAAGACAGGGAGCGTCCCCCGGCACCCACCCATGGGTGGCGGATGCCGTCAACGTCTGCAGGAGCCATCGCATGCCACTCTCACGACGCCCCCTGCTGCTGGCCGCCGCGGCCAGCCTGGGCCTTCCCCGTCTGGCCCTGGGGGCCGCGCCCATTCAGTTCGGCTACAGCGCCGTCACGGATTTCGCCTCGGTCTTCGTCGCCGCCACCGAAGGCTTCTTCCGTCGGCGCAAGCTCGACATCGATCTCCGCTTCATTCCCGTCAACTCCACGATTCCGGCGGCGCTGCAATCGGACGCGCTGCAGATCGGCGGCCCCACCCCCTCCGGCTTCCTGCAGGCCGTGGAAGGCGGCCTGGATCTGGTGGCGGTCGCGGGCGGCGGTGTGACCGCCAAGGACATCGTCAACACCGGCCTGGTCGCCCGGCCGGGCGCGGGCATCGTCACCGCCGCAGACTGCGTGGGCCGCAAGATCGGCGTCCCAGGCCTCAACGCCTTCCTGCACATCACCTTTCGCGCCTGGCTCAAGCAGCAGGGCGTGGACCACCGGCGGGTCCAGTTCGTCGAGGTGCCCTTCATCCTGCAGGCCGATCTGCTGCGCGGCGGCTCCCTCGACGCGACGGTGACGGCCGAACCCTTCCTGACCCGCCTCGTCGACAGCGGCCTCGCCAAGGTCGTGTCCTACTACACCACCTTCCTGCCCGACAACCGGCCCACCGTGCTGCACGTGGCGCGGCGCGACTGGGTGCAACGCAACCCCGAGGCCGTGCGCGCTTTCCGCGAAGCGGTACAGGAAGGCGCCCAGTTCGTGCGGCAGCCGGCCAACGAACCGCGCGTGCGGGCGGCCCTGAAGCAGTTTCTCAAGCTGCCCGCCGAGGTGCTGGCCAAGGTGCCGATCACCCGGCCCAATGCCACGCTGACCCCGGACCAGCTCGCCTACTGGGTCGAGCTGATGAAAGACCAGGACATGCTGAAAACCACCCCGGACGTTCAGCGCCTGATCGCCAAGTGAACCCCGACGCCCCGTCCGACGTTTTCCTCCGCTTCGACCGGGTGGCCATCCGCCTCGGCGGACAGGACATCGTCTCCATTCACCGGCTCGACATCGCGCGTGGCGAGTTCGTCTGCATCGTGGGACCCAGTGGCTGCGGCAAGACCACGCTGCTGCGCGCGGCCAGCGGCCTGCTGCGCCCGGCCGAAGGCGAGGTGCGCTGCGAAGGCCGCCCGATCACCGGGCCCTGGCGCGAAATGGCCCTGGTGTTCCAGGACTACGGCCGCGCCCTGCTGCCCTGGCGCACGGTAGAAGGCAATGTGGCCCTGGCGCTGGAGGCCGCTGGCGTGCCGCGCGGCGAATGGCCCGCCCGCATCGCCGACGCCCTGCGCAAGGTGGGCCTGCAAGACCACGGCCAGCGCTTCCCGGTGCAGCTGTCGGGCGGCATGCAACAGCGCGCGCAGATCGCGCGCTGCCTGGCGCAGCGGCCCCGGCTCATGCTGCTGGACGAGCCCTTCGGCGCCCTGGACGCGCTCACGCGCCAGGGCCTGCAGGACGAGCTGGCCCGCCTGGCGCGCGAGCACGGCCTCACCGTCCTGTTCGTCACCCACGACCTCGAAGAGGCCATCTACCTCGGCGACCGCGTGATCGCCATGCGCGCCCACCCCGGGCCCGGGCGGCCCAGCCTGGCGCACGCGATCGAGGTGCCCATCGCGCGCCCGCGCCACCAGCTCAGCACCCGCGAAGGCCCCGACTTCCTGCGCCTGCGCCGCGAGTTGTTCGACCACGTCGAACGGGGCCATGCCTGAAGCACATGCCCGCGCACCCGGGCCGTGGCGCGCCTTGCGCGCCACGGCCCTCCCCCTGCTGCTGCTGGGCCTGTTCGAAGCGCTCGCCCGGCGCGCGGCCGCCCTGGGCAGCGAGCAGCTGGCGCCGCCCAGCGCCGCGCTGCGCGCGCTGCTGCGCGCGGCCCTGGACGGCTCGCTGTGGCCCGCCACCGGTTTCACGCTCGGCGCCGCCGCGCTGGGCCTGCTGATCGGCGCCGGCCTCGGCACGCTGGTCGGCATCGGGCTGGGCCTGTCGCCGCGCGCCTCGCGCGCCGGCTTCCTGAGCATCGAGCTGCTGCGGCCGCTGCCGTCGGTGGCGCTGCTGCCCCTGGTGATGCTGCTGTTCGGCTTCGGCACCGACCTGGAAGTGAGCCTGGTGGCCTTCAGCACGTTCTGGCCTCAGGTCTTGCTGGTGCAGAGCGCGGTGCGGCAGGTCGACCCCCAGCTGCTCGAGCTGGGCCGGCTGCTGGGCCTGTCCACGGCGCGGCGCATCCGCCTCATCGTGCTGCCCGCCATCGCACCGCGCCTGCTCACGGCCGTGCGCATGGGCACGGGCTTCTCCCTGGTCATCGCCCTCACCGTCGAGATCGCCGGCAATCCCCAGGGCATGGGCTTCGCCATGCTGCTGGCCCAGCAAAGCCTGGAGCCGGCCATGATGATCGGCTGGCTCATGTGGATCGGCGCCATCGGCGTGCTGATCAACACCGGCATGCTGCGCCTGCAGCGCGCGCTGAACCGCCGCCTCGGCGTGACCGTGCCATGAAACAGGCCCAGCCCAGCCACTGGCCGGCGTCGCTCGGCCTGCTTGCCGCGCTGCTCGCGCTGTGGTGGGCCATCGGCCGGGCCGGCTGGGTCAGCCCGGCCTTCCTGCCCACCCCCGAGGCCACCGCGCTCAGCCTGGTCGACGGCCTGCGCGGTGATTTGTTGCACGCCAGCCTGAGCACCATCGGGCGCCTGCTGCTCGGCTGGCTGCTGGCCTCCGCGGCGGGCGTCGTGCTGGGGGCCACCATCGCCAGCACGGCCGCCCTGCGCCCCTGGGTCCAGCCCACGCTGGAGTTCCTGCGGCCGCTGCCCGCCTCGGCGGTGATGCCGCTGGCGATCGCGCTGTACGGCCTGTCCCCAGCCATGGTGCTGGCCGTCATCGCTTTCGGCGCCATCTGGCCAACCCTGCTGGCCACGGTGCATGGCGTGTCCAGCGTCGAACCGCGCCTGATCGACGTGGCGCGCTGCCTGCGGCTGTCGCGCCCGGCCTTTCTCTGGAAGATGGGCCTGCCGCATGCGGCGCCGGACATCCTGGCCGGCCTGCGGTTGTCGCTCACGGTGTCGCTGCTCGTCTGCACGCTGGGCGAGATGCTGGCCACCCAGGACGGCCTGGGCCTGACCATCCTGCTGGCCGCGCGCGCCTACCGCGCGAACGAGCTGTTCGCCTGTCTGGTGCTGCTGAGCCTGATCGGCCTGGCGGGCCACGCCCTGCTGGTGCTGGCCGAACACGGGCTGCTGCGCGGGCGCCGGGCCTGAGCGCCACGCTTCGCCACGCGCCGAAGCGTGGCACGCGCGATCCGCGCCACAGTGGGGCCCTGGCCCAATTCAGGAGAACGCCCCGTGAACACCGTCTGCTTCATCCGCTACCAGCTCGACCCCTTCCAGGTCCCCGCCTTCGCCGAGTACGCCAGGCAATGGGGCGAGATCATCCCGCGCTGCGGCGGCCACCTCATCGGCTACTTCGTGCCCAGCGAAGGCACGAACGACATCGCCTGGGGCCTGATCGGCTTCGACGACCTGGCCGCCTACGAGCGCTACCGCGCCCGGCTGCGCGCCGACGAGGCCGGGCGCGCCAACTTCGAGCGCGCGCGCACGCAGCGCTTCATCCTGCGCGAGCAGCGCAGCTGGCTCAGCGGCGTGCCGGGCACCCTCGCACAGCCGCGCCAGGTGCAGCCATGATCGCGGTGATCTTCGAGGTCGAGCCGGCCGAGGGCGGCGCGCAGCGCTACTTCCAGATCGCGCAGGACCTGCGCCCGCACCTCGCGCACATCGACGGCTTTCTCTCGGTGGAGCGCTTCGAAAGCCTCAGCCAGCCGGGCAAGTTCCTCTCGCTGAGCTTCTGGCGCGACGAGGCCGCGGTGCACGCCTGGCGTGGCCAGGGCGCGCACCGCGAGGGCCAGCGGCAAGGGCGCGGCGGCGTGTTCCAGAATTACCGCATCCGTGTGGCCCAGGTGGTCCGGGACTATGGCCTGCACGAACGCGACCAGGCCCCGCCCGATTCACGCGCCGCGCTGAACTGAAGCCCCCGCATGCACGCCCCGTTCGAACCCGCCCTCACCGCCGTGGCCAGCCTGCTGGCCGACCCCTCGCGCTCGCGCATGCTGCTGCACCTGCTGGGCGGGCGCAAGGCCAGCGCCTCCGACCTGGCCGCCGTGGCCGGCGTGTCGGCGGCCACGGCCAGCGGCCACCTGCACAAGCTGCTCGACGGCCGGCTCATCCGCGTGGAGCCGCGTGGGCGGCACCGCTACTACGCGCTGGCCGACGAATCGGTGGCGCGCCTGCTCGAATCGCTGGCCTCGGTGTCCGAGCGCGAAACCACCAGCCCCGCCTGGCGCCACCCGGCGCGCGCGCGGCTGAAGTACGCGCGCTGCTGCTACCGGCACCTGGCCGGTGAATTGGGCGTGGCGCTGTTCTCGGGCCTGATGCGGCGCGGCGCCTTCGAGGCCGTGCCCGAGGGCCTGGCGCTCACGCCCGCCGGGCACGAGGCCTTGCGCGCCTTCGGCTTCACGCCCACGCCCTCGGGCCGGCGCCGGCGCTACGCCTACGCCTGCCACGACTGGTCCGAGGGCGTGGACCACCTGGCCGGCGAGCTGGCCGAGCAACTGCTGGGGCATTTCATCGAACAGGGCTGGCTGCGGCCGGGCGAGGGCCGCGCGCTGGCCCTCACGCCGCGCGGGCAAACCCTGTGGCTGCCCCGCCTGCACGACATGGCGGCGAACGCCTGAGCGCCGCGCGCGCCCATTCTGATCACAGCGGTCCATCGGCCACGGACCCACGCTCGCCTCATCGGCTGAGCCGGCAGGCGTCGCCGCTGGCGGGCCGCTCCACGTCCACGCGCTCCACCACCCACAGGCCGCTGGCCATGCCCTCGAAGATGAAGCGGCACAGGTTTTCCAGGGTGGGCCGCCCCAGGCCCGGCACCTCGTCGAGCAGGTGGTGGTCCAGGCGCTCGCGCACCGCGGCGATGCCCTGGCGCAGCAGCGCCAGGTCCACCACCATGCCGCTGTCGGCGGCGGCCGGCGCGCTCACCGTCACCGCCGCGTGGTAGGTGTGGCCGTGCACCCGCCGGCTCGGCGCGCTGTCGTGCGCGCGCTCCAGCGTGTGCGCGGCGTCGAAGAAGAAGCGCTGCGTCAGTTCCAGCTTCATCGGATGCCCAGTGCCTTGTGGGTCTGCACGCTGAGCCGCCAGCGCGGGTCGCGCAGGCACCAGGCCACGGCCAGGCGCGCGTTGGCCGCGCGCGAGGGCCCGTCCATGGGCTGCAGCAGGCGGTGTTCGAAGGCCAGGGCCGCGAGCGCGTCCAGGTCCAGGCCGGGCTGCGGCACCACCACCTTGATCTCCTGGCCCTCGCGCTGAACCAGCGGCGCGCCCTGCTTGGGGCTCACGCACAACCAGTCGATGCCCGCGGGCGCGGCCACCGTGCCATTGGTTTCCACCGCGACGAAGAACCCCCGCGCGTGCAGGGCCTCGATCAGGGCCGGGTCCACCTGCAGCAGGGGCTCGCCGCCGGTGAGCACCACCAGCCGCCGCGCCGCACCGGCGGTCCAGGCCCGGGCCACCGCGCCGGCCAGCGACGCGGCGTCGGCGAAGCGCCCCCCGCCGCCACCATCGGTGCCGACGAAGTCGGTGTCGCAGAAACGGCAGACCGCCCCGGCCCGGTCCGGTTCGCGGCCCGACCAGAGGTTGCAGCCGGCGAAACGGCAGAACACGGCGGGGCGTCCGGCGTTCATGCCTTCCCCTTGCAGGGTATAGAAGATTTCCTTGACGCTGTAGGCCATGGCGGCGGGCCCAGGCGGGCCGGAAAAAACCGCCAGTGTCGCGCGCGGGGCCCGCGCATACCCTCGGCCCTGTGGCCGAGACGGCCCCCTTCACGGCGCCGGCCGCATGGCCGCGCCGCTCCCCGCAAAGGCCGCCCAGTGGCCGGCCTTCAGCCGCCCAGGCCCAACGCCATGGCGGGCTGTTCGGCCGACAGCAGCTGCGCGGCCACCACCTCGCCGCCCGTGTGCTCGCGCACCAGCGCCCGCACGTCGTCCATGGCGGCCAGCACGGCCTCGCGCGGCGTGGGTGGCAGGCCGTCGATGTTGAAGAACACCTGCGTGGTCTCGGGCAAGGTCTGGGTGCTGGCGGCCTGGCGCCAGGTCCAGCGGCGCGTGAGCACACGCGCGCCGTCGGCGAACACGATCTCGCCCCCGGGCGGCGCCTCCGCCGGCCCGCCATCGGGCGGCGCGAAACCATCGCCCGCTCGCGCGTGGCGCAGCGCCAGCCGGTTCTCGCCCACGCCCAGGGGGTGCACGCCGGCCGGCAGCAGGTGGCGCAGCGAGACGATGTTGCCGATGTCGACCAGCGGGTTGATCGAGGGCAGCTGGTCGGGCTTGAGCACCCGCCGCGCCAGGGCCTCGATGGCGGCGCGGTGCTCGGAGGGCTTGGCGCCGAAGCGGCGGTAGGCCTCGCGCCAGGCGGCGATGCGCTCGTGTTCGGCCACGTTGCCGCGCACCGCCTCGCGCAGGCCGGCCTCGGCCTCGCGCAGCAGGGCGGCCAGGGCCGGCGCGGCGCGGGTGTTGTCGGCGCCGCGCACCACCACCACGCCACGGCAGTAGCCCGGGTGGGCGGCGAGCACCTCGGCCGCGAGCTGGTAGTTCAGGGTGGTGGGGGTCATGGCGGGGCCCGATAGGGGGCGGGCGACGGCGTCAGCCCGCGAGGTTTTTGAACACGTAGCGCACGACCGCGGGCCAGAAGTCGGTGCCCGAGTGCTGCTGCCACAGCAAGGCAAGGTCGGTGAAGGCCTTGTGGAAGACCATGGCCAGCAGGCCCATGAGGCCCAGGATGGCCAACACCTGCAGCACGGTCTTGAACAGGGCGTCGGGGTCGCGTGGCATGGGGGCACAGCTTAGCGGAGGCGGGAATTATTTCTGGTTCGGCAACTGTTCATTCCGCATCCGGTTGTTTATTCCCGAGACGGCAATCCCTACAGTTCATCCCATGCCGGAACACCAAGCGGCATGAAAAGCAAAACCCCGTTAACCACCCGTTATCTTGAAGGAACTGCCATGAACGCCGCCAAAAACATCGCCCTCTCCCTGACCCTTGCCCTGGGCGCCGGTGCCGCTTTCGCCCAAGGCCCCATCGAAGGCAACGAAGTCTTCAACTTCCAATCCACCCTGAGCCGCGCCGAAGTGCAGGCCGAGGCCGTGCAAGCCAACCGCGCCGGCCTGGTGGCCCGCGGTGAGGTCTTCCCGGTGGAAGACAAGGTGGCCGACAGCGGCCTGAGCCGTGCGCAGGTGCGCGCCGAAGCCGCGCAAGCCGAGCGCCTGGGCCTGGTGGCCCGCGGCGAAATCGCGTCGGTGTCCGCCGGCGCGTAAGCCCCCGCGACGACCCGCTCGCCCCACGACAACGGCCCTTCGGGGCCGTTTTTCTTGGGGGGCCGTCAGCGCGGCCCGCGCGGGACCAGGTAGCGTTCGATGAGCCGGGTGTCGCTGTCGGCGCCCTGCCCCGCGCCGCTGGCCTCGTCCAGCAGCGCCTGCACGCCCAGCGCGAGGCGCGGCGCCAGCCCGAGCTGACGCGCGGTGTCGATGGCGATGCCCAGGTCCTTGCGCAAGGTGTCGATGGACACGTGCACCGCGTGATCGCCCACCGCGATGCGCGGCGCGCGCTTGTCGAAGATGCGCGACTGGCCGGCGCTGTTCGACACCACCTCGATGAGCTGCAGCGGCTCCACGCCCGCGCGGTGCGCCAGCGCCATGGCCTCGGCCGTGAGCGCGGCGTGCGCCGCCACCAGCAGCTGGTTGATCATCTTCACGGTGGCGCCCGCGCCGGGCGGGCCCACGTGGTAAACGTGGCGGGTGCAGGCGCGCAGCGCGAAGCCGGCGCGCGCCAAGGCCTCGTCGCTGGCGCCGCAGATCGCCACCAGTTCGCCGCCTTCGGCGCCGGTGGCGCCGCCGCTCACCGGGCCGTCGATCAGCCCGATGCCGCGCTCGGCCAGCCGCTCGGCCCAGGCAGCGGCGCAGGCCGGCGGCACCGTGCTGCCCAGCCAGACCACGCTGCCCGCCAGCAGGCGCTTGAGGGCGCCGCTGGGTCCTTCGAGCACGCGCTCCACCTGCTGCTGGTCATGCACCATGAGCAGCAGCACCTCGGCGCCTTGCGCGGCGCTGGCCGGCGAGTCGCAGGCCGTGCCACCGCGTTCGCTGAAGCGCGCGAGCGCGGCGGCGTCGATGTCGAAGCCGCTCACCGCGTGGCCGGCCTCCAGCAGGCGCGCCGCCATGGCGCCGCCCATGATGCCCAGGCCGATGACGCCCACGCGGCGGCGCTCGCCGGCACTGGCACCGGCACCGGCACTGGGCGGGGCGCTCGGCCGGCCGGCGTCAGGCAATGCGGTCCCCCTTCTTGATCACCGCGGCGCGGCTGTCCACGCCGGGCAGCATCTTCGCCGGGTCGCGCGTGACGATCACGTCGATCACCACCGGCCCCTTGGTGGCCATGGCCTGGCGCAGCGCACCCTCCAGCTCGCCGGGTTCTTCCACGCGGATGCCGGTGCAGTTGAAGGCCTGCGCGACTTTGGCGAAGTTCACCTCGTTCAGGTCCGCGCTGATGTGCTTGCCCGCGCCGTAGACCAGGTGCTGCAAGGCCTTCACGTAGCCGGACGCGGCGTTGTTGACCACGATGACGGTGAAGTCCAGGTTCAGGCGGGCGGCGGTTTCCAGGTCGCCCAGCACCATGCAGAAGCCGCTGTCGCCGGTGAGGCTGAACACCGGGCGGCCCGGCGCGGCCAGCGCGGCGCCGATGGCGCCCGGCAGGCCATAGCCAATGGACGCGAAGCCGCGGTCGGGCACGAAGCCGCGGCCGGCGCGCTTGGTGTCGAACAGCAGGCCGGCCCAGTGCGCGGCGAAACCGCCGTCGGCGACCAGGATGCCGTCCTCGGGCAGCACCTTGTTGATCTCGGTGATCAGGCGCGCGACCGAAATCGGTTTCTCTTCGGAATACAGGCGCCCCGACACCTCCTCGCGCCACTTCGCCATGCGCGCGGGCACGCTCTCGGCCAGCGGCCGCAGGCGGGCCTTGAGCGCGGCGGCGCGCCCGCCGAGCGCGGCCATCAGGTCCTGCAGACCCAGCTTCACGTCGCCCCACAGCATCACCTCGGGCTGCAGGGTGCGGCCGAACTCCTCGGCCACGATGTCGAGGTGGATGACGGTCTTGCCCGGCGCGGGCACGGTGTAGCGCTTGGTGGCGATCTCGCCGAGCTTGCAGCCCACCACCAACACCACGTCGCTCTGCTCGATCAGGCCGTTGGCGATGCGGTCGTAGCGACCGAACAGGCCAGCGCTCAAGGGATCGACGCAGGGGATGGCGCCCTTGCCGGTGAGCGTGTGCGCCACCGGGATGTTCGTGGCCCGCGCGAAGTCCGTCAGCGCCTGCGCCGCGCCCGACAGGTGAACGCCGCCACCGGCCAGCACGATGGGCTGCTTCGCGTTCGCCAGCAGGTCGGCCGCGCGCGCCACCGCCTCGCCGTCGGGCCGCGAGCGCAGCGCGGGTGCGGCCTCGTAGGCCGGGTTCACCACGAAATCGGCCTCGCTGAAGTCGCAGGTGTCGTGCATCAGATCCTCGGGCACGTCCACCACCACGGGACCGGGGCGGCCGGTGGTGGCCACGGCGAAGGCGCGGCGCATCAGCTCGGGGATGCGCCTGATGGACTCGACGCGGATCAACTCCTTGCACATGGGACGCAGCGCGTCCACCTGGCGGCTCTCCTGCGTCATGTTCTTCCAGGAGTGGTCGCGGTGCGTATCGCCCACCACGCAGACCAGGGGCGAGCCGGCGTTCAGCGCCTCGGCCAGCGCGGTGAGCATGTTGGTGGCGCCGGGGCCCACGGTGGCGTCGGCCAGGCCCACGCGGCCGCTGACCTTGGCGTAGGCGTCGGCCACGAAGACAGCGTTGCGCTCGTCGTGGATGAGGTGGTGCGGCAGGCCCAGTTCGCGCGCGGCCTCGTAGAGCGGCAGCACCTGGAAGCCGCCCATGCCGAACATGGGGCCGCCGCCGAAGGCGCGGATCATGCGGGCGATGGCGGCGCCGCCGGACATCGTCAGGGTGGCGGGAGAAGCGGAAGAAGCGGTGGACATTCGGACAACTCAGAAGGTGGACGGCCGCGCGCGGTGGAATGCCGTGGCGGACTGGAAGGCCACGCCGGCGCGCAGCAGGCGCGCCTCGTGGAAGGCGGGCGCCACGAGCTGCAGCGACACCGGCAGACCCTCGGGCGAGAGACCGCAGGGCAGCGCGATGGCGCTCAGGCCGTGGTAGCCGACGAAGCGCGTGAGCCGGCTGGGCGCGAGATCGGCTTCGTCGATCGTGGCCAGCGGCCGCGCGGTGACGGGCAGCGTGGGCAGCACCAGCAGGTCGGTGTGTTCGAACACGCGGGCGAAATCGCGCACGCGGCGCTGGCGCTCGCGCAGCGCGGCGGCGTAGCGCGGCGCGGCGATGGCGCCGCCGCTCAGCAGCCGCGCGCGCGCGGCGGCGTCGCCCGGCGGCGGCGAGCCGGCGAGCAGGTGGCCGTGCTCGGCGTAGGCCTCGCTGGAGATGATCACGCCGGTTTCGGCCTGGTCGGCGACGAAGTCGATGCGGGCGAAGGCCTCGTCGCGGCGCAGGCAGCCCAGCGAGAGCAGCACGCGAACCGCCTCGTCCACCGCCTGGGCGATGGCGGGCTCGACGGCACCGAGCACGCCGGCCGGTGCAACGCTGATGCGCAGGCCGGCAATGGGCTCGCCCAGGCGCGAGAGAAAGTCCTCCGGCGCGTGCGCGAGCGTGGCGGGGTCGCGCGGGTCGGGGCCGTGCATGGCCTGCAACAGCAGGGCCGCGTCCTCGGCCGTCCAGGCCATGGGGCCCACGGTGTCCAGGGTGTGGCTCACCAGGTCGACGCCGAAGTTGCTCACCCGGCCCTGCGTGGTCTTCAGGCCCGTGAGGCCGCAGAAGGCCGAGGGAATGCGCACCGATCCCCCCGTGTCGGTGCCGATGGCGCCGGCCGCGAGTCCGGCCGACACCGCCACGCCCGAGCCGCTGCTGGAGCCGCCGACGCAGCGCTCGACCGCGCCGTCCCAGGGATTCACCGGCGAGCGCAGGCCCTGGTTGGTGCCCCAGCCGCCGTAGGCGAATTCCACCAGGTTGGCCTTGCCCAGCACCACCGCGCCCGCGCCCATGAGGCGCGCGGCCACGGTGGAGGTGAGCTCGCTCGGCGCCCGGTCCGCGAACACGGTGGAGCCGGCCGTGGTGCGCCGGCCTTCGATGTGCAGCAGGTCCTTGAGCGCCAGCGGCACGCCTTCCAGCGGCCCCACGGGCAGGCCGCTCGCCAGGCGCTGCTCGCTGGCCCGCGCCTGCGCCAGCGCGCCCTCGGCGTAGACCTCGAGGTAGGCGTGCAGGTGGCTGTTGCGCGCCGCGATGCGGTCCAGGTAGGCGCGCGTCACCTCCACCGGCGACAGCGCGCGGCGCAGGTAGGCCGCGCGCAGCTCGGTCGCGCCCAGGCGCAGCGGATCGCCCATCACAGCACCCCGGTCACGATCTGCGGGAAGGCGATCATCAGGCCGATCAGCCCCAGCTCCATGAGGATGAAGGGGATCACGCCACGGAAGATCTCGCCCAGCTTGAGGCCCGGCACCGAGCCCTGCACCACGAACACGTTGATGCCCACCGGCGGCGTCACCGCGCCGATCTCCACCAGCTTGGTCACGAAGATGCCGAACAGCACCGGGTGGATGCCGGCCGCTTCGATGATGGGGAACACCACCGGCATGGTGATGAAGATCATCGAGATGCCGTCGATCAGGCAGCCCAGGATCAGGTAAGGAATGATCAGCAGCAGCAAGAGCACGGCCGGCGACAGGTTCAGGCCCGTCACCGCTTCGGCCAGCACCGTGGGCAGCTGCGTGGTGCCCAGGGCCACGCTGAACACGGCCGAGGCGATCATCAGCAGGAAGATGGACGCGGTGCTGGAGCCGGTCTCCACCAGGCCCTTCCAGATGGAGCCCTTCTGCCCCTTGCGGAACAGCGCGAACACCAGCGCCAGCGCGGCGCCGATGCCCGCCGCCTCAGTGGCCGTGGCCACGCCGGTGTAGATGCAGCCGATCACCACCAGGAACAGCACCACCACCTCCCACGCGGCGGCCGTGGCGCTGACGCGCTCGCCCCACGTGGCCTTGGGGATGCGCGTGCGCTTCACCAGCTCGGGGTCGCGCCGCACCATGAAGTAGATGCCGAAGGCGTAGACGATGGCGGTGAGGATGCCGGGGATCAGCGCGCCGATGAACAGGTCGCTCACCGACACGTTGGTCGCGATCGAGTAGATCACCAGGATGCCGCTGGGCGGGATCAAGATGCCCAGTGCGCCCGCGATGGCCACGGGGCCCGCGGCCAGGCGCTGGTTGTAGCCGGCGCGCAGCATCTCGGGCACGGTCACCTTGGAGATGGTCGCGGCCGTGGCCACGCTGGAGCCGCACACGGTGGCGAAGCCCGCGCAGGCGAACACGGTGGCGATGGGCAGACCGCCCGCGATGTGGCCGACCCAGGCCTTGGCGGCCTTGTACGCCTTGTCCGAGAGCCCGGCGGAGAACGCGAAGTGCCCCATCAGGATGAACAGCGGAATGACGATCAGCGCCAGGTTGGCCACGCTGGTGTAGGGCAGGCTTTCCAGCAGGAACTCGGTGCCGCGCACGCCGCGGATGGCGAACAGGCCGGTGGCGCCCATGGCCAGCAGGCTCAGGGCCACGGGAATGCCCAGGGCCAACAGAACGATCACGCCAGCCACCATCAGGTAGCCGATTTCCAAAGGGGTCATGGTGCTTCGCCTGCGTGGTCGGGCGCGCCTTCGTGGCCGCCGTCGGGGAGGTATTGCGGGGTGGTCAGGGCATCGACCAGGTCCATGAGGAACTGCACGGTGAGCAGCAGCAGGCCCAGCGCCACCACGATCTTGGCGGGCCAGACCGGGTACTCGATCACCGCGTAGGACTGCTCCAGGCTCAGGGTGGAGTCGATCGCGCCCTTGCTGGCGTACCAGGTGAAGACGCCGCACACCAGGGCCGACAGCGCGAAGCGCAGCACCCAGATCCAGCGCTGCGCGTCGCGGCCGATCAAGGTGTCGAGCACGCCGACGTGGAAGTGCTCCTTGCGCACCTGGGCCGAGCCCAACGCGAGGTAGACGATGAGCACCAGCAGGAAGATGCCCGTCTCGGCCATGCCGTAGACGGCCTCGCCCAGGAAACTGCGCGAGAACAGGTCGGGCACCACGGTGAGCATCAGCAGCGCGGTGCCCGCGCCGGCGATGACGCCCAGCGCCAGACTGAGGCGCCGGATCGCGCCTGAAAGGGTTGAGAACACGGAGGGGTCTCCCGGCCCCCGCGCCGCTGGGCGCGCGAGGGCCACCAAGGGATGGGACTTACTTCTTGCTCAGGCGGTCGAAGCCGGTCACGTAGGGGTGCTGCGCTTCGTACTTGCGGGTCAGCGCGGTGAACTTGTCGACCAGCTGCTGCGGCTCCTTGTAGTAGCGGCGCGCCATGTCGGCCCACTTCTTCTGCACCTCGGGGCGCGCCACGTCCTGCCAGCGCTTGACCTCGGCCTCGTCCATGGGCACGTAGGTCATCTTGGTGGCGGCGCGCGCCTGTTCCACGGCCTTGTTCATTTCGCCTTCGTAGGCGGCGAAGTACTTGCCCGGCACCTCGGCCGCCACCTCTTCCATCACCTTCTGCGTGGCGGGGTCGAGCGACTTCCAGGTGTCCAGGTTGATGGACCAGGTGACCGGCGTGTACACGCCCATGCGGCCGGCGTTGGACGCGTAGGGCGCCATGTCGTAGACCTTGGTGATGACGGCCTGGTTGAAGGGCGTGCCACTCACGCCTTCGGCGCCGCCGCGCTGCACCAGCTCCAGCGCTTCCACCCAGGGGATGCTGATGGGCGTGCCGCCCAGGGCCTTGATGCCGTCGGCCACGCCGATGATGGCGCGGATGCGCGAGCCCTTGAGGTCGGCCGCGGTGCGGATGGGCTTGTTGGTCCACAGCGAGTTCTCGCCGGACGCCAGGGCCCACAGCAGCTTCTGGTTGTTGCGCTGGTACTCCTGCTGCAGCTCGGGCGTGGTGTCCATCAGCTCCTTGAAGGCGTAGGTCACCGCGATCGGGTTCTCCGAGATGAAGGGCATGACCACGCCGGTGAGCGGGAACTCGCGCGGGTTGAAGGCGGCGGGCACGGCGGCGCCGACGTCGGCCGCGCCCTTGGCCAGGCCGGTGCTCATCTCGGCCGTCTTGAGCAGGGTGCCGCCGTAGTAGGGCTGGAAGGTGACCTTGCCCTGGGTGCGCTTGGTGACCTCGTCCATGAAGTACTTCGCCGACATCTCATAGAACTCGCTGGAGCCGTAGAAGGTGGCGTAGGTGAGCTTGCGCGGCTGCTGGGCGGCAGCGCCGAGGGCGGTGAAGGCGCAGGCGGCGATCAGCGCGCCCTTGAAGAATCGTCCGAAGGTGTTCATGCAGGTCTTCTTCCAGGTCAGGGTTGCGGGAGGGGTGGGGGAAAGCGGGGCGATCGGTCGAGCCGGTCAATCGAACAGGTCGGGCTCGGCGCGCGCGACAGCGTCGTAGATCGGCTGGAAATGCAGCCAGGCCGCCAGCGGCGTGGCCAGGTGCTTGGCCGAGTGCGCGGCGGCCTCGGGCGAGATGAGCTTGAGCGGGTGGCCGGTGGCCTCGGCCTTGAGCTGGATCTCGCAGGCGCGCTCCATGGCGATGAACCACCAGGCGGCCTCGTCCACGCTCTCGCGGCCCACGGTGAACAGGCCGTGGTTCTGGTGGATGACGGCCTTGTTGTCGCCAAAGGCGGCGGCCACGGCCTGGCCGGCCTCGCGCTCCACCACCACGGCGCCGGCCTGTTCGGTGATGACCGCGTGGTCGTTGTAGAAGCCGGCGGCCGTCTGCGTGATCGGGTCCAGCGGGCGGCCCAGCGCGGCCCAGGCCATGCCGTTGGCGGTGTGCATGTGGCACGAGGCCAGCACGTGCGGGTGCTGCCGGTGGATGGCCGAGTGCAGCACGAAACCGGCCTGGTTCACGGCCCAGCCGCCTTCGAGCACCGTGCCGTCGTGGTCGACCAGCAGCAGGTCGGACACGCGCACGCGGCCGAAGTCCATGGCGAAGGGGTTGGTCCAGAAGCGGTCGGGGAACTCCGGGTCGCGCACCGTCACGTGGCCGGCGAAGCCGTATTCGTAGCGGTAGCGCGCGAACACGCGGCACACGGCGGCCAGGCGCTGCTTGCGGTGCAGGCGCTCTTCTTCCAGGGTCTTGAAGACCGGCGGCCGCGGAAAGTACAGGCCCTGCTGGGACGGTTGGTAAACGGACGCCTTGGCGGCGGCGGTCGGAGGGGTCATGTCCATGCGGGAGGCCTTGTGGAGAGAAGGGCGGCGTCAGCCGCGCGCGATCGGGAACGAGCGCGCGCCGATGCGCAGCCAGTCGTTGACGTGGAAGTAGAGGAAGCGCGCGCCGCGCGCCACCCATTGCTCGGCGTCGCCCGGCTTGACCATGGTCCCGACGGCGCGCCCGGCCGCGCGGCTGCGCTGCAGGATGTCGTCGACCGCCGCCTGCACGGGCGCCGCGGCGTAGTCGCCGCGATGGCCCATGCTGCGGGAGAGGTCCACCGGGCCGATGAAGTGCGCGTCGATGCCGTCGACGGCGAGGAAATCGTCCAGGTTGGCGTGCGCGGCGGCGCTTTCGATCTGCACCACGAACAGCTTGTCGTCGGCGTCGTGCGGGTGGCAGTAGCGCAGCACCTCCAGCGCGGCGCGCGCCTGCTCGGCGGTGTCCAGGCGCGGCACGATGAGGCCGTCGATGCCGCGCAGCAGCATGCGCTCGATGACCCAGGGCTCGGGCGAGAACAGGCGCACCAGCACGCACAGGCCGCTCAGGCGCGCGGCGCGCGCCATGTCCTCGATGCGCTCGAAGTCGGGGCTGCCCTGCTCGGCGTCCAGCATCACGGCGTCCACACCCAGCTCGGGCCGGGCCAGGAACTCCACCAGGCCGGCGTTGGCGTAGTCGGCGTTGATCACGGCCACCGGCCGGTCCTCGCGCAAAGCCTGCTTGAAGCGCTGCGCCGCCTTCACAGGACAACCCTCCGCGCGGCGCTCATCGGGGCGCCTCCGGGGCCGGCGCCACGCCCAGGGCCTGCTCGAGCGCGCGCGCCTCGCGCATCAGCAGCGCCACGACGGAGGCGCGCCGCTCGGGCCGCATGCGGCTGGTGATGGTGGCGATGGACAGCGCCGCCGCCGGACGGCCCGCCACGTCGTGCACGGTGACGCCGATGGCGGCCATCTCGGGCAGCATCTTGCCGTCGTTGAGCGAGTGGCCCTGCTCGCGCGTCTGGCGCACCATGGCGCGCAGGTTGACCGGGTCGAAGTTGGCGTGCGGCGCGAGCTTCTCGCGGTTGCGCGCGATCACCTGCTCGACCTCGGCGTCGGGCAGCGCGGCCAGCAAGGCCAGGCTGCCGGCGCCCAGGCCCAGCGGGCGGTAGTCGCCCACCTCCAGCGTGAGCGTGCGGATCGGGAAGGAGCCGGTCTGCCGCGCCACGCACAGCGCGCTGTCGCCGGCGCGCAGCGAGAGGTAGACCGTGTCGCCGGTCTCCTCGGCCAGCAGGGCCATGCCGGGCTGGGCCAACTGCACCAGGTCGAAGCGCGCGGCCGAGGCCAGGCCCATGCGGTAGAGCTTGAGGCCGGGGAAGAACAGGCGCGTCTTCTCGTCGTAGTCCACCAGGCCCAGCTTGCGCAGGCCGTTGAGCAGGCGGTGCGCCGTGGGCTTGGACAGGCGCGCCCGTTCGGCCAGCGCGCCCAGCGCGGCGCCGGACGCGGCGTGGTTCACCACCTCTTCCAGCAGGCCAATGGCCCGGTCCAGGCTTTGCGTGAGCGAGGCCTGCGGGCTGGCGGTGTCGTGGTCGGATTCGGCGACTGCGGGCATTGGAACGTCCTTTCGTCTCATTAAATGAAACGAAAGCTTATTCGATTTCAGGCGGCGGACTATGCATACCATTTAACGGTATGTCAACAACATTAAATGAGATAAAGTGAACGACGGTCCCCCACCCGACGTCCACCCAAGAGGAGCGCCCGTGTCCGATCCCAAGACCCCCCTTTTCCCGTCCAGCCTGGGCAGCGCCGTGCAGGAAACGCGCCGCGCGCTGGACCGCATCGAGCGGCTGAACCCCTCGATCAACGCCATGATCTGCACCACCGCCGAGCCCGCGCTGCGCACGGCCGAGGCGCTGGACCGCGCGGCGGCCGCCGGCGAATGGCGCGGCCTGCTGCACGGCATGACCGTCAGCGTGAAGGACAACGTGGACCTGGCCGGCGTGCCCACCACCGCGGCCTCGGTCATCCTGAAAGACAACATCGCGCGCACCAACGCCTTCGTGGTGGACCGCCTGGTGCGCAACGGCGCGGTGATCGTGGGCAAGGCCAACCTGCACGAATGGGTGTTCGGCCCGACCAGCCAGAGCCTGCACTTCGGCCCGGTGCGCAACCCCTGGAACACCGGCCACATCGCCGGCGGCTCCAGCGGCGGCTCGGGCGCCTCGGTGGCGGCCGGCATGTGCGTGGCCTCCATCGGCAGCGACACGGCCGGCTCCATCCGCCTGCCGGCCTCGTTCAACGGCGTGGCCGGCCTGCGGCCCACGGTGGGGCGCATCTCCACCACCGGCTCGCTGCCCGTGAGCCCGCCCTTCGACACCCTGGGCCCGCTGGCGCGCCGCGTGAGCGACGTGGCGCGCGTGTTCGCCGCCATCGCCGGCCACGACCCGCGCGACCCCCTGTCGGCCGACGTGCCGGTGCCGAACTTCCTGGCCCAGCTCAACGAGCCGGTGCGCGGCCTGCGCCTGGGCATCCAGCGGCGCTGGTTCTACGAGGACCTCGACCCCGACATCGCCGCCGCCATGGAGCGCGCCCTGGACGTGTTCCGCTCGCTGGGCGTGGAGCTGGTGGACATCGACCTCGGCGACGTGCAGAACGCGCAGCAGATGCTCACCTTCACCATGATCCCCGCCGACGCCATGCGCCTGCACCGCGAGCGCATCGCCGAGCGCGCGGCCGACTACGGCGCCGACGTGCTCATGCGCATGCGCCTGGGCGAGAACGTCAGCGGCGAGCAGTACGCGCAGGCCATGCGCTGGATGGAGGGCTGGCGCCACCGCCTGCGCGGGGTGTTCCAGCGCGTGGACGCGATCCTCTCGCCCACCACGCCGGCCACCGCGCCCGCCGCACAGGGCCTGGATTTCGCGCAGGCGATCCGGCGCATCCCGCGCTTCAGCTGCGCCTGGCCCATCGCCGGCATCCCCAGCCTGGCCGTGCCCTGCGGGCTGAGCGGCGAAGGCCTGCCCATGTCGCTGGAACTGGCCGCCGGCTGGTACAACGAGCCCACCCTGCTGCGCCTGGGGCACGCCTACCAGTCCCTCACCGACCACCACCTGCGCGCCGCGCCCGTCCTGCATGCTTGACGTCAGCTTCGACCCCACCCACAACGGCCCGCTGCGCGGCCTGCGCGTGCTCGACCTCTCGCGCCTGGTCGCGGGCAACATGCTGTCGCTGCAACTGGCCGACTTCGGCGCCGAGGTCATCAAGGTGGAAGACCCGGACGGCGGCGACACCCTGCGCCAGTGGCGCGAGCGCGGGCCGGAGCACCCCGAGGGCGTGCCGGTCTGGTGGAAGGTCTACGCGCGCAACAAGAAGAGCCTGGCCATCGACCTGCGCAGCGAGCCCGGGCGCGCGGCGCTGCGCACGCTGGCCGCCGGCGCCCAGGTGCTGATCGAGAGCTTCCGGCCCGGCACGCTGGAGAAGATGGGCTTCGCGCCCGAGGCGCTGCTGGCGCTCAACCCGAAGCTGGTGATCGTTCGGCTCACCGGCTGGGGCCAGACCGGCCCCTACCACCAGCAGCCCGGCTTCGGCAGCCTGGTGGAGGCCATGTCCGGCTTCGCGGCCAAGAACGGCGCGCCCGAGGCGCCGCCCATGCTGCCCAACATGGCCCTGGCCGACATGGTGGCCGGCCTGTACGGCGCCTTCGCCGTGGCCGCCGCCGTGCGCGAGGTCGAAACGAACGGTGGCGCCGGCCAGGTCATCGACCTGTCGCTGCTCGAGCCGCTGCTGTCCATCATGGGCCCCGACGCCGCCGCCCACCACGTCAGCGGCCAGGTGCCCGCGCGCACCGGCAACCGCACCTCCATCACCGCGCCGCGCAACATCTACCGCACCAAGGGCGGCGACTGGGTGGCCCTGTCCGCCTCCACCCAGGGCATGACCGAGCGCCTGCTGCGCGCCATCGGCCGCGCCGAGCTGATCGACGATCCGCGCTTCCGGACCAACGCCGACCGGCTGGCCCACGTGGACGCGCTGGACGCCGTGGTCGGCGGCTTCATCGGCGAGCGCACGCTGGAAGACAACCTCGCCTTCTTCCGCGAACGCGAGGTCACCGTGGGCCCGGTTTACGACATCGCCCAGATCGTGACCGACCCGCACGTGGTGGCGCGCGGCATTGTGGTGCGCGCGCCCGACGCCGACACCGGCTCGCTGCCCATGCACGCCGTCGTGCCGCGCCTGTCGCGCACGCCCGGCGGGCTGGCGCGGCCGGCGCCGCGCCTGGGCGAGCACACGCTGGAGCTGCTGCGCGGCGCCGGCCTGAGCGAAGCGGCCATCCAGGAACTCATCGACAGGAAGCTCATCGCCCCATGAAACTCGAACAAGCCCACGCGCTGCGCTCGCAGCTCTTCGTGCCCGCCCTGTCGGAGCGCTTCGTCGACAAGGCGCACCAGCGCGGCGCCGACGCCATCATCGTGGACCTGGAGGACGCCATCGCGCCCGAGGCCAAGGCCGAGGCGCGGCGCGCGCTGCCCGGCGTGGTGCGGCGCATCGCCGCGCACGGCGTGCCGGTGTTCGTGCGGGTCAACAACGACCCCGGCCTGCTGGGCGACGACCTCGAGGCCGCGCTGGCCACGCCGCTGGCCGGCGTCTTCCTGCCCAAGGCCGAGGACCCGGCGCAGGTGGGCGCCGTGGCCGCGCGCCTGCGCCCGGCCGGCGCGGGCCTGGTGCTGCTGCTGGAGACGCCGCCGGCGGTGCTGCGCGCGGCCGAGCTCGCGGCCTGTTGCCCGGACGAGGTGATCGGCGTGGTCTTCGGCAGCGAGGACTACGCCAACGCCCTGGGCGTGGTGCCGACCATGGAGTCCATGCAATACGCCGCGCACGCCGTGGCGCTGGCCGCGCGCGCCCACGGCCGCGCGGCCTGGGGCGTGGTCGGCAGCCTGGCCGAGTTCGGCGACCTGGCGTTGCTGGGCCGCATGGCGCGCGCGGCGCGGCACGCGGGCTTCACCGGCGCGCTGGCCATCCACCCGACGCAGGTGCCCGTGTTCAACGAGGCCTTCGGTGCCAACGAACAGGAGCTCCAGGACGCCGCGGCCATCGTGGCCGCCTTCGAGCGCGCCCTGTCCGAGGGCCGGGGGGCCGTGCAGCACCAGGGCCGCATGCTGGACAAGCCCATCGTGGAACGGGCGCGGCGGCTGATGGCGCGGGCGGGCCGCTGAACCGCGCGGCGCGGACAATGGCGGGCCCGTTCAACGACCCGCACACACCCCGCCATGAAAACCCAGTACTACGTCGCCAGCTCGCTCGACGGCTTCATCGCCGACACCCAACATTCCCTGGACTGGCTGTTCCAGCTGGGCCAGGCGGCGGACGCCGACATCGGCACCTTCCTGGCCGGCGTGGGCGCGCTCGCCATGGGCTCGTCCACCTACGAATGGATGCTGCGCCACCACGTGAAGCCCGGCCAGCCCGACGCCCAGCCCTGGCCCTACGCGCAACCCTGCTGGGTGTTCAGCTCGCGCGAACTGCCCACGGTGGCGGGCGCCGACATCCGCTTCGCGCGCGGCGACGTGCGCGCGGTGCACGCCGAGATGGCCGCCGCCGCGAACGGGCGCAACCTCTGGGTCATGGGCGGCGGAGAACTCGTCGGCCAGTTCCACGACCACGGGCTGCTGGACGAACTCATCGTCACCATCGGCTCCGTCACGCTGGGCGCGGGCGCGCCACTGCTGCCGCGGCGCATCGTCACGCCACCGCTGCGCCTGTTGGAAGCCAAGGCCTTCGGCACCGGCTTCGCGCAACTGCGCTACGAAGTGGTGAAAGCTTGACACCCGCCGCGCCCCAGGCACCCGTCACATCCGGTCACATCTCGGGCCTGCGCTATTCTGCGATTCGGCACCAATGCCGTCGGATGGGACGATGACCACATTTGCTTCCTCGCTGAAGAAGGAAATCGCGCGCGTCGCGCGCAAGGAGTTGCGCGAGGAGCTGGACGCTCTGCGCAAGGCCAGCGCCAGCCACCGCAGCGAGATCGCCGCGCTCAAGCGCCAGGTGCGCGAACTGCAGGTGGCGCTGCGCCAGACCAGCCGCCGCGCCGACAAGGCCCTGCACACCGTCGCGCCCGACGCGCCGGCCGAGGCGCCTCAGCGCGGGCGCCGCGCGGTGTTCAGCGCCGAGCGCCTGAAGGCCCAGCGCGAACGCCTGGGCCTCACGCAAAAGGAAATGGCCGCCTACCTCGGCACCTCCACGCTGTCGGTGTGGAAGTGGGAAACCGGCCAGGTGACGCCGCGCGCGCGCTTCCTGCCGGCCATCCTGGCGCTGCGCAGCCAGGGCAAGCGTGAGGTGCTCAGGCAGCTGGCCTCATCGAGCGGCGGCGCGGCCGGCTGAACCCGCGCCGCGCGCGCGGCGCGCCTCTCAGGAAGCCTCGGTGCGCAACGACATGGGGAAGAACGGGTTGAAGCCGTTCGCCAGCCCCGAAAACCCGTCCACGGCCGAATTCACGCGCTCCAGGGCGCCGTTGTCGGCCAGGTGGGTGTAGCAGGCCATCCATTCGCGCTGCATGTCCGCGGCCGCGGCGCCCAGCTGCTGCCAGTACTGCGTGGCGCTCTCGAGATCGAAGCGCATGAGGTCGGCCTGGATCTGCATGAGCTGCGCGGGCTCGCTGGCCTCCTTGAGCTTTTCCGCCGCGCGCGCGTAGTGCTGCAGCGCCTGGTGCGCCGCTCTCTCCTGGATCTTTCGCATCGCCTCGAAGCCGCGGAACATCGCGCAGGCGCTTTCGGTCGCCAGGCTCAATTGCTGGCGCGGCAGGTCGCTGGCGGCGTTCCAGGCCGCTTCGGGCGTTGCCGCGACCGGCGCGGCGCTGGGGGTGGTGTGGCGTTTGGTGGCCATGGTTGGCTCCTGATCGTTAAAGGGGGCGCACAGGGGTGGCCGCCGGGCGCGCGGGGCGTACCTCAGGCGGCGACCTCGAGGTGGTCGACCACGCGCGACACGCCGCGGGCGGCGTAGGCGGTGCCGACCGCGGCCTGCCGGTCGGCCAACGACTCCACCGTGCCGCTGAGGGTGACCACGCCGCCCTCCACGTCCACGGCGATGCGCTGGGCTTCGCGCCGGGCATGCCGCTCCAGGGCCGAGGCAATGCCGCGCGAAATCTCGCCGGCGTTGGCGCGTGCCTTGATCGAGATGTCGTTCGTCACGCCGCGCACGCCCACGAGCGGGCGCACCGATTGCTCGGCGCTCGCGCGCTGGTAGGCCCAGTCCAGCTCACCCGAGAGGCGAACCCAGCCCTCCTCGACCTCGACCTTCACCCGGTCGTCGGGCACCAGCGAATGCCAGCGCAAGGCATGCGCCGCGGCCTGCGCGATCTCGCTGTCGGTGCGCGCGTGCCCGGGGGACAGGCGCACCTCCAGGTCGAGCGCGATGCCACGCGCGCCGGCCACGCGGCGCACCGCGCGCTCCACCGCGTGCTTCTGCGCGTAGCTGTCCAGCGTGCCGTTGAGCGTGACGATGCCCGCGCGCACGGCCACGCCGATCTGGGTGGTGTTGATGGCGGGGTCCCAGGCGAGTTCCGCCGCCACGTCCTGCTTCAGTTGCTCGTCCGTTTTCATGAAAACAACTCCTCGTGTCGAATGGGGCCGTCGGCCATGGGGGCCTCGACGGGAGGCCCCAGTCTGGGCCGCGCGCGCGGCCCCTGCATTGATGCGGCGCAAGTTGCGTCCCGCGCCGCGGCCTCGCGCAGATGGGCGGCCAGCTCGGCCGCCCAGCGCGCCGCGTTGGGTGCGTGGCCCAGGCAGGCCTGCACCGTGGTGGTGGTGGCGGCCAGCACCTGCGCGTGCTCGGCCCGCCGGTTCAACTCCTGGCACAGCATCGACCAGGGCACCGGGCTCAGCAGCGTGCCCGACCACAGCTGCACGCGATCGCGCCGCCAGGTCTGCGACACGCCCGTGAGCTTGCGCCCGTCCACCAGCACCTCACCGGGCGAGCGCCCCGCGAAGCAGGCCCAGTGCGGCACCACCGGCCCCTCGTGGCAGATGGCGTCGATGCCGTGGCCGCGCAGCCAGTCGCGGTGCAGCGCGCCAAACCACAGGGCGGCGGCCGCGGGACCCGGCTGCAGCCGCGGGTGACCCGCCGGCAACAGCAGCACGGCGCGCAGCAGCCAGGGCCCCAGCAGCACCGCGCCGCCACCGCTGGCGCGCAGACGGCAGGGCGACAAGGCCTCGGCGCTTTCGCCGCGCTGCGAGCGCCCCAGCGAGAGGCCCGCGTGCGAAGACACCCCGGCCAGCGCCATCGGCATCTGCATGGCTCACCCCCGCGCGAGCCAGCCGATCGCCTGGTCGCGCGCGAAGCTCGCGCCGGCCGGCACCAGGATGCGCTCGAGCACGCCGTCCGCCGGCGCGACGATGTCCAGCGTGCTCTTGACGAGCACCGCGCGCGCCACGGCCTGGCCCGCGCTCACCCGCGCGCCTTCGGCCACCAGCCAGCGGTCCAGCAGGGCCTGGACGCCCTCGTCCACGCCGCTCCAGTGGTCGGCCGGCAGGCCCAGCTCCACGCGGCCCCGGGCGATGGTGGTCATGCCGCCGCCTTCAGCTTGGCATCGACCAGCTCGCAGCAGGCCTCGACGATGCGCGTCACCGAGGGGATCACCGCTTGCTCCAGCGGCCGGCTGTAGGGAATGGGCACATCGGGCACCGCCAGCCGGCGCACCGGCGCGGCGAGCGCGATGCGGTCCATGTTCTCGGCCACCACCGCGGCGATCTCGCCCGACAGCCCGAAGCTGAGGTAGTCCTCGTCCACGATCAGCAGCCGCCCGGTCTTGCCGACGGACTGCAGCACGGTCTCGGTGTCCAGCGGCACCAGCGTGCGAAGGTCGATCACCTCGGCCTCGATGCCCTGCGTGTGCAGCGTGCGCGCGGCCAGCAGGGCCTTGTGCACCATCTGGCTCAGCGTCACGATCGTCACGTGCCGGCCCTCGCGCACCACCGCCGCCTGGCCGAAGGGCAGGGTGTAGGCCTCCTCGGGCACGGCGGTGGTGGCGCCTTCGTGGTACTGCATCCAGGGCAAGCCCATGATGCCCTTGTGGTAGAAGACCATCACCGGGTTGTCGTCGCGGATCGCCTGGGTCATCAGTCCCTTGGCGTCGTAGGCGTTGGACGGCACCACCACCTTGAGGCCGGGCATGTGCGCGAAGGTGGCGTACAGGCACTGCGAGTGCTGGGCCGCGTCGCCGTAGCCGCCGCCGATGGCCGTCATCAGCACCACCGGCAGCTTCACCTGCCCGCCCGACATGTAGCGGTTCTTGGCCAGGTGGTTGTAGATCTGGTCCATGCAGACGCCGAAGAAGTCCACGAACATCAGCTCGGCGATCGGTCGCAGGCCGGCGGCGGCGGCGCCGGTGGCCGCGCCGATGAAGGCGCTCTCCGAGATCGGCGTGTCGCGGACGCGCTCGGGGCCGAAGCGGTCCAGCAGGCCGCCGGTGGCGCTGAAGATGCCACCGTAGCGGCCGATGTCTTCGCCCATCGCGAAGACGCGCGGGTCGCGCGCCATTTCCTGGCCGATCGCCTCGGCGATGGCCTGGGCCATGGTGAGGGTGCGCACTGCGCCGGCGGCAGCGCTCTCAGGGGTGCTCATGGTGGGGGTCCTTCCTCGCCGCTCAGGCGAATACGTGGTCCATGGCCTCCGAAGCGGCCGGGTACAGGCTGCCCCGCGCGAATTCGAAGGCCGCCGCAACGCGCGCCTCGGCGCGCTGGTGGATGTTGTGGTCCAGGGTGTCGTCCAGCAGCTTGCGCCGCCGCAGCGAAGCGGCCAGGGCGGGGATCGGGTCGTGCTGGCGCAACTCGCTCACCTCGGTCTTGGGCCGGTAGACCTCGGCGTCGCCCTGGAAGTGGCCGAAGTAGCGGTCGGTCTTCACCTCGATGAGGGTGGCGCCGCCACCGCTGCGCGCGCGCTCCACCGCCTGGGCGGCGGCCTCGTACACCGCGATGGCGTCGTTGTGCTCCACCGCGATGCCCGCAATGCCATACGAACTGGCGCGCTCGGCGTTGGACGCGATGGCCGTGGCCTTGTCCTTGGCCACCGAGATCGCCCAGCGGTTGTCCTCGCACACGAAGACCACCGGCAGGCGCCACAGCCCCGCGAGGTTCAGCGACTCGTGGAAGGTGCCCTGGTTGGCCGCGCCTTCGCCGAAGAAGGCCACGGCGATGGCCTGGCTGGCGGTGAGCTTGGCCGCGAGCGCCGCCCCGCAGGCCGGCGGCAGGCTCGCGCCCACGATGCCGCTGCAGCTGAAGCGGTGCGCCGGATCGAACAGGTGCATGTGGCCGCCCTTGCCGCGACCCAGGCCGGTGACCTTGCCGAAGATCTCGGCCGTCATGCGGTCCAGCGGCACGCCCTTGGCGATGGCGAAGTGGTGCGGGCGGTGCGTGCCGACCACGGTGTCGGCCTCGCTCAGGTGGGCGCACACGCCCACGGCCACGGGCTCCTGCCCGGCGGCCAGGTGCATCTCGCCGGGCACGGGGCCCGACGCGATGTCGAAGGCCAGGCCTTGCTGGATGTGCGGCGGCAGCTTGCCCTCCAGGTACACCTGGGCCAGGGTCTCTTCGTAGCGCCGGATCACGAGCATGGTCTCGTACATCCAGAGCAGCTTGTCGGGCGACAGTTTGGTCACGGTGGTCTCCGGCTTGTTGAATGGGTGCGATCAATCTAGGCCTGGCGACGAAAGGAAAGTTGACGTGGCGCAAGAAGGCCGCCGCCCTGCCCCGACCGCGGGGCGCGGGCGAACTTGATCCGCCGCAAACACGGCCGCCCGGGCCACGCGCACAGTGGCTGCGCCAACCGCGCCACGGGCGGCTGTCCTGGCTGTCGAAGGTGGTGAAGGCGGCCGGCGCCCCCGCCGGCCGTCGCGGCACGACCCGCGCTCGCCGCCCCTGGACGCAGGCAGCGTTGGGCGCCCACCCCGCCGGTGACCTCGGTTGGCCTCGTCGGCCGCTCGTCTCTTGGGTACCGTCGAGCACCCTTGGGCACCCAGGGGCGCCCAACCGATGCCCGGACCTACCCGAGCTCGGGCAGGAACTCGGCGTCCCAGGTCGAGGCCGGGCCTTCGCGTCCGCCGCGAGAGGTTCTTTCGGGCACCAGGGAGCAGGCGGTGCACAGGTCGCCATCGGGTGACAGGGTCCGGCGCGTGATCGAAATCGGGTCGCCACAGCGGGCGCACGCGTCGGGACCGGGGTCTTCCAGGCGGGCCATGGCGCTGTCGAGGCGGTCCACTTCTTCGACGATGTCGTCGGCCTGCCCGAGCGGCAGGTTCTCGCGGCAGAGGCGGGCGACGAGGCGTTCGCGCCGCTGGTGCATGAGGGCGCGCAGGTCGGCGTTGATGTGGCGGCGCGCTGGATCGATGGCGGACATGTCATCTCCTTGAATCGAATCGTTCCCTGGCGCCCACCAGGCAAGCGAGTCTGGCAGGCCGGGCGCGGGCAACCTTGACCGCCGTCAAGAATCGGTGGGCGGGGCGGTCGGCGGGGCCAGGGCCTGGGAGGCCATCTCGGTGCGCAGCCACTCGTCCTCACCCAGCGCTTCCTGCGCGCCGCGCAGCGCGGCCAGCGTGCCCTCGTCGGCCTCCGAGGCATCGCCGCGCCGCGCGCGCAGGCGCTCGCGCAGCACCCCGTCGGGCGCCTCGCAGTGCACGATGCGCCAGGGCACGCGCGCGCGCCGCGCCAGCGCGGCGGCGGCCTCGCGCTCGTGGCGGCGCAGGAAGGCCGCGTCCAGGATCACGGGGAAGCCGGCCTCCAGCGCAGTGCGCGCCAGCGCGAACAGCGTGTCGTAGGTGCGCCGCGTGGCCTCCTCGCCATAGATGTCCCGCCCGCTGGCGCGCGAATCGGCGCTGGCCGGCAGACCGAACAGGCGCTTGCGCTCCACGTCCGAGCGCAGCCGGATGGCGCCCTGCGCCTGCAGCAGGCCTTGCGAGACAAAGCTCTTGCCCGAACCGGGCAGGCCGTGCATCAGGGCCAGCCAGGGCGGTGCATGGCGCACCCAGCGCAAGGCGGCCTCGACGTAGCGGCGGGCCGACGCCTCGTGGCCCCTGAGGCACTCCACCTGGGCCCGCACCAGCGCGCGGTACACCAGGGCGTGCCGCAAACCCGGCAGGCCGGCGTGCTCGCCGGTGGCGTCCAGCCAGGCATTGAGCAGGCGAAACGCCAGGTCGGCCCGCCCGCGCGCGCGCAGGTCCATCACGGGGAAGGCGATGTCGTCGATGACGTCGATCCAGCGCAGCGCCGGGTCGAACTCGATGCCGTCGAAGGCGCTGACGTCGCCATCGACCACGATGAGATTGGCCAGGTGCAGGTCGCCGTGGCACTCGCGCACGTGGCCGGTGCGCAGGCGCTCGGCCCAGTGCGGCGCGAGCCGCTGCGCCTGCGCGCGCAGCCAGCGCGACAGCAGCGCCGCTTCCTCGGTCGACACCACCGGCGCCGCCCCCGCCAGCGCGGCGGCGGCGAGCGCCGCGCGGTGCGGCGCACCGGCGAAGCCGCTGTTCGCGCGCGCCACCGAGGCCTCCAGGTGAAAGCGCGACAGCAGGGCCGCGCAGGCGTCCACCTCGGCCTCGCCCAGGCGCCGGTCGCGCAGCCGCTCGCCGAACAGCGCGCCCTCGGGAAAGCGGCGCATGCGCACGGCCCAGTCGATCGCGGGCCCGGCGCCACCGATTGCGGGTGCGTCCACGCCGCCGGTGACCGCCACCACGTCCAGGTAGAGCGAGGGCGCGAGCCGGCGGTTGATCCGCAGCTCCTCCTCGCAGCAGCGCCGGCGGGCCGCCAGCGTCGAGTAGTCGAGGAAGGGCAGGCGCAGCGGCTTCTTCAGCTTGTAGGCGCGGTCTCCCGCGAGCAGAACCCAGGAGATGTGCGTCTCGATGAGCGACGCGCCCAGGCGCGCGGCCAGGGCATGGGCCAGCGCCGCGCTGCGCGCCAGCGCGTCGGGCGGGCTGGCACCGGCTTCGCTCACTGGATGGCGATCTTGCGCGCGCCTTCGGTGGCCTTCTTGGGCAGCGTCAGCGTGAGCACGCCATCGGCGTAGCGCGCGTCCACCTTGGCCTCGTCGACGTCGCTGGCCAGGCTGAAGGTGCGCGAGATGGTGCCCTGGTAGCGCTCGCTGCGCAGCACCTTGTCGCCGTTGCCCTTGGTTTCCTTCTCGCTGCGCGCCTCGGCGTCGATCTGCACCACGTTGCCATCGATGCGCACGTTGATGTCGTCCTTCTTCACGCCGGGAATGTCGGCCTTGACCTCGTAGGCCTTGTCGTTCTCCGTCACGTCCACGCGCATCTTGAGCAGGGGCGCGGGCTCCATGTCGAAGGTCGCCGGGGAGAAGAAGCGGCGCATGGTGTTCTCGAACGAATCGCTGAACATCGGGTCCAGCAGGCGAAGTTTGCTCATGGTGGTCCTCATCAGGTAATGGAATCGGTTGCGCACGGCAGGGCGCGCTTTCACTGTAGGCCGCGCCCGCGCGGGGCTTGTTGATGTGGCGCAAGCTGCGCGCGGCCGCCCGCCGCTCAGGGCACCAGCACCGCCGCCCCCTGCAGCCGCCCTTCGCGCAGCGCCTGCACCGCGGCCTGCGCCTCCTCCAGCGGGAAGGCCTGCACGTGGGTGTGCACGGGCACCTCGCGCAGCAGGTGGAAAAAGGCTTCGCCGTCGTCGCGCGTGAGATTGGCCACCGACCGCAGTTCGCGCTCGCCCCACAGCAGGCGGTAGTCGAAGGCCGGGATGGTGCTCATGTGGATGCCCGCGCACACCACCACGCCGCCCTTGCGCACGGCCGCGAGCGCCGCCGGCACCAGGGCACCGTCGGGCGCGAAGATCAGCGACGCGTCCAGCCCATCCGCGGGCGCCTCGGTGCTCGCGCCCGCCCAGTGCGCGCCCAGGCGGCGCGCGAAGGCCTGCGCCGCCGCATCGCCAGGCCGCGTGAAGGCGTGCACCTGCTGTCCCTGCGCGACCGCGATCTGGCACACGATGTGCGCCGCGGCGCCAAAGCCCCACAGGCCCAGCCGCGCCGGCCGGCGCCCGCCCGCCAGCCGCCAGGCGCGCATCCCGATCAGCCCCGCGCACAGCAGCGGCGCGGCGTGCAGGTCGTCGACGCCCTCGGGCAGAACAAAGCAGAAGCGTTCGTCGGCCACACAGTACTCGGCGTAGCCGCCGTCGCGGTCGTAGCCGGTGAACAGCGGCGCGTCGCACAGGTTCTCGCGCGCCATGGCGCAAAAAGGGCAGGCCCCGCAGCTGCGGCCCAGCCAGCCGACGCCCACGCGCTGCCCGGGCGCGAAGCGCCGCGCCTGCGGCCCCAGGCCCACCACCTCGCCCACCACCTCGTGGCCCGGCACGGCCGACGGCTCGCGCCGCGGCAGTTCGCCGTCGATGATGTGCAGGTCGGTGCGGCACACCCCACAGGCGCGCACGCGCAGGAGCACCTCGCGCGGGCCAGGCACGGGCACGGGCCGGCGCACCGGCACCAGCCGCCGCGTGGCGGCGTCGATGGCCATGGCCCGCATGCTCGAAACGCTCAATGGACAAGCTCCGCGCGGGGTGTGGCGCGCGCCCCGGCGGCGGCGCTTCCCGTCCGGCCCATGCTAGGCGCCCCCGGGCGCGGCGCAAGCCCGATCCGCGCCGCCCTTGACATAGCGCAAGCGCACGCGGCGGCCGGGGCCGATCATGGCGGCATGCGAACCGACGACCCGCCGCCGCCGACGACGACCGGCCCGCCGCCCATGGACCTGCCGCTCAAGCTGTGGCTCGCCCGGCTGTCCAACGGGCTGTCGCCGGTCGCGCTGGCTCAGGCCCAGGCCGACTGGTGGCTGCACCTACTGGTGTCGCCCACCCGGCAGGCGCAGCTGTCGGTCAGCGCGCTGCACAAGGCGCAGGCCTGGGCGCACTACCTCTGGCGCGCCGCCCAGGGCCCGTGCGAGAACTGCGTGGCGCCCGCGCCCCAGGACAAGCGCTTCAGCCGGCCCGAGTGGCGGCGCTTTCCCTTCAACGCGCTGGCCCAGGGCTTCCTGCTGCAGGAGCGCTGGTGGGACGAGGCCACGCACGGTGTGCGCGGCGTCTCGCGCCACCACGAGGAGGTGACGGCCTTCGTGGCGCGCCAGTGGCTGGACATGCTGTCGCCGTCCAACTCGCCGCTGACCAACCCGCAGGTGCTGCAGGAAACCCTGCGCACCGGCGGCGCCAACCTCGCCAGCGGCGCGGCGAACTGGGCGCGCGATGCCATGGCCGTGGCCTCGGGCGGCGAGGCGCGCGGGCTGCAGGCCTTCGAGCCCGGCCGGGCGCTCGCGCTCACGCCGGGCCAGGTGGTGATGCGCAACCACCTGATCGAGCTGATCCAGTACACCCCCGCCACGCCCACGGTGTGGCGCGAACCGGTGCTGGTGGTGCCCTCGTGGATCATGAAGTTCTACATCCTCGACCTGACGCCGGACGACTCGCTGGTGCGCTACCTCGTCTCTCAGGGCCACACCGTGTTCATGGTGTCCTGGCGCAACCCGGGCAGCGCGGACGCCGGCCTCGGCATGGACGACTACCTGGACCTCGGCGTGCTGCAGGCGCTGGCGGCGGTGCGGGAGCGCTGCCCCGGCGCGGGCGTGCACGCCATGGGCTACTGCCTGGGCGGCACCCTGCTGTCCATGGCGGCGGCCCTGCTCGGCGCGCGCGGCGACGAGGGCCTGCGCAGCCTGACGCTGCTGGCCGCGCAGGTGGACTTCCAGGAGCCCGGCGAGCTGGGGCTGTTCATCGACGAGAGCCAGATCGCCTTCCTGGAGGACATCATGGCCGAGCGCGGCTACCTGGACGGCCAGCGCATGGCCGGCGCCTTCCAGCTCATCAACTCCAAGGACCTGGTGTGGTCCAAGCTGGTCCACGAGTACCTGATGGGCGCGCACACGCCCGTGACGCCGCTGCGCGCCTGGAACGCGGACGCCACGCGCCTGCCCGCGCGCATGCACAGCGAGTACCTGCGCCGCCTGTACCTGCACAACGACCTGGCCGAAGGCCGCTACCGCGTGCGCGGCGAGCCGGTGGACCTGGACCGCATCCGCGTCCCGCTCTACCTGCTGGCCACCGAGCGCGACCACGTCTCGCCCTGGACATCGGTCTACAAGCTGATGCGCCTGACGCACTCGAACGCCCACTTCGTGCTGAGCTCGGGCGGCCACAACGTGGGCATCGTGAGTCCGCCCGAGGGGCCGCTGGCCAGCCCCGAGGCCTCCTACCGCGTGGGCGAGTGGGCGCCGCGCGCGGCGCCGGCCGACCCGCAGGACTGGCTCGCGCACGCGAAGGCCTCGCCGGGTTCCTGGTGGCCGCACTGGCAGCGGTGGCTGGCCGCGCATTCCTCGCGCCGGGTGAAGGCCCGGGCCGTGTCGGGCCTGCGCGTGCGCGGCCGTGCCGTGCCCGCGCCGGGCACCTATGTGTTCGACCCCGTGGCGGAGGTGGCCGAATGAGCGCCGCTGGGCCTTGCCCAAGGCGCTCAGCCCCGCAGTGCGCCGCACGGAGGGCCGTCCAATGAGCGTGCGCCACCTCGAGCACCTGTTTCAGCCGCGCAGCGTGGCGGTGATCGGCGTCTCGCGCCGGGCCGACGGCGTGGGCGCGCTGGTCTGGCGCAACCTGCGCGAGGGCGGCTTCGCGGGGCCGCTGTGGGCGGTGAACCGCCAGCCCTTCGAACTGGACGGCGGGCCGGTGTTCACCAGCGTGGACGCGCTGCCGCAGGCGCCCGAGCTCGCGGTGATCTGCACGCCGGCGGCCAGCGTGCCCGAGCTGGTGGACCAACTGGGCCGCCGCGGCACGCGCGCGGCCATCGTGCTCACCGCCGGCCTGCGCGAAGGCCGCACCAGCGACGGCCGCAGCCTGGAACAGGCCATGCTCGACGCCGCCCGGCCCCACCTGCTGCGCGTGCTCGGGCCCAACTGCATCGGCGCCCTGGTGCCGGGGCAGGCACTCAACGCCAGCTTCGCGCCGGGTCAGGCGCGCGTGGGCGAACTGGCCTTCGTCACGCAGTCGGGCGCGCTGGCCACGGCCATGCTCGACTGGGCCAACGCGCGCGGCGTCGGCTTCTCGCATTTCGTCTCGCTCGGCGACAGCGCCGACGTGGACTTCGGCGACCTGCTCGACTACCTCGGCAGCGACCCGCGCACGCGCGCCATCCTGCTCTACATCGAGTCGGTCAAACAGGCGCGCAAGTTCATGTCGGCCGCGCGCGCGGCCGCGCGCAACAAGCCCGTGGTGCTGGTGAAGTCGGGCCGGCGGCCCGACGGCGCGCGCGCCGCCGCCTCCCACACCGGCGCGCTGGCGGGCTCCGACCCGGTGTTCGACGCCGCCGTGCGGCGCGCCGGCATGCTGCGCGTGGACACGCTGGAGGCCCTGTTCGACGCCGCGCAGACGCTGGCGCGCGTGCACCGCTGGCGCGGCCCGCGCCTGGCCGTGCTCACCAACGGCGGCGGCGCCGGCGTGCTCGCGGCCGACACCTTGGGCAGCGGCGAACTCGCCACGCTCTCGCCCGACACCCTGGCGGCGCTGGACGCCGGCCTGCCCGCCAACTGGTCGCGCGGCAACCCGGTGGACATCATTGGCGACGCGCCGCCGCAGCGCTACCTCGACGCGCTGCGGGTGCTGCTCGCCGCGCCCGAGGTGGACGGGCTGCTGTTCATGCACGCGCCCACCGCCATCGCCTCGCCCACCGACATCGCGCAGGCCTGCCTGCCGCTGCTGCGTGGCGCCGACCGGCCGGTGCTGGCCTGCTGGCTCGGCGGCCAGCGCGTGGCCGCCGCGCGCGAGCTGTTCGACGCGCAGGGCGTGGCCTGTTACGACACACCCGAGAACGCCACCGCCGCCTGGCTGCAGCTGCGCGACCACCAGGCCGCGCAGGCCGCGCTGCTGCAGCTGCCCGAGTCGCGCCCCGAGCTGCACTACCCCGACCGCGACGGCGCGCGCGTCCTGGTGGAGGCCGCCCTGGCGGGCGGGCGCGACTGGCTCGACGAACTCGACGCCAAGCGCCTGCTGGGCGCCTACGGCATTCCCTGCGTGGCCACCGAGCGCGTGCCCGACCTGGACGCCGCGCTCGACGCGGCCGGGCGCATCGGCTACCCGGTCGCGCTCAAGATCGTCTCGCCCGAGGTGCTGCACAAGTCCGACGTGGGCGGCGTGGTGCTGGACGTGGCCAACGCCGCGCAGCTGCGCGCCGAGGCACTGGCCATGCGCGAGCGCGTGGCGCTGGCGCGCCCGGACGCCCGCCTCACCGGCTTCACCGTGCAGGCGATGGCGCACCGCCCGCTGGCGGTCGAGACCATCGTCGGCATCGCCAGCGACCCGGTGTTCGGCCCGGTGCTGCTGTTCGGCGAAGGCGGCACGGCGGTGGAGGTGCGGGCCGACCGCGCGATCGCGCTGCCGCCGCTCAACGCCGTGCTGGCGCGCGACCTCATCGGCCGCACGCGCGTGGCCCGCCTGCTGCGCGGCTACCGCTCGCGCCCGCCGGCGAACCTCGACGCCGTCGTCGACGTGCTGCTGCGCCTGAGCCAGCTCGCCAGCGACCTCGCGCCGGTGGCCGAGCTCGACATCAACCCCCTGCTGGTCGACGCCGAGGGCGCGCTGGCGCTGGACGCGCGCGTGCGCGTGCGCCCGGCCGCGCCCACGCGCGACGGCGCACACCTGGCGCTGCGCCCCTACCCCTCGGGCCTGGAGCGCGTCACCGTCATCGAGGGCGAAGCGCTGCAGTTGCGCCCGATCCGGCCGGAGGACGGCGAGCGGCTCGCGCGCTTCTACGCCAGCTGCTCGCCCGAGGAACTGCGCCTGCGCTTCTTCTTCACGCGACGTGAGGTTCCGCCCAGCGAGCTGGCGCGCTACTGCCAGATCGACTACGAGCGCGAGATGTGCTTCATCGCCTTGTCCGGCGACACCCTGTGCGGCGAGGCGCGCGCCGCCTGCGACCCCGACAACGACACCGCCGAGTTCGCGGTGCAGGTGGCGCGGCCCTGGCAGCGCCGTGGCCTGGGCCGCGCGCTGCTGGGGATGCTGATCGATCACCTGCGCGCGCGCGGCACGCGCGAACTGGTGGGCTGGTGCCTCGAAGGCAACCACGGCATGGTGAACCTCGCGCGCGCGATCGGCTTCGGCATGCGCGGCAGCGCCGACGGCACGCTGGAGCTGCGGCTGGCGCTCGGCCCGCCGCCGGCCGCCCCCGCCGAGCAGGCCGCGCCTTGAGCCACTGGGACGTCTTCAATGGCGACGCCGACGGCCTGTGCGCGCTGCAACAGCTGCGGCTGGCGCGACCGCGCGAGTCGCGGCTGGTGACCGGCCTCAAGCGCGAGATCGCGCTGCTGGAGCGCGTGGACGCCGGCCCGGACGACACGGTCACGGTGCTCGACATCTCCCTCGCGCGCAACCGCGCGCCCCTGCTGGCCTTGCTGGCGCGCGGCGTGCGCATCGAGTACTTCGACCACCACCACGCCGGCGACGACCCCCTGCCGCGCCACCCCGCCCTGAAGCTCGTGATCGAGACCGCGCCCACGCGCTGCACCAGCCTCATCGTGCACCGCCACCTGGGGGGGCCGCACGCGGCCTGGGCCGTCACCGGCGCCTTCGGCGACGGCATGGGCGCGAGCGCGCGCGCGCTCGGTCACGCGGCGGGCCTGGACGACCCGCAACTGGCCACGCTGCGCGCGCTCGGCGAAGCCATCAACCACAACGCCTATGGCGAGTCCGAGGCCGACGTGCTGATCGCGCCGGCCGCGCTGCACGGCCTCATGCGGGCGCACGCCGACCCGCTGGATTTCCTGCGGCGCGAGCCCATCGCTCCCGCGCTCATCGAGCGCCGACGCCAGGACCTCGAGCGCGCCGACGCGCTGGCGCCGCGCTGGCGCTTGGCCGCCGGTTCGGTGTACGAGCTGCCCGACGAGGACTGGGCGCGGCGCGTGCAGGGCAGCCTGGCCTACCGCTGCATCGAGCGCGAACCCGAGCGGGCTTGCGCGGTGCTGCGCGCCGCGGGGACCGACGCCTTCATGGTGAACCTGAGGGCCCCCCGGCAGCGGCCGCACGCGGACCGGCTGTGCCGGGACTTCGGTGGTGGGGGCCGCGCGGGAGCGGCCGGCATCGACCGCTTGCCGCGCGCGCGCCTGCCGGCCTTTCTGGCGGCGTTCGAACAGACCTTCGGCACCGGCGGGCCCGCCACGGCCCCGCGCCCCTGAGGGCGCGCGGGACCCCCCCACGGCGGCTCGGACACGCGTTGGCTTGTGCGCGGCGGCGCGGCCCGCGTCGTCTACTTGGCTTCGGCCGCGCGCTTGGCGATCTTGAAGTCGCTGATGGCGATGCCGAGGTCGAAGCCCTCGCCTTTGCCCGCCAGCGCCAGCGACACCTTGCCCTTGGTCAGCACCTGCGCGGTGCCCGCCTTGGCCACGCCGGCGTCGCCGCTGACCGCCAGGTAGCTGCCCAGCACGTCCTCGATCGCGGACACGTGGGTGAATTTGCCCGTGCCATCGGTGATCTTCCATTTCCCCGCGGTCAGGCCGACGCCCTTCGCGTTGATCGTCACCGGCAGGGACGCGCCGTTGTCGCAGCTCACCGTGCCCTCGCCCTCGGCGCTCGAGTACACGGCCGACCACTGCCTGGACGTGAATTTGAGGGTGCAGCTCAGTTCCTTGTCGGCGGCTGCGCTCATGCCCGAAGCCGCCATGAGGGCGGCGGCCGCGAGCAGTGGGGGAATGAACCGGTTCATGACGCTCTCCTGTGTGAGGCAAAAGACGCCCACGTCGGGCGTTTCCACACTGTCGGCGCGGGCGGCGGGGCGTTCATTGATGCCGGTCAAGCTCGCGGTCCGCGCGCACCGCTTCGTGGCGGCGCGCGCATCCTTGACCGCCGTCAAGCACGCGCCCTGGCGACTGGCCGGATAGTGGTCGCCATGAAGCACACATTGCAGGACAAGGTGGACGCGCTGCGGGACCCGGCGAACCATCGCCTGCCGGTCTCGTCCGTCGAGGCCATCGAAACCCATTTCTCGTGGGTGTTCCTGGCCGGCGAGCGCGCCTACAAGATGAAGAAGCCGCTGCACCAGGGCCTGCAGGACTTCTCCACGCTCGAGCGGCGGCGCCACTACTGCCGCGAAGAACTGCGCGTGAACCGGCGCCTGGCGCCCCAGGTCTACCTGGGCCTGGTGCCGCTGGCGGCGGACGAGAACGGCCGCCTGCGCCTGGACGGGCCGGGCGAGCCGGTGGAGTGGCTGGTGGCCATGCGCCGCCTGCCGCCGGGGCCCATGCTGGACCAGCGCCTGCTGCGCGGCGAGGCCAGCGAGGACGACATGCGCCGCATCGCTGAGCAACTGGCCGGCTTCCATCGCTGGCAGCCTCGCCCGCGCCTGGACCCCAACGGCTACCGCCTGCGGCTGTGGCAGCGCCTGGCCGACTGCGAACAACTGCTGGGCCGCCCCGAATGGCGGCTGCCGCGCACGCGCGTGGACGTGGTGCTGGGCGCGCTGCGCGCCTGGCTGGCGTCCAGCACGCCACTGATCGAGGCGCGGGCCATGGCCGGCTGCGTGCTCGAGGCCCATGGCGACCTGCGGCCGGAGCACATCTGGCTCGGCGACCCGCTGGCGATCATCGACGCCCTGGAGTTCTCCAAGGCGCTGCGCCAGCAGGACGGCGCCGACGAGGTCGGCTTCCTGGCGCTGGAATGCGAACGCGCCGGCGCGCCGACCCTGGGCGAGGCCTTGTTGCGCCACTACGCGAACGCCAGCGGTGACGAGCCGCCGCGCGCGCTCGTGCACTTCTACCAGGCCCTTCGGGCCTGCGAGCGCGCCGGCCTGGCGATCGCGCACCTGGCCGAGGCGCGCTACCAGGGCGAGGCACGCTGGCGCCGCCGCGCGCGGCAGTACCTGCGCCTGGCGGCGCGCCACCTGCAGGCGGCGCGCCGGCCAGCGCCCCACGGCCCCGACGCTGCCGCGGTCCCGGCCGAGCCCCATCTCCGGCAGCCGCCATAGGCCGCGCGGTGCGGCGGCGCACCCACACGTGCCTTGACGCCGCGCAATACGGTCCGCACCGTCGGCGCTATGTTGCATGGCACCGCGACGCCCACGAACCGGACGCGCGAGCGCCACCCATGCCGCTGCACGCTTCATTGACCGCCTGGATCACCCCGCGTCGCGCCCGCGCCTGGGGCACCCTCGTGATCCTGGCGGCGCTTGCGTTCGGTGTGTACCTGCGCGCCCGGGGCCCCACCGTCACGGCCTACGCTGTCGAACGCGGCAGCGTGGTGCAGACCGTCGTGGCCAGTGGCCGGGTGGTGAACCCGCAACGCATCGACATCGGCACCCAGGTCGTCGGCTCGGTGGCCCGGGTGCCGGTGCGCGAGGGACAGACGGTCGCGGCCGGGCAGCCCTTGATCGAGCTCGACGGCGCGCCCTGGCGCGCCCAACTCGACCAGGCACGTGCCGCGCTGGCCCAGGCCGAAGGCCGCTTGAATCAGTTGCGCCAGACCACCCTGCCGTCCGCCCAGCAATCGCTGCGCCAGGCAAGCGCCACGCTCGTCGACGCCCAGCGCCAGTACGAACGGACGCAGGCGCTGCACGCCGACGGTTTCGTCGGCCCCGCCCAACTCGACGACGCGAAGCGCAACCTCGAAGTGGCGCAAAGCCAGTGGCGCGCCGCGCAACTGCAGGTGGACGACAACAGCGGGCAGGGCCCGGCGCAGCGCCTGGCGCTGACGGCGATCGAGCAGGCGCAGGCGGCTGTTCAGCTGGCGCAAGCCAACCTGGACCACACCCTCATCACCGCGCCCTTGGCCGGCACGCTCATCGGCCGCGACGTGGAGCGCGGCGACGTGGTGTCGCCCGGCAAGGCCTTGATGGTGCTGTCGCCCTCGGGCGATACGCAGTTGGTCGTTCAGGTGGACGAGAAGAACCTCGCGCTCATGGCCCAGGGACTGCCCGCGCTGGCCTCGGCCGATGCGTATCCGGCGCAGCGCTTCGACGCCCGGGTCGCCTACATCAACCCCGGCGTCGACCCGCAGCGGGGTTCGGTCGAGGTGAAACTGGACGTTCCTTCGCCGCCGGACTATCTGCGGCAGGACATGACGGTGTCGGTGGACATTGAAGTGGCCCGCCACGCGGACGCGCTGGCGCTGCCCGCCGATGCGTTGCACGACGCCGCCACGGCGAGCCCGTGGGTGTGGCTCGTGTCGCAGGACCGCGCCCACCGGCGGGCGGTGCGCGTGGGCGTCCGCGGCGATACGCGGGTGGAAATCGTGGACGGCCTGCGGCCTGGCGACCTGGTGATCGGCGGGCCCGCGGCCGCCATCCGCGACGGCCAGCGCGTGCGGGTGCGGACGCTGGCGTGGCAGGGCCCGGTTCCCGAGGGGGTGCCATGAACCGGCTGCTGCCCATCGAATGGATCGCCGCGCTGCGCTTTCTCAACGAGGGGCGCCTGCAGACGCTCTTCATCGTCGGCGGCGTGGCCATCGGCGTCGGCGTGATCGTGTTCATGTCGGCCCTGCTGGACGGCATGCAAGCCAACATCTTCCGCCGCGTGCTCAGCTCGCAACCCCATATCGTCATCAGCCGGCCCAAGGACGTCGCACGGCCGCTGCGCACCGAGCGGCCCGGCGAGATCCTCCTGGTCAACCTGCAGAAGCGTTCACAGCTCGTGGCCTCCGTGGACCAGTGGCGAAAGGTGCGCGAACAGATGCGCCTGCGCGGCGACATCGACGCGGTGTCGCCCACGGCCAGCGGTCCTGGCTTCGCCATCCGCGGCGACGCCAGCGAGTCGGTCACGCTGATCGGCATCGAGCCGCAACAGTACGTCCGCATCGTTCCCCTGCCTGACAAGCTCGTCGCGGGCAGCTTCCGCCTGACGACGACGGACATGATCGTGGGCACCCAGCTGGCCGACGACCTCGGCGTGCGCGTGGGCGACAAGCTGCGCGTGGCCACGGCCAACGGCACCAGCGCGACGCTGAGCATCGTCGCGATCTTCGATCTCGGCTCCAAGGGCGTGAACCAGCGCAACGTCTACATCGAGCTGGCGACCGCGCAGAACCTGCTCGGGCTGGTGGGCGGCGTCTCCAGCATCGACCTGACGGTGGTGGACCCCTTCCAGGCCGAGGACGTGGCGCGGCAGGTCGGCGAACAGACCGGCCTGCTGGCCGAGAGCTGGATCAAGACCAACAACCAGTTCTTCCTGGGTCTGAACGCGCAGAAGTTCTCCAGCTACCTCATCCGGGTCTTCGTCGGACTGTCGGTGGCGGCCGGCATCGCGAGCGTGCTGGTGGTCTCCGTGGTGCAGCGCTCCAAGGAGATCGGCATCTTGCGGGCCATGGGCGGCTCGCGACGCCAGATGCTCAGCATCTTCCTGATCCAGGGCGCGGTGGTGGGCCTGGTCGGCTCGCTCGCCGGCTCGGCCCTGGGCACCTTGCTGCTGGGGCTCTGGCGCCTCGCGGCGCGCAACCCCGACGGCACGCCGATGTTCGCCGTGACGGTGGACCTTGGCCTGTACGTCTGGGCCGCCGTGCTCGCCACGCTGACCGGTCTGGCCGCGGCGATGACACCCGCGGTGCGCGCCGCGCGCCTGGACCCGGTGGTGGCGATCAGGGGCTGAGATGGCGGCCACCGTCGTATTGCGCCTGCAGGGCATACGCAAGTCCTACGCCATCGGCACGCCGGCCGAGACCGAGGTGCTGCATGGCGTCGACCTCGACCTCGCCCGCGGCGAGTTCTGCGCCCTGATGGGCGCGAGCGGTTCCGGCAAGAGCACCTTGCTCAACATCGTCGGCCTGCTCGATCGGCCCGACGCGGGCCATGTCCTGATCGATGGCCAGGACACCGCCGGCCTGGGCGAGGCCGAGTTGACCCACCTGCGCGGCCATGCGATCGGCTTCATCTTCCAGTACCACTACCTGATATCGGCGTTCACGGCGCTGGAGAACGTGATGATGCCGATGCTGCTGGAGCGCGGCCGCGCCAATGAGGCCATGGTCGAGCGGGCGCGGGCGCTGCTCGACCAGGTGGGCCTGCTGCCCTGGCAGAACAACCGCGCCACCGCTTTGTCGGGCGGACAGCAGCAGCGGGTGGCGATCGCCCGGTCGCTGGCGCTTCGCCCTTCGCTGATCCTGGCGGACGAGCCCACCGGCAACCTCGACACCAAGTCGGCCGACGGCGTGTTCTCGCTGATGCGCCAGGTCAACCGCGAGCAGGGCACCGCCGTGCTCATGGTGACCCACAACCACGAGCTCGCTGCACGCTGCGATCGCATCGTCAAGCTGGTCGATGGGCGCATCGAAGCCCCGGGAGCGCCCACCTGATCCGCGTGTGCCGAGCGCGGCGGTCACACAGGCCCGCTCAGGCGATCAATCGGGGATACATGCGCCCGCCGATCACCACCATGGCCAGCAGCCCACCGACGAGCACCAGCACATCCCGCGTCAATGCGAGCGCGTCGACCGGCCCGCCCAGCATCATGGCGCGCAGGCCATCCACCAGATAGCTCAGAGGATTCACCCGAGCGATGGCCTGCAACCAGGGCGGCATGATGTCGGTCGGATAGATCGCATTGCTCGCGAAGAACAGGGGCATGGTCAGCACCTGGCCGATGCCCATGAAGCGCTCGCGCGTCTTCACCAGGCACGCGATGACCAGCGAGAAGGTCGAGAACAGGCCCGCGCCCAGCAGGACCAGGGCGACGGTCCCCAGCAGCGCAGACGCGCTGAACACCAGATCGACACCCATGCCGAGAGCCAGCGCATAGACGATGGCGGCCTGAACCAAGGCCCGCGCGCCCGCGGCCAGGGCCTTGCCCGACACCAGCGCGGTGCGCGGCGCCGGGCTGGCGAGGAACTTGTGCACGATGCCCAGATCGCGCTCCCAGATCACGGAGATGCCGTTGAAGATCGCCACGAACAACACGCTCTGCGCCAGGATGCCCGGCGTGAGAAACGCCAGGTAGTCGACACCGCCCGTGGGAATGCCGTGCGAGCGGGAGAACACCTGGCCGAACACCACCAGCCACAGCAGGGGCTGTACCGCGCGCGTGAGCAACTCGGTCGGGTCGTGGCGCAACTTGCGCAGGTCCATGTCGACGATCGCGCCGACCTTGGCCCAGTACATCGCGGTCCGATGCAACAGCGTCGCGTCCATGGATGTGCCCGGGAGGCAGTTTCCGTCCTCAGGCAAGCCGCCGGCTGGTGCGGCGTTCGCTGGATGTCTCGTTGTAGGCGTCGGACGCCTCGGCGCCTTCGCCGGTGTAATACGCGAAGATCCCGTCCAGCGTCGCGTCGGCATTGCCGCTGGCGGCGCGCAGCTCGTCGAGCCGACCGCAGCCCACCAGCTTGCCCGCCCGCAAAATGCCGAAGCGCTGGCACAGCGCCTGCGCCTCGTCCATGTAATGCGTGGTCATGACGATGGTTGTCTCGAAGCGCTCGCGCAGGCGCAGCACGTGCCGCCACACCGTCTCGCGCGCCACGGGATCCAGGCCGATCGTGGGCTCGTCCAGGAACAGCACCCGAGGCCGGTGCAGCATCGACTGCGCCATCTCCAGCCGGCGGATCATTCCACCCGAATAGGTGGCCACCAGGCGATGCGCCGCCTCCCGAAGGTCCATGAAGTCCAGGGCCTCCTCGATGCGCTGCCGCCGCTGATCGCGCGCGAGGCCGTACAGCCGCGCGAACACCAGCAGGTTCTCGTAGCCCGTGAGCTCGCCGTCGGCGGACAGGGCCTGCGGCACGTAGCCGATCACGGCCCGCACCTGCGCGGCCTGGGTCCGGATGTCCAGGCCTTCGATGCAGGCGCTGCCGGCCGACGGCGGCAGCAGCGTGGTCAGCATTTTGATCAAGGTACTTTTGCCCGCGCCATTGCGCCCCAGCAGCCCGAACACCTCGCCGCGGGCCACCGCCAGGCTGACGTGGTCGACGGCGACGTGCGCGCCGAAGCGACGCGTGAGCCCGTCGGTCTTCAGGGCAGGCGCGGGCTGGATATCCATGGTGGTGTCCATCGGCATCAATAGGGCTTGTCTCGCCAGCCGAGCCGATAGGCAAGCTTCGCGGCGGGCGGCTCCAGCAACACGAAGACCAGGCTCACGCCAGCCACCAGGGTCACCGTCAGCTGCAGCGGCGCCTGCAGCACCAGCAGGGGGAGCAACGACTCGGGCAACTGATCGAGCACGAAGGCCCGCCCGCTGCTGGCGATGCCGAGCCGGCGCTTGATGAAGCTGGCCAGGGCGTCGCCCGCCATGGACGCGGCCCCCGCGAGCGCCCCGATCGCCAAGGGAAAGCCCAAGACAGGAGCCCCCAGCGTGCAGGCCGCCACGGCGGCGAGCAGGCCGCGCCAGGTCTTGGAGGGCCCGAGCAAGGGCCGGCCGTCCCGACAGCGCAGTCCGCCATCGAGGGGCGCTGCCCCGCGCCCGCGCAGAAGAGCCCGGGCCACGATCGGCGAAAAATTGGCCAGCGTGAGCAGCAGCAGCAGGCGCACGCCCAGCCACAGGTCGTCCATGGCGAGCGGCCTCAAGCGCGGCCCGGTGGCAGTTCCAGCGCTTCGTGGCGGCGCGCCGCGCCCACCGCCTCGGCCAGGGCCTGCTGTTGCCGCGCGACCACTTCCAGCACATCGTCCAAGGCCACCAGACCGATGAGTTCGCCGCGCGCGCCGGTGATGGGCACGCGGCGCACGCGCTTCTGCCGCATGAGCGCCAGCAGGTCCAGCACGGCATCCCCCTCGCGCGCCGTCGTCACGTCCGGGCTCATGATCTCACCCACGTAGCAGGCCTGGGGATCGAGGCCGGCGGCCACCACGTTCGTCGCGATGTCGCGGTCGGTCAGCATGCCCACCACGATGCGTTCAGCGGGCGAGCGCTGCTCCACCACCACCAACGATCCCACGTGCTGTGTGCGCATGAGCCGCGCCGCCTCGTCCAGGCGCATGCCCGGGTCGGTGAAGACAACCTCGCGGGTACAGATCTCGCCGGCGCTCAGGTTCTGGTGAATCATGCGGCTCTCCATCGTCCGGAGGACAGTCGCGGGAGACCGGGACGCCACCCGCGACAGGCAATCTAGGCCGACGCCGCGGGGATTGGATGATGCACATCAAATCCCGCGCGCGGCGCCGCGCCTAGAGTGGGATCCACCCTGGAAACCGCGCCATGCCCGCCCCATCCACCACCGCCCGCTTTCCCGGCAAGCCCGTGCCGATCGCGCAGGCCATGGACGCGTCCGATCCCAGGCCGTTCATCAACGCCCGGGCCAACTGAACGGGTGAGAGCGTGCAGGCCGCCACCGACACCACCACCGTGCTGCTCGCTGGCGACCTGATGACCGGCCGTGGCGTCGACCAGGCGATGGCCCACCCGGCCTCGCCCGAGCTGTACGAGCCCGGGGTGCGCGACGCGCGCGACTACCTGCGACTGGCCGAGCGCGCGAACGGGCCGATTCCCTCGCCCGTGTCGGGACGCTACCTCTGGGGCGATGCGCTGGCGGAGGTGGCCCGCATCGCACCCGACGCCAGCGTCGCCAACCTGGAAACCGCGGTCACGGCGGACGGCGAGCCCTGGCCACGCAAGGGCATTCACTACCGCATGCACCCGGACAACATCGCCTGTCTGAGGAGCGCCGGGCTGAGCGCCTGCGCACTGGCCAACAACCACGCCCTGGACTGGGGCCCCGCGGGCCTGCTGGATACGCAGCGCGCGCTGGCCCGCGCCGGCGTGCGAAGCGCCGGCGCGGGCGCCACGCCCGAGCAAGCCCATGCGCCCGCCGTTGTGCCGCTGGGCTCGCGCAACCGCCTGCTCGTGGCCTCGTGGGCCGCGCCGGACTGCGGCGTGCCCGATGGCTGGGGCGCCGCGGCGGGCCGCGCGGGCATCGCCCTGCTGGAGAACCTGTCCGGCCGCGGCCTGCAGCAGATCGCCGAGGCCGTCGAACGCCAGCGCCGCGAGGGCGATCTGGTGCTGCTGTCCATCCACTGGGGGGCCAACTGGGTGGGCGAGGTGCCGCCCCTGCACCGGCGCTTCGCGCACGAGCTGATCGACCGCGACATCGTGGACGTGGTGCATGGCCACTCCGCCCACCACCCGCTGCCCTTCGAGCTGCACCGGGGCAAGCTCATCCTGTACGGCTGCGGCGACCTCATCAACGACTACGAGGGCATCGCTCCCCGGCCCGGCTTCGCGCAGGACCTGGCCTGCCTGTACGCCGCCACCCTGTCGCTGGGCAGCGGGCGGCTGGTGCGGCTGCAGATCGTGCCGCTGCAGCGGCGCGCCTTTCGCCTGGTGCGCGCCGACGCCTCGGCGCGCGCGGCCATCCGGCAAGCGCTGCAACTCAAGGGCAACGGCTTCTCGCGCCAGGTGCTGTGGCGCACGGACGGCCACTGGGTCATCGAGCGCGCGCCTGACGAGCGACCCTCGGGGCAGCGTCCATGATCGACATCCGCCTCGACACCCTGGGCTGCGAAGCCGCCGAAGCCGGCACCGGGGCCGTGCTCGCGGCCTGGTGCGTGAGCGAGGGCGAGCGTGTGCGAGCGGGCCAGCCGCTGGCGCGCGTGCGCGCGCCGCTGGAGACCGTCGAGTTGACGGCGCCGCGCGCGGGCGTGATCGAGCAACTGCTGGTGCCCGCCGGCGACCCCGTGCGGGCGGGCCAGGTGCTCGCCCGGCTGATCGACACCTGAGCGCCCGCACGCACCGGTTTTGACGAGGCGCAAGCACCCGCGCCGGCGACGGCCAAGAATCGGCCCTGGTGTTTCACTTCTGCTGATGGCCGTGGCCCCCACCGATCCCCTGCTGTTCGCGCACCAGGCCTCCCGCCCCTGGGCACAGGCCGTGGCCCATGGCCTGCAGTGGCCTCTCTCGCCGCACGAGGAGCGCGACTTCGAGGATGGCGAACACAAAAGCCGTCCCCTGGTCAACGTGCGCGGGCGCGACGTGTTCGTGCTGCACGCCTTGCACGGGCCCGGACCGCTGAGCGTCAACGACCGCCTGTGCCGGCTGCTGTTCTTCATCGGCGCGCTCAAGGACGCCTCGGCCGCGAGCGTGACGGCCGTGCTGCCCTGCCTGGCCTACGCCCGCAAGGACCGCAAGACCAAGGCGCGCGATCCCGTGACCACGCGCTACGTGGCCACGCTGTTCGAAGCGGTGGGCACCGACCGCGTGGTGACGATGGACGTGCACAACCTGGCGGCTTACCAGAACGCGTTCCGCTGCCGCAGCGAACACCTGGAGGCCTGCCGCCTGTTCGCGGCGCATTTCGTGCCGCTGATCGGCGGCGACCCCGTGGCCGTGGTGTCGCCGGACGCGGGCGGCATCAAGCGCGCCGAGCGTTTCCGCGAGGTGCTCGCCGCCGCACTGGGCCGGCCCGTGGGCGCGGCCTTCGCCGAGAAATACCGCAGCCAGGGCGTGCTCAGCGGCGACCTCATCGTTGGCGACGTGGCGGGGCGCCAGGCCATCATCCTGGACGACCTGATCGCCACCGGCGGCACCCTGGCGCGCACCGCGCGCGCCTGCCGCGGCCTGGGCGCGACGCGCGTGCACGCCGCGGCCACGCACGGCCTGTTCGCCGGCGACGCGGCGCGCGTGCTGGCCGACGAGGCCCTGAGCAGCCTGGTGGTCACCGACAGCGTGCCGCCGCCGGCCTGGCCCGCCGGGCCCGCGCGCGACAAGCTCAGCGTCGTGCCCACCGACGCGCTGTTCGCCGAGGCGATCCGGCGCATCCATGGGGGCGGCTCGTTGGTGGAGCTGCTGGACCCGGTGTCGGTGGCCGAGTGATGGACAGCGCCGCGCCCACCGACAACGCCCGCGTGGCCTTGCTGCTGCGCGAGGCCGCGGCCCTGCTGGCGGCGCAAGGCGCCAACCGCTTCCGCGTGGCGGCCTACCGCCACGCGGCCGACGGCATCGCCGCGCTGGCGCGCGACGTCGGGGCGCTGTTCGAAGCCGAAGGCCGCGCGGGGCTCGACGCCCTGCCCGGCATCGGCCCAGGCCTGGCCAACGCGATCGCCGAGATCCTGTCGACCGGCCGCTGGGGCCTGCTCGATCGGCTGCGCGGCGAGGTGGACGCGCGCCTGGTGTTTCGCGCCGTGCCCGGCGTGGGCCCCGCCTTGAGCGAGCGCCTACACGACGAGCTCGGCATCGACACGCTGGAGGCGCTGGAGGCCGCGGCGCACGACGGCCGGCTCGCCGGCGTGCGCGGCCTGGGCGAGCGGCGCGCGCAGGGCATCGCCGCGGCACTGGCCCAGATGCTGGACCGGGGCCGCCCCCGCCGCGCCCCGCCGCCGGCGGCCGAGCCCGAGGTGTCGGTGCTGCTCGACGTCGACCGCGAGTACCGCGCCCGGGCGCAGGCCGGGGAGCTGCCCACCCTTTCGCCGCGCCGCTTCAATCCAGGCGGCCAGGCCTGGCTGCCGGTGCTGCACACGCAGCGCGGGGACTGGCACTTCACCGCGCTGTTCTCCAACACGGCGCGGGCACACGAGCTGCACCGGGAACACGATTGGGTGGTGCTGTTCTTCCACGACGGCGACCAGGTGCAGCGCCAGCACACCGCCGTCACCGAGACCCGGGGTCCGCTGGCGGGCCGGCGCGTGGTGCGGGGGCTGGAGCCGGCCTGCGAGCGCTGGTACGCCCGCGCCGGCGGCGAACCGGCCCCTTGATCTGGCGCAAACTGCGGCGCCGCCAGGCCACTACAGTGGCTTGGCCACCGCGCCCCGGGCATCGTCCGTTGAAGCGGTTGGGGCACGAGTGAAGGGCCGCTCCAGCGGCCCGTCAAACCGCGGCGGGAACGCCGAGGTCGTCGCCCGAAGTGCAGGCGGATCTGCTTCGGCAGAACCCTCGGCGCGGTGGTCCTTTTTCCAGGTCCGTCGGGCGTGGCACCGGCGAACCACCGGATGCCCACCAGGGAGGCGGCGGCCGCAAGACGACGCCGCAAGGCCATGAACAAGTTCGCCCGCTGGAACCTGAGCTACTTCGCCCTGGCTTTGCTGGCGCTGTTGCTGCTGCAGAGTTGGTGGCGCCAGGCGCAGCAGATCGAGGTGCTGCCGTACAGCGAGTTCGAGCAGCGACTGGCCGCTGGCGAGGTCGACCGCGTCGTGGTCGGCGAGCGGCAGCTCATCGGCCACCTCAAGTCGGCCGATCCGCAAGGCCGTCAGGTGATCGCGGCCAACCGCGTGGAGCCGGCGCTGGCCGAGCGCCTGTCGGCCTTCCACGTGCCGTACGCGCGGCAGTTCGAGAGCACGCTGTGGCGCGACGTGCTGTCCTGGACCCTGCCCACGCTGGTGTTCTTCGGCCTCTGGTTCCTGCTGTTTCGCCGGCTCGCCGCGCAACAGGGCATGGGCAGCTTCATGTCGGTTGGCAAGAGCCAGGCCAAGATCTTCGTGGAGAAGTCGACCGGCGTGAGCTTCGCCGACGTGGCCGGGGTGGACGAGGCGAAGGAGGAGTTGCAGGAGGTCGTCGAGTTCCTCAAGGACCCCCAGCGCTATGGCCGGCTGGGCGCGCACATCCCCAAGGGCGTGCTGCTGCTGGGGCCGCCGGGCACCGGCAAGACCTTGCTGGCGCGGGCGCTGGCCGGCGAGGCCGGTGTGACCTTCCTGTCGACCAATGGCGCGGCCTTCGTGGAGATGTTCGTCGGCGTGGGCGCGGCGCGGGTGCGCGACCTGTTCGAGCAGGCGCGATCGCATGCGCCCGCGATCATCTTCATCGACGAGCTCGACGCGCTGGGCCGCGCGCGCGGCGCCTATGCCCTGGGCGGGCACGACGAGAAGGAGCAGACGCTCAACCAGCTGCTGGTCGAGATGGACGGCTTCGACCCCTCGGCGGGCGTGATCATCCTGGGCGCCACCAACCGACCCGAGATCCTCGACCCCGCGCTGCTGCGCGCTGGCCGCTTCGACCGCCAGGTGCTGGTGGACCGGCCAGACCTGAAGGGGCGCGTGCAGGTGCTGCAGGTGCACACCCGCAAGGTCAGCCTGGCGCCGGAGGTGGACCTCGGCCAGGTGGCCGCGCTGGTGCCGGGCTTCGCGGGCGCGGACCTGGCCAACCTGGTGAACGAAGCCGCGCTGCTGGCCACGCGGCGCGGCGCCTCGGCCGTGGGCATGGACGACTTCACGCGCGCCATCGAACGCATCGTCGCGGGACTGGAAAAGAAAAACCGCGTGCTCAACCCCAAGGAACGGGCGGTGGTGGCCCACCACGAGATGGGCCACGCGCTGGTGGCCATGGCGCTGCCAGGTACCGACCCCGTGCACAAGGTGTCCGTCATCCCGCGCGGCGTCGGCGCGCTGGGCTACACCTTGCAAAGGCCCACGGAGGACCGCTTCGTGATGACGCGCGAGGAGATGGAGCGCAAGATGGCCGTCCTGCTGGGCGGTCGCGCCGCCGAGATGCTCATGTTCGGGGAACCCTCGACCGGCGCGGCCGACGACCTGGCGAAAGCCACCACCATCGCCCGCGCCATGGTGCTGCGCTACGGCATGAACGAGCGCCTGGGACCCGTGGCCTATGAGGAGAACGATGGCGATCCCCTGTTGCCCGGCGCGGCGGCGCTCGCCTTGCCACTGGCGCGCCGCTACAGCGACGAGACCGCGCGCGAGATCGACTGCGCCGTACGCGATGCGCTGGCGCGGGCCTGCGCAGAAGCGGGCGACATCCTTTCGCGCGCACGGCCCGTGCTGGAGCAGGGCGCACGGCGGCTGCTGCAGAAGGAGTCGCTGGCGGGGCCGGACCTGGACGCGCTGCGCGAGCAGGTCCGGGCGCTGGCCGCACGCACCGGGCCTGGCCAAACGCTGACCCACGAAAGCGAGCCCCCATGTTCCATGACCGCCTAGACGCCGCCCGCCAGCTCGCTGCCGCGCTGGCCCACCACCGCGGCAGCCACCCGCTGGTGCTCGCCATCCCGCGCGGCGCGGTACCCATGGCGGCGCACCTGGCCCAGGCCCTCGGCGGCGAGCTCGACATCGTGCTCGTTCGCAAGCTGCCCGCGCCCTACTCCGACGAATTCGCGGTGGGCGCGGTGGACGAATCGGGCTGGGTCTACGTGGCCCCGCACGCCAACCTGGCGGGCGCCGACGCGGACTACCTCGCGCGCGTGCGGCGCGAACAGCTCGCCGAGATCGCCCGGCGCCGCGCCGCCTACACGCCGGGGCGCACCGCCGCGTCGGCGCGCGGGCGCACGGTGATCGTGGTCGACGATGGTCTGGCCACGGGCGCGACCATGCTGGCCGCGCTGCACGCGGTGCGCCAGCGCGCGCCCGCGCACCTGGTGTGCGCCGTGCCCGTGGGTTCCCGCGAGAGCGTGGCGCTGGTGCGCCCGGCGGCCGACGAACTGGTGTGCCTGCTCACGCCCGCCGATTTCCAGGCCGTGGGCCAGTTCTACGCCCACTTTGCGCAGGTGGAGGACGCCGAGGTGGTGCGCGCGCTGCGCGACGCCGCTCCCGCCGCGGGGCCCGAAGGGCCCGGGGCGTCGCCATGATGCGGGCGCTGAGCGAGCCCGTCCCGCCGGCCGAAGGCGCGCAGCCGGGGCGGCGCCTTCGCTGGCTGCTGCTGTGGCTGCTGCTGGCCTTCCAGTTGCCGGCGCTGCTGCTGTTCGGCGTGGCGATCTGGCTGGCGATGGACAGCGAGCAGGCCGCCCTGGGGCAGCGCCTGATGGCCCAGACCGTGGCCTTGTCGCACCGGGTGAACGCGCGCGCCGTGACCGTTCAGGGCGCGCTGCAGCGCCTGGCCCAGCAGCTGCCGTCCGATGGCCAGGACCTGCGCGACTTCCAGCGCGCCGCGAGCGCCCTGGCGCGCGACCTGGACGTCGACGCCATCGTGCTGGTGCGCGCCAATGGCCAGACGCTGGCCCATGCCCCGCTGCCGACCGGCGGGGCCGAGGCGCTGCGCACCGTGCCCCCCGCCTTCACCGAGGTGGCCCGCACGGGCCGGGCGGACGTGGTCGACGCCACCACCTGGTCCGAGCGCGAAGGGCCGGTGGTGGGCATTGGCGTGCCCGTGGCGCGCGCCAGCGGCGAAACCCTGGCCCTGCAGGCCGTGCTCGAGCTGCCGCGGCTGACCCCGCTGCTGGAGGCTGGCCTGCTGCCCGCGCACTGGCAGGCCGCCATCGTGGACAACGCGGGCCGCTACCTGGCGCTCACCGCCGGCCCTCTGGGCCCCGCGGGGGGACCCGTGGAAGCGGCGCTGCAGGAGCGCCTGGCCCGCGAGGCCTTTGGCACCTTCCGCTCGGCAGACATCGGCGACCCGCCCATGACGGTCTCGTACTGGACCGCGCCGGCCACGCACTGGACAGCGGTGGTAGCGGTGCCGGCCAGGGGCTTCACCCTCCCCGCCTGGCGCACCGTGCTGACCCTGGGCGTGCCGATGGGCCTGGTGATCGCCGCGGGCCTGGCGGGCGCCTGGCTGGTGCGCCGGCGCCTCACGGCCGCCCTGAACGGCATGCGCGCGGCCACCGAGGCCGCCGAAGCGGGCCGCCGCCGGGGTGAGCAGCGCCTGGAGGGCATGCTGCAGGCCGCGCCCATCGCCACCCTGCTGATCGACGAGACGCACCGCGTGCGCTCCTTCAATCCGGCCGCGCGCGCGCTCTTCGGCCACGCGCCGGAACAGATCCTGGGCCGCAGCCTGGAGCCCTTGTTCACCCCGCTGAGCTGGCGGGACTGCCAGGAAGACATCGCGGCGGTGCTGCGCGGCACGGTGCGCGGCCCCGACGGCGTGACCTCGGGGCATTGCGTGCGGCTGGGCGGCGACGTCTTTCCGGCCGAGTTCTCGGTGGCCCCGATCCCACGCGCCGACGGCGAGCGACTGCTGTCGGTGACGGTGCGTGACGTCACCGAGCGCGAGGAGTCCCAGGCCTCGCTGCTGGCCGCCCACCACGAGGTGCAGGAGGTGGGCCAGCGCTTCGAGCGCATGCTGCTGCGGGAGATGGACGCCCGCCAGGAGCAGATCGGGCGCGAACTGCACGACGCCGTGGGCTCCGCGGTGGCGGGCGTCTCGATGCTGCTGGAGGCGGCGGCCGCGCGGCGCAACGACCCCGCGCTGGTCGGCGCGCTGCTGGAGAAGTCGCGCGAGCAGGTGCAGGTGGTGGCCGAGCGGCTGCGCCAGCTCTCGCGCGGCATCGTGCCCGCGGGCAGCGAGGCCGGCGCGCTGCACCAGGCCCTGGAGCAGTACCTGCTCGACGCCGCCGCGCTCATGGGCATCGAATGCACGCTGCGCACGCGCGGCGACTTCAGCTACGTCGGCGCGGAGAACGCGGGCCACGTCTACCGCGTGGTGCAGGAGGCCGTCACCAACGCGGTTCGCCACGGCCAGGCACGGCGCATCGCCGTGCACCTGGCGCGCGCCGGCGCGCTGTGCGGCCTGACGGTGCGCGACGACGGCAAGGGCTGCGACCTGAGCCTGGTGCACCCCTCGCACCCCGGCATGGGCCTGAAGTCCATGCAGGCGCGCGCGCGGGCGCTGCGGGGGCGGCTGGCGCTGCGCAACCGGCGCAGCGGCGGTTGCGAGGTGGTGCTCCGCTGGTCGGAACCCCCCGAGGAACTTTGATCTTCGTCAGGGGCGCGCGCGGCGGGCCGGCATAAGGTGCCGATTTCCGCTCCATCGGGATGGGGTGCTCCATGGACAACACCGTCATCGTCATCGACGACCACGACATCGTTCGCCTCGGCCTGGAGACGCTGATCGCCGACAGCCCCCACCTGCGCCTGCTGGGCAGCGCGGCCAGCCTGCGCGACGGCCTGGCCCTGATCGAACGCCACCAACCCGCGCTGGTGATCACCGACATGGGCACGGGCGACTCCAGCGGCCTGGCCACCGTGCGCGCGGTGCTGGCGGCCCAGGGGCCGCGCGCCACGCTGGTGCTCAGCATGCAGGACGAGATGCTCTACGGCGAACCGGTGATGGCCCTGGGCGCCAGCGGCTACCTCATGAAGGAGCGCGCCTCCGCCGAGATCGTGCCGGCCGCGCTGGCGGCGCTCAAGGGCGAGCTGTGGATGAGCCCGCGCCTGAACGCGCGGCTGCTCAGCCGCACGCTCAAGCGCCACCGCCCGGACGTCGCGGACGCTGGCGAGTCCTCACTGACGCCGCGGGAGCGCGAGGTGCTGGATCTGGTGCACCAGGGCCAGGCCACGAAGGAGATCGCCAGCGCCCTGGGCCTGAGCGCGCGCACGGTCGATATCCACCGCGCCAACATCAAGCGCAAGCTGGGCCTGCGCAGCGCCGCGGCGGTGATCGCCTCCGGCACGCGGCGCACCTGAACGCCCCGGCGCACCAACGGTTTGCCGCCTAGGTACAGGTACCTATCAAGGCCAGCGGCCGGCCCCTGAACATGGCATCGCGCGCGCCGGCCAACGCGCAGGTCCCACGGCCGGACCGCTCGCCCGGCCCACCCCGACGCCCCCGCCAGGAGCCCCGCATGGAACTTCGATCCGCTGTCCAGCCCATCCACTTCGTCGATTCGTCGATGCCCCTGTCCGCGGCCCTGTCGCCGGCCGCCGCGCCCGGCCACAGCACCTGCGACACCTGCCTGGTGCGGCACGTCTGCCTGCCCTCCTGGGTCGAGCCCGGCGCGCACACACCGCTGGAGCGCACCCCCATCGCCCGGCGCCGCCTGCGCAAGGGCCAGAGCGTGTTCCGCGACGGCGAGCGCTGCGAGTTCATCTACGCGGTGCGCTACGGCTCCTTCAAGTCGGTGGCGAGCCTGCGCGACGGGCGCGAACAGGTCATGTCCTTCCACCTGCCCGGCGAGCTGTTCGGCTTCGACGGCCTGGCCACCGGCAAGCACCCCACCTCGGTGCGCGCCATCGAGGACGCCGAGGTCTGCGTATTGCCCTACGCGGAACTGAGCGAGGCCGCGGGCGAGAGCCGCTCGGTGCTGCACCACCTCACCAGCACGCTGAGCGCCGAGCTGGTGCGCGAGCGCCACGTGGCCGCGCTGATCGCCAGCACGCGCTCCGAGGAGCGCGTGGCGACCTTCCTGCTCAACCTGTCGGAGCGGCTGCACGCGCGCGGCTATTCCGCCAGCGCCTTCCAGCTGCGCATGACGCGCGAAGAAATCGGCAGCTACCTCGGCGCCACGCTGGAGACCGTGAGCCGCTGCCTGTCCTCGCTGGCGCGCCAGGGCTTCGTCACGGTGCGCCGCCGCCAGATCGAAATCATCGATCCCGAGGGCCTGCGCGCGAGCTACGCCGACTCGGTCTAGCCGGCGCCCACGCGCCCCGGCGGACCGGCGGCGGCGCCGCACGCGCGCGACTTGATCCGCATCATCCTGCCGCTGGCCCGGCGCTCCAAGATGGGTCCCGTTGCCGCGCCCCGCGGCCCCCACAGGACCCCACCGGAGAAGCCCATGAACATCGCCAGCCTTTGCCAACGCGCCGCCGTGGCCATCGACGCCGACGCCCCCCTCAACGAAGCCGCCCACCGGATGTTCGACGAACACGTCGGCGCCTTGCTCGTGGTCACCGGCGAGAACCCGCCCCAGGTGGTGGGCGTGGTGACCGACCGCGACATCGTGATCGACGCCCTGGCGCGCTCCAGCGCGGCCGGCGTCGATCTGCGCATCGGCCACCTGGCCAAGTCGCCGCCGCTCGCGGTGCGCGGCACGGCCGACGTGCACGAAGCGGCCAGCGCCATGGAGCAGGCCGGTGTGCGCCGGCTGCTGGTGGTCGAGGAGGACGGCGGCGTGGTCGGCGTGCTCTCCATCGACGACCTGTTCGCCGCCGTGGCCGAGGAACTGCGGCTGCTCGCCGGCGCGCTGCGCAAGGGCCTCGCCCACGAACACCAGGACCGCCAGGCACCTTTGCCCCCCCAGGGCCAGCGCCCGGTGTACCCCTACTTCGGCACGGCGGCCACGCACTGAGGCCGGGTCAACATGGACAGCATTCTCGTCGTCCACTATTCGTACACCGGCGTGTCGCGCCGCGCGGCGCAGCTGCTCGCCTCGCACCACGGCTGGCCGCTGGGCCAGGTGGAAGACCTGCACCGGCGCGCCGGCGCCAGCGGCACCTGGCGCTGCGTGCTCGACTCCCTGCTGAGCCGCCGGCCGCGCATCCGCTACGCGGGGCCACGGCCCGAGGACTTCCGCACCGTGGTGCTGGTCGCGCCCATCTGGATGTACCGCCTGGCGGGGCCGATGCGCAGCTTCCTGCACGCACACCGACTGCGCCGCGTGGCCGTGGTCGTGACCATGGGCTCGGCCGGCGCCTCCAACGCCTTCGCCGAGGTCCAGCGGCTCACCGGCAAGCCGCCGGTGGCGACGCTGGCGCTGACCGCGCGCGAGGTGGAAACGGGCAGCGGCACCACGCGCCTGCTCGACATGGGCGAGCGGCTGCGCCCCGGACACACGGCCGCTCGCCTGAGCGCGGCGATGGGCTGAGGCGGCCATGCTGAAGGACAAGACCGCCCTGGTGACCGGCGCCGCCTCGGGCATCGGCCGCGCCATCGCCCTGGCCTACGCGCGCGAAGGCGCGCGCGTGGTGGTGTCGGACACCGACGCCGACGGCGGTCAGGCCACGGTGGCGCAGGTGCGCGAGCGCGGCGGCCAGGCCCTCTTCGTCGCCGCCGACGTCACCAAGCCCCGCGACCACGAGCGCCTGGTGCAGCGCTGCCTCAAGCAGTTCGGCCGCCTCGACATCGCCTGCAACAACGCGGGCATCGGCGGGGAGCTGGCGCCCACCGCCGACTACCCGCTGGAGGCCTGGGACCGCGTGATCGGCATCAACCTCTCGGGCGTGTTCCTTGGCCTGCGCGCCCAGATCCCGGCCATGCTCAAGGGCGGCGGTGGCGCCATCGTCAACATCGCCTCCATCCTGGGCGCGGTGGGCTTCGCCAACGCGCCCGCCTACACCGCGGCCAAGCACGGCGTGGTGGGTCTCACGCAGGCGGCCGCGCTGGAGTACGGCGCGCAGGGCATACGGCTCAACGCGGTCGGCCCGGGCTTCATCCACACCCCCATGATCGCGCGCCTGGAAGACGACCCGGCCTCGGCCGCGCAGCTCGTGGCGCTGCACCCCATCGGGCGCCTGGGCCGGCCCGAGGAGGTGGCCGAGCTGGTGCTCTGGCTCAGCGGTCCGGCGGCGTCCTTCGTCACGGGCGCCTACTACCCCGTGGACGGCGGTTACCTCGCGCGCTGAGCGCGCGGGGTACCGGCCCACGTCAGCGGGCGCGCTCGCCCAGCGCCCGCAAGCGGGCCTGCCAGCGCGCCACGTCCCGCGCGCCGAACCGCCCCACCCCGCCCACCACCGTGTCGCGCACCGGCGCGAAGCCCACGAACCCCAGGATGTTGCGCTTGAGCGCCTTGAGGCTGTGGGCGCGGTAGAACCAGCGGTAGGCCAGCGCGGGCATGCCCATGGTCACCACGACGCGCGCCGAGCGCCCGCCCAGGCCCCGGCGCGTGCCGAGCGCGCTTGTCGCGTCGTAGCGGAACGCGAAGCCGGGCCGCGCCACCTGTTCGAGAAAGCCCTTGAGCAAGGCCGGCATGCCACCCAGCCAGAGCGGGTACACCAGCACGAGGTGCGTCGCCCAGCGGATGTCTTCCTGCGCCGGCGCCAGCGCGGCCGGCACGGCGCCGCGCTCCCATTCGCCCGGGCTGCGCAGCAAGGGGAAGTCCAGGTCCGCCACGCGGATCTGCCGCACCGCGTGGCCGGCCGAGCGCGCGCCCGCGGCGTAGGCGTCCGCGAGCGCATGGCAGAGGTGGGAGGTCCCGGGCTCGGGGTGGCCCTGGACGATGAGCACGCGGGCGGGTGGCGGGGCCATGCGCGCACTGTAGGCCGGGCGCGGCGGCGGGGGCTTGACGGGCGTCAAGGAGAGGGCGCCGGCCCCCACCGTTGCGGAAACAGAAACGCTGCGTTGCCCCCGGGGTGGTTTTTTCAATTAAGGGAAAACCCTAAAGTACACCCATGCCAGACAGAAACCGGCATTGACAGACAAACACCACCAACAACCACCCATCTTCAAGGAATTGCCATGAAAACCGCTCAAAACCTCGCCCTCTCCATCGCCCTCGCCCTGGGCGCCGGTGCCGCCTTCGCCGAAGGCCCCATCGAAGGCAACGAAGTCTTCAACTTCCAATCCACCCTGAGCCGCGCCGAAGTGCAGGCCCAGGCCGTGCAAGCCAACCGGGCCGGCCTGGTGGCCCGTGGCGAGATCGTCCCCGTGCAAGAAACCGTGGCCGACAGCGGCCTGAGCCGTGCGCAGGTCCGCGCCGAGACCATCGAAGCCCGCCGCCTGGGCCTGATCGCCAGCGGCGAGATCCTGCCGGTGGCCACGCCCGCCCAGGTCGAGCAGATCCGCACCGCCGGCCTGCGCGCCGTGGCCGGCGACAAGCTGGTGCAGTCGGGCCAGCCCGCCGTGACCGCCCACTGAGCGGCCAACGCCTCCACGACAACGGCCCTGCGGGGCCGTTTTCTTTTGCGCCCGCGCCGTCCCGCAGAATCCGATCTGCGATACTGGACTCAATTAACTCAATAGAGAATTAAAGCGCGTGAACAAGCCCTCCCCCGCGGCCCCCGAAGAGCGCCTGCGCGACGCCGACCGATCGCAGGCCACCATCCTCAAGGCCGCGCGCGACGAGTTCTCCGAACACGGGTTGGGCGGCGCGCGCATGGACCGCATCGCCGAGCGCGCGGGCCTGAACAAGCGGCTCATCTACTACTACTTCCAGGACAAGGAGCAGCTGTTCCAGGCGGTGCTGGAGC
>VFQQ010000690.1_pt1 | contig 60211 bp, 90 predicted proteins | sample 3512341 | NCBI WGS metagenome assembly VFQQ01 (sample SAMN10412373, study PRJNA504923) | tailings metagenome | isolation source: Relicate 2 Philex TSF1 revegetated site | place: Philippines: Tuba, Benguet | collected 2017-08-29 | reverse complement strand
GCGGCGGCAGCAGCGCTTGGGGAGCGTTCGCCACCTGCAGCTGCTCGGGATCCTGCTTGAAGTCCCGCAGCCGCTCTATTGCGTCGCTGTAGGCACGTGGGCGCGGACTAGGCGCAGCAGGGCTTTCGACATCCGGCTGCGCGGCCTCCAGCAGCGGCTGGGCCTCTGGAATGCCATCAGTAGCGGTGTGCATAGCGGTGGCAAAGTGATCCGTCACCTGCAAGCCCGCAAAGGACGCTGCAGCCGCCGCTGCCGCCGCCGCATAGCGTGCTCTGCTCTGGGCGATGCCGGCCGAACTCCCACCAACTCCCACTCATTTCTTGGCAGCCAGTTACAGGCTACCGTGGTGTGCAAATACATCTGCACGACAGCCATCTCTTTTCATAGCTGACCCAAGCTGCCACAATTGAACTCCACGCTTCGCTCACACAGCAGTCCCCGCTGTGCCCCATCTTCTCTTGCAGTCAGTGTGCTGCACCAGACCCGTGGTAGGTGGCGTGCTGCAGCCCAGCGTAGCGATCGCCTTGAACAGCACCCTCGGGCACCGCTGCCTCCAGCTCAGCTAGGTCCTGAGTGGGGGGTGGCAGGCAGGCGGCTGTTGGCTGGCAGGACAGGAGCGCAGCGGAAGGTCCAACCCTTCAAAGGCTGTGCCTGCTGTTGCACGAGGGCATGTGCCTGATGGTCTGCCATGGGGTGCCCTTCAGGGCACAAGCAAATTGCAGGGCATTCGGCTGCCCCCACAGCCACACACCTCGGGTGTCAGCCGCACATCCGCCGCCCCCACATTCTCCTCCAGCCGCCCCGCGCTCTTGGTGCCTGCAGTGCGGAGTGGAGAATGATGCGCGGCAGTCACCACAAGGCAGCGACCCGCTGCTTGGTAAATCCATTACAATGCTCAGTAGCGCTCATTGCACATGCTTGGGATGGCAGCGGGCAGCCGCATGGTTTCAAAGATGCCCACCTCTCTGTTTAACAGGTAATACTGAGGTACTACTGAGGTACTACTGAGGTAATACCAGCCCCCCTCCCAGCCCCAGCCCATCTTGCAACATCCACCTGGGATTGGAATGATGTCATCGCCCTGCGCCAGCAGCCAGGCCAGCGCCAGCTGGGCGGGGGTGCACCCCTTGCGCTCCGCAATGGCGGCCACCTTGGCGGCCAGCTGGCGGTTGTGCTCAAACGCCTCCCCAGCAAAGCGCGGCTGGCCCCAGCGCCGGAAATCCTTCTCTCCAAGCTCAGCAGTGCTGGCAAAGCGGCCAGCCAGCAGGCCGCGGCCCAGCGGCGAATAAGCCAGCACTCCAATGCCCAGCTCCCGCAGAGTGGGGACGATGTCTCGCTCGGCGTCGCGAGAGAAGAGGCTCCACTCCAGCTCCACACAAGTGATGGGGTGGATGGCGTGGCAGGCACGCACCTGCGCAGTGAGCGGCGGCAGGCAGCAGGGTGGATACTGATGTGGTAAGGGGCGCTTGGTAAACCGTTGTCGCAGATGTACACTACACAGGCGGCGCATGGGCCAGGCTGCTGCACTGGCGCTGCAAAAGCGCTGCAGCACTTGACACGTGCCATATGAAAGCAAGGGGCATGGCGCTTCAGGCGCACCTGTGCTGCCGACACCTCACTCAGGCCGATGTAGCGGACCTTCCCCTCCTCAACCAGCGCCTGCTCGAGCAATTGGTGTGAAAACACAGAGACCTTTTAGCATGCTTTTGTCACTGCAAAGGAGGCCATGCTTGCCAGGCAGGTTTGGACTGGCCACATCTGTGTGCCCGCCACTCTCATGCCGCCTGCTGCCTCCGGCCTGTCTCAGTTGTCTCCCCTGAGACAAACGCGCATCTGGACGATCCCAAACAGAGCTGCAATCCGCAATAAGATGCAACAGCAAGGCAATCGAATTCGCCCACCTTGAGCTCGTGCATCGTCTCCTCGAGCGGCACTCCAGTGGGCACCGGCCCCCGCAGTGTGAAGATGTCGATACAGTCGATCTGCAGGCGGCTCAGCGAGCCCTCGCAGCAGCGGCGCGCGTTGGCGGGGGAGAAGTCGGCCTGCAAAAGGGGGTGGTTATGAGATGCGGGGCGGTTTGCTGCCGTTTTCAGAAGTGCAGGGTGCAGGGGCGCGGTACGGTCAGGGCATTCTGCCGGTCTTGTCTTTGCCCAGCGAGGCACAAGGAAAGCTGGGCCTTGGGGCCACACAGGCAGACGGCACACAGTTGGCCCGCAAGCACGCACCGCCACCAAGCACAAGACCGCCCAGCCACCTGCAGCTGGCCGTCTTTGAACATGGGGCCCCACTTGGTGGCGATGACCGCCCCGCCACGCCGCCCAGCCAGCGCCTTGCCTGCGGTGCCACATTTGCAGGGCCAGGCAGGCAGGCAGCTGGCTCAGATCTTGAGCAAGCTGGTTGTTTACCCTTCAACCACTGGTGAGTAAACAGCATGAAAGAGAGCAGTGGAGCTGTGCAGGCTGTGCATTTTAGCGCTGCAACAAGCAGCTATTCTCCCTGGCCAGCTTACCCAGCACTGTTTCGCCGGTGAGAGGCCCATACAAATCGCTGGTGTTGAACAGCGTGATTCCCAAGTCCAAGGCGCGGTGAATCACGGCCACTGCCTCGTCCTCGGTCAAGCCTTCGGGGTCGTAAAACCCGCCTGCAAGGCATTGGCAGGCAGGGCCGGTGGTACAGTGGGCCAGCAGATGTTAAGAGCAGTAATGTCCCCGCCAACGTCACCGAGTAGGCCTGAGCGCACCTCCAGGCACCAGGGACATGCAGCCCAGGCCGATGGCCGAGGCCTCACAGCCCTGGCTGCCCAGCTTGCGAGTGGGCAGTGGCATGGAGGGCTGCGGGCGGCAGGGATGATAGGAAACGTGATCAACACGTGCAGCAAAAGGCCGGGGTGGCACGGAGGTCATCCAAACGCGCAGCAAGCGCTGTCAACCAGTGCGGAGGGCTTGGTGACACCGCGCAGGATCAGGGTGCCGGGGCAAGCTGTGGCAGCGGCGGCAGCAGCGCTTGGGGAGCGTTCGCCACCTGCAGCTGCTCGGGATCCTGCTTGAAGTCCCGCAGCCGCTCTATTGCGTCGCTGTAGGCACGTGGGCGCGGACTAGGCGCAGCAGGGCTTTCGACATCCGGCTGCGCGGCCTCCAGCAGCGGCTGGGCCTCTGGAATGCCATCAGTAGCGGTGTGCATAGCGGTGGCAAAGTGATCCGTCACCTGCAAGCCCGCAAAGGACGCTGCAGCCGCCGCTGCCGCCGCCGCATAGCGTGCTCTGCTCTGGGCGATGCCGGCCGAACTCCCACCAACTCCCACTCATTTCTTGGCAGCCAGTTACAGGCTACCGTGGTGTGCAAATACATCTGCACGACAGCCATCTCTTTTCATAGCTGACCCAAGCTGCCACAATTGAACTCCACGCTTCGCTCACACAGCAGTCCCCGCTGTGCCCCATCTTCTCTTGCAGTCAGTGTGCTGCACCAGACCCGTGGTAGGTGGCGTGCTGCAGCCCAGCGTAGCGATCGCCTTGAACAGCACCCTCGGGCACCGCTGCCTCCAGCTCAGCTAGGTCCTGAGTGGGGGGTGGCAGGCAGGCGGCTGTTGGCTGGCAGGACAGGAGCGCAGCGGAAGGTCCAACCCTTCAAAGGCTGTGCCTGCTGTTGCACGAGGGCATGTGCCTGATGGTCTGCCATGGGGTGCCCTTCAGGGCACAAGCAAATTGCAGGGCATTCGGCTGCCCCCACAGCCACACACCTCGGGTGTCAGCCGCACATCCGCCGCCCCCACATTCTCCTCCAGCCGCCCCGCGCTCTTGGTGCCTGCAGTGCGGAGTGGAGAATGATGCGCGGCAGTCACCACAAGGCAGCGACCCGCTGCTTGGTAAATCCATTACAATGCTCAGTAGCGCTCATTGCACATGCTTGGGATGGCAGCGGGCAGCCGCATGGTTTCAAAGATGCCCACCTCTCTGTTTAACAGGTAATACTGAGGTACTACTGAGGTACTACTGAGGTAATACCAGCCCCCCTCCCAGCCCCAGCCCATCTTGCAACATCCACCTGGGATTGGAATGATGTCATCGCCCTGCGCCAGCAGCCAGGCCAGCGCCAGCTGGGCGGGGGTGCACCCCTTGCGCTCCGCAATGGCGGCCACCTTGGCGGCCAGCTGGCGGTTGTGCTCAAACGCCTCCCCAGCAAAGCGCGGCTGGCCCCAGCGCCGGAAATCCTTCTCTCCAAGCTCAGCAGTGCTGGCAAAGCGGCCAGCCAGCAGGCCGCGGCCCAGCGGCGAATAAGCCAGCACTCCAATGCCCAGCTCCCGCAGAGTGGGGACGATGTCTCGCTCGGCGTCGCGAGAGAAGAGGCTCCACTCCAGCTCCACACAAGTGATGGGGTGGATGGCGTGGCAGGCACGCACCTGCGCAGTGAGCGGCGGCAGGCAGCAGGGTGGATACTGATGTGGTAAGGGGCGCTTGGTAAACCGTTGTCGCAGATGTACACTACACAGGCGGCGCATGGGCCAGGCTGCTGCACTGGCGCTGCAAAAGCGCTGCAGCACTTGACACGTGCCATATGAAAGCAAGGGGCATGGCGCTTCAGGCGCACCTGTGCTGCCGACACCTCACTCAGGCCGATGTAGCGGACCTTCCCCTCCTCAACCAGCGCCTGCTCGAGCAATTGGTGTGAAAACACAGAGACCTTTTAGCATGCTTTTGTCACTGCAAAGGAGGCCATGCTTGCCAGGCAGGTTTGGACTGGCCACATCTGTGTGCCCGCCACTCTCATGCCGCCTGCTGCCTCCGGCCTGTCTCAGTTGTCTCCCCTGAGACAAACGCGCATCTGGACGATCCCAAACAGAGCTGCAATCCGCAATAAGATGCAACAGCAAGGCAATCGAATTCGCCCACCTTGAGCTCGTGCATCGTCTCCTCGAGCGGCACTCCAGTGGGCACCGGCCCCCGCAGTGTGAAGATGTCGATACAGTCGATCTGCAGGCGGCTCAGCGAGCCCTCGCAGCAGCGGCGCGCGTTGGCGGGGGAGAAGTCGGCCTGCAAAAGGGGGTGGTTATGAGATGCGGGGCGGTTTGCTGCCGTTTTCAGAAGTGCAGGGTGCAGGGGCGCGGTACGGTCAGGGCATTCTGCCGGTCTTGTCTTTGCCCAGCGAGGCACAAGGAAAGCTGGGCCTTGGGGCCACACAGGCAGACGGCACACAGTTGGCCCGCAAGCACGCACCGCCACCAAGCACAAGACCGCCCAGCCACCTGCAGCTGGCCGTCTTTGAACATGGGGCCCCACTTGGTGGCGATGACCGCCCCGCCACGCCGCCCAGCCAGCGCCTTGCCTGCGGTGCCACATTTGCAGGGCCAGGCAGGCAGGCAGCTGGCTCAGATCTTGAGCAAGCTGGTTGTTTACCCTTCAACCACTGGTGAGTAAACAGCATGAAAGAGAGCAGTGGAGCTGTGCAGGCTGTGCATTTTAGCGCTGCAACAAGCAGCTATTCTCCCTGGCCAGCTTACCCAGCACTGTTTCGCCGGTGAGAGGCCCATACAAATCGCTGGTGTTGAACAGCGTGATTCCCAAGTCCAAGGCGCGGTGAATCACGGCCACTGCCTCGTCCTCGGTCAAGCCTTCGGGGTCGTAAAACCCGCCTGCAAGGCATTGGCAGGCAGGGCCGGTGGTACAGTGGGCCAGCAGATGTTAAGAGCAGTAATGTCCCCGCCAACGTCACCGAGTAGGCCTGAGCGCACCTCCAGGCACCAGGGACATGCAGCCCAGGCCGATGGCCGAGGCCTCACAGCCCTGGCTGCCCAGCTTGCGAGTGGGCAGTGGCATGGAGGGCTGCGGGCGGCAGGGATGATAGGAAACGTGATCAACACGTGCAGCAAAAGGCCGGGGTGGCACGGAGGTCATCCAAACGCGCAGCAAGCGCTGTCAACCAGTGCGGAGGGCTTGGTGACACCGCGCAGGATCAGGGTGCCGGGGCAAGCTGTGGCAGCGGCGGCGTGGCGGCGGCGGCGGCGGGCAAGGGGAGCGCGGCTAGTGGGTCGCACTGCCGATCACCTCGGGCTTGCAATTAGATCTGATCCCGCTCCCTGGTGGCTGGATGCCCTCGGTGGCCGTGACAGGGGCCACTTCCCTGTGAGCCCAGCAAGCTGCAGCAGCCTCTGGCAATTGAGATCGCGGAACAGCAGGCTTGATACGACGCCCCTTCGTGCTGACCATGCATCAGGCCCTGCCAAGCGGGCGCCGCCGCCATGCGCAGACGCATCTGGCCGCCAAAGTGTTGAGATCCAACAGCTTGGTCTATCAGGCGGCAGTCCGCATGCATTGTGCTTTGCGCATCAGGGTGCCATGGATGCAGCAGCCTTCTGTCTGTGTCTGTGGGCAAGCGCAGCCGTGTGTGGTTGCTCTTAACAATTGGGTACGTGTCAAGAAATCTGAAGCATGCAAGCTCGTACAGGTACAGTTATTAGGTTATTAGAACGAGCGGTTCTTGAGGACCCGGTGTGCTATCAAAGACCACGCGTACAGCCCGCAGCACAGCCATTCCGCGATGATCTGAAGACAGGGAGGATCAGGCAAGTTGCTCGGTTGGCCAGGTTGTGATTGGTTAGATGCAGCTGCATAGCGACTTGAGCAACCCAACGATTTTGGCCAGCCGCCAGTTCAATCTGCAACTGTACCAAGCCAGCTGTGTGTCCACGCCCAGAGGCGGCAGCTGCTCAAAGTTGCTACTCGCACCTTGGTCCATGTTGATCCCCAGCCGCGGTCCATGCTGTTCACCCCCTGCTGCCCCTCCAGGTCCCAGCCCACAAACAGCAGCGCCTGCGGCGGCGGAGGAGCAGCGGGTATAAGCAAGGGGTCAATTGTGGAATCACTGACAGCGGCACGAATGGAAACAGCTGCGACTCTCAATCAACACAGGTCACCAAAGCGGGGGCTCCCTGCAGCCATCCCACCGCCCTGCAGCGCACACCCTGTTAAAACACTCGCCATGTAGCAGCTGGCCAGCATGAACATGCAGTGAAAAAAATCTGGCCGGTGTGGCAGCTCGTCATCGTCGCAGCCAGTGCCTGCCGACAGGTCGAACGCGCTGCTGCTGGTGGCGCCGCTCATGGTTGAGTAGCCCAGCTGCACTCGGTTGTTTGGGGCAGGGTGGGGGCCTTGACTGCCACTTGATACAAGGTGCTGCACCTGCTGCTGTCACTGACTGCATAATCCGCGCTGTTGCACAGCTGCAGCAAAGCGCAGTGCAAGTATAGCTAGCATGCACGGCCCAGCATGCAACAGCAAGCACAGCATCGCCTCACCGCCAGGATCGCCACAACGAAGCCGATGATCTGTGCACAGGAGCAGAGGTGGGCAGCCAGGCAGAGCAGCGGTGAGTCATGCTGGAGGCCCAGTGCAACCCTGCCCCACCTAGCTGTGCGTCGTGCCTGCCGCACATTCCATCAGCTGCCCTGCATCCCCCGCCAAGCCAGCCTGCCTCACCCACCTGCACCGCCTTGTTGCTCGAGGCGGACGAGTTGGCGCAGGCGTGGCTCAGCGGCTCTGAATTCAGCGCGGACCAGCAGTAGTATGTCGTGTCTGCGACAGGAATGCAGACGCAGCCGGGCGTTGCACACGGGCTGTGCGCTCAGTCTGTGGGCATGCGGCTTGCTTCAAAGCATGGCTGGCCAAGGCTTGCACGAATGGCCATGCCCCCTGCCCATCCTGTTCGCCCCCACGCACATGCAAAGACGCAGGCCGAGGTGAAGAGGCCTGCGCTCTCGGGCCGGATGGGGCTGATGCTGATAGCTCCATAGATCAGGAAGAACAGGATGATTGAAGTGATGAACCAGATATTGAGGGAGCACGAAGCTTCGGGCGCCCAGTACTGCGTGCACAGGGGTGGGCAAGGAGGTGTGGGGTCAGCCGGGGTGACAGCTGGCAGGGAAGGACCTCAATTGCAGCCACGTGCAACACAGTGCTGCAAATGAACTAGAGCCGCGAGCGTGCAGAGGTCCACAGACAGGCACAGATGGGCAGCCAGCTCACGTGGTACAAGAAGCCGATGCCCGTAAAGGCGCCACAGATGAGCAGCGCGGTGCTGGCCACCAGGGCCCAGGCACATTGGTCGCGGTTCAGCAGCCACTCGTTGCAGACGTAGATGAACTCCAGCAGGATGATGAGCTGCACAGGGGCCCGAAATGACCAGCAGTTCAGAACAGCAGTTGAGAAGCGTCACACCAGCTTCCAATCCGACCTTCAAAGTTAGCACCAACACAACCCAACAAAACTCAACCCAAGCATCGCACCTGCAGCACGATGAAGATGCCGCTGAACACTCGTGCAGCCTGGCTGAAGCCGTCCAGAGTGGAGGAGGGCACCCAGAAGAAGCCGGCGCAGGCGCCCGCCCACAGCAGGAACCTGGGCAGCAGCGCAGGTGGGGGGTGGATTGAACTGGCAGGCTGGAATGCATACAGCAAAGGCATGCAGCTGGGAGCGGGTGCCGAGCTGCGGATGGCGGGTGGCGGCAGCGCACATGCACCGTCAAGTGGCGGCTGCCCCGCAGTACCCACTTGAGGGGCCACCAGCCGGTATGGATGGATAGCCGGGGGTTGGACTTCCGGCTCACGCCCAGCAGCAGCAGCAGTTGCAGTGCAAAGAAACAAAAAGTTCCAAAGCTGCGGGGCGGGGTGGGGCGGCAGGGGCAGTGAGAGGTGCCGAGCACATGGAGCGGGGGCACAGCAAACAGGGCAGCAGTCGGGCTGATCGAACGTCCACAGAGAAGAGCAAGCACCGCTGCACCAGCCTCACACCTGATGGCCATCACGGCCTGCTGGCCTAGGCAGGACCGATTGGGCGGGTCGGTTTGTGAGAGGCACTGCGGCAGCAAGGCAGGAGCATGGGGTGGTTGAGAATGACCCAGGGCGCAAACAGAAGCGCCACCTCTGCTCCGCTGGCCTTCCCTGGCTTCCCTTGCACTACAGCAGCCCCTGGTCTTGCCTCGTTGAGCGGCGAGAAGTCGAGCGCGCTGCCGCCATAGTCGCGCAGCACCCAGCAGGCGATCACTGTTCCCACAAAGCCGGCGAAGTAAATGAACTGCACCAAATTGAGGGTGGTGTGCAGGCAGACTGTGAAGGGCTTCGGCAGGCATGCCACTCGGCGGCAGGGGAGGGGAACGGGCGCGGTGGACGGGCTCTGGAGCCCCGACTTGGGTGCACTCCGGGCGCTGGCCTGACATGCAGCACTGCCAAACATAGCCATGCCGCACCTGCGCCAGCTTGTACGACACTGTGCATGCCGCGCAACCCATGTTGGCTGGGTCGGCAGCCTCCCACGCAGCTGCGCCGGCAGGTGGCACGAGCGGCGAGCGGCGGATTGGCGGCGGCGGGGAGGTAGAGCGGCTGGTGCGCACGAGGATCAGTTCATGGGCTGGCGGTAGGCCACAAGGCACGGCCAGAGCGGGCGGGAGCGCAGGAGCAAGGCAACGCGGAGGGACGCCAGGTCCAAGCAGCTGTTGCCGCCTGTGGCGCGGCCGAGCAGTGTAAATAGAAGATACAGCGTTGCTGTCAAATCGGCAGTAGCTCGATCGCCTGCAGGGGGCCCTAAGTGAAGGCTTGAGACAGCCTTGCATGGGCGGGCCCAAGCCGGCGCGCCAATCGGCGTTAGCGTTCATCACGCGCTGCTTCAAACTATGCGGAAAGCGGCGGGGACAGCCCTGCGCTCCAAGCAGGCTCGCGGCGCCTGAGCAGGCCCGCAGGCGGCCGGGAGCGCTCCAAAGGGAGCAGCAGCTGCACGACAGCGAATAGCACGCGCCACAAGCCCCATCGCACCCCGCTACGTTCCTGTTGTTGCCCAGCTCTCGCTGTGCCGCTGTGGCGCCCGGGCGGCGCCCTGAGCCGCTGCAGCAGCCAGCTAGGCGACAGCGATGAGCGCCCCAGCCTGGCCGGCGCCCCCCGGGGCGACCTTTGAGGAGGCGCTGGCGGTGGGCGGCGAGGTGCGGGCCGCGCTGCTCGCCGCGGCGCCCGGCCTGCCGCACAAGGACCTGGGCCGCCTGTACCCCGCCACCATGCAAGACGCGGTGGCGGTGGTGCACGCGCGGCTGGAGGAGAACAAGAAGAAGGCGGCGGCCAGCAAGCAGAAGAGCAAGTCCAAGGGCGGCGCCCCGCACTCGCCCTCGGACTCCCACTTCCCGGGGGCGCGCCCCGGCGGCGGCGACCCCTCAGCCTTCTGGCTCTACATCGAGGTGAGGAGGCGATGAATGTAGTGGCAGCCGTGGCTGGTGGGCTGCCAGGGGCGCGGGGAAACAGCACCCTGCACTCTTGCACCTTGCTGCGCTGCATTGCATTGTGCCGTTGCGCTTCAATCCGGCCTGCGGTCGCCTCTCAGCTCTCTACCCACGCCAGCTTTGTGCTCAACAACTTGTTCCCCATGCAGGACTACTTCCGGCACTTCAGCCAGGACGACCTGCGGGCCCTGCTGCCCCTGCTGCGCGACCCTCGGGACGACCCCGCCTACAAGGTGGGTGCTGCACTCCCACTGTGCCGCACTGCCTAATCTTTGTGCGGCTGCAGAACAATCTACTCCTTGTGCTGCTGCACTTTGTGGTCCCACCGGGTGATGTGCTGCTTTATGACCTGCATGCATGCCAGGCCGGTTGCTCGTCTCGCACGCTTGGCAGCCCGCTTCTCCTCTTGACTCGTGCTGCCTGCCACCCTCGCTGTGCGTCGCAGGTGCCGCCCTCGGGCAAGCGGGTTGACAGTGATCCTGCAGCTCGCAAGGCGGCGGCCACAAAGGCTGCAGCAGAGGCAGCGGCGGCAAAAGCGGCGGCCTCTCGGCTGGGCAGCGAGTGGGACACAGGCACGGCTGACTCCAAGCCGTCTGCGTATGTGGACCCCAACAGCCTGGATGCCGAGGCAAGCACAGCAGGGTGGTCAGGGCTTTGTGTGGGGGCTGGAGGTAGTGTTGTTACTGCAGGTGCAGGGCTGCAGAGCATGGCAACTACGCCTGTGTTGTGCTGATGCACCTTTTACCCGCCCAAAACCACCGCCTGTCTCACCGCTGTGTCCCTTTCTGCCTGCCCACCCACCCGCCTGCCTGCAGCGGCGCAGCAGCCGGCTGGTGTCGCGACAGTGCAAGGAAGAGGAGGCACGGCGGCAGCAGGAGCTAGAAGCAGCGGCGGCAGCGGCAGCCAGCGCAGCAGAGCAAGCAGAGGCAGCGGCAGCTGCGGCAGCCGCCCGCGCAATGGCTGTGGTGCCAACTACCGCCAAAGGCGCGCCCGCCAAGCAGCTGCTGGATGTGCTGCCGGAGCAGCGGCTGGGCTTGCTGCTCAAGCAGGTAGGGTTGCGGGGGTGAGGTGGGCAAAGCGGCATTTGGTTGGCGCTGGCTTTGTGGGGCCTTCATGCGCGGCCGTGCAACAGGCACCCGCACTGCCAAGCACTCCTATCCTGTTGATGCTCCCCTGTGCAGCTGACCGACCTGCTGGAGCTCACAGACCGGCCGCCGCTGTCGCCAGACGGCTGCAGCGAGGCCGCGCAGCAGGCTCTGGACCGGCTGCTGGCAGCCACAGCGGCAGGCAGCAAGCCAGAGGAGCTAGATGTAGCTGTGCGTGATGAGCTGGAGCTCTGGCTGCGCCGCCAGCTGGTGCCGCTGGCGCAGACGCTGGGGTGCAGCTTGCCGGTGCTGCCGCCGTGGGCAGGCCAGGCGGCTGAGGGCGCAGCGGCCGGCAAAGGCCAGGAGGGCGAGCCTGCCAAGCCTGCTGATGGCAAGCAGGCACAGCAGCAGCAGCAGCAGCAGCAGACAGGCGGCAAGGCCGCTGGCGGCGGCAGGAAGAAAGGCAAGGGGGCGCCTGCGGCACCAGAGCCAGCAGCTGATGGCGGCCCTGCATCGCCCTCGGCAGCAGCGGCAGCAGCAGCAGCAGCAACGGCGGCTGAGCCGCCGCAGGGCCGGCTGCCCACTGCGGCCTACCTCCACCCATACACCGACCTGATGCTGCGGCACCCCGTGCAGCAGCACACGGTGCAGCAGGCCCTGGAGCTGCCTGCGCTAGATGCCCATGCGCCCGGCCTGCCTCGCACCACCACATTGGGCCAGCTGGAGTCGGTTGCTGCAGGCGGGGCGGCTGCGGGCGAGGGGGAGGCGGCAGCCACGCCTGCGGCGTCAGCGCTGACTGCCACTCCAGGCACTGGCGGCACCCTGAAAGAGGTGCCTTCGGTGGCCAACCTGTCCTCTCTCGCGCAGCAGCAGCCAGCAGCCACCGCGTCCACAGCAGCGGTGGCATCCACAGCAGGCGCGGCAGCAGACACAGCAGGCACAGCAGAAGTGGTGGCCAGCCCCGCAGCAGCAGATGGCACGCCGCTGGAAGGAGCGGCAGATGGCACAGCAGCGCAGCAGCCTGGAAGCGGGGCGCCCTCTCGGACAGGCGGCCGAGCGCGGGCAGTCAGCAACTATGCGCTGCTGGCTGGCAAGAAGCAGAGCAACCGCAACGCCATGGGGCCGCCCAAGAAGGTGGGTGCCTGTGCTCTGCAGCAGTGTTTCGGCTTTGCTCGCATGGGAAAAAGTGTTGGCACTTTGCTGGGTGCAGTGCCGTGACAGTAGCGCCTGTGGCAAGGGCGCCGCTACTGCTGCTTAGGGACGCTTGGTGATGCCCCAGCTGCGTCTCAGCTCACGACTCAGTAAGGGTGCCTGCCGCTGCAGGTGGTGCGCACCCAGGCTGTGCGGCCGGAGCTGGAGGCTGCGGCGCAGCACCCGGTGGCACGAGCCGTGGCGGCCATGGTGGCAGCAGGTACACCCTGCTCCCTGGGGCGTGCATGCTGCTCAGCTGCCTGGTGTTGCTGTGCTGAGCAGTGGGACTGCAGAGCAGAGAAAGGCAGTCGTTGTATTGTTGTGTGCTTGACCACCAAGCCCCAGCGATTTCTTCCCACCCATGTGCAATACAGGCGAGGCGGAGGCGCCCAGCGCCGACCAGTGGCGGGCGGCGCTGGAGCACAACGAGGAGCTGCTGGCGGCTGCGCCCGAGGACGAGGTGCTGGCCGAGATGCTGGCCCTGCAGGTGCGCAGCAGTCTGATAAAGTGTAGGGCTCCAGTTGCATTTTGTGAGAGCTTGTTGGGATGTACGGTGCAGATGTGCGGCAAGGCGTGTGCTTGCCAAGGTCGCTCGCCAGTTCAGCGGACCGTGTGCCCTGGCGGCGGCCTGCGGAACACCTGCACTCAAGCGGCCTGGAGCACCCGACTGGGAGCCTCTGCTCTCTGCCTGACGCGCCCGCCGCCACCTGCCACCCTTGCTCTGTAGAACGAGCTCATGGCGCAGTCAGCCATCAACCGGGCACGCCTCATCCCCGCCCTCCAGGCACGTCTGGGTTGCACGGGGATGGCTGCTAGCTTGCTGCTCGAGTAGATACAGCGCTGTGGTGGCTAATTTGGTAGCGCTTGTTTGGCAGAACTGTCCACTTGCAACCAGCCGAACCAACCGTGCCGCTGCTCCTGCCTGCAGGGCGTGGTGGGTGAGCTGGAGCAGCAGCGGGCGGCGGCAGAGCAGCGGGCGGCAGAGGAGGAAGAAGTGAAGGCCTGGATCCTGGTGGGTGCTGCGGGCTGCCTGGGACGAGGTATCCCAGGCTTGTGCCGAGGCTGGCACAGCTGTGCAAGCAGGCAGCAGGCGGCAGCAGGGCAGGAGCCGCCTTGCCTGGCCAGCTATGGCGCTTTAGCGGGCTGCTCCTGTTGGAAACCTGCATTGCTTGCGCATGCTGACTCACCCCCTTTGCCCTTGGCCGACGCTGCCCGCCGCAGAAAATGCGTGAGCTGAAACGGCAGCAGGTGCGGCAGCGGCGGGAGCAGGCACACCAGGAGGCGCTGGCTGCCAAGAGGCAGTCCATCATGGCCTCGCCCCGGCCAGGTGAATGATGGAGAACCTTTCAGTCAGTGTGTGATGTTTGGGTTGTTCCTTGTAGCGCAACAAAGCCCCTCATGGTCTCGCCCCGGCCGGGCGAGCAGAATGATGTTGCTGCGCTTCAGGCAAGCGTTGGAATCAGTGGCCTGTATCTCGTTTCTGCCTTGCGTGCACAGGCTGCTCAGGTTCGCAATCCTGCTGCCCCTTCCCTTTGTGCTGGCTGCTGCTGACCATCCAGCGCATTGGTGTCCCACCCTGCAGTGCTTGGCCGCCAGCGGAGCGCGCAGCAGGAGACAGAGGCCAGCGGCAGCAATGCAGACGGGCGGGAGGGCTCCCCTGCTCTGGAGTATGCCCTGCGCTCTGACGTGAGTCGGCCAGCCGGTGTGGCAGCTGCTATGCTTGGCTGCTATGCCTGGCAGGGTGCTGTACCGTGCAGCTGGCTGCCGCTGCCACAGCATGCGTAATATGCAGGCGGTAGATGTGAACCTGATGCGATGTGATGTGCTGTGCAGGAGCTGTACGATGTGCTGGCACAGCGTGAGGCGGACCAGGAGGCCTTCTGCGCTGTGTGCGGTGATGGCCACTCAGGTAAGCTGGCCAATAATGATGGGTGGGTTGGGCACGCAAACACGCACAAGGGGGGCTTAATCTGGCAAGAATCGTCAATGCCATGGCACGTGGCGCATGGCGCACAGCCAACGTGTTGGTCCTGCCTGGAACAGGCAGCTCAACTTGCGACTCTACATTTCTTCCACTGCCGCAGCGGCACACAACCAGATTGTGTTCTGCGACCGCTGCGACGTGGCGGTGCACCAGCAGTGCTACGGCATTGCTGTGGTGCCTGAAGGTGCGTGGCCTGGTGCTTGATGGTGGTTGATGGTTGCTGGTCCAGCTTATCCAGAGCCTAGCAGCAGGCTGGCTGCTGCACGTGCCCCACATGTACACAGATCCGCATATGCGTCAAGCCCCCCACCAGCCGTGCTCATCTGTGCTTGCATGCTGCCGCACTCTCCTGTGCAGGCGAGTGGCTGTGCGAACCGTGCCGTGAGTACGAGCATGTGCAGCGGGCGCAGGGCGTGCCAGAGGTGCGGTGGGCAGGCTTTGCTGCTGGCTGGGCGGCTGTGTGGTAGGCAAGCAGTAGTAACTCTGCAGCTGTTGTGCATGGCTGTCATGCATGCATCTTCCAGCACACATGCTGCTCATGCCAGCCCTCAGGCGCATTTAATGCTGTGCTACCGTGCTGACTTTGAACATCACGCCTTGATCTGTAGGCCGACATCCGGCCACCAGGGCACGCCGAGGCAGTCAACCGCCAGCCGCTGGACGGCGGCGCACGCTCTGTGCGCTGCGCGCTGTGCCCCATCAAGTATGGCGCCTTCAAGAAGGCTGAGGACGGGCTGCGCTGGGTGCACTCGGTGAGCTGCATTACAAGGAGATGGCTGGCTGGCCTGGCTAGGTTGTGGCGGTGGTCGTGGGGTGCAGGGTGCACTGCTCTGAGCTGCTGCTGCTCAGGGCTGATGCACTGCTGCCACGGGCCAAGGGTGTTGCTCACCTTGTTTTTGCGGCTCGGTCACTCACCAGTGCATGCTTGCCCTGGCCCTCGTTGTTCGCAGGCCTGTGCGCTGTGGATGCCGGAGACGTTTCTGTCGTACCGCGAGGTGCCGGGCGTGGGCCGCCAGGAGTTTGTGGCGGGGCTTGAGAAAGTCAAGCACGACAGGTGGGTATATTAAAGTGGTTGTGACTGGTGTCTGAATGGCCCTGTTTTCGTTCTTGATGGGGCGTGGGCCTGGAGAAGGTCAAGCACGACAGGTGGGGCGATAGGTGAATGAAAAAAAACAAAGAATGAAGTCGGGGTTTGCGATGTGCCTCAGCACTTGCGGGCAGGCTATCTCGTGTGTGTGATTGCCTGTGTGCTTGAAACTTCGTATCGCAACCCACAGCACAATGCTAACCAAGCTGCCGCACATGCTACAAACGGTTTGCCTGTTTGGTACCCCTGCCCTCCCTACAGGCTTGAGTCGCGCTGCGCCATTTGCGGCCTCACGGACGGCGCGGTGATGGGGTGCCAGCAGCCCGGCGGCTGCCACACCAACTTCCACGTGCTGTGCGCCCGCAACATCGGCCTCTACCTCAGTGAGCACAGCCCAAAGGGCTTCCCTTCCCATGCTTGCAATCGAACAGCAGGGCTCATGTGCAGAGAACCAAGGCCTGATGCTTTGCAGTGCAGCACCAGGCCAGCACCGCCAGCCCGCCTGACACCCTGTGCTTGCCCCACCATCTGCTGGCCCTCGCTCACAATCATGCTCTCTCGCATCGCACCGCAGCCATCCGGCCCGACCCGTCGCGCAAGAGCGCGGTGCAGTACCGCATTTACTGCGCGTTGCACAGCGCGGCGCAGCAGGCAAGGGCAGCAGCGCCAGGGAGCTAGGGGGCTGTGCCTAGAGACGTAGAGCAGGCAGCTGCCCGGGTGCATCCTCCCGTTGTCAATGTTGCAGATATTGTGCTGTTTTCCGGTGCCCCTGCTCCCGAATGCGCTGTGCTAAATGCCCTCACGCTTTGCTGTGATTGCAGGCGCGTGACGAGAAGATTTGGCAGGAGCGGCTCGAGAAGGCGGCGGCGCAGCAGCAGGTGGGATGATGCGCACCTTGCTGGCAAGGGATGGGCATGAAGCCGGACGTGGTGGTTTGTGCGGAGCAGCAGTCTGACAGAAGTACAACCATTGAAGGTTGGCCTCCCGTCCAAAATGGCGCAACTGCTTGTCGGCCGCTCTGTCCACCCCGCAGAAGGAGAGCAAGGCGAAGCAGGCGGAGCGCCTGGCGGCGGCCAAGGCGGCGCTCACCACAGCCGAGCAGGAGCGGCACCAGCTGCACATGCTGCGCGCCAACCTGGAGATGTGCCGGTGAGCCGCTTGGTGTTGCGCATGATGTGCCTGCGCATGATGTGCTTTGCAGATTTGACGTGCACAGGGCTGGGCTGGCCTGACCTGGCAAGCTGGCTTGCTTGGTCAAAACTAGGCTCAGCAAGCGTTCATCCGGCTGTTGTTCCCCAGCAATGTCTGCGCCTGCCTCTGTGCCAGCCGGCCAACGTATGTTTACCGCCACTTGCCTTCCCCCCGCAGCATGCTGATCGATGTGACTAAGCGGCGCGAGCGGCTGAAGAAGCAGCTGGCCACGCTGCAGCAGCAGGAGTGGCCGCTGCTGCTGGCTGACCCTGCGGCAGGGCTGGAGCTGCTGGAGGAGTCGAAGCGGCAGCAGCAGCAGAAGGAGGCGGAAGAGGCGGCAGCAGCGGCGGCCATGCAGCAGGGTCCGCTGGCCGGGCTGGGCCTCGCACCCGCAGGCTCAGTCGCCGCCTCGCTGGCTGCCCAGCTGGAGTCACCGCAGACAGTGCAGCCGCTGCCGCAGTTCTCGTTGCCGCTGCCGCCGGCCACGCAGGCGGCGCCACCGGTGACCAGTGCGGCAGCCACGGCAGGGCTGCTGCCCACCAGCATGCCCGGCCTGCCTGGTGGCCTGCCGGCCGGCTTCCCACTGCTGCCGGGCAGCATGCCGGGCATGGGCCTTCCTGGCATGGGCCTGCCCGGCGGCCTTCCTGGCGGCATGCTCCCGCTGCCGCAGAGCGCGCCGTCCTTTGCACTTGACATGTTTGGAGACCAGCCACAGCCGCCGCCGGCGCCGGCACACTTCTTCATGCAGCAGCAGATGGCGGCAATGCAGGCAGCAATGCAGCGGGGCCAGCCGGCCACCTCGGCGGCGGCAGCGGCGGCGTTTGCTGGCCTGCCCCTGCAGCTGCCAGGAAGCGCAGCGTCCGTGCTGCAGCACCCGCCGCTGCCGGCCGCGGCACCAGGGACGCTGATGCCGGCGCCGGGCGGCAATGCTGCAACAGCGCAGGTGCCTGCTGACGTGGCGGCAGCCATGATGAGTGCACCTAGCGGTTTGATGCCTCTGCAGATCCCGGGGCAGCAGCAGCAGCAGCCGTTCCCCTCGGTCAATCCAGCGGTGCTGGCGGCCATGCAGGGCCAGCCAGTGGCCAAGCCAGCAGGCGGCGCAGCAGCAGCGGCGGCGGCGGCAGCAGCAGCGGGGGATGCATCAGGCACACCCCGTGGCGCTTCGCCCGCCGTCTCAACCGGCTCTGGCCGGCCCAAGCGGGCAGGCGCGCCGGTGCAGCCAGGCAGCAGCAAGCGGCAGCGGCGGGCGGGCTCAGAGGATGTGCACGGCGGCACGCCCCGGGGCGGCAGCGCAGGCGGCATGCTGCCGCCGCCCCCACCACCCCAGCAGCAGCAGCCTGCGCCCTCGCCCACTGGCGCGGCGGCAGCGGCAGGCCGCCGGCAGCGCACCGCCTCTGTCAAGGTTCGTGAGAACCTTCTTCAGCGGGAGCGGCAAATGACAGCTGAGGAGGCTGAGGCGCTGAATGCACGGCTGCCGGGGCCGCTGCGCTACCTGCCTGCGTCCGAGCTGGAAGCGACGCTTGGCGCGCCTGGCAGCCGCGGCGGCAGCCGCAGCGGCACGCCGCGGCACCAGCAGTCCAAGTCGCGTGGGCGGCTGCCCGGCAAGTGAGCCGGCGGGGAGGCCACTGGGTGCGCCTCCAACCTTGGTAGACGGTGCTCCGCACCACTTTCATTCCTGACCTGACGCCATGTGCATTGCCCTTGCCTGACATTAGCCGCTGCAACTGGCAATGCAACCTCCATCTGACGCTGTGAGTGAAGCCTTGCAAGCGAAACCTTTACAGCGCTCAGCGATCAGATGTGCGGGGATGAAATGTGTGGTGTACATGCGTGGCAGAAAGTGGCACAGTGCCTCGGCTCCCAATTTGGCGAGCAAACAACGGGCAAGGCATGGAATGATACACTGGGGATCAGTACAGTGCGCCAGGACTCGGGGGGTCAGAGTCAGGGGATGACATGGGGGAACCCGCTCTCAGGCTGCTGTGTCAGGGCACAGCGCACCAGGCGCGGGTTGGTGTGGGTTGTTAGGTTGGGAGTACAGGGTGAAACATGAAGCAGGCGGCGGCTCCAATACACGTGTGCAGCGGGCATGGGACTGGGGAAAGGCGGGACACAGAGACGCATGCAGGCACAAGTCTATACAGCTCAGCCCTCAAACAGTGTGACGGTGGCAATGGCGCCGCTCCGCGTAACCTCAAACACAGCGCCTCGGAAGGCATACAGGTGGGTGGGACCAAAGGGGTGCCGCCCGCCCAGCCGCGTGTGCAGTGCGGGCTTGGCTGCTGAGCCAAAGGCCGCCCAAATGTCCGCCAGGCTGCCATCCACTCCCACACAGGCAGCTGAGGCGACGCCAGGCGGGCAGCGGGGGCGTACGCTGCCGCTGGCGGCACTGCCAGCCCGCCGCGGCGCGCCTGCCGGCATGTGATACGGCTGCGTCTGCGTGCTGCAGCTGCGCAGGTGCGGCACTGCCTCGTACTCGGCAGCTGCAACCGCCTCGTCAAACAGGGCAGGGCTCTCCGCCAGCACAAATGAGTCTGGGGAGCTGCCGGCCCCTGCCGCTACTGCTACTGCTGCGTGATAGCCTGCCATCCCACCCAGGCCATCCAGCGCAAGCTCTGCCTCATCGACAGGCGCCGTCTGCACCGCCGCGCTGCACTGCAAGGATGTGTGCTGCTCTGCCGCGCTGTCGGCTGGGGCGGTGGAGGCGGCAGGGGCGGGCGTGTCATCCCCGCCCACCAGCAGCGCTAGATCGTCAGCCTCCGACCAGCCTGCGCTTGCAAGGGTGGGGACGCAGGCAGGGCCGCCATGCTGAGGCAAAGCAGGGCTGGAAGCGCTGACCAAGGCACAACTGCTGGCCAGGGATGATGGTCCGCTGAGCACCCAAAGGCAGCACGCTGCATGCGGGCAGCAGAACGCCGCAGGTTCCCCACAACCCCACCACGCATGCGGTGCTCAACACTCACCATCAAAGGCGCTGCCGCACTCCATGCGCCGCTCCCTGCCAGCCAAGAAGTCTGAGGGGTAGCTGCCATTGTCGCTGCTGTAGCCGCTGGGTGGCGCTGGCGCCTCGCCTGCTGCATGCGCCGGGCCGCCAGGCGCGCCAGCCAGGCGGCTGCCGCCTGTGCCTCCACTGGCGGCGATGTTGGACAGAAAGCTGGTCATGCCCGGCGATGACGCTAAGCTGGAGGGGGCTGCAGCAAGGGGCGGGCGGGTGGCGGGGCAGCGCAGGTTAGGCAGGGGTGGAGTGAGGCTGAGAAGGATACGAGCGTGAGAGGCGATGGCCACAAATATTTTGCACATACACGCACGTTGCCCTGCTGCACAGCCTGCCACACTATTGCACTGTAAGGCATGCAGCATCACAGCGCAACAATAGAAGCCCCCAACACACCCACCCGAGTCTGCAAACGATGTGTCGGTGTCCGCAGCCGACTCGTCGCCGCTGCCGCCGCCCGCACCCAGCAGCTTGGCAGCAGCTGCCGCCCGCTGCCGCTCCTTCTTTTTCTTCTTCTTGCTTGCGCCACTCTTGCTGCCGCTGCCGGTGGGCGGCGGCGCGGGCTCTGGCAATGTGGTTGGTGGCCGCGGCGGCCGCCCCAGCGGCGCTGCCATGCCAGCCTGCGCCTGAGCGCTCTCGCCAGCATCGCCATCAAACCCTGCCTGCTCTGTCGACGCTGCTGCCGAGCTGGCATGCACTGTGTGCCGCGGCACGCCCCACATGTGCTGCTGCTGCACCTGCTGCGCCTGCTGTAGCTGCTGCGCCTGCTGCGTCAGCCCGCCTGCCGCCACATGCGCCTCCTCCGCTGGAAGGCTGGCATGGGAAGCGGCGGTCTTCATACTGCCGGCACCCTCCGAACCAGTGGATGGTGCATGCGGCGAGCCGCCGTTGCCGCCCTCCCACGCCATGCCACCCGCATCTGCGCCTGCCCCCTCGCCGCTGCTGCCGTGAAGGCTCCAGCTGCCCGCGGGGTGCACCCTGCTGGGAGTTCAGGGCAAGCAGCATGGCTCAGCAAGGTGTGGCCGCAAATGGGTCGTGCGCTGCTGAGAGACGCAGGCATGCTGTGCACGACAGAATGTCCCATGGCATTGTACCGAGTTTCCCCTGCATTGCGCGGCCTTGCATCCACCAACAACCTTGCCCCCTTTGAAGCAGTCCACCCAGCCATACCGCAGCACACCCGCTCGCTGCCCCGGCTTGCCTGAAGTTGCACTTGCGGTACAGCCCAAAGTCTGGGTGGCTTGGCGCGTTGGCATGCAGCACCAGCTTGGTGAGCCGGTGGCTGGCGCCGCAGAACAGCACGTCAATGCCGCGCTCCGCGTAGCAAAAGAAGTAGTCAGGAGGGCCAGAAGCCCTGCCGGCTATGCCTGGAGGACCGGGCGCGGCGAGGCCGGCGGCAGGCGGGCGCCCGGGCTTGGTGTGCGTGCTGCTCGGCTCGCCCAGCTCAGAAATCACGTCCTGCATACATGTGGAAGTGGTCGGGGCAACAGAGGATGTGGACGAGTGACGTAGCTCAAGGGGCAGCAGTGTGGACGGAGCTGGGATGCTCAGCCAGGCAATTGCCGGGACGGGGAGCCGCCCAGCTTGCATCAACCCCTGCCACGCCTGCCCATGCAACACTGCTGATGCAACTGCCAGTGCGCTCCAGCAGCCCCGCCCACCCGGTCCCGCCCTGCCTCCCACCTGTGGCGAATCCCCAAAGCGCAGGCAGGCGCCGCTGGCGCTGAGCAGCAGGCCCTGGCCAGCCAGAGCCTCCACAGGCTCATAGTAGCTGCCGCTGGCTGCCAGCGTTGGCGGCGCTGCCGCACGCGCTGCCGCCAGGCAGGCGGCAGTGCCGTGGTGTATGAGGATGCGGGCCACAGGGGTGGGCAGCGCCACTGGGAACTCCACACCGGCAATGCTGCTGCTCATGCTGGGGCGGGGCTGCTGCCCTGCTGCTGCTGCTGTGCCGGGGGCTAGCGGGAAGAGGAAGAGCACGCCTGGGTACTGCAGAGGGTACAGGCCTCCCACAGGCTCTCCAGGGTAGGTGGGGCCAAGCTCCTCGCACACCCGCCCAAAGCGGGGCGGCGACGGCCTGCCGCCCAGCAGCCGCCCGCCGTAACTCAGCTGCGCGGGCAGGGAGGAGGGAGCAGCCGCTCGGAAGGTATCAGCAAGCATTGCAGGCCTTGCCAGGTGTGCAGCACTACGGCGCATCGTCACGGTGTAGGGCGTGCTGTGGGAAGCGACACAACAGTGTGCGCTGCCGAAGGGTACGGCAGGTCTCATGCCATCGCACTCCCGCCCCTCTCACCTGCAGGCGCGTGGCGTCGTGCACCTCTACGAGTCGCAGCCGCTGCTGCGCTCCATCAAACAGCAGGTGGAAGCCCAGCTGGGGGAAGGCTAGCGCCACATCCGGCCGTGGCACAGACCCCTTGCCCTGCGGCGGCGGTACCGGCGGGTGGAGGCTAGTAAGCGCAGTGATGGCGTGCAGAGCTGGATGTGCTTGCGTCACCTGTCTGAAACGGCTGCACGAATGCTGCACTCAGCTGGACAACACCAGAGGAGCACGCCCAGCAGAGTACGAGGATAGGGGCAGCCGCCAGGCATCACGCTCGCCCAGCCCATGGCAAGGCAGCCCACCTGTGCGTATTTCACTTCGCAGCTGCGGAATGTGCCCGGCTGCTGCCGCACAATGTCCAGGGCTTCGGCCAGGCACTGGCCTGAACAGGAAGGGAGGAGGGGGTGGCTTCTTGAAGGCAACGGCGGTGGGTGTTGCCAACAACGGCGGCGCTGCCTAGGGCTGTGCAGCGCGAGGCCACGGCACTGCGATGTGCTGCTCGTAAGACTGAGGTGTTGCGCAGACCCACACTCTGCTGCTGCCGGGCGCCCTGGCCACGCACCGAGCCTGAACGGGCCCAGCCCCTGGCCAGGGAGCAGCGAGAAGGGTCGCCCGCCGCTCCCCATCATTCTCAGCACTGTGCTAGACCGTCAGGAGGGCTTGCAAGCCTGCCTGCTGCAGCTGTGGGGTTTAAGCTCGGGCAGCACGTGGTCGAGAGTTCTTCAGCCCGCTACACCCTCCATGGACGGTTGTTAGGGCGCGATGAGGGCGTGAGCAGCGTCAGCGGGCCCCAAACACCTCCTGCTGCACTGTTGCGGCGAGGGCAATGCACGGCACCCTGGGAAGCCTCGTCCTTTCGGATGTGCTGCTGAGTACAATTTCGAGGTCCACATCAACCATACAACGCAGGTGAGAGGCAAAAAAGCTGAGGTCCAGTGCTCGCACCAAGCAGGGCTGCACCAGAGCGAGCAGTGCTCGCTGCATCATGCTGAGTGCACCATTCAGGCGTGCACGGAGCCTGGAGCGCGCTGGCAGCTGCCGCTAGCTCGCTGACCAGCTACCCGGGCGGGGCGCGCCCGCCGGTGCGCCCGGTCCGCAGCCTGCGCTCGTGCTTCCTTTCCTGACGCCAAACCCATCCCTCCGATTCAGACGGGCCGAACAGCAGAGATGGCCAGCCAAGAGCTTATCGGCAGCCAAGTGAGCGCTGCGCTGCTAGCAGCTGTGGGGGCGTGGATGGGCAGCACCGGAGCGGAGTGGCTGGCCCTCTCCTCCACTCGCCTGCGTCAAGCAGCTGCGCCATTGGCTGTCTTCGTACCAGTCGTTATTTGCACTTTATCCTCTCTTATGCGGGTTTGAACTGCTCACTGCATGGCGCTCCTGCCAGGAGGTGACCATGCCCGCTGTGGCGGCTGGAGCCAGGGGGCGGGCACAGACCAAGAAGACCAAGCTTGTCGAGCAAACTGTGCAGCTGGACGAGACGCCTGCTGGGTAAGCTTTTTATTGCAGCGGTTGTCCAGCTGCTGGCTGGGACGGCCTCCCTCCAGCTGGCATGGCAGAAAGGGATGTTGGCCCTGCGCCTTAGTGCCTTGCCTTGACCCTAATGCTGTACAGAAACGAGGCCCGCCCTCCTCTAATGCTCCCCTCTTGCCTGCGCAGGGACGAGGTGGAGATCCACCAAGTGCGGTGAGTGCCCTGCCCTGCAACTTGCAGCTAAACATGCTCGACAGAGCAGCACTGCAAACTTGCCACATGTCGTTCTGCCCAGCTGCCCAGCTGCCCAGCTCCACGTCTTCTCTCCTCCTGAGTGCCTGCAGGCAGGTGCAGGAGGTTGTGAAGAGGGTGAGGCGCTGCAGGGGCTGCCCTTATGCTTTGTCGATTAATACAAGAGGGAGCAGCATTATGCGCTGCTCCTCAGCCATGCTGCTGCGCCAGGAGGCCATTCTTGCAGTGGCAGCCTGCAACCTGCATGGCCCTGCGCTGCCCTCACTCTGCAGGTGGCGGTGGTGCGGCGCGGCCGCCGCTCTGCGCGGCAGCGTCAAGGGGAGGAGGAGGCTGAGGAGGAAGCGGAGGAGCAGGAGGAAGAGGAGGAGGAGGCTCCGCCGCCCCGCCGGTGCGGTCTGCCTGCCCTCTTCTTCGAGTGCCTGATCAACTGGCCTGTGCACCGAGCTCGCCCAGCTGCCTTCCTCGGCATGATGTGCTGCATGCATGCACATCGTTGTGCACGTCTGGCCAACAGTTTCATGGGATTCCTTGCATGACTGAGGTGCAGCGTGACGCGCCGCATGGACGCTGAGCTGGAGGAGGCGATGCAGCGTGAGCTGGAGCCAATGAGCGCCCCGCCCGGCACCGCGCGCAGGTGGGGGCTGGAGTAGGGGTTGGCGGGTAAAGGTGGCGGTGGGCTGGCTGGATGGTGGGGCATCTGGCCTGCTGCAGGCGTGGCATATTGGCTGCGACATGCACAGCCTGTGAGAATGCGCAGAGACTGCTGCGCTGGCCGCGTTTTTGACGCGGGGCGGACAGGTTGAGGCATGGGCCACCCAACACATACGCCCAGCTACTTTGCTGCACCCTTGTGCAACTCATGGAACCGACTGGCCTCCCTGTCCCTCCTTACCCATGCGCAGGACCTGGCGCAAGGTGGTGGTGGAAGGTGGCACTGCTCCCGAGCCTGGCGGCCCAGAGGCAGAAGGCGGGCGGCTGACGGGCGGTGCCGGCCCCGCCCCCTCCGGCAGCGAGCGGCAGGTGTCGGGCCGCAGCGGCGGGGCGGCCGCCGGTGCACACACCCGCTCTCAGGGGCGGGCCATCCCCGTGGAGAGCTTTGAAGCTGGTGAGAGGCGGTTTGGCTGGAGTGGGCCGCGGTTTGGGAGGTGGCTATGAGATACTTGCACTTTGTTGTGATGGAGACAGCTGAGTTTTGCTGAGCTGCTGCAAACGACCATCACTTACCCCTGTGTGTCCTGCCTGCGCCCGCCACCCGCAGGCCTGCCGCCCACCGAGCCTGTGGAGGGTGCTGAGGAGGAAGAAGAGGAGGGTGCTGAGGAGGAAGAAGAGGAGGAAGAGGAGGGTGGTGAGGGCCTGGAGGAGGTGAGGCAGTTCATGTACTTGGAACACCAAAATACCATGGCTCAGAGTACCAGCCTGTCTTTTGCCTTGCTTACGTGGCGAGGGTCTCCACAAGGGGGCATTTTCGCCCACCCCCTGCCTCTCTTTCTCCCCACCCTCCCCCGTACAGTTCGCCACAGCACCAGATGAGCTGCGCCCCTCCCAGTTTGAGGCCACTCCTGATGACTTGGCGCCCCCGGGCCGCGCCTCCCAGCAGGCAGCGGGCGCCCAGCTGGAGCAGGTGGGTGCATAAGAGGCATGGTGTACCACAGCATGCATGTGGGTAGTGAGTGTGGCGGGCTTGGGGCAGTGAGGCAGGTGCAAGCGGCCGGTGGCCAATTTGCGCCCTAAGGGTGTTATGTTTGGCCAAGCGGCCATTTCGTGATGTCCCACTCTCACCCCAGCCCTGCTAACCAAAATGCCTCTCTTGCAGCCCACTCCCACTGGCCGCAAGCGCAAGGCACCGGGTGCTGATGTGGAGGGCGCCGCCGCCGCAGCAGCAGCGGCAGCCCCTTCTGGTTCCGCCGGCGGCCGGCGGGGCACGCGCCGCGGCGGGCTTTTCAAGGAATCGGAGCAGCAGGAGCAGCAGGAGCAGCGCAAGGAGGCTGCCACGGCAGCAGCTGCTGCTGAGGAGGAGGAAGAGGAGGAGGAGGAGGAGGAGGAGGAAGCCGCTGCTGCTCCTGCCGAGGAGGAGGAGGAGGAAGGGGAGGAGGAGGCAGAGGAGGAGGCAGCGGCAGAGCCTGCTGGGCCCGGTGCCGCTGCGCGCGGCGTGCTGGAAAGCGTGGCCTGCACCGTGGGCGGTGCGCTGCGCAGCGTGCTGACTGGCACTCGGGGCGGCACAACCCAGGTGCGCTCAAGCATTCAGTGGGATCAGGGTGTGGCTGCATTTTGTCTTTGTGTTCGATGGACAGGTCTGCTGTGCTTTAGTGCTGGTTGGCTGCTACAGCCTGCCATCCGCAGTGTACTCCCTGAGTCCTGTGCATCAAGCCCGTCTAGTTACCCTAGCCTCCTTCATGCCTCGTGCACCCTTACTTTCCTGCGCAGGAGGCGCACCGCGCCCCCACCGAGCAGGCACCAGCCGCGGCCGCGCAGGCCAAGGGCAAGGGCAAGAAGGGCGGCGCACCCAAGGCAAGCGGCCCTGGTATCGCAGCCCTGCATTGCAGTGCACCTATCATTGCAGCCTGGGTTTGTACTGCTGGGGAGCTTGCTGCTCATGACCTGGCGCTCCCAGGCCACTCGCCGCCACCATGCTGCGGCCTGCTGTGCCTTCCTGCGTGCCCGTGACACATGCACCTCTAGCTTCACTGCATGTCTGCAGGCGGCGCAGGGCGGCAAGCGCAGGCGGCACAAGGAGGAGTCGTACCGCAGGTGCAGCAGCGGTACAGGGCCTGAAGGGGTTGACACTTGGCCTGAAAGGGTCAACACTTGGAAGGCAGAGAGTCGTAGGGTAGGTAGGTATGGTTCAGTGTGCTGCACTGCTGTTCCTGTCATAGCACCCCCTGCTCATGGCCAACATGTGCACACTCCTGCCCTGCCGTGCCTGCCCCCACAGGTACATCCACCGCGTGCTGCAGCAGGTGCGGCGCTGCGCACAGCAGATGATGCTGGTTGTGAGATGCAGCTTGCAGCTGGGCAGACCATGCTTTCACGTGTACATCAGCCGCCGGTGGGTCATGGCAGCATGGCATGCCGCCTCGGCGCTTCTCACTGCCTCTGCAGGTTCACCCCAACCTGGCCATCTCCTCCAAGGCAATGGATGTGAGCTTCTGGCACACACACACAACCACCCCCGTGATGTGTCCAGCTGGGGCCTGCTGCCCGGTTGGCACACTTGCCCTGCCCTGCTTGTCTGAGAGGTCGCCCTGTGCCACAATTTGTGCTCGCTTTAGCATGCTGCATGTGCGCAGTGCACAAGCACACCAGCCTGCCCAGGTGTTCCACCTGCCGCTATCCACTAGACTGCCACGTTTCCTGCCTCCTTCAATCGTTTCGTTGCACTGCAGGTGATGCAGTCGATGATCCAGGACTGCTTTGAGCAGCTGGCTGAGGAGGCGGGCAACCTGACGCGCCTGAACAAGCGAGCCACGCTGACGGCGCGCGAGGTGCAGGTGGGTGGGGATGCAGGTCGGAGGGCGCTCGCAATGCATCAGGCGCGGAGGGTGGTTTGAGCTTGGCAGCTGCGGCAGCGTGTACCTTGCATGCCACCTGCGGCTGTTGAACGAGACCCCAACCAAACATGATGTCCCTCAATCAACACCAATTGACATGATTGGCGCCTGCCTGCCCGCCTTGCTCTCCCCCTTGGCAGACTGCGGTGCGCTTGGCGCTGCCGGGCGAGCTGGGGCGCCACGCCATTGAGGAGGGCAGGAAGGCGGTGCTGAAGCTGTCGCACTGAATGGCCGGTGGTGTGCACAAGATGCCTCGCAGAACAGTTGGACAGCTGGTCAGCCCAGCTGGTGTTGCAGTCAGCCCAGCACTTCGTAGCGAGTGCGGCACAGGGCCAGCCGGGCCGCCATGCCGGCGCCGGAAGCAGCGAGCTGCAATGCAACGGGGCAAGGCGCCTCTTTCGTTGCCAGGCCTGCTGCAGGGCTGCGCATTGTACACTAGTGCATAGTTTGCAAAATGATGCTGCGGCCACTACAGCGGGCAGCCTGAACAACATTCGATAGCAGCTGCACAGGGAAATAGATGCCGTTTTATTCTCGTGGCCTGTCGCCCGTTGCACAGTAGCTGTGGGCCGCTGTACAGTGTAACGTCGTATGAATCATAAAGCAGGGCGTCCCCTTGTGTTTGCCAAGGCTCGACACATTTATGAGCACTTATAAGCACTCCTGCAGGCAAGGAGGAAAGAATGCGGCGCCTGCTGCATCAACACAAGGCAGCGGGAATCGACCGATCAGCATTGACAGCGCAACCTTCCACTGTTGTTAGCTTCTAGATCGGCGCTGCAACGCCAGAAGCGGGCTGCACGCACCTCCGGCCGCCGAACCAAACTCGGGGCGTGCCGGAAGCGGCCACAGAGCCTACCCGTGGCCCAGCACACCGTATCGCAGGTTTGTAGCATGCCTGCGGCCCTGCAGGGCCCTGGCGCGGGGTTTGCCCTCGCTCCCTGCAAAATTGCCTTGCGCTTCTCTCGAAGCATCCTGCTCACTCCAGGAATTCACAAAACCGCAAGGATCACCGCTGCACCTCTCCCACAGGCGGCTGCGCCCTAGCTTCAGCGCCCCGTTTTGAGCGGCGGCGACGACGGCGCCCCAGCCTCTGGTGAACCAGGTGTGCATCCGCAGCCTGCATATTGCATATTGCAGTGGTTAAGGACCCTCGTGGCTGCATGCGGAAGTGCAAGGCCATTGCAGCTCAAGATTGGCTCACCTCCATCAATGTCCTGCGCGCCTCGCCACTGGCCGCCGCCCTTCTGCTCACAGCCGCGCCTCCTGCCCTTCCCTCCCCGCGTCCCTTGCCCCAGGCACCCCCAGCCCGTCCAGCCCCATCCCGCGCCACCATGCTGCCCACCTTTGGCGGCAGCGGCAACCTGCTGGTTGAGCAGGACCTGATGGGGGGCACCGCGCCCGGAGCCCCGGCGTTCCTAGGCTCCAGCGCCGCCGGCGCCGGCGCCGCAGCCGACCCCGGTTTCTTTGTTGAGCCCGAGTCGCCCGCCGCGGGGGTGCTGGGCCGCCAGCCATTCTCCCCCGGCGCGCGCCGCGGCAGCGGCTTTGGAGCCATGGCAGGCCTGGGCAGCGGCGGCCTGGGCAGCGGGGCATGGCTGCTGGGCCCCTCCGGCAGCCTGGCCCCCGGCAGCTCGCGCGACCTCATGCGGGATCTGGAGTGCCAGGAGGATTTGTTCCTCCCCTCAGCACCCAGCACCAGCCCGCCAACCGGCGCAGCACCCACAACCGGCGTGACGGTTGTGCCACCCGCTGCGCAGCAAGGTGGCACGGGCACCTCACCCCCTACACCGCCCACGCTGCCCTCCACGCTTCGCTGGCACGAAGCGCTGGCCGCTTTCCCGCCGCTGCCGCCCAGCGCTGTGCCGCCCGCCCAGCCGCTGCAGACCCAGCCGCCTGCCGGTGCCCCCGCTGGGTATGGCCTGGCGCCGGCCCCGCTGCACGTGCAGCTGGCTCGCCCGCAGGCGTCGGCGCTGTTTGTGGCGCCACTCTCCGCCCCGGGCACAGCCGCCGGCCCAAGGTGAGGCAGGGCTGTGACTGAGCACCTGCTCTGATCAGCTGGGTGGGCAGTGGGTGGTGCCTGGTCGAGTGCAGCTGCTGATCCTCTTTGTCCCTAACCCACAGCACACTGCCCCTCGCCTTGGCCCCCACCCCGCAGCATGGCCCCTCCGCCCGCCATGCCGCTGGCCGCCGCACACCTGCCGGCAGCGCCCGTGATCACCCTGCCCACAGCGGCTGCTGCAGCCGCGGCGGCTGGCCCCAGCGCCACTGCCTCTCCTGCTCCCTCTGGTTCCACCTCTTCTGTGGTGGCAGAAGGCTCGCTGGTCAGCGGGGACAACTTGCCGCGCATCGCTTCGCTGCCCAACCTGCACCTGCGCCTGCACAGGTGGGCGCTGGGCATGTGGGGTGCCTGCTGCACTAACTCTGCTGCTGGCATGCTGTGCTGTGGCGCACTGTGTGCAGGAACTGTCGGACAAGATGCTGACGATAAATTATACACACGCTCCTGCAACCGCAGCGGCGCCGACTCCCGCCCAAAGCCCAAGCGCTCTCGCCTCAAGCCTGCCGAGGCCGTGGACGGGGGCAGCAGGGGAGCCAAGGAGAAGATGCTGCCGCGCGCCCGCTCGCACAACGACCTCGCAGGCGAGCCGTGGGGCGGCCCTGCTGCCTGTCGTGCAGTTTTAGGTCGAGTCTGAGCACGGCTAGCGAGCGATTGCTGTGTTGTGAGCCGGCATCTGCGCGAGTCCTGCATGCTGCATACAATGATCAGCAGCCAGCGTTTCCACGCCCGCCCTCCCCTGCAGCCGAGGGCGCCGCCCCGCGCGCCGCCACCCCCGCCCCCGGCACCAGCACTGCAGAGGTGGACGCGGCACCGCCCAGCAGCCAGCGCTTCTCTGTGCCGCACCTGCCCTACCTGGTGCCGCCACACATGCGCAAGGGCAAGGGCGGGCGCCAGCCCGCACCAGACCCGCGCCTGGTGAGCATGTCCCTCCTGGGTTGGGTTGACACGATCATTGTAGAGGCTGACACGCCTCTTGAAATGCGTATGTTTGCAAGCTTGCACATAGAGGCAGTGCACTGGAAGTGACCTTCCTGCCTTCTGGTTGTGGACAAAACTCAAATGAGCCTGCCCTGCGTTGCCGCCCCCCACCTGGCAGGACCCCCGTATTGACCCCAAGAAGGCCCGCCGCATCATGGCCAACCGCCTCTCGGCCGCCAAGGTGCCCGGGTTGGTCGGGCAATGCGCTGTGCTGCATCCATGCGTGCTTGCTCGCTGCCTCTGACTATGACTGCACAGCTGCTCAGCGGCGTTGTTCTGCCGCTGCACGACATGCCAGTCCTAGCTGCATGTGCCCCTTCAAGCATCACACAGCATGCGTGGCCGCTTCCCCTTCCGCAGAGCAAGCTGAAGAACAAGTCGGCCAAGCAGGTGGGTGGGTCGGCAGCCTGCCGCAGTTGCACATCTGCCCGCCTGCGCTTGGACCAGGTGCATTGCAGTAATGCTCTGCACCTCTGCCATGCGTTCTATTTGCTCACCGCGCGCCACCCCAAACCTGCTTTGCACAGGCGCGCCACGCAGCGGGAGGACATGCCGCTGTTCACAGCCAGTTATTCAACAGGGTTGCAATGCAACTGCTTGCCGATCCCACCCTAATTTACACAGGCGCACACGCAGCGTGAGGAGATGCTGCGCCTGCGCCGCGACGAGCTGGCTGCCGAGGTGGAGGAGGCGGCCGCCGCTGTGGCGGCCGAGGAGGCGGAGCAAGCGGAGCTGGTGCGGCAGGTGCAGGTGCGTCTCGCGTCCTGAAAGCCAGATGGACAGTTTGTTTTCTCGTGTCCTTTGGCGGAGCAGGCGGAGCGCATGCAGCAGGTGCAGGTGCGTTCCGCTCGCTTCTTGGTCTCGTGAGGCCCTTTCTCAAGTGAAGTGAAAGGTGTGTCTCGCCTCTTGGCGAGACCAGCAGGCGCGCTTCGTTTCCAAGTGTCAGGTCAGCTGAGGCATGAATCCTGAACCACTTGCTCCCTCCCTTTTGCAGGTGCTGGAGCAGCAGGTCGCGGCCCAGCGGCTGCAGCACTCGCCCTTTGACACCAGCCGCGGCTGGCACATGTAAAGGGAAGCGTCCCATGGCTGAACGGCGGCGGCCCCTGCGACAGCGCCCTCCATCCGCCGTACGATGGCGGGCCCATTTGGCGCGCTGAGCGGCACCTCCCGAATGGGGATGTCTTCCCTCAGGCAGCCTTCCCAAGAAAGCCCTACGTCCTTTTGTCGCTCATACATACTCCCCGCATGCAGCGGCCTCAGCCTTGCATCCCGCCACTGCTGCCCTTGTACCAACACCCCAATAACCTCACCAACAGCGCCCATGCGCCCTCTGCATGACCCCCAGGCTTGAACCCAACTCTTCTGCCTCTGTCTCTGATAACCTGCCGTCCCGCCCCACCCCCGTGCCGGCCCTTGCCCAGTACTGCCCGTCTGCCCTTGCTTGCCAGTCCATTCATGTTGTCCAACCGTCATGTGTGCGCATGCCTGCACAGCCCGACATACAAACGCGTTACCTCTGTCTGTGACCTCCTTGCTTGCAACAACATGTTTGTCCACCGTAACCCCTTTGTGCATTGCTTAGCCCACGTTTTCAGCCCCTGCTTGTTTTCAGCCCCTGCTTGCTTAGCCCACCTCCCTCTTGCCTTTTGCCCTGTGCCGCCTGCTGCCTCCTCCTTGCATGCCGCACAGTTGCCATGCCAAAGTGTATTTGTAACATGCTCCGTCCACATTTGAAGGGGACTAGGGAAGAATACAAAGCAGGTATCAGTGGCCAGCAGGTTGGCGCAATGGTAGCCGGCAGTGGCTGGGCTGCGCTATGCTGTCCTCGAAATTGCTTGCATGCATGGCAAGCCACACACAGAGAGCTGCACGGCGCCGGAGCCTCAGCTGCCCAGCTCCTGCTCAAGTCCAGCAATCATGCGGCGCAGCTCCGCCACCGTCGCCTCGTGCGTGGCCAGCTCCTGGCGCAGTGCATCCAGCTTGATGCGCTGCAGGGGCAGAGGGCAGCGGATTCAACATCAGGACATCAGTGTCTCGGGCATGGCCAGCAGTGCTCAGCTTGGCACAGAAAAAGTGGCGTGCGCTGAGAGGGAAAATGCATGTGTGCGTGGGAGTCGACACAGCTTGCAGGGCTTGTGTCACGTCGAAACAGCATAAAGTGCAAATGCTCTTACTGATCCACCCAATGCGCCTGCCACCCAAGCCCAACCCTGCATGACTAACACATACAGCCAGCCTGGCGCCACCTCTAACCTTGAGCGCCCGGGTCTCCTCCCCGACTGGGTAGGAGGTACCGCCGCGAGCCAGCGGCTGTTTGCGTGCCGCCGCCGCCTCTGGGTCTGCTGCCTCACGCTTTGCCAGGCGGGCAGCCAGCGTGGGCGCCACAGGCATGCATGCCCCTGCACCCGCCCACAAGGAGGCGGCCGCTGGTGCGGCTCGTGCCAAGGTTCGCCCGCCAGCCAGCTGCGGCGTGCGCTGCGGTGGCTGCTGGCCGCTGCTCAAGGGCCCTCCCCCTGCCGCGCCTGCTGCTGCGGGGTACAGGCTGGCTAGCAAGGCGCGCTCCTGTGGGCGAGGGGCTGCCTCACGCATGGCCGCATCCACCGGTGCCTGCCGCTCTTGCTGGAATGGCTGCTGCTGCTGCTGCTGCTGCTGCTGCTGCTGCGGTTGCAACGGGCCCGCTGCATTCTGCTGTTGTCGCTGCGGCCCTGCATACAGCACTGCATGCTGCTGCTGCTGCTGCTGAATGGCCGCACTCCCAGCCATGCCTGCTGCATCACTGGCTGGGAGCAGTGTCAGCTGCCGCTGCGTTTTGGCTGCAGCTGGCCTGCCGTCCTTGCCGCCGAGCGCCCCACGCAGGCGGCGCAGCCCAAGGGTTCGAGCCAGCGCATCAGCTGCTTGCAGTATGCGTGCCTGCAGCGCATGGTGTGGCGCAGTCGGTTCTGTTGGCAAAGCAGACCACTAGAGGCAAATCAGGAAAACAAATAGATACTTTTTTGATTTAATTGAAGCAAAAACACCAGAAATTCAATCACACCTGCGGTGGTTTGCAGGGCAGTCACTCCACTGTCAAGTCCAAGCCACACGCAGCGACTAGCAAACTTAGCCATGCACAGCCATGCTACCCCAGCAGATTGGCGGCACCTGGTGCAGGCGGTCTGTGACCCCAATGCCAGCCAGCTCCTCAGCACTAACGGCATGCACCACGGTCAGGTCGATTTCCTGCTCCTCAAACACTGCCGCATAGCGCTCCAGGCCCAGGCCCTGCACAGCAGCACGACAGCGAGGCATGTGCGACAATGCAGGATGATAGCACACACATAAAACAGGATGCACGAGCACGGCGCATGGCACCGCTGGTCGGCAGCAATGCATCCAAAGCACATCCATTCTGGTAGGGAGCACCACAGCCACAAGCTACTGACCTGCAGCCACTCCCCAATGCCCATTTCGCGTAGGTTGCTAGACGGAGCTGGTGCAGCTGCTTGGGCCGGAATCCCATCAGCCAGTGCCTGCTGCTGCTTCTGTTGCTGCTGTGCTGCTGGCCGCTGTGGTGCAACAGCCGCCTTCTGCTGCTGTGCCGGCAGCACATGCTGGGCCTGTGGCTGCATCTGCTGGGCCTGCCGCTTCGGTGGTCTGGCCTGCTGCTGCTGCTGCTGCTGTTGCTGCGCCGCAAGCTTGCCGCCCCTGCCTGCCATGCATGCCTTCACATGTGACACCTGCTGCTGCACCCGCAAGTGTGACAGGTCAGCCCCACAGACCTTGCACAGCTGCTGCTGCTGCGCTGCCTGCTCTGGCGCCTGCGGTGACAGGTCTCCAGCAGCATCAGGCAGCCGGCGCACCTGACAGCCAGCTGCTGCCATGGCTGCCTTTGCTGCTGCTGCTGTTGCTGCTGCTGCTGCTGGCGCCCCTGCTAATTGCCGTGCACCACGCTGCTGCTGCTGCACCCCAGCTGGCGGCTGCTGCTCTTGCTGGAAGCATGGGCGGTAGGCGGGGATAGTGTCTGTATCCTGAGCTGGCATCCACGGCTGGGGCTGCCGCCCAAGCTGCTTAAGCCCCACTGCTGCTGGCTTGGTGCCGCCGCCCTCTGCTACCGCATCGCAGCATGCATTGATGTGCCGCTGCTGCTGCTCCAACGACAGGCCCGCTAGGCTGTTGCTGCAGATTGGGCAGTCGGCTGCGTCAGGTTTGCTGGCTGGTGTAGCCAGCTTGCCGTCCTGCTTCGCCACAGCTGCAGCTGATGCCGGCCCTGCCGCGCACTTGGCTGCCACTAGTGCTGGTGCCCCAGCTGGCACTGGTGCGTCGCCCTCGTCCTCGCTGCTGCTGCTGAGCTCGTAAACGTCGCTGACAGGCTGGCTGAACCCCGGCGCTGCCGGCTTGAGCTGCTGCTGCTGCTCCTGCTGCTGCGGCGGCGGCAGCGGCTCGTGCTGCAGCGGCTGGCCTTCAGGCTCTGTCGATGTGGTGCCCGATCCTCCTGAACAAGCTCCATGGTAGCCTGCCAGGCACGAGCGCCAGGCAGGTGTTTTTGTGGGTGCAGGGCGCCCGCATTGCAACGCAACCCAGTGCAGGGCACACATCTTGCAATAAGCTGGCACCAGCTGCCGCCCACCTGGTGCTGCTGCCTGCAGCCCGCTGGCTGCATTGTCCAGTAGATGTACATCTGGCGACCGCTCCGCATCAGCGCTGTCCCAGCTGTCACAGGGCGAGTGGCGTGGGGTGGTGGGGTGGCCGGTGGCGGCGGCAGCTGCGGGGGTGCCGCCGCCGCCACTGCGACAGGCGCTGCCGCCCTGCTTGAGCTGAGACGCTGAGACGCCCAGGAATCCGGGAGGTCGCTGGCTTTTGCGTTTGGAGGGCAGGCCCAGACGGGACGCCAGCGCGCCGAGCAAACTGGACAGCGCCGAGGAGCCTCGCTCGATGTTCTGCTGCTTTGATGTGCGTTGTGGGGATCCACAGAATGCGATCAAGCCCCTCAACCACCCCACCTGCCCCCATGCCGAACAAATGAGCATGTGCGGACCTTGTCTCCACTGCAAAGCGCAGCCACGTTGCTTGTGAATCATTGATGACAATGGACTGCGCTTTGAAGCAATCAGAAGGCGTTTAGGAGCCCGCGCTCCGGAATGAACACTGCAGCCAAGCGGAGCAGCGGGCTTTCCTGCCCTGCGGCACGCCTGCCTGCTGCACCCAGCTCCTCCAAGGGCCCCTGCAATCTAGGCAGGCCGCTGCTGGTGGCCGCAAGCGGCGGCGGTGGCGGCAGTGGCGGCAGTGGCGGCAGCGCTTTGCTCCGCCGCCGGCAGGGTGAGCTTTGCACATTGCAGCGGGTGTGCCGGTACTCAATGCGGTGGAACCTCCTAACTGCATCTAACCTCTCGTGATGCTGCAGCCTGGGAGGGCCGGCGCAGCAAGGCGAGCACGGGTCCCTTGTGGCGAGGCCCTGCAGCGGGCAGCGGTGCCGATGGGCCGCCAGCCAGCAACGGCCAGGCAGACAGCGTGGGCAGCAGCGAAGTCGGCGTCAGCCCTCGCAATGGCAACGGCAGCAGCGGCGGTGGCAGCAGCGACGGCTCCCCTGCAGCCGGCAGCAGTGCGGGCAATGGCAGGGGTGGGCGGCGGCGCGAGCCGTGCCTGCCCCCGCTGCCCTTCTGGGTGGCAGGCGTGAGCGTGGTTGGCCTGCCAGACGACCAGCTTGTCTTCAGCTTCCTCACACCGTCCGAAACAGCTGCGGCAGCCCGGCGCCAGCTGCGGCCAGAGGCACCCTACGGCCCATCAGCCCTCAAGCTTGCGACCCTGCAGGGCGACAGGGTGCAGGCGGTCCTCGATCGTTGGCAGTACGCCATTGCCCAGCGCGAGCTGGCCAGCTTCGATGCTCGGCCCATGCTGTGGTGGCGCTACGAGTCGGCGCTCAAAAGCGCAGCCGGCGGTGGCAGCGGCTACGGCAGCGGCGAGGACGACAGCAGCAGGGGCAGCGCCGGTGGCAGGGGCAGCACCCGTGCCAGCCTTGATGAGGAGCCAGCAGCAGCTGACCCACAGGAATCTGTGTTCAACAGGCGGCAGATGCGGCGCATGGCACGAGCCGCCAAGGCAGCTGCCAAGGCGGCAGGCCGCAGGCAGTCAGCGGCTGCCGCCAGCAGCTGGGCGGGCAGTGACAGCAGCTCCGATGTGAGCAGGCAGGATAGCGACCGCTGCGGCAGCAGCGCAGCACAGCATGCACCTGCCGGGCTGGCGATCGACCAAGCCGCCTTCCAGCCCAGCTGGCAGGTCTGCACACTCCGAGGCCTACCAGATGGCACCGTCATTTACAAGTTTGCCGACGATTTCGAGCCGGTTGTGGCGGGGCCGGAGCTTGGGACAGCGGCTGCAAGCGTAGCAGCAGGCGCAGCAGGAGCAGCAGGTGCAGCAGCGGATGCAGCAGAAGCAGAAGCAGCAGTAGCAGCAGGAACAGCAGCAGCAGGAGCAGCAGCAGCAGGTGCAGCAGCAGGAGCAGCAGCAGCAGCCACAGACGATGCAGGGGGTGTGCCCGTGGCTGGCTTCACCCCACAGAGCCCGCCCGGTGGCGAGGTCGGTGCCTGGTGGCGGCAGGAGCAGCGGCCGGAGCTGGGCAGGCTGCTGCTGGTGCAGGAGCAGCAGCGCAGCGTGGAGGGAGTGCCATGGAGCTCCGCCCTGCGGCTGGGAGTCCGCTTCAGCAGCCATGTGAGCGGGCCTGCTAGGTGTTGGTGAACAGTGTGCTGCAACCAGCATGGTTGGTTGCACGCTGCACACAGCAGTAGTGTGCTGGGGTTGTGAAGCAGCTGTGCTTGTTGCTTCTGCAAGTGCCACCTCACAACACGCTGCCACTTATGCGGCCGCCTGTGCGCCCCTGCCGCAGGCCAAGAGCGTGCTGAACAAGCTGCAGATATTCACCACAGAGTATGAGCAGCAGCAGGGCAGCTCTGTCATGCTCAGCAGCCGGCTGCACCCCAGCTATGAAAAGGCCCTCGCCAGAGTGAAGCGGGCACTAGAAGAGGAGCAGCAGCCGCAGCAGGAGGCGGCGCAGCAGCAGCTGGAGGCGGCGCAGCAGCAGCAGCAGCAGCAGCAGCAGCAGCAGCGGGAGCAGGCACAGCGGGCTCAGCGGGGGCGGGAGCGGCAGCAGCAGGAGGCACGCCGGTCGCGCTGGGGCCTGCAAAATGAGCGGGCGTTGCAATCGCCGGCAGAGCAGCAGCAGGAGCAGCAGGAGGAGGAGCAGGCCTCGCAGACGCAGCAGCAGGAGCAGCAGGCCCAGCAGGAGGTACAGCACGAGCCGCAGCAGATGCAGCGGCGGCAGCAGCAGGAGCAGGCACAGCAGGATGCCACAGATAGCGGCGGCTTGGCTGCCTTGCTGGCTGAGCAACCTTTCCGACGGCGTGCGCAGCAACGTGAGCCTGGGGCGGAGGAGCAGCAAGAGCAGCAGCCTGCAGATCGGGCCGCCCTGCCTGGCGCGGAACAGCTGCAGCCGCAGCAGCAGGAGGAAGTGGAGTGGCAGGCAGAGCTGCTGCCCCGTCCGCAGTGGCAGCCGCCTGCCGCCGAGCAGCCAGGGGTGCAGCCTAGCGAGGGTGAAGCGGTGGACAGGGGGCAGCGAGCAACAGCCCTTGCCGCATCCACCACAGCACAGCAGCAGGCGAAGCAGCAGCAGCAGAAGCAAGTGCAGCAAGCGGCAGCCCCCTGGGCCCAGCTGTTGGCCCTGGCTGCAGCTCTGGGTGCCGCTGCGCTGCGCCTGCTGCGCTCAATAGTCACTGGCCTAGCGAGCTTCTGGCTGGCCCTGTACCGCCGGCTGCCGGTGTTCATCCGGCGGCTGTTCTGGCGCAGCTGGCCGCCGCAGGTAGGCCAGCTAGCGGGGCATGTGGCAGGGAGCGGTGTCTTGCGGTGCTCGAGGCTGTTTGGCAGTCATGTGCATCGGCAGCCTTGTAGCTGCCACATCAGTGCCAGTTAGAATGAACACGGCCAGAATACAATGCAATTGAGCACTGCGCTGCTCCACACGGTCTGCCCCTGCGCAGTGGCCTGGGCACCTCAGCCCAAGTGTGCGGCAGCTGCTGCTCGCGCGGCGCATGGGTGCAGCCGAGCTGCAGGCGGCAGGTTTCAATGCAGACGGTGAGGCGGGGAGGCAGCCCGTGCAGGCCATCGATGGGCGTGTGACGTCACTTTGTGTTGGCGCTCCACTGTGCCACAATCAAGTGCATTGCTGGCCTTGCCGTGCGGCTTGCTTCCTTCGCTACCATGCCCAGCCAACAGCCTGTCCTCTGGTTCTGAACCCCACTGGCCCACGTCACCCCCCGGCCCACGCCTACCAGCGCTGCAACAGCCTAACCTTTCTCCCTGCCCTTGTTGCACCGCAGGCCACAGTGTCGACCCGCTGGCCGACCTGCAGGCCTGGCACGTGGAGCGGCTGACTGGCTGCCAAGTGCGAGACCTGTCTCTGTTCCGAGCCGCGCTCACACACAAGTCGGCGCTGCCGCAGGAGCTGCGGGTTACCCGGGTGGGCAGGCTGGGGGGTGGTGCATGGCATGAGCATTTGGTTCAGCTTGGGATGCATGGCAATAGCCTGTGGGTCAGCCGCCAGGTCCAACATGGCAACTCCACATCAGCTGGTGCTTTGGTGTTGCTTGAAATTTGCTGCCAACCAACAAACAACTATCCTGCTGCCCTACTTGCAGAGTTATGAGCGATTAGAGTTCCTGGGAGATGCCGTGCTCAGCCTGGCGTGCCGCACGCTGCTCATGGAGCGCTGCCCCACCAGCGATGAGGTGGGTTCAGCCCGCATTCTTCCTGCTGGCTTCGATAATGCTCTGCAAGTGCTTGCCATGCAGGCGCACGCCTGGTTGCCTTGCTGCCCAGCCGCCCCTGTTCTGCACCATTGCCTCCTGGCCATCCACCCACCCACTCACCCACCCGCTCGCAAAGCCACCCACCCACTCCTGCCACCTGGCACAGGGCGAGATGACCAAACTTGGCAGCCTGCTGGTATCCGGCGCCAGCAACGCGCGCTACGCCGCCTTCCTGGGCCTGGAGCATTACCTGGTGCTGGACCCGCGCACCCTCAGGTGGGTCCATCTGATTGATTGGATGAAGACTTGTTTTGTTGCTGCGTGGTGGGCCACGCCAGGTGGCTGGTTTGCGTCTTCTCGTTGGGCAAAGCAAGTCGTTGGGCCATGGCAATCGTGGGCTGAAAGGCTGCAGCTGGTGCATTCATGCATTGTGAAGGCTCTGACAGGCTTGCTGCTGATCCATGCACAGGGGATACTGCAATCGGCTGCGTTGGCACAGAGGGTGGGCAGCACGCATGGCGGCAGCCACCCACAGCCCGCCTCGCTGCCCAATTGTGATGCAGGGAGGGCGGGCAGCACACGCCTCACATCTTGGCAGACGTGTTTGAGGCGCTGCTGGGCGCGCTGTACCTGGACGCTGGCTGGGCGGCGGCGCACGCCTTTTGCCGCCGCGTGCTGGGCGCCTGTGTGGACTGGGGCCAGGTGGAGGCGGACGCAGAGGACTGGAAGGGCGTGCTCAGGTGCTGGCCAGGGGCGGGGCGGCGTGAGCAGCAGGCAGCTGTGAGAGGGGGATGGGCCAGGCTTGCAAGAGGCAATTTGGCTTTGAGGATGGGGCTGCATGCACGCGGCGGCACCGTGGGATGCGCCACACGGCTGCATGCGTGCCATGCATTGTTGATGGCCCCTTCTTTGCTGTTTGTCTCCTCGCCGTGCAGCCGTGTGGCGTACCAGCAGCGGCGGCCGCAGCCGCGGTACCGCACAACTTCTACCCGCAAGCGGCAGTTCAGAGGCGGCCTGCAGGTGGGAACTGGGAGCAGCGGCTGGGATGCTGATTCGGTCTGCGATACATGCAGCCATGGTAACTGGGCATGCGGCAAAGTGCGGAGCTTGTTGACACGTGCAGGAGGTATGCTTGCCCATGCGGGTTCGACTTGCACAGCTGAGCCTGCAGCGCTCAGTTCACACTCAAACTGCACCCTTGCACCGACATGTTGCCCTGCCCTCCCTGCTGCAGCTCAAGTGGTACACGGTTGAGGTGCAGTACTGTGGCGAAGTGGTGGGCACCGGCAGCGGCTGGGAGCGGCGCTGGGCGGAGCAGGCGGCGGCGCGGCAGGCGTTGGACAACATGGGCCAGCTGCCTGGGCAAGAGGTGCCTGGGGACGTGGCTCTTGAGGGGCAGTGACCCAAGGGCGCGCAGACCAGACAGATCTGCCGCGGCAATAAGTTAAACATCTACCCATTTCGCACTTATTGATCGTACTGCCATGGAAGGAGCACTGACTGCATAATCAGCCTGCCTAAGCCCCATTTTGCGGACTGCAAACCAGTTGTAGTGATAGGCAACAGATGCTGCAGCAAACATCAGTGTGCAAGGAGCTGGTGGCGGTCATGCGGTTGCTGCAGCTGGGCTGCTGCGGCTGCTGCGGCGGCGGGCAATCATGCGCCCCCCTACTCACAGGCTGCAGCTCAGTTAACCTCCGAATCGCTCCGTCACAAGCTGCGGATTACAGGGGTGGTTCGAGGCACTGGTTGTGGCAGACAAGGACACAGTCGGTGCGCAGAACACAAAAGTGGGACAGGACAGCCAGTTGGGATGGCTGCCAAAAACACTCCCACACTTCGACGAGCTGTGGTGTGTCCGGGAACATGCCACAGGGAAAAGGAGATGCGGTAGCGCAATGAGATGAGATGGTATGCATGGATTGCTGCGGCGAGTCCGCAGCTGCGAAAAGTGGCACGACACACAATGGTGGGGGTGGGGATGGCGGGCGAGCGCCGTCCTGGCGGGTGGGCAGAGGCAGCAGAGGCGCTAGATGTGGGCGGTGGAGGGTGGGTGGGAGGAGACGTGGGGCAAGTTGCACAGGGAAGGGGACAGGGCAAGGGCATGGGCTTGCAGCGGGGCGGCAAGAAAGCAGGGACCCCTAGTGGACAAATTGCTTTCCAGGCTGGTTGGTTTGTGTGTATGGACAGGGTTGTACAGGGGCACATAAAAATCGGCCTGGGCCAGAGCGCAACCCCCTGCCTGCACCAAGTGGGCTGCCGCTGTGCGGCAGCATCACTACAGGTTGGAGGCGGGGGTGCGCAGAGAGCCAGGGCCTCTTAGGGCAGGCAGGGATGGGAAGAAACAAGGGGGCAGACGGGTGTATCAAATGAAAGGGGCAGTACTGGAGCATGGGGGGGTGTCTCCTCGCGGGCAGGACCCCGCCGGGGGCAGCATGAGCCCCGGCTGGCATGGAAGGGTCTGCCCACTGGTCGGTTGGCACAGGGTTGGTTCAGCCTCTCTCTGGCTTGCGAGGCGCAGGCGGGGTCATTTCAGTTGTGTGGCCGCAATCGGGCTGGCGTTCTGCAGAGGTGGTAGGGAGGCGTTGGGGAGCACAGTGTTGGTGTCAGTGCAAACCTTCACTGGAGGTATTCCTATTCCTCCAGTAGAGGAGCACAGCAGCTGCGGAGCTCGCGCCCAGGTCCCCAGCCACCGGCAGCTCCCGCACAACCACAAGCAGCACCCACCTTGGGGGAGTGGCTCTGCAGCAGCTCGTCCAGCTCGTGCAGCTCGTCCTCAAACAGACCGCAGGGAAGGAGGTCGGACGAAGGCTGGGCTGACAGCAGCGCGGCGCCGCCGGCGCCGGCAGCTGCTGGCGGCGTCGGCGGCGAACTGGCAGCGGCGCCTGCAAGCACGCAGCAACGGACGCAACCGCACTTAGGTTGCGAGTGGTATTATAAAGGGGCGCTGCACGTAATGTAGCAAGAAGGGCAGCTCCGCGCTACCCCTTCTCCTATGCGCCAAGCCGGCTTGCAGGCGCCGCACCCGAGTTTTCTGCCTCGTGCGTCTGCTTCCGAGCCTCGGGCACGCGCAGTGGCTTCAGCTGGGGAACCGAACTCGCCATCGTTGTGAGCTTTGGTTGTGAGCGCTGCAAAGCGGTGTCAGGCCTTGGAGAAGTGATCGCAGTCTGCTTTGCAGCGAATTTGATGTGGACAATGGGCCACCGCATGTCGTCTGTCTAGAAGGGCTCCAGTCGGACACCCAATGCAGGCAAGCCACAGTCCAACTGGCAGGAACCGAAGCGTGAGGCGACACTGCATCGGGTCCTGACCCTGCCCAAGGGATCCCCACCCACTGCCGCTCCCGCCGGCGCCGAAGCCGGCCCCTTGCACCGCCGCCACCTGTCATCGGCCACGCAGCCTTGGCGCACGTACCCTGCCAGCCCCCTGGCTCCTGAAGCTGAGGTGCAGTCGCAGCAGCAGCTCGCCAGGCCCGCACCTCTGTGGGCCTCCGCTCTGCTTCCAGCCCCAGCAGGCGCCGCCGGGCTTGCACGGGCTGCAACACAGCTCCTACACGCCTGTATGCAGCACTCATGTCTGCCACAGCACCCATCTTTGAACGGCCTTGGGCGTAGACTTTCGCTGGTCACGACGGCTGGCGGCATTCGGTTGCAGTGCCGCTACAAACAGCGGGGGCGCTGAGGTATGCATTTGGTGGACAGAGCGATGAGATCAGTGATGCCACAAGACTGATTCTAGCCCTGTGGCACTTGTGAGACAGGCCTGCACCACCCAGACCGCTAGAGTGCTAAGCCCCGCCCCGCTTGCCGCTCAAATGCCGCCGCAGCGCGCAGCGGGCGGCGGCTGAGTGACGGGGTGACCCCCGTGCGGCGGCGCACCGCCGTTGTTCTTCCCTTCACTTGCAACCCCTCAGAAGAACACAGAAAACGATGGACAGCATTCTGCCACTCTCCGTGCGCGGCCCACTGCCGAAGCCGGTCACCAAGTCGCCTCCCCCTCGGGCCGACAGCGCGGAGGATGAGCTGGTGTCCTCTGGGGTAGATGGGGCGTCCCCCCGCGCGACATCGGCGGCGTACCAGGCCCTCCCTGTCAGCGGCGCCCTGATCACTCACAATTACACTCCGGCGCTGCCCGTCCTGGACGCGGACGAGCTGGACAAGGAGGTGCGCAAACGGCGGCTGAAATGGGCTGATCAGCCGCCGCGCCGCCGCTGCAGGCCACCCCAAGGCCCGCGGGTGCCTGCACTCGAATGCCCAAAAAGCCGTCGCAGTGCCGAGCGGGCCGCCGCGGCTGGGGGCCTACCGCCGGCGCCGCTCGGCGGCCGCCACCCCGCTCGAACGCCGCGCGCTTCTGCCCATACCACCCGCTGCACCCCTCCGTGTGTCGCAGGAGCTGGAGGCCCGCATCAACAAGGTGATTTTGGTCGCGTGCAGCAGGAGAGGTTGCCATCCGGGTTTCATGGAGCGGGCGCTGGAGAGCGAGCGGCACGTGACGGGCAAAAGCCTCGCAGCGGTGGCCGTGGAAGCACGTGGTTGCGACCAGCAGCAAGGGGCTCTCAGCGTGGGCACACAAGTCCCAGCCACGCTGATCCGATGAGGAGCCCCAGCGCCGCCGCATGCCTCCCTGCACTGCTCCTGCGTTTGTGAATGCATGCTGTTTCGGTTCGTATTGAACTTGCAGGTGATTGAGGACTACAAGGAGAAGCTGCAGCTCCGCACCGACCACCACATGGGGTGAGAGGCAGGGCTGCAAACATGCCTGGCAGTTGGGCCACCGTTACCAGCAAGCAGCCTGCTGGCTGGCACATGCAGCTCTGTGTTGCTCGGTTGCCGCCGCTTCTGCTGAGCACTCACCGCTTAAAGCAGCGTCCACTCAGCTGTGCAACTCTCCCCCGCCTCACTAAGGGATACGTTCACTCTCCCCTGCCCGCCTGCCGCGCAGCTACCCCTACAACCTGGACTTTGACTACGGCCCGCTGGAGGGCCTGCAGAAGTACTGCATCAACAACCTGGGTGCGCGCACGCTGCAGCTGCTGCCGCTGACGTGCTGCTGCTGCTGCTGAAGACACGTCGCGCCGCTGCGTTGCCTGCGGCTCGCAAGCGCGTTCGCGAGTTTGCAAGCTGCCTGGGAGCAGCAGCTCGGCAAGCGAACCCTGGCTGATTTGCTGCATGGCTTGGCTGTGCCGGCTGCAGGCGACCCCTTCATCGAGTCCAACTACGGCGTGCACTCGCGCGAGTTTGAGATTGGCGTGCTGCAGGTGCGCGACGATGCGTGCAAATTTAGGAAGAGGGGCGGGACGCTGCCTGCGCGGCACAGATGGAGCAGCTGGGCAGCCGGCGCAGCAGCCTGGAGTGCAGGGGAGCAGCCGTCCTGAGCAGCCCCACAGCTGCGAGCCCTCTGGCTCTGCCGTTGTCCTGCCCACCAGCCTGCCGTGAACCAGCCTCTCAGCGTTGCCTGCCTCACCGCCTGCCTGCAGTGGTTTGCGCGCCTGTGGGAGATTGAGCCCCACGAGTTTTGGGGCTACATCACCAACTGCGGCACGGGTGCGCTTGCTTGCATATGCAGCTGCTGGGGCCGCTGCTGGTCAGTGCATCTCTTGCAGCAGCAGTGGTGGAAGGAGCGGCAGCGGCAGCATAGGTTGATCTGCGCCGCTGCTCGCCCGCCAACAAGCCACCCTGATCTGCTCCCATTTCTCCTCCTTCCCACTCTTTACTTTACACGCAGAGGGCAACCTGCACGGCATCCTGGTGGGCCGTGAGACGCTGCCAGACGGCATCCTGTACGCCAGCCGCGAGACGCACTACTCGGTGTTCAAGGCCGCCCGCATGTACCGCATGGACGCGGTCAAGGTGAGGAAAGGTGCAGCTAGCAGGCGGTGCTGGAAGCGGTTGCTGGCCACATGATGGCAGGCTGGTGTGGCATCACCGTGCTGCTCTTACCCGCCCCGCCCCTCTCTGGTTGTGCTTTGCCCCGCTCCACAGGTGGGCACCCTGGAGAGCGGCGAGATTGACTACGACGAGCTGCGCAGCCAGCTGGCGGCCAACGCGGCGCGCCCCGCCATCATCAACGTCAACATCGGCACCACGGTGAAGGGCGCGGTGGACGACCTGGACCGCGTGCTGGACATCCTGAAGGTGTGCAGGGGGGTTTGAAGGGTGGGGATCCAGTGCAGGTGCTGTTTGTTGACGGTTGAGAAGAAGGGGTGGAATGGGTCATACGGTGACGACCTGGACCGCGTGCTGGACATCCTCAAGCTGCGTCAGTGGGGTGTGGAAGGTCTCAGGGGTTTCAGGTTTTAGGAATTTGCAAGGGCTCGGGGGCCGGCTGCCACCAGATTGGTTGGGAGTGCTTGTCGTTGTGCGGTTTGGAGTCGCAGTGGCTGTGCACTATGCCAGACCGGAGCAGAAAGGGAACTCTGCTCAGCAAGCAACTAACTGGCCGCCTCTCCTGCTCCCTTTGCTGCTCCACAGGAGACTGGCTACACCGAGGACCGCTTCTTCATCCACTGCGACGGAGCGCTGTTCGGCATGATGGTGCGCTGTGCTGCCGGCCTGCCGCTGGGTGTTTGCTGCGTGCCAAGACAGCAGTTGTGGGCAGTGCAACCAGGGAGTTGCCGCGCAGTGGCAGCAGCCGCGCCGCAAGCGGAGCGTTTTTCTGCTTCATATTTACTACCGCCCAGTTGCTCACCCACCTGCACTCCCGCCCGCCCGCCACAGATCCCCTTTGTCAAGCGCGCCCCCATGGTGACCTTCAAGAAGCCCATCGGCTCCATCTCGGTGTCGGGCCACAAGTTTGTGGGCTCCCCCGTGCCCTGCGGCGTGGTCATGACCCGCCTGCGGTGAGCGGCCCAGGCTGCTGCGTGCCTTGCGGGGGCTGAGAGGAGGGGCATGGAGGGGCAGGCATTTGTGGCTCCCCGCCACGTCGCACATTGCACTCCACCCACCTGACCGCATCCCCGATTTCGCCCTGCAGCTACATCAAGGGCGTGAGCAGCGATGTGGAGTACCTCAACTCGCGTGACGCCACCATCATGGGCTCCCGCAACGGCCACGCGCCCATCTACATGTGGTGAGGGAGCGGGGGCTGAGCTGAGGGCCGGGTTGCTCAGCGGGCCGGCACTGTCTCATTTGTGGCCAAGCATGTGCCGCCTTGCATGCCTTGCACTTGACATGGCCACAGATGCCTACCTATTGCTCAACCCCAACTGCAATCACCTCAACTGCAATCACCCTAACTGCAACTCTCCGCCCCACCCTGCCTCTCTGCAGGTACACCTTCACGCGCAAGGGCTACGAGGGCCTGCGCAAGGACGTGGAGAAGTGCCTGCGCAACGCGCACCTGCTCAAGGTGGGTCTCTCATGAGCTTGAGGATGCAGGATGAGATAGTGCACGAGAGTTGGAGTGGCCAGGTGGCTGCCTTCAAAACACGCATGCTGTTTTTGCAGCTGCTATCCTGGCACGCCTGCTTGCTGATGCTTTCGCTCAAGCCGCCTGCCCTCTGCTCACCCCTGCCCTGCCTGCAGTCGATGCTTGAGAAGGCGGGCGTGAAGGTCATGCTGAACGAGCTGTCCTCCACCGTCGTGTTTGAGCGGCCGCGCGAGGAGGCCTTCGTGCGCAAGTGGCAGGTGCGCTCACGTGGGACCTAAGGAGGCGGTCGGCTGGGTGGCGCAGTGCTATGCTGGGGGATGTCCATGCCTCTACCCCGCCTGTGGTGTGGTGTGGTGCAGCCTGCCCGCTGACCTGCCCGGCTGGCGGGCCTGCCTGCGACCCAGCCCTCTGCCCCTCCTGCCTAACCCAAGCTCCATCCCCGCCTCCCCTGCCCCCTGCCGCAGCTGGCGTGCGAGGGCGACATTGCGCACGTGGTGGTGATGCCCAACATCACCATCCGCAAGCTGGAGACGTTTGTGCAGGAGCTGGTGGAGTCGCGGTGAGCAGGGGCTGCACCACTGCACCGCTTGGGTCGGCAGCCTGCTTGTCCGCCGCCGCTGGACTGTCGCTGCAAACTCTGATGCGATGATGATGCCTCAGCAATGAATCACCACGCCTCCCCCGCTGACCTGTGCTGCCCTGCTACCAACCCATCACACCCGCAGGGCGCGCGTGGCGGTGTCTGAAGCGCTGCGGCTGGCAGAGGCTGCTCGCGAGCGCCACGGCGATGACGAGGAGGAGTGAACTGGCTGCCTGTCGGCTGGCTGCGCTGCCAGCCTGGCCGGCCCCGCGGCCGGCCCACGTGTCCCTGTGTGCAGTTTTTCAATGAATGAATTTGACCCATTGGTGCTGATTGTTTAGGCTTTGCCCGCTACCTTTATTCCATCCCGTTTTCCCCTCGCCCCTTTGCAAGGGGGCGTACCACACTCCTCCCCCCTCCAGCTCACTGTATCAGCTTCCCTGCTCAGCCTCCTTGGCAGCGCTGTGCCCCCACAGCAGCGGGCCGCCCCTCCATCTGCGGGCTCGTCGTACCACCGCTAGCATTTGATGCAACCCAATCTGCAATAGATTGAGGCAGGCACCAGGGCTGTGCCTGCCCCCCTCGGGCTCACCACCCTGCTCGTTGCGCACCATATCCTTCCCTGGTCTTCAAGAGTTTGAGCGACACCACCATCCACTTGTGTGTACACATGTAAGGCAGAGTGGAACAGCACAGGGCCCACAGGACATCTTCACGAGTTAAAACAGAAACAGGCCGCTTCCAGTGCAGAGGCTCTCAGTCCAACGCCCCAGCTGCTCACGCCGCCTGCCTCAGCTGCTGCCGTGCCCCCACTCAGCCATGTAGCGCTCGGTGAAGGCGTCGGCGCGCGTGAGGCGGAAGCGGCGGCCGTGCAGGTCCAGCAGCGCCCCCACCGCCAGGTCGTCCTCCGTCAGCCAGGCCTGCGTCCGGAGCGGTGTGGAGGTTGGTTAAGCAGAGTTGCAAACACATGCAGTGTTGGGCTGCTGCGGTGGCAGCGTCTGGGTCAAAGGCAGCACGTCACCTTGGTGCCTTCTTTGCAACTTGCAACTCACCACCTTGTTGCCGGGCTTGTACACGCGGCCGCGCTTCAGGAACTTGCCGCCGGGGATGCCGGTGTTGGGCTGAGGTGGTTCGTAGACAGCGATAGTCTGGTCGGCCATGAAGAAGCTCACCACAAACCTGCAAGCAGGGAGGCAAGGTGGAGAGCGTGCCAGGTGGCAAGATGCTGTTATGGCCTGCAGGGGCTGCACAGAAATGCTACTTTCAGCCTGCCTTGCCCTGCAGCCTTGAACAGCAACCCACCGCCGGCCGGCGTCGATCTTGATCAGCTGCTTGCCCGCCGACGGCTCCAGCACGGCCTCATACCGCAGCACCACATGGTCCTGAATGGAGGAGAACGAGGGTGGGGGCACTAGGTGGATATACAAGGAAGATGAAGCTGATATCAGGACATGCGTGCTGGAAGGTGGTGGTCCGGCTGCCACAATTTTTTGTGCACATGCGATCAGCATGCCCTCCACCCGCCATCACCACTCCCCGCTCACAAGCTGCTGCCAGCGGTACTGGTCCTTCTTGGGCGGCTTGGGCACCTGCAGGGCAGGTTGGCAGTCGGCACGCACGCCTCAGCGTGGCGCAGAAATGGCACTCAAGCTACAATCTCTGGTTGCTGCCATAACAACACATCTGTGCACCCCCAGCCGCTCACCAGCTTCAGGCAGTTCTGCAGCGAGTCCTCGGGGCTGCCGATGCCGTTCCAGGGCGGCAGTGCGGGCTGCGGCACCTCCCGCTTCTGCTCCTCCACGCTCAGCGGCGCCAGCTCCAAGGCAGCGTAGCCCAGGTGCTCCTGCAGGGGGATGAAGTGAGGCATGCACAGCAGGCATGGGCTCAGGGGCAGTCTCTCCGGGGAATGAGCCAACGCACCAGCAAACATCCAGGCTTGCAGGCTGCCCAAACCACATCCCACCACCCCTGCACTGGCCTGGTACCAGGCGCGCGTGGCGGCGTCGCAGTCATAGATGAGGAAGGCGCGCCCCAGGATGTTGACGGTGGTGCCCACCCGCAGGTCGGCGGGTGTGAAGCAGTCCTCGAGTGCCAGGCGCGCCTGGCCGGGCAGGCCGCCGCCCACCTTGCCCACCTTGGGCAGCGGGCCGCGCTTCCTGCAACAGCAGCATGTGATGCGGCATGCGTAACATACATCGAATGACAGAGGTTGCAGGATGGCAGCTAGCTGTGCAGGCAGGGCCATGCCAAGCACAGCCAGCCAGGCAGCGGCATTCCACCCACGCACAGGAAGGTGGGGAACAGTGCGCAGCCGGTGCCCGCCTCCGGCACCTCCATGATCTCCGCCTGTGAAAGGTGGGGCAAACGGAAGAGCATGCAGTGTTGGAGGATGCTAACAGATGGAATGGATGCGACTGGACAAGCAACAGAAAGCAAGCTGCAGTCAACAGACATGGCTGAACGTCAAACCTAGGCAGGCCGGCATTGCTGGCCAGACCACAACATTACCCTGCCCAGCTAAGCGGCTCACCGTGGAGTCCGCCACGAAATAGTGCATCTTGAAGCGGGCGCGGCCGCCGCCCTGCTCCGCCGGGATGTCCCACAGCAGGTAGAAGCGCAGCACCTCGCCGCCGTGCTCCAGGAACTGCTGCAGGCTCTGCAGTCGCAGGTGAGCAGGGCGGGCAGGCAGCCAAATGAATCAGCCACTTCCACAAGGTTGCGAAATCGGGCGTGAAGCAGCAGAGCCGCATGCAACTTTGGGCAAAGCCATGCCCCTGACCGGCGCAGCGCACGCACAGCTCCCTACCTTGCTGTTGAACTCGCGGCCTAGCAGCGCCTCGGCGAACTTGCTAGGCGAGTCGGGGTCGCTGCGGGACAGGCCTGGCAAAAGGATCAGGTGCAGGCAGGCAGCGAGGCAAGTCAGCAATGCTCACACTTTGGAGACCTTCAGGACGAGGGAGACGCGCTGTGGAGGCTAGTGGGCACTCACTCTCTCCCTCCCGGACCCGTCTCCTGCACAGTCCCAGCACCCACCGGAGGGCTTGGACTTGGCAGCCAGCGCCTGCTCAATGGGGTTGGGGGGCACGGGCTGGGCTGGCGCCAGCGGCGTGCCGCGCGCCGCGGCCTGCTCGCGCGTGAAGGCATCCGCATCCACGATGGCCACCTCCCTGTGCGCATTTGATCAGGGGCAGAGCAGCAGCCTGGCAGGCTGCAACATGTAAGGCATGGGCTGCGGTGTGCATGCCATGCATGTCCATGCATGTTTCCACCTGCGCCTCCAGTCCCCTGGGTCCAGGCTCACCGGCCGTAGATGTTGACTGCGACACCCACCGCCAGGTCGCCCAGGCCCAGCACGCCGCCGCCCTGGCGTGGGATCTTGTGCCGCCGCACCAGCGTGCCCTGCACCAGCCCCGAGTTGGGCTCGGCGGGCTCCGTCACCTGCATGCTACCTGTGGGCCGAGCGGGATGGAGGGGCAGAGGCAGGCACGGAGGAGGTGTTGGGTGGGCAGTTGCATGGGAGATGGATAGCAGGCAGGACGGAACGCACACAGCAACAACATCCTACCCCCAATTTCCAGCCCGCACTCACCGTCCTCCAGGTAGTAGAGCAGCTGCACCTTGCGCACGCGCCACGACTCCAGCGGCGAGTCGGGCACCGGCTCCTTGAACCAGCCATGGTAGCGCAGCACCTGCGGTTGGCGGGCAGGGCAGGGGGCGAGCATTCGGCTAGAGGGGGCAGGCTCCGGCAGTGGAGTGCAGCTGCTACATCATGCCGCGGCAGGCTGAACAACCGAACCCTGCAGTTGGTCAGGATCCACACCTTCTTGTCCAGCGCTACGTAGCTGGGCACAAAGGACGCCGCGGCCGGGGCTGCCGCTGCGCCGGCCGACGGGATGCGCCACTCCTTCAGCGACTCCTGCAGCTGCAGCGCCGCCAGCGCCACGGCCTCGTCCGGCTGCCCCAGCTCCACCGGCACGGCGATGCCATTGGCAAAGCGCAGGGTCTGCTTCTTGGCGTGGTTGGCCGGGTTCTGTGGACATGAGAGGGAGGAAGGGCAGCGGCTCGGTCGGGCGGCAAGGAGCGGCGGCGGCGGCGGTTGGCGCCAAAGGGGAGGGAGGCTGCCTTGGACGCCAAAATTGCGAGGTCCCAGCGCATGTGCGTCGGTCCTGGGCGCGCGGCGGGGCAAACAAGGCAGAGAGCCGGCAGGTCGTCCGCCTGCCTCACCGGCGGGTGCACGCTGTAGCCCGGGATCAGCGGCAGCTTGGCGGGGCTGGCCATGGCTGCAGCTCCAGAGCGACGGGTCCACACCTCCGCGCGCCGACAAAGGCGGGCTGCCGTCAGCGGGCCTTCGCCGTAGGAAGGCCAGACAACCCTGGCAGGAACCTGCGCGCACTGAAATGACAGCTGAGGCGGGAAGACCGGCCTTTCATGCCGCCGCCGCCGGCGCATGCGCGGCGATCCACCACCCCGCTCCCTCGCCTTGCCCGCTTGAAGTCAACAACTGCTAGCCAAGCACGTGCCTGCTTCCACACCTTGACGCCACCGCCAGCACTCACTGATCAATCCCTTCCACACCCTTGCCCGCCGCTCTGCATGTGTGCTTACAGGCAGGGTCAGGCGGCACAGCTGGGCCGGCTGTGCAGTATAAATTCGTTGGTCGTGGGGGTGCGAACGAATGCGTTTTGGTTCAGTGCGGCAGGACAGCGGAACTGGCGCGGATGCGGTGAGAGCAGGAACACACAACAGAGAGAAAGCAGAGGGTTGCGGGGCACGCAGGGCCGGACCGGCCACGGCGGCACCCGCAACGTAAACAACATGAGGCGTGGCCACACGGCGCTGACGCGCCCCTCGGCCAGGCCACCAAACCTACAAAACTACAGAGAAAGACTGCCACCAGGATGCCTTCCGGGGGGCAAAAAGGATGCTGCCGCTCATGCGCAGAACTCCTCGTACTCCTTGGCGCTCATCAGCTCCTTGAGCTCCTCGGGGTTGGACAGCTTCACCTTGACCATCCAGCCCTCGCCGTAGGGGTCGGTGTTGATCTGCGGGGGAGGGCAAAGCACAGTGTGGGCTGGGTGAGCAGCGGGCTGCTGGTGGCCCGGAGCTGGGTCGGCTGTGCTGAACCCCATTTACAAAGCAGCAGCACCCAGCAACTGATGTGCAGCAAAGCAGCACAGGTTCATGTGTCCGGCCCTGCAGCTGCACAGTGGCCTGGCTTGGGATCCGCACCACGTGTTCGCTGTGTGCAAATCAGCAGTCAAGCGCTGGCACCCACCTTGGATGAGTCGCTGGACAGCTCCTCGTTGGCAGCCACAATCTCGCCAGACACGGGCGAGATGATGTCGCTGGCGGCCTGCGCAGGCGGGGAGTGCGACAGATGGGCAGGAGTGAGCTTTGAGGCGGCAGCTCGGCCGGAGGCAGCTTGAAAGAATGGACGGCGCCCAGGCTGGCAGGTCACTGCAGGAATAGGCTGCACAGGCTGTCCAGCCGTCTGGCAGGCAGCCACGGTGGCGAAGCAGCCCAAACCCCAGCTTCCAATCCCTAACTTCGTAATCCCTGCCGCACCTTGACCGACTCCACAATGGCCATGCGGTCGCCGGCGCTGAAGGAGGCGCCCACCTCGGGCATCTCAGCGTACACCACATCGCCCAGCTCGCTCTGCACGCAGGCAGCGCTGTCAGGCGTTTGTGGCAAGGGGGACGGCAGACGCACGCAGCAACGCCGGCGGCTGTACGACGGTTGCACCCACCTGCGCGTGGTCGGTGATGCCCACGGTCGCCACATCGCCCTCCACCTTCACCCACTCGTGGTCCTTGGCATACTTGAGGCCGTCCACCACTGCAGGGCACGGGGATGGCCGCCAAAGGGGCGCGTTGCGGGCGGCGGCGGCAGCGGCGGCGGCGACGGCATAATCCTGCACTCTGTCGGCTGTCGCCCCAGCGCGCAATGCGCCGTGCCACATGCACTCGGTATGGGTTATGAGCATGCCCATGCCCCGCTAGGCTGCTGCAAGCCTCGGCGCCAGGAGTCTCCCACCGAAGCGCGCCTCTTGGGCCAGCCCGCCCGATGGCACCTTCCCAGGCGCTCACCAGTGGCGTAGGCGCGGCTGGCCAGGGCGGGAAGGCCGCAGCGCAGGCCCAGGCCAGACACGGCCTTGGTGGCGAAGCTTGCGAGGGCCATGGCTGCGGCTGGAGGACTGACGACACTGCCGGGACCTGATCGCACAAACAAGGGCGATCGGGGCCATTTGGCGACACGCCGCGACGCATTTGCCCGCCTCCCCATGCGGGCCCAAAGTGTTTCTCCGGGGCCTGGTTCCCCTGCTATTCCGTGCCGAGGAAGGAATGGAAGGAATGGAAGGTCCCGAAGGTCCCGATATAGCGCGGTCCAGTGAACCAGCCCTGCAAGCTGGTTCTTTCGTCCTTTGGGCGCCGCTCGCGCGTGGCCTGAAGGGCCTTCTGAGCTTTGGCAGGGGAACTGATGTTGGCGAGCGCCTGAAGGCCCTAGCCAGGTGCGTTCGAGGGTGCGAGCATAGTAAACCCTCGCGTTCGCCTCCCCACGCTGCCTGCCGACACGCACCGCCGCCCACTCGCCCTGCAGGAGCCCCTCCGACCAGCAGTCCCCCCGCAGTGCGGCGGCGGCGCTCGCCGCCGCCGGTGCGCTCCCGCCTGCAGGCTTCTCGGCCCCGGCCTCCTACGGGCTGGCCGGCGGCGCCTGCCTGCTGGTGCGCTACGGCCTGGCGCAGGCCGCAGGCCTGGGCCTGTCCCACGCCACGCCCAACGTGCACTACGAGCCCGCGACACGCACCGCCTGCGTCTTCACCGGTGCGCTGGGCATGCCGGGCGTTGGACTGCTCGGCTGCCCTGCACTGGCTGCCTGTCCATCAAGCCCTGCTCGGCATGCCGCACTCCACACACACTGGGTGCTTTGATGTTGCCGCCGACCCGCCACCTGCATGCGTGGCTTCCCGCCCTGCTGCCTTGCTGCCTTCCCGCCCTCGCAGCCTCCCTCCCCTGCACCCACATGGTCCTCTCCTTTTCGCCTCCCCTGCCGCGTGCCGCAGGCCACCTGCAGAACCTGGACGAGCTGGTGGACCGCCACTCGGGCGAGACATTTGGAGAGGGCCCCACCAGCCCCTCCTCGGTGCTGGCGGGCCGCGGCGACCCGCGCCAGCTGGCTGCCGAGACGCTGCTGCACATGTACATCAAGGAGCGCCAGGCCGGCGGAGACCTGCTGCTGCTGCTCAGCGAGCTGCAGGTGCGGGTGCAGATAGCAAGCCTGTGGGCTGCAAGGGCTGCGGAATGGATTGGTGGGTGCTGGCCTTGCGGTGGTGGGTGCAGCGCACACCAGAAGCTTCTGTGGTCGGTTCAAACGCACTCATGCAGGCCAGGCTTGCGATCGCTCCTACCGCCGCTCTGCATCCGCTCCGCCTCACAGCTGCGGCTCCTGTGGGTGCTCTCCCTCCATGCAGGGCCAGTTCTCGTTTGTGCTGTTTGACGGCGAGAAGCGCCAGGTGTTTGCGGCGCGCGACTCCTCGGTCAGCGAGCCCCTGTACTATGCCCTGGATGAGGACGGCGCGGTCAGCCTGTCCAACGACCAGCCGCCGGTGCCCACCGCAGACGAGGGCCGCGTGCAGGTGCGGGGGGCTGTGGTGGGGTGCAGCGGGCGTGCAGAACCTGGGCGATGTTGGGGGTGTGGATGGCAGGCATGGTGTGTTACGTTTGCACGCAGCGCCCCGCTGCTGCTTGATTGTGCTGCAGCCCTGCCCACTTCTGCCAGCTTGTTGCTGTTGGGCTGGCGGTGCTGTGACGCCCACCCATGCCCACCTCCGCTGCTCTCCCCACCCCACCCGCTGCAGTGGTGCGAGCTGCCGCCCGGCCACTTCATCTCCGGCCGCTCGCCCAAGGTCCAGCAGTTTGCGCTGACGCCGCAGCAGCTGTCGATACGAGAAACGTGAGCGTCATTCATGGGTGGTTTGCTTCAGCTGGTCGCTGGTGGTGGGTGGGCGGCAGCTGCCTCAAGTGCTGCGGCCAGCCAAGTCGCAGTCAAAGGATCGGCAGGAGCATGGCAGCCGCATTCAGCATGGCAGCAGCACCAAGCTTGCATTGTTGAGCTCTGTGCTGCAGCTACGGGCAGGGTTGGACGAGCATGGCATGAGCATTGATAGTGCATTGTTGGCCTCTGTGCTGCAGCTACGAGCGGGAGATGGACGAAGACATCTCGCCGCGAGCCTTTGCTGTGCTCGTGGAGGCGCAGGTGGGTGGTGCTGGTTGCTGGCTGCGAGGCTGCTGGGCCTGAATGCTTGCATGGCCCATACATTGGTTGGAGGGTTGTGCAGATACGCTGGGTCCCCACTGGTTTGCACGTGGGCTTGCCACGCACCCCGCGCCGCCCGCCATGCCTGCTGCATGTGTGACCCTGGTGTTGCGGCCCCAAGATTGCAGCTGACCCGCACCCTGCCTTGCCTCCCTGTCGTTCATGGCCACAGGAGGAGGAGATGCGGCGCTCGCTATCGGACGAGATGCGCCGCTCACGCTCCCTGTCACCCGACCGCGGGCACGCAGCTGTATATTAGGCCAGCGGGGCAGCCACCACCATATGCCCCCGGCTGTGCACTACTGGCGTATGCGCCCAGGCGCCTGGAGCGCTTGTGCGCCGAGGCGGGCTGCTGCCGCTCTGAACACTGCTCGCCAAATGAGGCATGTGCTACAACGACCCCTCCGCATCAGCAACACTCACCTCGACCAGCAACCCGGCTCCCAAGCAGCAGCCCCCACCCTTACCTTGTCCAATCACCCTAACTGAAAGCATCGCGGCCCCCGCTGTTTTCCCGTCCCGCACCTTTTTGGTCTCTTTCATGCCTGTGCTGTTTTCTTTATTCACACAAAGCTGCCCGAGCAGCGCCCACCGTCGCTCCCCGGCCGCTCTTTACCAATGCTCTTGTACCGCCTGTGGCACGCCTCTTCGAATGAGAAGCGTGCCCCCATCCCTGCTGCGCTTTTTGAAGACAACAACCTTGTAAGCACTTTGCGCATTTCGAGGGCGAGAGCAGGTTCTCCGCTGTCCGACTGCATCAGCTTCATGCTTGTGCACTTTTACGGCAACGCTGGGTGGGGCGATGTTGTACATGCCTGTGCAGGCAACGTGAGCAGAGCAGACTGCAATTGCAAAATGAACGCTCGCAGTCACACAAGCAGGCAGGGTCGCCCCCTGCAGCCGTCTGTAGCCGCCGTACGTGCCATGCTGCGTTTGCAGCTTGATTATGCGTGCTTGGAGTAGTGGAAGGTCTGCAACAGAGGTCGAAGGCAGGTGCAAATCGTGCCATTGGCAGGTCGCGTGTGGGCTGCGCTGCTGCGCCTGGACGCACAGGCATGCCATGCCATGCCTACCCACACTGGCCCCAGCAAAACTGACAGCACGGGCATGCCATGCCATGCCTGCTCACACTGGCCCCAGCAAGCAATCAGGCCTCACCATCGTCTGGTCGGCGTAGCGCCCACCCACCACCTGCATAATGGGGACTAGAGGGACGCCCGGGTCAGCAAAGGAACAATGGCACACATGTGGTGGCGCGCAAGCTACCATTCCCAGCGTCCTGCTCTGCGACACACATCTGCGAGCAGCCCACTTCTGCTGCACCAGCATCAGGGGCGGCCCTTATGTGGCCGCACCTTGTCTTGCGAGAAGATGTCGCTCAGCTCCTGCAGCTCCTCAGGGCTCAGCTGGATGGCGGCCGCCTCCAAGTTCTCCTTCAGGTACTTGATGCGCCGCGTGCCTGGGGCAGGTAAAATCAGAAGTGCCTTTCAGCATTTGGGCGGCAGCCCCGCAGAGGGCCTCCGGCTGCGGAAGCACGCATCGGCATGTGCGGCAGCTGGGTGTGCTCGTCCGCTGCTGAGTCACGCCGGCAGGACACCGCAGGCAGCACGGCTGCATTGGTGTGCGTGTCGATAGGCACCAGTTACAAGTGGTAGCCACGCACAGCAAGCCTCGCACCCGGGATGGGCACCACGTCTGGGCCCTGCGCCATCACCCAAGCCAGCGCCAGCTGGGACGCGGCCACCCCCTTGCGCTCCGCCACCACCTGCATGCGCTCCACGAGCTCCATGTTCTGGTGGATTGGAGGAAAGAATGGCATCCAAGTATGGGTTTACTTGTTTACTTGAGACAAACGAAGCAGGCAGGAGATGGCTGCACAAGCTCCATGTTCTGGGTGGAGGGGCAAGTGACATGGACGGTTTGATTCCAACTTCGGGGATTCGATCAGACGTTCATACCATGCCGAGGCGGCTGCCACTGTACACGCCTGCCCGCATTGCCCACTGGGCTTGGCAAGCGCAGCACGCGCATGCAGAGGTGAAGACAAGCTGGTATTCCAACCTACACCCACCCCACCCACCCGCCCCGCCCACCTTGGCAAAAGCCTCCTCTGCAAAGCGCGGCTGGCCCACGCGCCGGTAGTCCTGCTCGCTCAGGTCGGCGGGGCTGCGGATGGCGCCGGTCAGGAAGCCCCTGCGCAGCCAAGCGATGTGTGGGAAGGGGGAGGGCGTCTACGAAAGGCTGAAAGGAGATCAGCGCTCCCCGCCACTCACCGGCACTTTCAACTCCCCATCATCTACCCAACAGGTGTACCCAGGGCTGCAAGACATGTGCTGGGCAACGTGACAAACGCCCCCTTGCCTGCCCAGGGGCGAGTAAGCGACGATGCCGATGCCCAGCTCGCGGCACAGCGGCACAACCTCCTCCTGTGTGGCCAGTGGGGCAGGCAGCGGTGCATGCTGTGTGCACGCAAGATGCATCTCATGTGGAATGTGGAGTGTGGAATCTATGTGCATGCAAGCAGCCCGGGAGGGCTGCAAGGAAGGGCCCAAATCAATTTGCAAGGGCCCAGTTTTTGTATTGTTTCTCTTTTCATTCACCTCTGCATCGCGGCTCCACAGAGACCACTCCATCTGGTAGGCGGTCACTGGGTGGATGGCGTGCGCCTTGCGCACATCCTCTGGGGACACCTGTTGGGATGGCAGGCAGCGGCACCGATTCACAGCTGGATCATGTCAGCCTTCGTTCATAGGGGCCACTGGCATGGGATGGCCACCCACCCTACAAAGTGCGCACAGCACTCCAGACTGTAAGCGAAGCATGCACAGCAGGCGGCAGGCGGCCGGCTCACCTCGCTGAGGCCGATGTGGCGGATCTTGCCCTCCTCAACCAGCTCCTGCACTTGTGAATGCGAGGGGTGGTAAGCACGCTCGGCACCTCTCTCGTTCTCAACTTGTGCGGCACACACTGCACTTGCACATGCATTGTGCCAGCACACGCACAAACGCTAGACACACGCTGGCACACCTTCATGGCCTGCATGCTCTCCTCGATGGGTGTTTTGGGGTCCTGCAACCACAGCACGCCCGGCATGCTTGGCTAGTCAGCCGGAGCAGGGGGGCGGCAGCTCAGTAAGCTGTGCAGGCAACCTTCAGGCAAGCGCGGCACCGCGTTTCAAGGCCCAGACCCTTGCCTTGCGGTGCAGATAGTAGAGGTCGATGTAATCCACACCCTGCGGAACAAACAGGTGGCGGGCAACAAGGAGCCAGGTGTCTGTGAACTGTACAGCAGCAACATGGAGCATCGAACGTATCAGCTTATCCAATCAGTGAAGCCCCACGTGGTTGTGCACCAAACTAAGGCCGGCTGGCCACCACAGGTTTCTTCTCGCGCTGCGGCTCTTACCAAGTACTTGAGGCTCTGCTCAACCGCCTCCCTGCAACAGGTAGTTGTGCAGCACCACGAACACAAAAGGCAACTCTGGCTTCAAGCGAGGCAGCATCATGACAAGGTGCAGCGCCAAGGCAGGCAAGACATGCCCAAGGATCGCAGGCAAAGCACGTGTGCCGCCACACACTGCAGCCAGGCAAGGCAGGCCCTGCCGCGCACCGGCAGTGGCGGCGGGACCCGTCGATGACAAACTCGCCCTTGTCGTTGATGTAGACGCCTGCAGGACCAACAAACATAACGAGTTAAACACAGGTTCAGGCTGGTTCCGCCATCATGGCCGTGTGCAAATGCCCGCACACCCAGCTGGCTGCGCACGCTTATGCTGCAGGAGCGCTGTGGGCGCTACAATAACCGCTCCCGACAGCAGATCATGTGGCTTGCAGGCTTCCTGCGTTCGCGTCTCATCGACTCACCCCACTTGGTGGCAATCACAACCTGGTCCCGCGGAATGCCCTTTATTGCTTCACCTGCACACTTGGGCAGATTAAAACTGGTCAGGGTGCGATCAGTGGCCCGCCTGCACGCTCTGATTGCGTGCTGTCCAAGCTCGCCGGGCGCCCCGCCCCGGCTGTGGGCCACACCCACCCAGCAGCTGCTCGTTGTTGCCCTCCGTCTTTCCAGCGTTGTACAGCTCCGCTGTGTCAAACAGGGTGACCCCCGATGCCAGGGCCTCCTTGATTGTAGCCAAGCACTCCTCTTGGGGCACGGGGTTGGTGCTGCATGGGGCACAGGGCCAGAATGCTTTTCAATGCGTTTGATGTGGGTCAGCAATACGCCGCAGGCTCGCAGTTGCACTGCTGCTGCCGCCCGTCCCAGCACGCCTGCACGGCAGGCATCGCACAGCTGTACACCATCACCGCAGGAAAAGTGGCACAGGTTCTACGCCGCTTTTGGCGCGCTGCCTGTGCGACTCACGCGTAGAAAGCCGTCATTCCTGTCAGGAGGTACACGCACACGTGGCCGGGAGTTAGCAGACCCCGGAAGCAGCAGCACAGCCAGCAGGACAGCGCTACATGTATACCGTCGGCGTAGCACAGCACAGCTGCCGCCGCCGGAAGCATCAATGCAGTCAGCACTGCTGCTGCTGCTGCTGCTGCCGCTCAGCAGCGTCTCACCCATCAGGCCCAGGCCCATGCTGGACACCTCCAGCCCCCCAATCTTGCGCTTGGATAACTGGCCCGCCATGTCTCTGGCTGATGTGTTGATCAGAGAGGGCGGCAGCCTGCAACAATTGCGAGCAGAGAAGGTGCGGGTGGGCTGTTGCACCCCATCTGGGCATCATCGGCAACTGGGCACTGAGGCCTGAGCGCTTG
>VFQQ010000689.1_pt1 | contig 60256 bp, 108 predicted proteins | sample 3512341 | NCBI WGS metagenome assembly VFQQ01 (sample SAMN10412373, study PRJNA504923) | tailings metagenome | isolation source: Relicate 2 Philex TSF1 revegetated site | place: Philippines: Tuba, Benguet | collected 2017-08-29 | reverse complement strand
CAGCCGCAACCCCGGGCGTTCGCGGCCGCCGCAGAAAAGTAAAGCAGCATTGGCTGATAGCTGCCCAGGTTGTAGTGACATGAGCTGCCGGCAATTGCTGACTCGACTTCATGCCGGCCCCCCAGCAGCTGCCTGCTGCTCTCCCAGCCACCGTGCCCAGGTTGCCTCTCCGCACCTTTCCACCGATGCATTGCCATTTTATCAGCTCGCTAGCCCACCCGCCGCTCTTCATCCCCACCCTCCTTGTCTCTTCCACTCTCAGGCCAAGTATGCTGCTGCCAAGAAGGCGCAGGTGCGCCGCAGCGAGTCCCAGCTGTCCGATGGCGCCTCCCCTCTGGACCATGAGGCCTCAGAGCCACCAGATGGCGAGGAGTCAGATGCAGCAGAGGAAACGCCGTCCGCTCAGCCTGCGGCGGCAGAGGCAGCAGCAGCTGTTGCTGCGGCCGCTATCGACGCTGCCACCGCTGGCGGCGGCGGCACGCAGGTGGCCAGCCAGGGTGGCCCTAAAGGCAAGCCCGAGGCAGCAGTGGCCAAGGAGCAGAAGCCCAAGTGTGCGGCGGTGGCAGCGGCAGCGGCAGCGGCAGGGGCTGGTGAGGTGCGCCCAGGGGGCGCCGCCAAGCAGACCGCGGCGCGCTCAGCCGCCATCCCCAAGCGGTCCGCAGCACGCTCAGCAGCGGCAGCAGCAGCAGCACAGCAGCCGCGCGAGCGGCGGGCCCCAACACCTGCTGCGCGGCCGCCCCAGCCGCCCAAGCCGCCCAAGGAGGCAGCTGCACCCATGCCGCCGCTGTTCGCTCGTCGCAGCAGCGGCTCCCTGCGGCTCCCTGCAGCCAGCAGCTCTACCATGCTGTCCGACCTGGCCATGCCCCAAGCAGCACTGCCGCCCGGCGCGACCGCAGCAGGCACAGCAGGCGCGGTGCCTGCCGCACCAGCAGACAGCCCTGCTGTCACCGGCTTCTCGGCGTTTGTGCAGGAGTGCCGCACAGCCTTCCAGGTGGGCCGGGCTAAGGCAGGGCAGTTCAGGACGGCCGTTGCAATGTGTGCTTCCAACTGTGAGGGGTGTAAACCCTCACGTGCAAGCTACTAACCAGCGGTTGCTGCCTCCCCTGTCCCTCCTCACCAGCTGGCACATGGTGTGCACGGCGGTGCGGTGCCGCTGCCCCAGCTGGTGCTGCAGGCCTCCCAGACCTGGCTGCTGCTGCACCCCTGGCAGCGCAGCCAGTGGGCCGCCAAGCAAGCGCTGGTGAGCAGGGCCGGTGATGAATCAGGCTTGGTGAAATGCAAGCTCCCTCACAGGCTATACAGAACCCACTTGCCTCCTCCGCCTTCTGGTCCTTACAGATCCATCAACCAGTGCTGAGCTTCTGGCTGTCAACCCACCCTGTTATACAGGTGCACATCGGCAACCCGCAGCTGGGCATGCACGACCTGCTGCCCGGGCTCGACCAATATCTGGTCAGCCTGGCCATCCAGGCGCTGGCACAGGATGGCCTCAACAGTGCGATCGGCGCAGCAGGTGTGACCGACGCAGCGGGCACAGCAGGTGGAGCAGCGGGCAGGTCCGCACCGCCCGCCGGCGGCACCTTCGCTGCCCTGCAGCAGCCGCCTGCCGGCTGGGCAGGGCACCCCGGCGCCACGCCTCGTGCCGCTCCAGCCTCCGTGCCAGCCTGGTTGCAAGCCGCAGGCGGCCTGGGTGCAGACGGGCGCAGCGACATGAGCGACAAGAGGTGCCTGCTGGATCTGCTGCTGGCCTCTGATGCGGGCCCGCCGCCTCCCCTGCTGTCTCTGGAGGCCACGGCTCGAGAGGTGCAGGATGTGCTGTCCCACCTGCCACAGCCGCCCGGTGCAGCGGACGACCATGCTGACTTGCCGGCAGCAGGGCCGGCGGCAGCGGCAGCGGACCCGGCAGGCGGCATGGCAGGTGCCGCGTTTGGCACTTCGGACGCAGCGCACAGCCTGCCTGGTGCGCATGCTGCGCCTCTGCTGGATGCCGCACTGTTCCGCTTTGCATCCGCCCCGGCGAAGCAGGCAGGGGCGGAGAAGGCGGCAGCAGGCGGCGAGCGGGCTCCCTCCCCAGACATCCTGATCTGGCCTGAAGCCGCACCCCACATGCCAGACCCAGCGGAAAGCTGGCAAATTTGAGCTAGTAATTATGCCGTGAGGCAAACCCTGCGTACCAGTGGAACGGTCTGTGTTGCCCCCTCAACATGCTCCCTTGACCTCCAAAAATGCATCACCACCCCTGATCCCCTGATCCTGATCTGCGTGCTCGTGCACCCATCCCCTTTTTGAACCCCAAACTTCATTATTCCTTCTTGAATCCACCTTCCCCCACGTGTAAACCGATGCAGCAACGCAAAGCAGACGGGGCTGGGGGGCAGAAGAGCAGGGGGCACACTTGAGCCGTCCAAGCAGGAATCCCAGAACACCCGCTCAGAAAGGACTGCCTTGTGGCGTTCTGGCTCAGTGATTCAAGCCGATTGCTTGCAGAAACACGAACATGGCGCGCTCGTGGGTCCTGCTGGCCGCCCTGGCTCTGCTGCTGGTGGCTGCCGCCCCCACGTATGCTCAGTAAGCAGCAGGGCAGGGGCGAAGCGGTGGTTGCAAGCAAGCAGGCGCTAGCCAGCAAGCCGCGCCTGCACTCTGGCCGGCCGCCGCGCTGCTCCCTCCACCGCCGCGCCGCCTTCTGCACTGGCCATGCAGGGACGGCCAGGCAGTTCTGGACCGCCTTCTGGGCAAGTGCGACGTGCCAGAGCTGGTAAGATAGGTTGCAGGTGCCACGGCCGCTGCCTCTATGGCGGCTTGCCGCACTGCTGTGGCCCCTGCCCTCCGGCCGGCCACCTCCACCCAAGGGCTTGTTCACCCCTTTCAAGTAGCTGTGGGTACGTCACCTGTGTGCAGGAGGCGCTGAACTCCTCCAGCCTGCAGTCTTGCTTCGACGTGCTGGACGGCAAGTCATGTGAGTGGCGCACCAACAGTGCGCAGGCAGGAGCTGCTAGGGCAGCGGCGCCGCTGGACACCAGCAGGAAGGCACCAATGCTGATGCATGCCCTCTCTCAACCCCCACGAACTTGTCATCCCTGCAGGCCCCTCCGAGTGCAAGTCCATCGTCGACAAGGTGCGTGCCTGCAGGGGGAGCAAGGGCCAGCCGGCAGCAACCTGGGATGGGTGCCTGCTCAGCTTCCGAACCGCACTGCTGCCCGCTGCACTCGCGCTGCTGCGCTCTTGACCCTGTCTCGCATGCTGTGTGCCCTGTGCGATATAACAGGTCGGTAAGGACTGCATGCTGGCTCTTGTGGAGCTGACCAGCGACAGACTGGACAAGGTGAGCTGCAGCCGCCCAGGGCTGCCTGCGACACACAGTGCCGGCTGAGTGACGGCATGCATGCATGCCGTCGCCCAGTACTCTGAACGGGCTAATCATCCTGGAATCCATCTATCTCTGTATGGGATGCAGGAGGACCAGGCGGCCATGGTGGGCGTGAAGGCCAGCCTCAGCGCTTGCTGAGCGGCAGCGGCGTGTAGACTGTGCGGCGTCTCCCAGGTTGCGGCAGCCCGAGGCAGCACCCTGCTCTCCATTCAGCGAGCTGGCCGTGCCATGTAGATGCTCGACAGTCTTGTTTTGTCGTATCTTTTCCTCATCATGTATCATCCGTCTGTGTCAAGGGATGGGAGGCGTGGCGTGAAGAGCGGCGGGCACGCATGCGGCGCCCGTCACGCCGTCCTAGCGGGCGGCGCTCGGCTTCTTTTGGCTTGCCCTTGCTTTCAGCCATGCTTGTTCGTTCAGTCGCTCTCAAAATGACGCGCAACTGCATCCTTGCGGGTTTCCTGGTCGGCCTGCTCGTCGTCACGGCGCCTGCACTGGCTCAGTAAGGGGGGCAGGAGGCTGCTGGCCAGCTGGTCGAGAGGTTCAGAAGGGTGCTGTACAGGCAGCTCTGATGGATTGTGCCTAGCCTGGGCCCGCCGGCGAACCTTGCAGTGCCGACACCTGAAGCCAAGCTCCCTCTCTCCCCCAGAACCGACGACGTGGAGATTTCTGACGAGGACCTGAGAGTGCTGGTTCGCGCCTGCCCTGAGAAAGTGAGAGGGGCGCACAGATTCGCTTGCCGGCCGCCGCCGACCCCCCCGCTTGCAACCCATACGTTGGAGCACCTCCTGCCTCCCATACTTGCTTTGCTCCCCTGCACATGGCCAGCAGGCTTTACACTATCATACCCCCTGCCTTAACCCACTTGCAATCCAGGAGCCTGTGACTGAGGAGGAAACCGATGCCTGCCTCAACGCCGTGGATGTGGCGGCAGACGGCTCCAAGTGTGAGGGGCAGCGCGCATGTGCACATGCGGGCCCGCCGGCAGCAGCAGCTGACATCATTTCCTGCAGCGCCTGCAGCTACCGAGCATGCTGTGAGGCGCTTTGCTAAGCATGTGCAGCACCCTGCCCCTGCAGGCCTGCCCGAGTGCAAGCTGCTGATCAATCGGGTGAGCAGGTGCAGGCAGGGATGCCAGCTGCTGCACAGCGCTCGAGCAGCCATCTGACCGGCCGCAGCAAGCCCGCTGCACGTGCTGAGCCTGCCTGCCTGCTCCGCCGCAGTCCAGCAAGGCGTGCCAGCTGGCGATTGTGGACCTGACCAGCAAGGATGTCACCGACGTGAGTGTTGTGGGCAGGTGCTGCCCAGGCAGTGCTTGCTCTGGGTGCTGCTGGCCGCAAGGCACAAGACGTCCTTGCCTCGAGGCAACATGCCCTGAATTCGTTTGCCTCTGGCTGTTTGACTGAAGTCTTTTACAGTGCTGCTTACCTGCAGCCGGATGTTCTGGCATTTGTGGACAAACTGAGGGCCGCCTTCAACGCCTGCTGAGGATTGGCAGCAGATGCCCAGCAACATTGCGCGCAGCCCATGATGTGCCACAGCCAGGGCAGCCCTTTTGCGAGCAGAGGGTCCCGCACATCAGCCTTCGTCACTGCAGCATACCACACCAACCCAGTTGCACTTCTTGTCCGCCGCATCATGCGGCTCGTTGTGCAATGCCATGTTGCCACACGGTGCACCGCAGAACGGCCACCGAGCGTTTGGAAGCCGGGTCAGCATGGCATGAGAATCCCAGTGTCTAATGGAGTTCTGTCGGCTTCTCCATCAACTGAGCTTGAAAGATGGCTGGGACAGTGAAGGGGGCTGAAGCGGGCAAGGGGGAAGGGGCGGAGCAGGCACGGCGCGCACTAGGAGTTGAGCGCTCCGATGCAGGCAACTTCTTGGGTTGTTTCTCTTTTGCTTCAACCGTCTCCAGCTCGCCTGCACTTCAGCTGGACACAAACATGGCGCGCTCCTGGCTTCTGGCTGCTGCCCTGGCGCTGCTCCTGGTTTCAGCGAGCGCCCAGACGTGAGTGCAGCACCCCAGGCCTCCTTGCACCACTATAGGATGGTGCAGCGAGCAGCAGGGCGGGGGCGATTGGCCAGCAGAGCTGTGCAGCGGCAGCCGCCTGCCCTCAACCCCGCCGCCGCTGCCGCCGCCGGACTCGGCCGGATTTGCCTTCGTTCCTACCTTCCCACCTGCCTTTTGCTGCGCTACTGCCGATCGGCTGTCGGCTGAAATGGACGCATATGCACGCTGCTGCCCTGCGGTTTGCGTAGTCCCAATGCTTCCTCGCTGCCTTGCTGCACAACGTGCTGAGCTCCCCTCTGTGCCCACCATTCAACTGCAGCATCGACGATGCCACGCTGCAAAAGGTCCTGAGCAAGTGCGACATTGCCAAAGTGGTGAGCCCGGAACCCTGCGCATCATCAGGCCCGTCGCCCTCTCAGCACGTTTGCTGTACTTCCAAGCGCACAAGCAGCAATGTACCATCGAGCTGCCTTGCCAGGCGGGAAACAGTGCCCTTCCTTCCGTGGCACCCTGCGATTGTCCGCAGACGCCCCTGCTGTCGGACTCGACTCCTCTGATGAACTGCCTGGAGAAGACGGACGGCAAGAGCTGTGAGCAGCCTGCCGCTTCAGCTTGGCAGGCATACCGCCCAGGCACCAGGTTTCTGCCGGCTGTAGCCCTGCTTGCAGAGCCGCGGCTGGACGCAGCTCCGCTGCTTCCCGTTGTGGCGTCGTTGCCATTTGGGCTTGTTTGAAGACCCATCTACCCCCCGCGACCTGCAGGCCCCTCGGAGTGCAAGACCGTCGTGGGCCAGGCAAGGCTTTTATCGGCTGTCGCAACTGGCTGCAGTCCTGGCTGCCTGCCATCCCACCTGCACCATGCAACGCTTGGCCGGCAGCATTGCCTGCCCTTGGTGCCTGCCGCCTGCCTTGCAAGTTGCAGCCACATCTGTCGGTCAACATGACCGCATGCTTACTTGTTGGCCTGCTGCTCGTGCTCCCTGCTCACCGTTCTGGCCTGCCGTGCGGCTCCATGCAGCTTGGCAAGCAGTGCGACCAGCTGCCCTGCACTTATGCCGCATGTCCCACTCACCAATTTGCTGCCACATGGGTTCTGCCACCGCTCCGCTCCTGATCTGCAGCTGGGCAAGGACTGCCTGCTGGTGCTGGTGGATGTGTCGACCGCGGGAGAGACCGATGTGAGTGTGACGTTCGAGCAGCAGCAGCAGGAGGAGGAGAAGGATGTGGGTGTGGTGAATGAAGGAGACGCTGATGTTAGCTGGCGCCGCATGCAGGACGGTCCCTGCAGCAGATAGTGATTGGTGGTGGGGAGGCCTCAGATGCGCCGGTACTGAGGACTGGATGCGGGTGGGCAGCCGGTGGGAGGTGCTGCAGCTCCTCTGAGCTGCTTGCTCCCCGAGGACCAGCTTGGCTGGGTGCCAGCCAGGCAGCCTGAGCGGCAGAGCTTTGGTGTGCAGCAGAAGGCTGACCATCTGAGCATCCCTGTCGTGTCTGCTGTTCTGCCTCGCAGGCCGAGAGCAAGCAGGCGATTGCCCAGGTCAAGGGCTCCATCAATGCCTGCTGAGGTGGCAGCTCGTCACCGATGTAGCAAGGCCTCGCCGCCAGCCAGCGACGATTCGCTGAGGCTCATCACCTAGCGTCACCCATGCTCTGTCTTTGTCCTTATGATTGATCACCAAGCAGCTGCCGCTCGGCGCAGCTGGCTGCGCCCGCGGCAGCGCAACGCCCGTCAAGCATCCCCTTGGTGCATGACCTAGCGAACTGTATGTTGTGGACGTGTCCAGTTTTATTATTGAAACGAGCTGTGCAACCTCCAGAGAGAAACAGCGTCGCAGCGGCAAGCGGAACGCTCTACATGTGAAGGAAGGAAGGTGGGTGGGCACCTGGGCGGGTGGCGGCGCTTGTCACATTCCCAGACCTGACACCTCTCTGTTGGACCTATCTTCGCTTTGGCGCACTCCTCGCGGCCCACAACCTCACGAGCAAAACTTCTGAGTGGAAATGGCGCGTTCCTGGAGCCTCCTGCTGGTCGGCCTGGCCCTGCTGCTGGCCGCGTCCCCTGCTCGCACAGAGTGAGTTCAGCAGGGCAGCATGCTCCAGCTGAGCGAAGCGCTGGGGCAGGCAGGCTCCCTCTGTTGTTCACTGCTCCTGTCGCCCTGCCGCCCTCCCGCCCCGCCCCTCGCTTCACCGCATGTAGGAGCCCTGACGATGCAGTTGCACGCCTGAGCAGCAAGTGCAGCGACGCTGCCAAGCTGGTGAGGAAGCATGGATGCCTGCTGCACATGCATGCTGCACGTGCATGTTGCAGCAGCCTTGCAGTTGTGTTCAAAACCCACTCTGCCGCCCATGTATTTTGCCCTCAGGAAGAAGTGATCGGCAATGGCGGTGCACCGCTGGTGGAATGCATCCTTGCTGGCGAGCGCTCAACATGTGAGCACAGGGGGTCGGTGTGCTGCTCCTTCCTGCTGATCAAATACCCACCGGTATGCCCAGCAGCAGACTCATGCGTGCTTACCTCCGGCATATATGCACGCTGCCTCAACCCTATTTTTTTTTGAAATGCCACAGGCCCGCCCGAGTGCAAGTCGGTGGCTGACAAGGTGAGGCGCCGGTGCTCCAGCCGGCCTGCTGCCTGCCTCTGCGCTGGCTTTGCTTGTGCCCCATCCTCCTCCAACCTGCGGCGCCAACACCGCCATACCGGCCAACTGCAGATCGGTAAGGACTGCCTGAAAGAGACGCTGCAGGTGCTGAGCGACACCTTCATCCAAAGCGTGAGCAGTTGGGGGTGCTGGCGTGCCGCTTGCATGCGCATGTCACGGAATGGCCCATCCGGGAATGTGCAGGACAGGCGTTAGTAGCCTGTACAGCGACCAAAGCACCGCTTCCCTGCCCGACGAGTTTGACCTGGATGCCCTGATCTGTGCCCGCTGGCATGATGCAGGATGTGGAGAGGCAGGGTGCACTGGCTGCCAAGGCGTCGGTTGACGCCTGCTGAGGCCGGGAGCCTTGATGCATGAGAGGCACGCTGCCGCGCCGTCCACGGGCGCCCAATGCACTACCCTCTCTGTCTGTTGCCTGCTTTAATGCACATGCGCAGCCAGTGTAACTGCTACTTACTATGGGGCAGTCTGAATCCAGCAGGCTAAGTCAGCACACCTCAGGACGCAGAAGCAATGGTGGACATTGGATGGCAGCGCAAGCAAGAGGAAGCACATCAACCACACAGAGGCAGACGCCAGTGGGTTGCAACATTCATGCATCAATTAACGCCGGCGTTGGGCGCCCACCAGACAGGCGGCAAGCTTTACCACTCCTCGTGGCAGCCCTGCTCAGGAGCTGCCTCTGTCTTGGTGGGCCGCGCACTCGCGCTTGTGCTGCGGCCAGTGGCGCACCTGCGGTGTGTCAGCGGGCAGAGAGAGAGAGAGAGAGTTGTTTTAGGCACGCTTGGAGATGGCATTGATGTGGCAATGCAGGCAGCTCATGGTTGCCACACTAGCCAACCACAGGCTGTGGCACACCTGGCAGTCACGCGAGCAGTCTGGGCAGGGTGACAAGAGGGAGGGAAGAGCTTTTGTCAGCAAAGCACTGCTTCAATTCCTCTCTGTGCAGTTTAGGCTGCATCCCCAGCCTACACCCTCCCACATTTGCGCACCAAAGCTGCCCCACTCACATGCCGCCTGCTTGCAGCGGGCGCAGCGCTGCAAGCCCAGCGCACGCCGACTGCAGCCAGAGCAGGTGCAGTCGCGAGCGCCATGCACAGCCACATGCTGCGCTTCGGTTGCCTGCTCCAATGTGATGGCTGTGAGGGCTGCCCTCCGCTCGCCAGCTGTGTCACTGCCGCCCTGCAGGTGCAGTCGCGCTACCGGAAGGACAGCCATTGCTGCCCTGGCATCGGCTTCGAGAGCGGCCACCCAGCTGTGCGGCAGCACTCCCTTCAGCTGCTTCACAGCAGCGGGCGCCTGCTCTGCCGCTGCAACCAGAGCGGCCAGGTCACTGACGCTGACTGCCACTGCTTGCCCTGAGGCAAAGGGGAGCGCCAGGGCAGCACACGTGACGGTATAAAAGGAGCTGTGTGCGGCTTCAGCGGCTCGCAAAGCTGACATGAAACAGGCAAATCCGCGCTGAGTCAGCACACGGGACCGGGCTGCGCGGCCTGTGCCGCGCCTGTCTGTTGTGTAGGCCATGAAACCCATGGCTGCCCCAAGCAATGCCGAGGGGCTGGTGGGCTGCAGCACCAGCAGCCGCTCGCAGCTGGCAACTGCTGCGTCTGCAACCGAGGTGGGGACATCTTGGGGGCGCAAGTGCTGGAGCGCCCAATGGCCAAGGATGGTATTGGCATCCTGGTTCACCCACTGATGCAGTTCTGCCTCCAGCTGCTCAGCTGTCAACACCTGCTGTCCGGTGCTGCGCTGTGCCTGCTGCAGCTGCCTGCTGATGGTGCTGCGAGCCGTCCGTGCCTCGTCAGCTGCTGCACTCGGAAGCAGGCTGAGCTGCAGCTGCGGCAGGCTGGAGCGAATGAACAGCAGCCTCAGCAGCAGCCCGCCAAGCGGCTGCAGAGATGGCGGATAGGCTGCCTCCCAGCTGCCGCCTGCCATGGCCATACGGCGCTGGCAATAGCGAGTGACTGGATCCATCTGCCGCCCTTGCCACTCCAGCTCGTTAGGAGCACTGTGCATGGCTGTTGCTTTGATTGTCATTGCCTGCACCTCAGCCTGCTGCCCCGCTAGCGTGTCTGCAGGCAGCGCTGGCTGGCTGTCAGCAGTCAGCGGCAACAGCCCATCGGCTGCCTCCATCAGCTGCACACTGGTCACAAACGCGTGCACTGCCGGGTCGCGCTGCTCTGGCGGGATGGCGGCGGCGCGCTGCAGGCGGCGGCGGAAGAACTCCGCACCGACGGCCTGTGTTTGGGTCGCGGCGCCGGCAGGTATGTGGGCGGCGGCGGCGTGTGGGCAAGGCCTGCCCTCCTGGGCCCCTCGGCAAGCAGTCGCTGCTGGCCACCCGTGCCTGCTCACCTCCTCGGCCTGCTGTTGGGCGGGCGGGCCAGCAGGGGCGGCAGGGGCGCCGCTCTCGGAAGCCATGTCGCCTGGAGCAGCCTGGAGGCAGTCGATCGTGTTGTTTGTGCTGCTGAGTGCACCGCTGAGCTGAGAAAGCAGTGGGAGTTCGAGCTGGCCTTAGGTTGGATTGCAGTCGGCAAGCGGCGGCGGCGACGCTTCGCTGTGGGCCGACGTGCACTGGCGCCATTTGCAGCCTTTGTGCTCAAGTGAAATGCATGCCATGGCGGTGGGTGATATGTTGCTGTTGTAAAGCGCAAGGATTTGAATCAGGCTTCAGGCTGGACAGCCAGGGGGTGGCGGCATGAGGCTTCATGAAGCCAAGCGGCAGGGTGGCGCACCACTTTGCCGCAATGCATGGTTGCTGGCGAGCACACAGCATTTCAGCTTGCGCGGTCCGGCAAGGAGCCCATGTCCATTGCATTCAATGCCGCTCCGGCGCTTGCAGCTGCATGCTGCAGGGCGGGCAGGTAACAGGTGCACTGCCCTCGCCCACAGGCTGGTGCTTGCCTTCCCGGCTAAGCGTTACCCACCAGCTCGGGAGGGGGCGCCTGCCTCCGGTGTTGTTGTGCGGCCACAGCTGTTCATCACAGCGCACCCAGCACGCCCGGCAGGGCGGCAACCACTAGGGATGGCGCCATAACGACCGCTAGCGGCGCTGCCGCTCAGCAGCCAGTGGCGGCACCGCGACAGGTAGGGCAGTCAGTGGAAGTGTGCCGGCATGGCAGGATCCCAGTGCAGCTGCTTGCCTGGCTTGACATCAGCGCTGCAGCACACAAGCATTGCGGTCGCGCCGGCATCGAAGCGGGCCAGGAGGGCCCCATCTTTGGGTGAGCGGCGGCAAGCAGGGCGGAGGCGGCGGCGGCGGCGGTGGCAGCGGGGCTCCGTTCTGCGGGTGGCGTGCGGCTCCAATGAAATCGGACGATGGCAATGCGTCCAGGCGGGCGGCGGCCCACAGGGAGCTTGCAGGCAGGAAATTTGCATGAGAAGATGCGCGTTTTGTCGCCGCCCTGCTTCGCAGGCAATCGCATTGCACCGCGGTGTCGTTGCCCTTGTCAAATCTGGCCGGCTGCGGCCGTGTGGCGGGCTGCAGCGCCGAGCCGGCCTCCGACCGGGCCGTAGGGGCGCCTCGGCACGCTCCTGCGCCACTTACCGCCTCGGACGCGACCAGCGTCACCGCCGCCATCGCGCACCTGCCCCACAACATCGCCCATGGCGGCGGCCGCCGCCGCCGTCGCCCGCGCGGGCGCGGCGCAGGCGCCCGCCTGGCTTAGGAAGCATGGCCCCGGGCGCGTGGCCAGCGAGATGCGCAGCCTGCAGAAAAGCGTGGCATCGGGCGTGCTGCCAGGCGTTCGGAAGGTGAGGGGCGGGCCCCCAGCAGGCTGTATTGCTTGCCGCCGCCGTCCCAACGCTAAAGGCGCACGAATGGGCACCCCTCCACCTGACACCTTCAGCATTGCTGCTGCCGCCATGGCCCTTATAGGTGGAGCCCCTGAGTGACGATGCCATGGTGTGGCGGGTGGAGGTGATCAAGTTTGACGCCGACACTCCCGCAGGCCGCAAGCTCAAGTGCGGACGCCGTTGCATTTGGCATGCATGCATGCTGGCGCTGCCGCCCAGCCTTGCAGCAGCGGGATCCTTCAGCGCCTGAACTCACAACTCCCTGTCCCACGCATGCACTTTCTCCATGCAGCGCGGACCTGCAGACCCTAGGCCGCGAAAAGGGCCCCAAGCATGCAGCGGTGGTGCTGGAGCTCAGGTGGGGCTGGCGGGCGCTCTCGCTGTTCCCGCGCAGCATCCCAACGCAGCGTGCATGCATTTGCCAGCCTCTGGCTCCCCGTTCTCATGACTACATATGTTGAAGCTCTGCCCTGTGGGGAGCTCAGCTGCCCAGCCGCTGTCTTCCTACTTGTTCCAGGTTCCCCGGCGACTATCCAACCTCGCCCTTCTTCCTGCGCGTGGTGAAGCCGCGCATGGCCATGTACAGCGGTGCGCCTCATGTGGTGCCGTTGTGCAGCTTCCGGCAGTGCGAAATCGCAGCGCATGGGTAATGGCGTATTACCACTAGAGCAGTCGGCCGCTGCCATTCCTGCACATGATCAAAACAGGCTTCACGCTGGCATGAGCGTCGGGCTGGCGAGCCGCTTGCAACCAGTTGGCTGCGCACTTGCTCACCTGGCGCCACCGCCCTCCTCCCCCAACCTGGCCCTCTGCCCCTGCCCTGCCTGCCCCACAGGGCACGTCACTGCTGGCGGCTCCGTGTGCATTGAGGCGCTGACGCTGTCTGGAGGGGCGGGGGCTTGGCGGAGCGACATGTGAGCACAATAGTGGCTTTGGGATGCGACTCGTTTGGAGTCAGAACAGCTTGTAGCTGCATTAACAGGCAGAATGCCCCACTTGGGTGCACCACCCATCAGCCGGGAGCACCTCTGATCACCTCCAGGTACTGATCAGCCCGCTCCCAACCTCCTGCCGCACAGGAGCGCTGAGTCCGTGCTGGTGATGGCGCTGAGCAACATGCTGCACGCCGAGGAGGTGTTTGTGCGCACCGCGGTGGGCGGCGGGCGGGCGGGCCCCTTGAGGATCGACATGTCGCTGGGCACCACCGCCTGCCTGCGGGTGAGGATTGAATTCATTATTCTTGTTTGCCAAGTGCCGGTGCCAAGGCATATGGCTTGCGGCAGTCATGCCGTCGCAGCAAGCAGCTGGCGCTCAACCAAAGCCGCAGGCCTCGCACACCCAGCTTGTTCCCTTCACCCTAACTGTCATTGTGTACTTATCTCCACTTTGCTGCTGCCCATGCAGGAGTACAGCCTGGCCGAGGCACAGAGTGCCTTCCAGCGCACGCTGGCCAACCATGGGTGGGGAGGCGGGCAGGCCCGCCGCGCCGCACCTCCCGCCGGCCCTCGCGGCAGCATGCATGTCGGCCTGCCCAGCAGTTCCGCGGCAGGTGCTGCAGCAGCAGGCCTGCAGCATGCACGGGGCTACCATGTGGGAGTACCGGCGGCAGCTTCTGCCCCGCAATCGCTGCCGCGCCAGCATGCACCTGTTGTGGCAGCTCCACCAGTGGCGCAGTGGCCCCAGCGTGCACCTGGTGCAGCATCTGTGGCTCCTGTGCCGCTGCGGCGTCAGCAGGCACCCATCGCGCCAGCTGCGGCACCTGTGCTGCTGCCACGCCAGCATGCACCTCAGGCCGCCCGGCCGCGCATGGCGACTGTGCCTGCAGCAGCAGCAGCAGCAGCAGCAGCTGCTGCACCGGCGGCAGCCAAGAAGCGGCCTGCAGAAGATGAGGTGATAGATCTGGCCTGCTCAGATGATGACGACGGGGGGCTCGGCATGCCCCGGCGCCCGCCCGCCAAGCAGGCTCGCCCATCCGGGCCGCGGCCAGCTGCGGCAGCGCCATCGGTGGCAGCAGCGGCTGGGGCAGCGGCTCCGCTCCAGCAGCAATCGCAGCAGGTGCAGCGTGCTCAACAGGCTCAGCATGCTCAGCAGGTGCAGCAGCGCAGCAGACTCAGCTCCCAGGAAACAGTGGATCTGACCGCCATGGATGAGGACTGGGGCGGCAGCGGCAGCCAGGAGGCGGCAAGCAGCAGGAAGGGAGGCGGCGGGTTCGCGGCACCAGGCCGCCCTGCTGCTCAGCAGGCGGATGCGTTGGCAAGCGGCCGGAAGGCAGGCGGCGGGTCAACGGCAGCTGGCCACCCCGCCACTCAGCAGGCGGAAGTGCAGCCCCACCCGGGGCGGCCATCAGTGAAAGAGCAGGTGGCGGAGGCCAATGCGCAGCATGGGCTGGACCTGGTTGTGCCGCCCGCCCACTGGCAGGTGTGTTTGCTGGGGTCAAGAGGAGCAGGGCAGGATGTGACATGGCGGTTTGTGCGATGGGCTTGACATGCCGTGGTGTGTCATGCCGTGCCATGCTGTGTAATGCCAACCTGAGTCACGCCTCCTGTGCCTATTGAACAATGCCATGCCATGTCGCACCACGTGTGATGCCATGCTATGTGTGCCATGTATCATCATGGCATCGTCATGCTGCAACGGCTGCCATCTTCCTGGCCTGGGCTGAACGCATGGCCAGCCCCGATCTGCAATCCCGTCTTTCTGTGCAATCACCGTGTGCTCAGCTGCACCTGCTCCTTCTGTGCAGATCTCCGGCGAGCTGCTGCAGGGCCGGCTGGTGCTGGTGGATTTGCCGCTGCCTGGCACTCAGCTGCCAGAGGAAAAGGTGGGCAAATTAGGGACTTGTTGGGGTGGCTTGTGGCATGTGTGTGCGCGCCCAGCATGCATGGCACCCCCTCATCACCAAAAGAACAAAATCCCAGCCAGCAGCAGGGTTTGTGTGCAGGGCACGTCGCTGCAGCTGCCCTGAGTCGAGTTTCGGGGCACATGAACCCAGTCCCCTGCCACCCTGCCCCTGCTTTCTCTGCGCTACTCCACACATTCCGCCCTCCACCCCCCTCCAGCCCCCGCAGCGCGACGAGCGAGCCATCCAAGAGCTCAAGGCCAACGGCTGCAGCCGGGCGGAAGCTATCCACCTGCTTGACGAGCATGGTGGGGATGCTGAGGCGGCCCTTGCTTGGCTGCTTGAGCGGGAGCAGGCCGGTGATGCGCAGCTGGACCAGGCAGCCGTGGCGGAGCTGATGGCCAACGGGCTGTCCAGGGCCGATGCTGAGGCAGCGCTGTGGCAGTGCGATGGCAACGTGGACCAGGTGAGAGGTTGGTGCGGGAGGGTGCTCGACATGGGGTATGCCGCAGGTGCATGATGTGGCATTGACGAATGGCTAGCCTAGCCAGCCCCAGCTGGCGCTACGCAATGCTGTGCAATGCTGCACATGCATATCTGCCGAGGCTTACGATGGTCTGCTGCAGGCCGCAGTGTGGGCAGTAGAGTGCAGCGATGCAGGCGGCGCAGCAGCCGTGGCGCGCCTCACCGGCGCGCCTGCACCCAGCAGCAGCGGCAGGCGCAAGCTGCCGGCACCTGTTCCTGATGCAATGGCACGGGAGCGGCAGGCGCAGAAGCAAGAGCGGCTGGCCCAGCACCGCAAGCTGCAGGAGGAGAGCGCCTCAGTGCTGCAGCGCTTCAGCAGCAGCGGCGGCGTGGCGCGGCACCGTGTGCAGCGCATTGAGCGCGTGCAGCACCTGCTGCTGTACAGCGACTACTGCAGGTGGGGAGAGTGCCTAGCATGCCCTTTTGCTTTGAGGTGGCAAATGCATGCATCCAGCGCGTGCAGCACCTGCTGCTGTACAGCGACTACTGCAGGTGGGGAGAGTGCCTAGCATGCCCTTTTGCTTTGAGGTGGCAAATGCATGCATCCAGCGCGTGCAGCACCTGCTGCTGTACAGCGACTACTGCAGGTGGGGCATGGCTGGATGGCTGGTGCCGTGAAGCAGCATACTGTATGCGCGTTTGTGCCTGCACTCGAGGGCAGCTGATGAGCGGCCGAATCGCACTGCTGAACGTGTTCTGCTCGCATCATGCCTGCAGGCGGCGCGCCAAGATTGCAAGGGAGACGGAGGCTGTGGGAGCTGCGCTGAACGAGCGCCAGCTGTTTCATGGAGCAGACAAGGTGGGGACATGGCTGTGCAGCGCTGCTAGCAGCACCTGCAAGTGCGCTGCCCCTAATATGAAATAATATGAAATGGCTGGGTGTGTGGCGTAATGCGAGGCTGGGGGCACAGCCGAGTGACGAGCCTCAACTGAAAAGCAACCTGCACCTGAAACCTGACGTGCAACTCGCACCTACTCGTTTTGCGCATCATGCGTGCAGGAGACTCTCATCACAATCATCCACGAGGGCTTTGACCACCGCGTGTCCAACCTGTCTGGCGCGCTGGGGGCAGGTGGGGTCCAGCACACCTTCAGCGCATTGCCGGCATGCCATGCAGTGCAGTGTAGCATTGGCGGTTGGACCAGCGCAGTGGCCGTTGCAGCACACCTGCTTTATCGACGAGCTAAATGCACTCCAGTGCCGCGTGTGCCCTGCTGCCGCCCACCCACAGGCAACTACTTTGCTGAGTCATCTTCCTACTCCGACAGTGAGGAGCTGGTTTAGCAGGGAGTTGGAGGGCATTGCGCCCTGTAGCAGCTGTTCCATGCCCATCCAAAGCGTGTAGCTGTCCATGAATACTGCACGCTCCACCTATCCTGCCAATCAATCAACCCATCGCAGGCTACAGCCGCATGCCCAAGCACTCTGCAAACGTGATGCCGGGCTATGGCTACGGCGCAGCCATGGCAGGCGCAGCTGGGTGGCCTGCATTGACTGCGGCACAGCAGAGCCTGCTGGCTGCCGGGGGTGGCATCCCTGGCTTTGGCAACCCTTTCGGCGTGCCGCAGCCGCCAGCTCCTGCTGCGCCTGCACGGCGGGGCCCCAAGCCCCACTTCTTGCATGATGGCGTGGCCATGCTGCTGTGAGTCATGAAGCAGGCGGGACTGCAGGCATGCATGCATGTATGATGCAGCAGCGAGCACGCGCAGCCTGCGCAACTTGTTGACCAAGCCTGCGCATGTGTACCCTGCACTAATGGCTGCCCCCGCCCCTTACCCAAGTTCACGCGTTATGCACATTTGCTCCTTGCCCGTGGTTGCAGGTGCGACGTGACGCTGGGCATTGCGGGCATGGGCACCCCACAGATGCGCCGCCCGGCAGACGGCTGCCACTCGTCCTCAGGCGGCGGCATCCATGCTGTGTACGACAACAACCAGGTGCGGTAGCTGTCTGCATTAGGTTTGACGCACAATGAGCGGCAAAACCAATGCGGCTAATTGCATGCCGATCAGTGCTTCGCGGGCGGAATTCCTTCGAAGGGCGGCTTTGAAATGGTGCTGGTGTTCTGCTCACCTCCTTTGCGGTGCAGGCTGTCCCGGCATACATCATCCACTACAAGTGATCTGCATCCTCTCAAGTGCGGGGATGGCAGCGCTGGCAGCAAACAAATACGAATGAATGCAGCCAAGTGCAATCCAACATGCCGACGCCTGTGCCCTGCCTGCGCTCTCCCGCAGGCCTTTGCGCGCTCTGCCTGCCACTGCCTAAAACTGCTGCTGTGTGAGATGCCTTTGCTGTGCAACATGTAACGATCCCAACATGGTGCTAGTCACACAGAAAAGCAGAACAGGGTAGTAGGCAAACGGAAGCTTTGCAGCGGTGGCAGGGAAGAGCGAGGGGCACTTGCCGGTCCGAGGTGTGCGGCCAGCTGAAGCCGCGTCCTATGGAGCTTCAGCCACGCTTGCTGGGAGAGCTCTCCTGCTTCAAGCTTCACTGTCGAGCGTGCAACGAAACCAGAATGCGCTTCTTGGTCGTCTTCGCTGCCCTGGCCCTGCTGGCCCTAGCAGCCGCCCCTGCACAAGCTCAGTGAGTTGCTGAGTCAGGCAGAAGGTGCCGGCAAGGGGCAGGCAGGGTGCTGTGCACACCGCCGGCGCCGGTCCGCCCTGCTAAAGGCGGCGCCGCAACGCTGCTTTGCGTCTTGATTGCAGGACCGTGCAGGAGCTGCTGGCCATCGAGCGCAGCAAGTGTGGCGACATGTTGGTGAGCCAGTTGCCGCTCTGGCCGCGGTGCCTTGTTCTAAAATGGGGGACTGTGTCTGCCCATGCCGCCATTCCTTGGCGACACCATGAAGCGGTAGCAGACCTCTTGTCTGTCATTGCCCTTGAACCTCTTGTGTAGAGCGCCTTGTCCCAGACAGACCTTGAGGACTGCATCCGCCTCTCAGACGGCAGCACATGTGAGGCGGCCACTGGCATGACTTGCTGGCAAGGCAGGGAGGCGAAGCGCTGAAGAATGGCAGGCTGTGGCCCGCCCTTGGGACGTCACCGTCTTGAGCAGCTGCTTCAAGATTGTGTGCTGTTGGGTTAAGTCCTTGTGCTGCAGGCCCTGACCCATGTGCCAATGCCGTTGCACAGGTGAGAGCATGCAGATGAATGGCAGCGAGGGATGAGCAGCCGGGCTGAGAGGCAGTGACGGCTGCCCTTCCTCACACCTTGCATATGAGCCATTCGCAGCCCTTCCTGCTGACACTTCTTTGCATTTCCTCGCAGGTCGGCAAGGAGTGTCTGGCCGCCCTGCAGGATGTCACCACCGCTGTGATGTCACAAACCAGCGTAAGCGGATGCTTCCGCTGCATCATGCCATGGCCGCATGTCTCACCTGCATCGTAAGCAGGCTATGGTTGCAAGGGGAAGGGTGCGACCCGTCCAGCGCCAGCCCGTTTGGGAGGTCACCGGCAGGCAGTCAGCCGGCTCGTGCCTGCGCAAGGGATGCCCGTCATGGCGCACCAGTTTCCCTCGAATGCTGTATGCAGATGTCTGCCGCGGAACTTCAACTTGCAAAGAAGAGGGCTGACCGCTTCATAGCCAGCATCAACTCGTGCTGAGCACTGGCTGGCTGGCTGGCTGGTGGTTACATGTCTGTCGTACAAGGCGACTACATGCCCCCAGGTGACCCAACGGACTGGGGGGAGAGAAGGGGCCACAGAGACAAACACAAGGGAGAGAGAAGGAGGGGAGGTGGGAGTGAGAGTCGTGGAGAGGGCTCCACAAATGATGGGGCATGGAAGGGGACACGATCTGCAACACAGGGAAACGAAAACGGTGCTAACGGGGAGGCAGGGGGGTTGCGGTCTCAAAGCGAGGACGAACAGGCAGAGGCCGCAAGGAGGGTTAGCAGCGTGTCAAATCATCAAACTTCAAACTCGGAGGGCAAACCCACTGCCGCCCCGCCATTTGGGATGCAACAGGCCTCAACCAATTTTGGGAGGCGCTTGGCTGCCATAGCGCAGGTGTGCCGCACTGCCAACCACTGCTGCCAGTTTTGCACAGCCTGACCGCCAGAGCGGGGACCAAGGGCTGCTCGCTGCGCCGCCACTCGAGCGCGCCGCCGCTGCCGCCGCTCCCCCACGGCGGAGGGCAGCACTGCCGGGCCAGCGTCTGCAAGGGGCCGCTCAGCCGCGGCTGCTGGCACGCCATCGCTGTGTGTTTGCTAGCAGCAGGAGGCCGCCGGTGCGGGCTCTACTACGCCCGGGCCAAGCGCCTGCCAGAGTCGGCTGGAGCCCGCGCCGCCCTCACCAGCCCCCAGCATCGTGCTGGGGCCGCCCTGTCCACGCCGGCCGGGCCGCAAGGGCCGGGGCGGCCGAGCGGCTGAGCCGCTGACCGCCCCACTCTCTCTTGCCTGCTTGTTACTGCTGTTGCACCTTGCCGCACCTTGCAGCAAACAGTGCACAGTCTCGGAGGCAGCACAACCCTGGGTGCTCACACTGGCGGTGCATTGCCGCCGCAGTGGCAGAGCCAGCTCACACACGTGCCGTTGCTTCACCACAGATCCCTGCACAGTCGAGCAGATAAGACAGTATATGACCCATGCACATGTCCCCCACACAGACACCCTCATTTTGCACGGAGGTTTGGTCTTTGTGTAAAGATGTTGAGGCAATGTGCCGGTGGAAGTGCGGCGGGCACCCGGGCCGGCGGCAAAGGTGACGTGGCGGCCAGTCCCAGACTGGCTCGAGACATGCCGCGTGTTTTGCCCGATCGCTTTGCTCGCGCGCTGGTTGTCTCGTCAGCAATCCAATAGCCATGGCCGCACGCTCCTTCGTCCTGCTGGCCGCCCTGGCCCTGCTGCTGGTGGCCGCTGCCCCTGCTCGCGCCCAGTGAGTGCTGGCAGGGCAGATTGGGTTGTGGAGCAGTCAGGCTGAGTGAGCAGCATCGCGCAGTGCTAACGTGTCCAGCAGTTCCCCGCCACGGTGCCGCTCGCCTTGCCTGCTGCTTGCCGCAGGAGCGACGAAGATCTGCTGGCCAGGCTGGGCTCTAAATGTGACGAAGCCAAGCTGGTGTGGTGGCCCTGCAGGGTTGCTAGCCGCTTGCTTGCCTTGCAGGGCCAGTCGCCGCTGACGCCGCCCGTACTTGGCCGTCGTCGCCCGTACTTTGGCACAGCTGCCGCCGCAGCTTCTTTGCGTCGGTCCCAGCCCGACCATGCCAATCCGCCAACACCCTTTTCTGCAGGAGCAAATCTCCGACGGTGACCTGGAGGCCTGCTTCAACGTGATCACTGGCAACTCCTGTGAGCAGGCATTGAGTAGGCTGCAGCTTGCAACCTTGCTTGGCTCATGCACCAAGGCATGCCAGTTGGGGGCAGCTAAGCTGCGGCCCAGCCATGCATCCACTCAGCCCTGCCTCTGAGGCTGCGCTGCTTGCTGCCCCCCTATCAACTTGCTGCAGGCCCCTCCGAGTGCAAGTCGGTTGTTGACAGGGTGAGGGGCGGCAGTGCTGCTCAGCGCCTGCTGCTGCTGGGGCTCTGTTGTGCCGCGCCGTGCCCGCTCAAATGCTGCTCGTGCTCACTGAGCATATGTCATGTCGACCTTCCTGCGCAGGCCGGCAAGGAGTGCCTGCTGGAGCTGGTGGATGCAAACTCCGAGGGCGTGTCCGACGTAAGTAGCTTCTGCGATGAAGCGGATTCTGCTGCTGAGGCTTGATGCGCACAACTGCTCCCTGGCAGGAGCTGCATGCAGGGGGCTATGGTCCTGGCCTGCCACGGGCACCTTGCCCACCGGCCTGCTTGCTCGTTTTCCTGTGCCATACACCTGCTTTCCCACGCGGAACCCTGTGCAGAAAGAGATCCTGGACAGGATCAACAAGCTGAAGGGCACTCTGAATGCCTGCTAAGTTGGTGCGGCGTGGCAAAGCTGGCCGCAGCCCTCGGCCGCCCCTGATGACCTGATTCTGTGACAAGTCATGTACACCGGCTGTGATTGGGCAGCCTGTTTGATCCTCACGAATCCACACCCTTTCCACTCCCAATCATATCCATCTTGCATGCATGCCCCATCTGCATTCCATCCATGCCCACCTTTACACCAGACACGTCCAACTGTAAGTTGTGCTACCCACACCAAACTTGGCCAGCACTTGCACACACAGCTGCTGCCACATCCTCAGGCCCACACCGCTGCTCCTCTCTGCAACTGATGGCAGACTGTGCTCACTTGTGCTCACAAGGTAGGTAATAGTTTTGATAGCAACTTGACTCACTCGCTCAGACGGCTGGAAAAGCAGACACAGTGCCAGTGCCGGCAGGCCTTGGCATGCCAGCGCAGGAGGCAGGGCAGCAGGGCGCCAACCCAAGCCCGGCAAGGCGCCTGGCTGGGCGGGCGCATGCTCCGAGCAGGATTGCATTTAGGTGCATTCAGTGCCAATGCGAATGGCAGCTCAGTGTTGGTACAGGACGCAGCGTGCCGGCTGGCACGCGGCACAACGCGGGGCAGAATTGGGCTGCTGAAAAACTGCGGATAAAATGTGGGGGAGGCTTGGGCAGCCGCTCGCAGAAAACCGGGCGCACGAAGCTGTCTTGGGGGCGTGACGGCCGCAGGCTGCTACTTGCATGGCCAAATGTGCCGCATCTGAACGCCAAGCAGGCGTCGCAGCTCGCCAGCAAGAGAAGGAGCGCCCCCAGCAGCATGCGGCAAGCAGGCGCTGCAGCTCGCCGGCAGGACAAGGAGCGCCCCCAGCAGCTCGCGGCCGCTCAGAAGAAGAAGCGCAGGCGGCCGTCGGCCTTCATGTTCTCGTAAATCTGTACATCAGGCAGGCAGGAGGAATGCACGGTGTAAACTGAAACAGTAGCGATGCGGCGCTCAGAGCCTTCATGTTCTCGTAAATCTGCGGAGCGGCCAGGCAGGAGGAATGCACGGTATGAGCAGACTGAAGCAGCAGTGATGTAGTATCCGTGCCAAACACTGAAAACAGAAGCCGAATGCAGCGCCGCATGAAAAGCACTCCAGGCCACAGGTGCCCACCTGCAGCACTTGATCCGGCGTCTCAACCCACACGGGGCCCACTGCGGCAGGGGAAAGATGGCAACATGCAGGTGTTAAGAGACAGGGATGCCATGCAGGTGCACATACCCTGCACCAGCAAGCAGGCGGGCAGGCAGGGCAGCCCACACCACATACGCCTGTGGTGCACAGCAGGCACCACCCGCCCTCTGCACACATGCAGGCAACAGTTACTCAGCTAGACATCCAACGGCTGGAGAGCTACTTGCCCGTCACGCTTATGTAGTTGCCCTTGGCGCTGAGCCGCTGCTGCACGCACTCGGCGTGCACGGTGCCCACCACCCGCTCCACACAGTTTGTCATGGCCGCCACGAAGTCCTGCAGTTGATGTAGGAGTTTCGGAGGTATAGGTTTAGGCAGCAAAAAGTGCACGGTGCCCACCACCCGATCACACAATTGGTCATGGCCGCCAGCCGAATTAAGGGAGTGTCAGGAGGCATTTTGAGGCCGCAGGTGCTGCAAAAGCAAGCGGCGGCTGGCAGCGACAGCGTGCATATGCCAGCATCCCCAACCATGCATGCGGCCCTGCTCTGCGCTAACCTGGTCGCCCGTGCCGATCGCCTTGAACGTCCGCTGCCCCGGGTACTCGTTCACCTGCGCAAGCGAGGGACCTTTTTAGCAAGCGGACATGCTCCGCCACGGGCATCAGCCCATCCGTGTCTCCTCTCACAATCGTAAGGCGTACGGCTGCAGGGGCAGCAGCGGCCAGCGACAGCACAACAAAAGCTCAGCGCTTGGTCACCTGCATGTCCAGCTCCCGCCACTTGCTCTCGTCGCTGGTGGTGTCCATGATCACGTTGTTGCTGCTGCTGCTCCGCCCAATGCTGCTGCTCGCGGCTGCATGGCATGGGGGCACGCACAGGCACTGGCTGAGCAGGTCTGGAAACACGTGCAGGTGCGGCAAAAATCAGGGCGGTGCCGGCCAGCGGCGGCGGCGGCGGCGGCTGGCAGAACAGCAGCCCACCTGCCAGCGTATTCTGCAGCGCATCTGCTGCAGATGGCTGCTGCTGCTGCTGCTGCCGGCTGAATCCCTTGAACACGGCGTCCGAGGCCTGCTCGCCCTCAGTGCTGCTCGGCTCGCCGCCGCTGCTCGCGCATCGAAAGGTTGCGGCCCCCAGGCCTCTGCACGCAGGCCGGACTGGCCGGCTGAGGCCCAGGCCCAGCCAGCGCGCTCCTGCAACTTGCTGCATGGCTGCGTCGTGTGGCAATTGAGACTGGCAGTGCTGCGTGAGCGCCGATGGGCGGGAAAGCAGCCTCCCGAGCGCCCCATGCAAGCCGCATGCTGGCGGCCGCCACAGAGGGTGGCCGCCACGCCGATGCGGGCCCTTTCTCGCGGTTTGCCGGCCGCAACACAAGCTTGGGGGAGCGGCTGCAGGCTTCCAGCCGACCGCCGGCAGCGAGCAGCTTGCAGAGGGCAGCCAGAGGGCACACAGCGTTCTGCAGTGCGCTCCGCATCTTGCGTCGAAGATCTTGCAGCGCAGCGGTCTGCCCCAGGCACCCCGCCGCCGCTAGCGCCGCCGGTCCCCCGCCTGCAGCGGCCCTACACGCGCTAGGTGTTGCTAGCAGGTGAGCCGAACACGATTTTATGCGTTTGTCACCCGCTGCGGGCGCAGCCGCTGCTGGGGAGGCCGCCGCCGCCGTCGGCGCCCGCTGCCGCCCGTGCTGCCTGCCTGGTGCAACTTGCTTTCCTTGCTGCTCCGCAAGCGCTCCCCAGCTCACACAGTGGTTGCTCAACATCCTGCCTTCACTCGTTGGCTCGCAGGCCGCCTCCGCGCGACCCACCGACCGCCGGAGGCCCCGGTGTTTCGGCGGCAGCCTAGGCGCAGGCAGCCATGCCTCAGGGCGAGCACATTGAGCTTCATCGCAAGCGCTATGGCCGGCGGCTGGACCATGAGGAGCGGACTCGCAAGAAGGAGGTGGGTGCTGTGGTCTGGACTGCAGCCTGCATGGCTTGCAGCCTGCCTTCCTGCCCTGCAGCCACGCTGCTGCTGATTTGCATGTGGTCATGCGGGTGCTGCGGCCGCTGCCGCGCCGCTCTGTCTCACACGCCACGGCCGCGGCCCCCACCTCACGCTGTGTGCTGCCGCCGCGCTGCGCTGCGCTGTGCTGTGCAGGCGCGCAGCGTGAAGAAGCGTGCGGCCATGGCGCAGCGTGCGCTGGGCATCAAGGGCAAGATGTTTGCCAAGGAGCGGGCCAAGGAGAAGGTGGGTGCTGTAAAAGGGGGGGCACTGCTAGCTAGTCCTTAGGGTAGGGCAGTTGGTTGAGTTACAGGGGGACAGCAAGATGTGTGCCAAGGAGCGGGCCAAGGAGAAGGTGGGTTGGAGTAGTTGTGGCATGGCTGGGCACAGCAGTTGGCTGAGTTGAGGGTTACATGCAACTGATGCAGCTGCCAGGCAGCAGTGCGGCACAGTGCTTCCCGCGCTCGCTTGCAGCAGGTGGCAGGCCCCAGGACGATCGATTCGTCATGCAGACAACCCATCCAACCTGAGCCCTCGCTGCGTACGGCTGCCACTTTCTGTTCCCAATTATGCAGGCCACGATGAAGAATACAGTGGCAATGCACGAAGAGCGCATGGGTGGTGGACCCAGCTCAACCACCCCTTGTTTCCTGGCTGCCACCCTCTCTTCCCAACCCCGCAGGCCACGATGAAGAAGACGATTGCGATGCACGAGGAGCGGGACAAGAAGCACAAGGCGGACGACGGGCAGCAGGGCAGCGCAGTGCCCGCATACCTGCTGGAGCGTGAGCAGGTGCGCGGTTGGCGTTCTGATTCATTCACTTCATTGCCTCTCTGGTCGTTGGTTGGTTCGTAAGCCAGGTGGCGGACTGCTTGGTTGGTTTTACCGCTGCGACTGGCTGTTGATGGCAGCTGCCGGGCGCAGCCCTTTACCGTGCTGCTGGCTTGCCTGTGTTGCGCACTCCGCTGCTCAATTGAGGCCTTTTCTGTTCAAAACCATTGCAGGTGGAGCGCGCCAAGGTGCTGTCCAACACCATCAAGCAAAAGCGCAAGGAGAAGGCGGGCAAGTGGGAGGTGCCGCTGCCCAAGGTGAGACTGGGAGCATGGGACTGCAACAGGGAGGGCGGCGAGGGAAAGAGACGTTTTACGGACTCGCTCGCTCCCACCAGTGACATGACAGCGCCAGCTGGGCATTCTCTGTCACTCTCTCACGTGGCCATCCTCTTCGCCCCACTCCACAGGTGCGGCCCGTGGCTGAGGACGAGATGTTCAAGGTGCTGCGCACCGGCAAGCGGAAGAAGAAGGAGTGGAAGCGCATGGTCACAAAGGTGGGCGGCGTGGCTTACAGTAGTGTGGGACGCAAAGCTAGGCGTGGTGTGGTAGCATGGTATGGCAGGAGAATGGCAGGGTCACAAAGGTGGGCCCTGCGGCCAGGGCGGGGCTTGGCCTGGCATTGTGACACACAGCAGGCCGGGCTGCCCCGTCAGCACAAGATAGAAACACTGCTTGGTCGGCAGGGCTGGCACTCCAGTTGCGCTAGAGGACCTCAACTGCCTCCCCCCTGTGCAGGTCACGTTTGTGCCCCCCGGCTTCACCCGTAAGCCGCCCAAGTACGAGCGGTTCATCCGCCCCACAGGCCTGCGCATGAACAAGGCGAGCATTGCTGCACTTCTATTGCATTTATTATAAGCTGCGCATGCTCATGCCTGCTGCTCCACCGGCCTGCGCATGAACAAGGTGTGTGTTGTTGCACTCCTATTGCGTTTGTTTGAAGCTGCTCATGCGCATGCTTGCTGCTCCACCGGCCTGCGCATGAACAAGGCACGCACCGGGACTGGCCGCCTAGTACTTCCAAGCTGCTCATGCCTGCTGCTGGAGCTCAATGCCGCCTCCCAGCTGCCTCGCCCAGCTGCGTTCGAACCGAACCATTCGCTCATGCTCCCACACCCACATGCGCAGGCGCACGTGACGCACCCCGAGCTGAAGGCCACCTTCCAGCTGGAGATCCTGGGCGTGAAGAAGAACCCCAACGGCCAGGCCTACACGGGGCTGGGCGTGGTGACCAAGGGTGAGCGCAAGGGTTGCGGAGGGGATTGGGGCAGCGCTGCTGGGAGGATGCAGATGTTCACACTAGTGGGCAGGGTGGCTGAGCGTGGTGACCAAGGGTGAGCGGGGAGCAGCAGGGAGAGGGGGCGCCAGCACGAGAGGCAGAGCGTAAAGCGGGGCGCTGGCGGGGGCGCTGTGCAAGGCGCAGGCAGCGCTGGGAGGCTGCAGGCATGCACCTCGGCGCCACGATGCCATCAAGTGCCCCAACTGCAAACCAGCTGCAAACCTGGCTCGTGCTGACCTCGACCCCTTGCTCTGTACCCCCTGGCTGCCTCTGTCTCCTCCAGGCACCATCATTGAGGTCAATGTGTCGGAGCTGGGCCTGGTGACCCCCGGCGGCAAGGTGGTGTGGGGCAAGTACGCACAGGTGCGTGCTCCCTGCCTGCTGCCCCTCGTGCTGCCCAGCTGCTGTCCCTTGTTCTGCCGCCGCCGCCGCCGCCGCCGCTGCCGCTGCCACTCGCCGCCGGTGCTCCCAACGTGTAAGTTATTGTGCAATGGCCGGTTGGGCATGTTTGAGCACGATCCGTGCCCACCAGCCTCTAGCCGCCCACCCAGGCGCCTGCTGTTCCAGCATTCCGCTCAACCAAAATCTATCCCTGATTCCCCACAGGTCACCAACAACCCCGAGAACGACGGCTGCATCAACGCGGTCCTGCTGGTGTAAACCTCGCACCCCGCTGCCAGCAGCCTGTGCCGGTGGTCCGACCGCAGCAGCAGCCCAGCAGCGGCGGTGGTTGCACCGCCACGCTGCCATGGAGCGTGGGCTGCTGCTCTGCCAGGTTGAGAGCCGCGCCGCTGGTTGCTGCGCCCCCTTGTAGCATTATTGGCCCTCCCCCAGGCCGCCCTGTAGCATTGATCTTCTTCCTGCCCCCCATGTCACCAGTGCACCACATTCTGCTGCGCTGCACCCACGCTTAGCCTGCTTCTCTTCCCCGCTCGCCTCTTCTGCTCCCGTTGTAGCTGCCACATTTCGTCCTACCTGCTCTCTACCCTCCGTCCCTCCCCTGACGCGCCCCCTGGCTGGACATCTGACTTTGTGAAGCTTGCATCACAACCTGAGATGTAATGTGATGTGTGCAAGCGGAGTGCACGGCAGCAGTTCGCCGGCAACGTTGCTCGTCACCTCTGATGATCAGGAGCACAGCATGCTGTTCTGGTGTGTCAGCTCGACGGCTGTGGTCGAATCACGCTGCTGCCCTGGTGAGCGTGGCTGGCTGCGCCGCGGCAGTCGGTGGAGCGTGCGTTCATCGGGACGAAAGGGTAGTGAAATGCGCACCAGGCCCAGCAGGTGCAGCAAGTCACAGCGGGGGCAGGTCATCCTCAGCATCCTCTGCTCCAGCCCCGCCAGCCTCTGCTGTCCTGACCAGCGCCGGCGCCAGCTCTGGCACTTCAGCGCCCCGCACAGCGGCCTTGCCGCCCCGCCCGCCCACTTTGCTGCCTGCCGCATTCTCCGGCCGCAGCACGCTGAGCGCAGCTCCACCGCCAGTGCCTGTTGCCGCTGGTGCTGCCAACGGCATGGTGACCAGCAGGTTGCCTGTGGTCTTGGAGCGCTGTGCCACCGCCGCATCAGGCCGCACCTCTGCCGGCAGCGCCAGCTGCAGCAGGCGGCCGCGGGCCAGCAGGCGCACGAACGTGGGCTGCACATCTGCCTGGATGGCTGAGGTGTCCAAGTAGCGCCCAAGCGCCACGTCCAGCTGCAGCGCCCGGCCGTCGCCGCTCTCCTGCAGCGTGAACTCCCACTTGCCTGCACGCAGGTTGTGGGTGGGGGGGTGAGCTGGTTGAGGTGCGGTGCGCCATGGGATGGTAATGGCAGGCAGAGCAGCATGAGCCGAGGCAGCTCTGTTGCTAGCCAAGCGCCGCCGCAGCCGCCATGACGCTCACAGCAGCCACCCTCCCTTGCACCTCACACATGCAAGCCTGCCGATTCCAGCCCTATTGCTCACCCTCGTTCTTCTGGTACAACGGCTCGCCCTCTTTCAGCTCTGGAAAGCAGGTGCGGGGCGGCGGCTCTGGCGCCTCCAGCCCCAAGCCATCCCCGCCCTTCGTCTGCGCCGCCCGCCGCTTCTCCTCAGCCGCCGCCGCCTCTGCCGCTGCCTCCCGGTGGTCCAAGATGCGGGTTGCAGGGCACCAGGGCCGCCGCAGCTGGCCGGACTCGTCCACATAGCCGGTCTCAGGGATGTCTTCAGCATCCAGCAGGCTGTCGTCCTCTACCTGTGGGGCACACACAAGGGATGGGTGTCAGGGAGTTCGCTCTGCAGTGCAATCAACTGGCCACGAAATATATGTAGCGGCAACAACGGTGGTGCTGCAGCAGGGCTCAGCAGTCTGGCTGGTGCCTGTGCTCCTGCTGCTCTCAGCAAGCACAGCCGGCCCTTGGACCATGGTGCACACCCAGAAGCGCTGCTCACAGATGCGAGCCCCTAACGCCCGCCTCGTATGCCAGCACCCACCTGGGCCGCTGCATCTGGATCAATGCCTTCAGCCAGCAGCTCCGCTCGCAGCCGCGCCTCGAGCGCCGGGAGCTGCTGCGCCGCTGCGATGCGCTCCGACGGCAGCACCTAGCAGGGGAGCAACAGGAGGGTGCAGGGGCAGGCAGGGTGGCGGCAGACGCCAAGCAGTTGAGGCTGCACAGGGAAGCACAGTGCGCCGCACGCGGTACACAGCACGCATCGAGTGCGGGCCAGCACCCACCTGCTCGCCGTCCAGGCGGCGCAGGCGCGGCAGCGTGCCAACCACGTACGGCCGGTAGCCGGGCCAGCGGGTGCAAGGGTTGCCCAGCAGGTGCAGCTCCTCCAGGTGTTCGTTCTCCTGCAGGCTGCGCAAAGCATGGCAAACGACAGAGAGGCGAGCAGGTTGGGGAGGTTGGGGGTTGGGACATCAAGAGGCAGATAACAGGCGGTCGACTGCACGTACAGCCACAGACGGCCGTGGCTTTGAGATTGAAGGCAGGATGCCGGGCAGGATGCCGCGAAAAAAGCATTGCTGTCTGTGCCCTGCAATCCTTTTGCAATGCAACCCGATCCAGCCCCCCAGGCGCCCCTTGCTGCCAACCTGCGCAGCGACAGCAGGCCGGCGCGGTCGATGAAGTTGACGGAGAGGTCGAGGCAGCGCAGCGACTCGCAGCGCTGCAGGTTCTGCACGCGCTGGATGTTGTTGACCGCCAGGTTGAGCACCTCCAGCTCCTGCACAGGCGGGGCAGGCGAGGGGGATGCTGTCACTCGAGCGGGCGCCGGCGCCTTGGAGCGGCGGCGGCGGCGGCGCGGCGCCCCAGCACCCCGGGCGTGCCTTGAGCCGGTTGAGCCGCTCGATCTTGCAGATGAGGTTGTTCTGGAGGTACAGGATGCGCAGGTGGCGGCACAGCTGGTTCAGCAGCTCGATGCGCTCGATGCCCTGCTGGTGCAGCGCAATCTCCTGCAGCGTCGACAGCCGGCCGTCGTTGTGCTCGGCGCGCCGGACCAGTAGCGCCTCGGTGATGGGCGCCATAGCGGCTGGTTGACTGGGGCCGGCGGGTCAAAGTGCCTGGCGTCCAGCAGCGGTCGGCAGGGAATGCTGAATGCTGGGATCGCCGCCCTAGCACGATTGAAGGCCGCCAAAGCCACACTTGCGCCACCCGCTTGCATGGGCCCGCTCGGCTTAATTTCGGGGCCCCTGCTTCTGCAGCCGCCAGAGCGATCCATGCACCCAGCCGCCCTCCAGCAGCCATGCAGGCGGCCATGACGCTCGGTTTGGCGCCGGGCAGGGTTTGGAGCCCTTGCCCGCCAGGCGGCTCTAGCGCTCGCCCCCCTGCTCCCCCCGGCATCTTGCATGCTGCCCGTGCACGCCGGCGGCCCGCCCCCGTCGCCACGCTCAGCTACAAGACGGACAGCGAGCTCGCGCAGCAGGAGCAGCAGCAGTGGCAGCAGCAGCGGCGGCCAGAGCACCAGGGAGAGCCCAGGGACCAGCAGGGAGTGGCGGAGCTGCGGAGGTGGGCGCCGGCGGCGGGGCCGGTATTGCGGGCGGTTCGAGTGCCCGCATGCATGCAGGCCAGGCGCCCCATACATGCCTCCCCCATCCACCCCCGCCCTCACCCCCCCAACCTGCCCCCGTTGCAGAGAGGTGGATCAGCTGCAGGCCGACAATGCGGAGCTGCAGGCGGAGCTGCAGCACTTGGCGGCCACGCTGCGCGCCGCGCTGGCGGCCGCACCCGACGGCGCCTCGGGCGCCGCCGCTGCGTCGCTGGGTGGCAGCGTGGACATTGCGGGGGCGGGTGTGCAGCACTTGGACGGCTTCCTGCCCGCCCACGACCACACGCACCTGCAGCTGGGGCACGGCCACGACAGCTGCCATGAGACGCGGTCAATCACAGCCTCCATGCTCTCTTCTGTGGACACGCCACCCGCTGCCCTAGAGCACGCAGTGGACGACAGCAACGGTCAGGGCCCCAACGGCGCACCCGGGGTGCCCATCGCGGGCCTGGGCGTGGCGCCAGTGTACCACCAGCCCACCGCGGTGTCCCGCGCCACGCTGTCCTGCAGCATGCAGCACCCAGGCTCCATCTGCTGCACCAAGCTGAGCAGCACGGTGGACCCGTCGGGAGCCGCCTGCACCATCAGCCTGCACACCACTGCGCGGTGCGCCTGGGCTGGGCGATGTTAGGGTTGCTGCCCCCGCTGCTGTTCACAGGGATGAGGGCTGGGGCACGTGCACACGTGCAGCTTGGCTTTGCAGCCGACCTGCAACCCTGCCTGGCAGGCCTCCTGCTGTGCTTGCCTCCTCATGCTGCGCCGCCCAGCCCTCCAGCATGCCCCGATCACACAACTCACCACCAACCCTGCAAACCGCTGCGGACCGCCGTCCTGGCATGACTGTCCTGGCCCGCCCAACCTGCAGGTGCACAGCCGACGACTCAACTGTGCACCGCCACCTTGCGCCTGAGGAGCTGCGTGCGCTGGCGGCTCATGCACTGGTGGGCGCAGCGCACTCCTTCTCCCAGGCAGCCACAGCAGACTACCGCAAGCGCCTGGGGCCGCCCCAGGTGTGCAGCGCAACGTGGGGCTGCTGAGCGATGCACGCGTGCTGCCGCGCTTGTGGGGTGTGGAGGGCAGGGTGCGGTGGGGCACAGCTGGGTATGTCCTGTGGTGCTGCCTGACCTAAAGCTGGCCCTTTTCCCTGTTTACAGGACGTGGCCGGCACGCACGCAGAGCTGAACCGCATCCTGCAGGAAGGGGTGAGTGCTTGGGGAGGGCTGGCACGCAGGGCGGGCAAATGCTGCCTGCCTGGCATGTCGCATCGGCTGCTGCAAACTTATCTGCCGTCGCTGCTGCAAACTTATCTGCCATCGCTGCTGCAAATCAACGCTGCCATGCAGCCACTGCATGACTGAACACTGCAGTTGGCGGGTGGCTTACAAAGCATACTTGCATGCGATCTCGCTTCTTGCTGCGCGCAGGTGGTCATCTGCGCGGAGCGCTCGCCGCCCTCCCAGTTTGACCACAAGAGCTACCTGCTCACGGTGGGCGGCTCTGCTAGTCAGCGGAGCTGCTTGAGCAAGCCGTTTGGCAGCCGGGGACCCTGCTCAGCAGCCTGTGCTCACCGCAGCGCGGTTGCCAGGACCTCATGAGGCTCGTCTGCCACACATGAATGCCCCTCTACCGGCCTCCAGCCCTCCCACCCTTGCCTCCCCTGCCACCATCCTTCCCGCCAGCTGCAAGACGCGCACACCGCGGTGCGCGTGCGCGCCATCTACAAGCCACGTGTGTACGGCGACGCAGGCGGCTGGCACCGCACGCCCATGGAGTGGGTGGCTTACCGCCTCAACCTGCTGCTGGGCCTGGACCTTGTGCCGCCCGTGGCGTACAGGTGGGGAAGAAAGCATGTGGTGTACGTTGGGGGTTGCTGGCAGGGAGCTGAACTAGGGAGGTGGTGGCAATGCAATGCAGCAGTGGACCTAGCTGCTGACGGTGCGGGGGAGCTGGCCTGCCTACTGCTGTCTGCCTTGTTTGTTGCAGGACGGCGCCGCTCACGCTTCTTTCCATGGCTCGCTCAGCATGCCCCTGCCTCTTTCATGTGCAGGACGGCGCCGCTCACTCTGTGCCTCAGCGATGAAGATGAGGAGCTGGTGTTCCAGGAAGGGGCCATGATGCTCTGGGTGGAGGTGAGGCACTGTGGCTTTTGCAATCTGTTAGCCGCTGTACTCAATTGAAGCCGAGAGCTGCAGGGGCTCCGTGATGCTGCCAGTGGAGGCAAGCACGTGCTGCTATCGTAGCCTTCGATGCCTGGCTACGATGTGAAAGATGGTGGAGTGTTTGGATGCAGCTCATACCAGCTTGACACCCAACCCAACCGTGGCCCCCGCCCGGCCTGCCGCAGAACTCCAAGCTGCTGAAGGAGCACCACATGCACGAGTGGGGGGTGGACCCAGACGTGCTGCTGTCCGACACCCGCATTCTGGACGTCCTGCTGCACAACTCCGACCGCCACCACGGTAGGTTGGGGTCAAGCTGCGAGTTGCAGACTGGGGCTGCATGCGAATGGATGGGTCCTCGGGCTGCTTCACACCTGCTGGTCAACGCCTGCTGCACAACTCCCACCGCTGCCACGGTGGGTTTGTGGGCCAGCTCAAGTGGCAGGCTGAGGCTGCAGCCGTTGCTGCTGCTGCAGGAGCAGTAGCAGCTAGCACCACCCGCTGCCGGAATCGACTGAACTTCTGCCACCGCCGCTCACCCCACCCTCCCCGCTCGCCTGCTTTGCCTACATCTGTAGGCCACTTCCTGCTGGGCCCGCACTGGGCGGTGGGCACCAAGGGTGACAGCCGGTTCGAGGGCAGCCTGCGGCCGGTGCTGATTGACCACGCAGCGTCATTCAGGTGCGGCTCTGCCCTGCAGGCGGAGCTTCCCTGCACAGGCAGGAGGCAGTGCGCTTGCAACACCAGGACGCCTTGTCTACTGGCCCCGCTGCGATTCACACAGTGCGCTCGACATGCCACTTCACCTAGCGCTGTCATCCAATCTCCACCCACCATGCAGGCGGGAGGCTGTGGTGAGCATGGAGCACGAGAATGCCTTCTCCACCGGCCCCGTGCGCTGCGTGTCCGCCTCCACCTACCTGCGCCTGCGCTTCCTGGACGCGCACACCGTCAGCGAGGAGGTGCGGGCCATTTGCCTCAAAATTGCGGCACTCGCTTGCATGCCTGCATATCAAGTGCGGCTGCGCTGCCTGGATGCCACACCATCAGCGGAGGCGCTGGATCTGGGAGCTGCTCTCAGCCCCCTGTTGCTGCGATTGGGCTTGCAAGCAGTGGCAATTGCACTGTTGGAACGTTGCTGCCCTGCGCCCCTCTACCCTTTGCTCGCCCTGACTGCGGGCGCCCTGCTGGTCCGGCATCCTCCTCCTCTGGGTGCAGCTGGGGCAGCACCTGTCACGAGCAGAGCAGCGCCAGCTGCTGCACCGGTGAGCCCTGCCGCACTGCCGCACTGCTTTGGCCTTCTGCCCTGCCGCACTGCCGTGGTTTGAACGGGGAGCCAGGTTGCCCCCTGCATGCTGGGCTGTTTGCACAAGCATGCCTGCCGTGTGCAAGCTTGCCAACACTGGTGCGGTCTGCACCCCATTTTCACCAAATCGCACACCCCTCCCTGCAGGCGCGACTACATCCTGCACTACTTTGACGATTTGGTGGCCACTCAGGGCTACTCCGCAACTGTGCGGGAGTAATAATAGGCGATGGCGCAAGCGTTGGATCGGCAGCCTGCTTGCAGCCCCATGCAACGGCCAGCCCAGGCGCAAGGCAGCCCGGCACGGTCCGCCATGCGCCGCCATCCAGTTGCCACTAGTTAGCCACAGCAACGAATGTCGCCCCCAATTACCTGCCAGCCCGCCGCCCAACAATGGGCGCATGGCCTGCCCTTTGCTACTCGCTCTTGCTCCACTGCCCCCAGTTTTGTGCAACCCTTCCGTATTGCCACCACCCTCACTGCCTTCCTCTGTCCCTCTGTCTTTTTTGCGCCTGACAGACAATCTGGCACCTGGCCCTGCTGCCAAGTGCCCCGCAGCGCGACCCCTCCAGCCCTATCAAGCCCGACTGCCAAACCAAAATATCTAACGGTGCTCTCTCACTCCTCGCCCTTGTCTGCCCACCACTCTCTTGCCCTGCCCGCTGATTGTTTGCCTGCTGCCGCGGGTCACCTTGACGCATTGTTGTTGGAGGGGCGCAGTAATGATGCCGAACGTCTGGGCGACGCTAGGGAAACAACGAGCCACCCAGCAGCGACCGCTTGCTGCCTGATCGTGCTGTGAGCTGGCTGGCCCTGCTTGCCTCTTTGGTGACGGAATGAGAGGCGTCAGATGCTTTTATGTGGGGGACAGACTGGGGATGGCAAGCCGCATGGGCTTCAGCAGCGAAATGATGTGCGCGGCAGCGCGGGCACCGCCGCCCGCTCCACAAAGCACGTGCCTATCTGCCAACCGCTTACACCAGTGCGCTTACTCAGACGCCATCCCTGCATCTTCGACATCCACCCCGTTGCTTTGCCGTTGTAATCAGGCCTCTCAGCCATGCTCGCCCGCTCGCTGAACTCGCTGTCGGCGCTGGCGCCGCTGGGAGTCGCAATGCGCTCAATGGCGCCCGCCTTGACGCGCTCGATGGCGCAGGTGCGGTGCCGGCCCTGCTGCAGGGAGCCCGCGAGACTCCCGTCACTCCGACACAGGAACCTGCGCTCCTGGGCTGCCTGCAGCCTCTGCTAACGCTGCCAGTGTGGAAGGAACGGCTCATAAAGCCGATTAGCGGCCACACGGTAGCAGTCGGCAGCTCCCGCCGCCACGGCGACCGCCTTGCGCGCCGCTCACTCGGACTCTCCCTCCTTCTCCATGCGCTGCGCCCGCAGGTGGCACATGCACCTGCTGCAGCCGACCCCTTCAACGGCGTGCAGGTCAATGTTGCCGGCAGCCTGCAACTAGGCCGCCATTGTTGCCGCCGCTGGTCGCTGCCACGCCATGATGTGCAATGTACCGACACCCTCCTATGTCTCCCTCCCACACCTCGTTCCCTGAAGAGCATGAACCTCAGCCCCGACCAGGCCGCCCGCGTGCACCGTACCGCACACCTGCTGCACACCGAGCTGCGCCTGCCGCGCGACGACATGCTGCGCCTGCTGCCCGCCGTGCTGCGCGCTCCACACTTTGTCCAGGTGTGAAGGTGTTGTTGACACAGTACGTGTGCTCTGCACGATACAGCGGCAGCCACAGGTGCTGTAGAATGCTAGTCAACCTGTCAGGTTCATAACTAGAGCATTTGCATGACAGTTGCCGCCCTGCCACCACCACACTGTGTTGGCAACCCCCTCTTGCCTGCAGAACCGCGTGCGCTGGCTCAGGTCTCTGGGGCTTGAGAACGCCGAGGTGGCGCACCTGGTGCAGGCGGCACCCGACCTGCTGGCCCTGCCGCCCGTCGTCGGCGCGGTGAGCTGAGCAGCGGCGGCGTGCCCATTGTAGGCAAAGGGTCGCTTGACATGTCCCGCTGATGGGCGGTGTCATCTTGCTTGCCAGCCGGTGCTCATCCCCGCTCGTGGCCCGCATGCTTGTTCACCAAGCTATCCGTCCTTCCCACTGTTCTTCCTGGCACCCCCTGCATACCTTTTTGCCCACCCTCTCACCTCGCCGTCTCCCATCGCCACTTGCTCCATCATGGCGTGCAGCCGGTGCTGGAGGAGCGCATGCAGCTGCTGGGCCTGCCCCTCGCCGCGCTGCACAGCTTTGTGCTGCAGCGCCCCGCCGCCGTGCCGCTCCTGCTCAAGAGCCGGCTGACTCCGGACGACATTCGGGAGCTGAGGGGGTGAGCAGGCTTTGCTGCGGGTTGAGCAGGTTTTGGGGGCAATCATAAGGTTGGTTCGTTGCACAGCTGGCTGTTTGCTTACACCTCGGATGGCATTTGGGAGCTGAGGGGGTGAGCAGGTTGAGGACGCCGGGGTGGTTGAAGCACTGGCTAGTCTCCGACGCGCACTGCGGTGCTGTGCAGAGGGCCGCAATGCTTCAATGCTTTGAGTTCACCACCCCCCACGAGCCACGCAAGCTTGGCTGCCTCTTTGAGCCAGCCGCCCCAACTGCCGCCCTGCCACTATGCCTCGTCTCCCGCAGCCTGGTGGCCCAGCTGGCCGAGGGTGTGGAGCAGACAATCTGAATGACAGCCACCAGCACAGCTGCCACGCACCGAGCCAGCCAGCCAAGCATACCAGGCGGCCAAAGCCGGCCAACTGGCGCACCGCAGCCATACTACAAACATCCACCGCGCACCCAAGCAGAGCAGCCGGAGCCCAACAGGGCTGAGGCCCTTCCCAGGCTGCCATGTGTGTACACCACCATGCTCCCCATCCGGCAGCCAATGTGAATGTAGCGGGTGCACCATCACGCATCCGCAATGAATTACCCCAGCACGGCATCGGGCATCGTTGCTTGATGTGCACTTATGAGAGAAAGCAGCGGCAGCGTCCATGCCGTTGAGATGCATGCGCAAAATCTCCGCCAGCCCATGTTCCGCTAGTTGAGCTTCAATTTTGGTGTCCCAGCCTCGACTAACTCGATTTTGATGTGTCCCAGGGCTCCCTGTCCCTGCCAATTTTGGATCTGGTCCTCATCACATCTTGCTGTCTTTCATTTCCATCCACTGCTTGTGCTCCCACTGCACCCCACCGTGACTTGCCAACCATGAGACTGCTGTCCCTTTTCCAAGCTCTTGACATGTAACATTGACATAGAGCCGCAAGCGCCGTATTGCGCTACATGTGCAAGGTCAAGGTGAATACTAGGATCAGGTCGGGAGGCCAGCTGAATTCTGTTTGCTTTGCCGGTGACCTTGTGCGCCAAGAGCGCCGCCCGCTGCCTGCTGTGCTGAGGCCATCAAGCGCCTTGAACGAGCTGCACGCTGCACGTGGGTACCCCACGTTTGCTGCATCAGTTCCCTGGTCGCCAGCCTCCCCAGTGCTCGTTTGCTGCCCACCTACCGCGCCGCAGTCAGGAGCACCGCCCGCCCAGCCCCCAGGTGCGATTGAAAAGATTCTGGCTGTTACTGGGTCGATTTGCAGCGGCTGCAGCTGGACAGGGAACGCGGCGCCTTCTGCGCGCCCGAGCGCCGCCCTCTGGGCGCTTGCCGGCGGCCTGCTGCACGGTCTGTGGCGTCTTCATACATCCTAGAGTCCACTGATATGGCGTACCGGGCCCGCCGACGCTACATGACCAGGGTTTGCCTTCCGCCGACCCGTCACCGTGCGTCCAAGCGCCTCCCGCGGCCCTCGCCTCACACCACTCTGGTGCTGTTGCCTTGGCCTTGCAGGCGCCTTGTCTGGTTGCTGCGTAGTTCGTGATTGCCAGGAGCAGCAGCTAGCATGGAGCACCACGCACCGCCCAGCGAGATCATCCCGCACAAGCGGAAGCGCAACCCTTGGGTGCTGGTCGGTGAGTCGCCCTTGGGCTCTTGTGTGCTCACAGTTGGTCCTACCTGCCTGTGAACAGGGCGTGGGAATGGCAACTCGCAGCATGCCGCTGCAGCGTTTCTGTTGTTCTGCTCCGCATTGGGCTGCCCCAGCTGTGTGCCGCCCCCTCTCCCCCTCTCCCCCTCTCAGCCCTGCTCCTTTATCACCGCCCCCCGCTGCCCCACGAACAGGCTCCGCCGCCACCGCGGGCGTGCTGCTGGGCGGCCTGGTGGCCTTCAAGAATGGCAACAGCGCACTGGCGCAGCACTTCATGCGGGCGCGCGTGGTGACACAGGGCATCACGGTGCGGTTGGGCGCATCGCTGGAACTCCGTGCTGCTGCTGCTGCTGCTTCTGCTGCTGCTGGTCTTGCTTCTTGTGTGTTTGCTTGCTTCTCCAGCCTGGCCTGCGCTGCAGCAGCCTGCCTCTCACAGCCACCTAGCTCACTGCCCCTGCTGCGCTGCACAGTGCGCACTGCCCCTGCATGTACCGGTGGTCGTTGGTACGGTGCTTACCTCCCGCCAATGCCTGCCTGCCTCACCTTGCTGCTGCTTATGATCTGACTGCAACTGTTCTGCTGCTCTCAAAACACAACCAACTGCAGGTGGCCATCATGATTGCATCTGGCGGCTACCTGGCGGTTGATGCGGCGCAGCAGCGGGCGGCGCTGGCCGCCGCAGCAAGGGAGCAGCCATAGAGCGCCCCTGCCGCGCAGCACGGCTGCATGTGCCATCCAGCCAGGCGGTGCGCTATAAATGTGCTCGTGAGGAGCTTGCCTGCCGTCCTTTGCCCCCGCTGCTTCTTGCTGACCCGTTGCCCGTTGCTTTGTTTCGCATCACCCGCTTGCATGTTTGCTGGTCTGTATGCCCGTTTGCTATTTTCGTGCCCGCTTCCCTGGCACCCATCTGTACCATGCTTGATCTGTTGCACGTAGCAACCGGCAGTTGCTGGCTGCCTTCATGTCAATATACGGCAGCCACGAATGGTCATGTGCGCCCAGCGCAGGGAAGACACCTTCAATGCTGGATGGTTGCCTTGTTTTTGCCGCTAATGCTGCTGGTTTTATTTGAATTCTGGTCGTCGCCAGGCCAGTAATGCTGTTCAGCCTCTCACCCCGCCTTTCTTCTGGACCAGACCATCATGCAGTGCATTGATGCCATCGGCTGGCGCCATGCTGCTGGCCGGCCCTGTCCTTTGACAACTGCCACGCTGCCCTGCCGGATCTGTTCATGTTGCATCCAAGCTCAGTCTGACGTTGGATTCATTGTTCAGGCTGCAGTTCAGGGTTAGGAATATGGTAGAGTTGCGCCGCGACTGGTCTCAAAGAGGATGACGAGGGCGGTGCGCGGCCAGCAGCAAGGGGACCAGGTGGCATCTGTATCGTCCCGCGCTTCGCGTCCGTCCTCCGGGCTCCACAAGTCACGTACTGATCGTCGTGTGCGAGTGGCCGGCCGCAACGTGGCAGGCTCACAAGCGTACTGAGGCTGGGGCGGCCAACCAGGGCCTCAAGGAATGGTGCGGCGTGGCCTGGACGAAGCACATCCGGGCTAGTAGACCAGAGCTGGCGGGAGATGGAGCAGCAAGCACTGCCGCGGCGGCGGGCCACTCCTGCGCCCGCTCCTGCCGCCGCCGCCGCTCATGGCGGCCCACTTGACGCAGCTGCCCACAGCCGACAGCCCAGTCCCAACACAGAGCTGGGCACGCAGACGGAGATGCTGAGCCAGACAGATGCAGCAGAGCTGCACGTCGCACGCATGCTGAGCATGTGGGCAGTGCTGGCGCACACGGCAGGCCAGGTGCCGCCGCTCCTGGCCTGGGCCGACCTGCCGGTGCGTCTGCAGTGCCGCTGTCGCTGCTGCTGCACTTGGCGTGCATGCCTAATGGAAAATGCGCGATGGCTTGAAATGCATGCTTGCATGCTCGCATGCCCTGCCTTGGTACAAGACAGCTACAGCGTCGCCCTCACACCACCTGTGCGCAGGCGGGGGAGAGGGCACAGCGGCTGGCCAGCATCCTGCTCATGCTGGCCTTCCACCTGCTGCTCAACGGCGCTCCCCGATTCTACCTGCGCTATAGCACACAGCTGCAAACCGCCCTGCGCCTCCTGTACTATGCCTTTCCGCTGCTGCGCAAGCCACGTGGTGCGTGTCTTGGGGTGGGGGGCGGCAAGAAGCAGTGGTGGCGGCAGCCAGCCAGCTTGCACGCTTCTGCCCTCTGTATGCGTGTCGGTCATGCACGCTGGTGCATGGGTCTGTCTCTCCGCCAAAAACAAAGCCCTCTCCCAAGTGCTGCAGGCATTCAAGCGGTGCTCAATGGGGAGCCAACTCCAGGGCTGGCTGGAGCCCTGCTGGACACGCTGCGTGTGGCTTGGGGTGCGGCGCCGACCCCTGCTGCTTCTGCTGCTGCTGCCGGGCTGCTCCTGGAGCAGTTGGGTGCCGCTCTGCGCTATGCACTGCCAGTGCACAGTACACCTGAATCTGGCCGGCCGCTCAACCCCGTCAAACTCTGCATGTTCACCAGCAGCTCGGCGTGCCTCCCGCGCAGGTAGCCGCCTCATGGCCGTGCTGATGACCTCCCTCATCACCCCTCTGCACCTCCTGCCGCTGGTGCCGCACCTGCTCCTTCAACTGTATGCAGTTCTAATGGTAAGAAACGACGTAGGGATGCGGCGCCAGCAAGCAGGGGCGCTGGCTGTGTGCGCTTGCGCTGTCGTCGGCTGAGCCTTCAGCGGCTGCCCCTGCACACGGAGGTGTTCTTGTGCCGCTCATCACGAGGCATAGTCATTGTTACCCACCTGAATGTGGGTCATCTGGCTTTGCAGGTGCGCAACAACGCGAGCCTGTGTGCAGCCCCGCTGCTGGCGCACCCGCTGACCCAGCGGCGCCTGCGCCGGCTGTACCATGTCATGGACATGCTACTGCTGGTGCTGCCTACCGGCGCACTGCTGCTGCCAGGTGAGCTCCACTCGGTGCCCACATGTGCAGCTTTGCACCACCTGCTGAACGTCTGCCCCTTGCTGATGGCCGCACAGCATGAGGCAATGCATGCCCCGTTGCGCACCCGATGCACCCCCTTGCAGGCGGAGGCGCCAGCATGTTGAACCGAACAGGCAGCTCTGACGACGGCAGCAGCGGCATCCAGCATTCCTCTGCGGCTAGCGCGCAGTGCGAGGGCGCCCTCAACTTCTTGGCGGCCATCCTTGGCCTCCTGCTGCCGCTCGTCTTCCTACGGAAAACGGAGCATGCAGCCTCGCTGGCGCGGATACAAACGCGACGCACGCGCGCCCCCAGCTGCGGCATGCTGGGCCTCCTTGTGTTGGCATGGCACAGAGTGGAAGCTGGGATCGAGGAGGCGCTGAGGCAGCTGGTGGGCCGCAGCTGGCTGGCGGTTGAGCCGCCGCCGCCCAACCTCTGGCTAGCCAGCGAAGGCGAGCGAGCGGTGGCTTGGCTGCTGCTTCTGGCGGCGACATGGGTGTGGTGCGCGGCCCCTGCTGCTGCAACTGCCACGTGATGCAAGCAGACATGTGTCCAAATGGTCTGTCTTATGCTAATATTGGACCTAGAGAGAGTTCTAACTGCTGATTCATCACGCCCAAGCCTTTACGAGAGCCATACCCAAGTATTCACTGCACTAACCCTCCTTCTGTTTTGATGGCATGCATTCACCCGCTACTGTGGCAAGAGTGCCTGCAACACCCCATGCTGGTCTGGAACGTACAGGGCCTGCCAATCTTTTACATGTAACGCATATGCAGCCAAGTCTGGCTGCTGTGGAAGTTCAGCGACAACATCAATCACGCTGCGGGCCCTGTTGCATCGGCTGCTGGCTTTGGTCAATGGCATGTCTGGTCTCTGTCCCCATTGGCTCAAAATGATAATGCTGTAACGCCCCGCTGCCCCTCAGCTCAGCTCAGGCTACGGAGCAGCGCAACTTCCTCCCTGGCTGCTGCCGCAGTGGCCCGCCCCGTAGCCAGTGGGCTGCCAGCTGACCCCAGCCTGCAGGCAGATGACGACAAGATGAGGGCATGCCACAGTGTGGCAGGGTTGCAAGCAAACAGCGCCTTGCACAGGGCTACTCATGCAAGCAGGGCTGCCTACCGCACAAGAGCAAATGGCGGCTCACCTGAGCGGGACTGCAGCGCCGCCCCTGCCGCCCGCCGATGCCACCTGCCGCTGGCCTGCCCCAGCTCCCGGCTGCCCAACCTGCATGGAATGGCCGCCTGCGGACGCCACATTCCGCTCCCACCGGGCAGGGTCAGCAGAGCTGGGTGCCGCAGCAGCTGTGGCAGGTGCAACTGCCACCGCTTGGTCCCCCGCCACCGCCGGTGTGGCCAGCTGCGCCGCTGCACGCTGTGCATGCACCGCCCTGATCTGAGCCTCTGCTGGCGTGGAGGGCAGAGAGGTTGTGGTAGGGACGCCGCTGTGGCTGTGCTGCGAGGCGGCAGATCCTCCACGGCCAGTCAGGGGCGGCTGTGGGTGCTGCTTGGAGGGACGGTTCTCACGCCGCATGGCCGTCTGGAATGGCATCGCCTTGCTGGCCTTCCACTGCAGGGCCGCCTGCAGCACAAACATAGGAGCGCAGGAGGGGGGCGTCGACAGCAGATTGTGACACAGGCTGGAGAACACGGGGCACCCGTGCCTTAGGTGGATGTAGCCCACAGTCACAACCATGCACTATTCCATCTTTATCTCAACCCCGGTTGACTCGCCCACAGCCCGACACCCAGCCCAACAGTCGTACCCACCTCAGCGGCCCGGGGGTCGCCGTCCGCAAAAGAAAACGTGGTGCTTGGCGCCGTGCCCAGCTCAGCGTGCCGGTCGTATGCCATGCGCTTGCCAAACTGGGCAGTCGGCTTGGGCTTCCAAGGCAGGTAGCCCGGCAGCCCAGCAAGCTCTGCCGCCTCACGTGCTGTGACCTCTGGTTGCTGTGCCAGCGCCAGTGCCACGTTGGTCTGCAGGCGGCGCTGGCGAGCCACCACAAACTGAGGGAGGTGCAACGGCGCAGGGCCGCCAGCTGCTCCGCCCCGGCTGCTCGCCTGAGCACTGCCGCCAGGCACTGGCTGCACCGAGCTGGCAGATGGAGCCGCCGGCACCGCTCCCTGCTGCTGCAGCTGGCCCCACAGTTTGGACACAAAGGGGCGATACTCCACGCTACCACCTGAGGTGCCCACTGCCGCCACAAGGTGCTGCACATCCCCCTGGGACAGCCCCAGCCGGCTCTGCTGCAGCGCTGCCGCCAGCTCGCCCGCCTGCGGAGCAAATGGACGCACCAGCAGCCGTTTAACTGTAGTAGACCATTTAAAGGCAGTGCACAGGCTGCTTAGCACAGCACGCTGGTGCCCTGCGTTTGACCATGTTGACGGCAGCCACCAATGCCTTGAGCCCACTTGCCTGTACAAAGCCGCAGCCGTCCCGGTCATAGGTGCGCAGGCTCTTCATCATGCCTGCCAGCCCCACTGTGCTGGCCGCCTCATTACCGCCACTGCCACTGCCTTGCGCTGCTCCAACACTGCCGGCCCCTCCGCCTGCCTTGGCCGCCACGGCGGCCTTGGTGGCAGCGGCAGCGATGGCCGCATCTGCTGCCGCCTGCGCCTGCCGCGCTGCCTCAGCCTGCCGCAGCTTAGCCTCTGACCACTGCTTGCGCCAGTCCACAGTGTATGCCACCCCATACTCTGGCACTGCCGGCCCATCCGCCTGAAATGGCCGCGCCGACAGCGGCAGCCCAGCAGCCGCGCTCCCGCCACTGCCACTGCCGGCCTGCTGCTGGCTGGCAGCTCGCACCAGCACCCTGCCATCACCCTGCTGCCCCTTGCGTGCCCTGCTGGTCTTGCTGGCTGGGCCAGGGCAGATGTCTGCCACATGCAGCGGGTCTCTGGGCTGCTCCGCAAACAGGGTGTGCGGCCGCCAGCCAGGGCGCGTCCCCTCAATGTCATCGGCTCTCATGGTTGAGGGCAGGCCGCGAAGCGGCTGGGCTGGAGGTGATGCCTGCACCAGGGGCAGTAAGTGGGATGACTATTGCGGACGAGGAATGATTCTGAGAGGCCGGGCTGCACTCTGCAGCACAGTGCCTGTCTGCCTCCTCCCCCCATCGGCTGCGGAGCGCTCCACAAAACAATGCCCAATTCCAGCCCACCTTGGCGCCCGCAATGTCGGTGATGTCCAGCGTGTCACGCACAAATTTGGGCGGAGGCGCGGCCTCCTGCTTCTCCTGCAGCCATGGCAGCGGAGAGTGCAAAGGAAGGGCCCTGTTGTGGGAGCCGACGGACGCTGGCCAGCAACTAGCTGCATGGGATATTTGTGCATTGACAAGGCGTGCAGCTGCGCAGGTTGGCATACCAACAGACACACTTGACAAAACCACATCCTTCCTTACAGGGTACCACGGGTACGCAGGCTCCAGAGGGTTGAGCGGCTGCGCCCGCGGCCGCGGCCGGTCGGCACGTGCGGCGCCCGACGTCGCGCCGGCAATGGCGGCGGGGGCCGACAGGTGCAGGTCAGTGGGGCCTCGCGCTCGCTCGTGTGTGTACCTCTTGGGCTGCATGCCTGGGTCAGGCGCGGCCTCCTGCAATAGGATTGAATGACGGGGGCAAGGATGGGCAGTCGGCTATGTTGAATGCTGCCCATGGCGCACTGTGGTGGCAAGCCGGAAGCCGCACCTGCACAAGCCTACACACTTGCTCAATTCACCTGCGGCGTGGTGCGCGGCTGCCTGGTCATGCGCATGGGCTGCGCCCCCTCAATGTCGCACACAGACAGGGTGCCGTGGGGTGGCGGTGGCTGGCGCGGCGCCGCCGGCCGGGCGGAGGCGCCGCCGCTGGGCAGCGGGCCGCCCGCCAGCGCCACCAGCGCGCCGGCGCTGGCCATTGCCGCACTACGCTCCCTTGCTGCCGACATGGGGGGCTGTCGGGGCTGCGGAGACGTCACGGCCGCGCCGCCATTCCCGGTCAACTGCTGCAGTTGCGTGTGCGCGTCCAACTAGCCGCACTGTCTTGAAGTCAGCAGTCCAATGCGAGATAGGGCGGCGGCGGGCCAAATTGCGGGCGCCATGAGCACCTCGCCCCAGGCGGCAGGCTGTGGCCGGCTGCCCACAATACTTGTGTGCCTCTTAATTGCCAGCCTTCACTTGCAATGGCTTTCTGGTTTGTTACATTTCAGGCGATTCCAGGTGATACGTGAGTATAGTGGTTTGGTCGAGTGTCTGAGTTCAAATAATGGCGCAGGCACGGCTGCCAAGCGGCGGCACAAGCACGGCTGCCGTCACGGCGGTGCTCCACCGGAGGCCGTGCACACTCGTCAATTGCCCAGCCTGCAGCAACAGCAAGCAACAGAGCGCACATTAGCAGGCTGAAGTGCCGCAAATGCTCAGAGTGTGTGGCACCGAAAAGGTGGAGTGTAGCGGCGAGCGGGGCGGGGCGGCGCGGGAAGCCCGTGCCGCCCGCAGACGGCAGCTAACGCTGCCGCCGCCCCGCCGCGCAGCAGTTGCTCTACGCAATGAATGGGCCGACGAGCCAAGCAGCCGCCCACCAAAAGGCAGAGGGCAGTCCTCACGGCATGGAAGATTGCGCGTGCAGGGCAGGGCGGGAAGGGGCTGTAAACAGTGCTGCTGCTCACCTTGCGTGGCGTGGTTTGGAAGAGGACTGGCTTCACCAGCAGCCAAAGCTTCGCTTTGCCTTCAGTTGCAGGCCCTGCAGACATGCAGCAAAGCAGAGCCGGCTCAAGTCAGATGCTGAGCATGACAGGGAGAGCAGAGAGGCGAGATGGCTGATGCGAGAAGTATGCACGAATGGGGGTGTGATGTGGGTTGTGGAATGTATGGTGGCATCTTCCAGCCAGCACACGTGTTGCCATCGCGGCTGGAATAGGGTTGAGCCAGTCCTTCTGGTCTCCGGCCGATCAGTACCACTCCCCTCGGGTGCGTCAGGGGTGTGGGCTGGAGTGGCCGCGGGATGCATGCGGGCGGCGGCGGGCATGCGGGCGGCAAGCGGCGGATGGATGCAACGGTGCATGCATGCACGGAGAGTCGGCGCTGTCATGCAATAAGCAGAGTAAGGAAAACCGTCAGGAGTCCGTTCGCATACTTTTAATCATCGCGCCTTGTGCAAGTAAGTGCATGCATGTGGCATGTTTTGGGGCGAGGAGAGCTGGCAGGGGGATGCACGAGGGGCAGCTGCAGTGCACTAGCACACTGGCGAGCTCACCGTTGAGTGGCGCAACGGATGGCAGTAGTCTTCGTCATGATCGTGGTTGGACTGCAAAGGAGAGGCAAAAGGTGGGGCTCGATCAGGCGTCGACAGTGCAACAGGCGGTCGGGTCGTCGGCGGGTGGCGGCAGCGGCGGCATGCCAACGCTTCGACATGCGGCGCTGCATTCAGCGAGCGTCCGCACTCGGCAGGTGTGCTCAGGCAGCCCTCCTCCTCCCTTGGTGCGGGGCAGGCATTGCATGCAACGCTGGTGGTCGTGCGCAAGCCCGCAACCATGCATGCCATTGCTGACTGATTGGGGCGGCTTCTCACCTAACTTATTGATGTCGTTGCGCCGGCCCAAGGGCCCGCAGGGCCACCAATGCCCGAGCGGGCTGCTGCCACAGAGGGCAGCAGGCCGCTGCCAGCCTCCTACACAATGATAGATAGACAGGACATGATGTTGCAAGCCCCGTTTGCCTCCTTTCAGCCGCCGACCGAGGGGCAGCACGCAGCAGGCAGATGCAGAGTCTCGGCGCCGGCAAACGACCAACGCGCCTGCTGATTGCGCGTAGCCATCGCGATCAGTCGATAGATTGACAAGCAAGCGCCAGGGGCTGCTGCTGCTCGCCCTCAGCCCCCGCCGTCCGACGCAGCAGCAACTTGCAGGGCCTGTGCATCGGTTTGATGACGGCTACAAGGTGAGTAAAGTCACGATCTTGGCTCCACGGTTGCCCACCGGGCTTGCTCCTCACAAACGCCTGTCGCTCTTACTGTTGCAGAGCCGCCTGGCTGGTGCCCGGCGCTGGCAGCTCAGTTGCGGCGCCCAGACCGCGGATCGCAGGTGATCGGGGTGCTGCAAGCTGGTTCGTGTCTGCCGCCACCGTCGCCGCCGGTCCACCGGTCCAACGCACGCCAGCTGTTTTTAATACCCAGCCTTTTCCTGCCTGCTGCAGGCCCTGCACAAGCCTGCTTCCTGCGGCATGCCGTGCCACAGCAGCAGCAGCGCCAGCAGCAGCAGCCGCAGCCGCAGCCGCCGTTGCCGCAGCTGGCGTGGCACCGGCCCCGCAGCTCGCGGCTGCACGCAGCAGCCGACGAGGCGGGGCCCGCACCCACCAGCAGCAGCGACTTGGGCGTGCAGCAGGCTGCAGGCGGCCTGCAAGCGCGGCTAGCGGCCCTGGGCGCGTTCCTAGATGCCCTGTACAGGTGATGGTCGAGCTGCAGGCAACATAGCGTCGTGGCAGAGTTACCACATGCGTGCACTCATTGTGCTCCTTCAACCCTCCTCACCTGCATCGCCCCTCACCACCCCACTCTGAAACAGGTTTTCGCGGCCGCACACGATGCTGGGCACGGCGGTCAGCGTGACGAGCGTGTCAGCGCTGGCCCTGGGCCCTGGGCAGCTGGGGGCGCCTGCGCTGCTGGCTTTCGCGCAGGCAATCGTTGCCGCCCTTCTGATGAACATTTCGATCGTGGGCATCAACCAGGCAAGCTGGTGGGCGGATGCTCTGGTGCCCTGCTCACTGCTGGCGCTGCAGCTGTAGTGAGCAGGTTTGCCGCTGCAGCTGTAGTGAGCAGGTTTGTTGCTTGTCTGTCAAGCTGCTCACCTGCAAACGCGCACATGCAGCTCGTACACAGTGCACTGCTTTCCTCTCCGGCTGTTGACTTTGAATCATGTGTTGCTTCTCCTCTGCAGCTATACGACATCGAGATTGACCGCATCAACAAGCCGTACCTGCCGCTGGCTGCCGGCGACTTTTCGGTGCCCACCGGCTGGGCGCTCGTGGTTGCTACCGGGGCTGCTTCGCTGGCCATCGGCGCAGGTGAGGGCTTGTGTGAAGGCAGGGCGGATGGTGCATCGCCCTGCCTGCCACTGCACGACCCCACGAATTCGACCCGCAACATAGGGCGCTTGACGCAGGCCGACGTGCAGGTTTTCGTGCTGGCACCGCCTGCTGCATACCAGAAACAAAACAATGACACCCACACAGCTGCCCTCGTACACACCTCGCCCTCCCGCCCCGCAGCCAGCGGGTCGCTGCCGCTGCTGGCCACGCTGGGAGGCAGCCTGCTGCTGGGCCTGGCCTACTCAACAGACCTGCCGCTGCTGCGGTGGAAGCGCAGCCCCGTGCTGGCCGCGGCGTGCATTCTCGCGGTCAGGTGTGCATTGAAATTTGGTGACGCTGGATGGTGCTGCGACCGCGGCAGGCAGGATTTGGTTGTTGCAGACGTCAGCCAGCAGGGATATCGTGGCTGCGTGTGTGCGTTGCTCAGTTGTTGGATACAGGGCTGTAAGCCCTCCTCTTTCTTACCACCGTTCACCCACTGTCACTGGTTTGCCATCACCCTCTCAACCTTGCAGGGCGGTGCTGGTGCAGCTGGGCTTCTTCTTTCACATGCAGCTAGCGCTGGGGTCGGCCGCGCCGGCCATCACGCGGCCCATCGCCTTTGCCACCGCCTTCATGCTGCTGTTCAGGTGAAGAAGCTAGGGAGGAGCTGTTGCATTGGGCTTGGCTTCATTGTGTCATTGCCCTGCAGATGTGAAAGTCGGAGCTGCCGCGGTGCATGAAAACTGCATAGCGGCCTGTGATTTCGTGTGCCTGTGCGGACATTGCCTGCGCTGCACCGTTGTGGCAGCGGCTGTGAACAACGAAACTAAGGCGCATTTCCAACACTGGCTTCCCTGTGTGCAGCGTGGTGATTGCGCTGTTCAAAGACATCCCTGATGTTGCGGGAGACAGCAAGGTGCGCGGGATGGGTGCCTCTGGGTTCAGTGATGCCAGCCTGGCTCTCTGAGTGTCCAAGTGCCTCCACTGCTCATGGCACGGCGTGCTTTAGCAGGCCTGCCCTGTTGTGCACTTCTGCGTCAGCATGCATGGTCCTGAGGCTGGCTCCCGCTGCCCTGCCGCTTCATGTCTGCAGGCGGGTGTCCGCACGCTGAGTGTGCGGCTGGGGCCGCCGCGCGTCTTCTGGGCGTGCATAGCGATTCTGGAGGCAGCGTATGCCGGTGCGTGACGGGGTGCTGGCTGCGCTGCGTCTCCTGCTCGCTTCCTGCACCTGGCGTTGATGAGTCCCTGCCTCCCTCTGCCTGCCGCCTATGCCGTATCCCTGCATGTCAGCTGAGCATTTTCACACACCCCACTGCACTGCAGGCGCCATCCTAGTCGGCCTCCAATCTGACCTGCTCTGGAGCCGGGTAGCCACCACAGTGGCGCACCTTGCACTGGGCGCGCTGCTGCTGCGGCGCGCGCGGCGGACCGATCTGACCAGCCCAAAAGAAATCTCACGCTGCTACATGTTCACGTGGGGCCTGTTCTATGCCGAATATCTGCTGCTCCCTCTGTTCCGCTGATGCACAAGTGGCGGCCCCTGCTCTCCAAGTGCTCAACTGCAGTTGCACCACACTGCCGCACTGCCCTGTTTTGCTCTGCTCTGCTTGCCTGTCGTTAGAGTGGACTGCCCTGTCCTTCGTACTGCTCCTTTCTGCTTCCCAGTCTCTGCCCAGCCCCTGCTGCTGCCGCTCATGTATCCCCGTTGCAAGCCGCTGCTTTGCTCTTGTATCCTTTGCTCCCCCGCCTACCAATCGCACTGATTCCTGACCATTTTTCCAAACATGAGATCGCTGCACATTCCCCTGGTCACCAGATTGCAAACATCGCATCGCAACTTAGGCAGGTGACAGTGGACAAACAGGAGCGGTTGACGTTGAGACCGGAGAGCGCACAAGTGCTGCTGCCTCGTTGCCACTGAACGTGTGGACTGGTGGCCTGACTTGCACTCCTGCCTCTTGTTGGGCAAGTCAATCCTCCCGCCGGCTGGCCGGCTGGCCCTTGCTGCCCACAAACCAGGCCAGCGCTTCTCGAGCAATGGAGGCAGGCACCTGCACCAGCAGAAGAAGGTCAGCGGGCAGCTGGGGCGTTGTTGGCCTCTGTGGCAACGGTGCATGCACAAGGCCTGGCATTTCGACATGCCTGGCACGCTGCGGCATTCACACGCCAAAGTAACGCAGTTGCGATGGGCATGCTGTATGTCTGTGTCACTCACAATGTGGGGCCCGTCAAATTCGTGATAGTTCACAAGGTAACCCTCCGCCTGCGGGGCGTGCAAGGTGTAGTGGCAGCAGCTGTTGGGCTTAGCGCCAGCAGGCACTGTTCCACCCAGTGCATCCCAAAAATGCCATCCCGCGACCGCCACCAGCAGCCTATGAGAAAGAAAGTTTGCGACGCAGCTCATCCGCACCTCCAGTCGCGGCGCGATGCGCCGGGAGCAGTAGTCGATCCTCAGCACTCGATCATGAATTCCATGGCTGATGTAGACGAGCGGCTTGCCTGGCAAATGCGGTTGATGAAAAGTCACGCAATGTGAGCACCTAGGGTGGCATGGCATGGCACAGCACGGCATGGCTCAGCGCTGCAACATAAGCCTTGGGGCATGGAGCATGGGGACGCATCCTCATGGCATGGTATGCATGGCATGACACAGCATGGTGCGGCATGGAATGGCATGGGTGGAGCAACCCTCATTTCATGGCAGGCATGGCATGGCATGGCGTGGCCTGGCCTGGCATGGCATGGCATTTAGATGCAGCCATCAGCCGATTCATGCCAGCACCCCATGCCCGCCTGTTCTGCCCGCCTCGCACTGCCATGCCCCTGCAAGTGTTTGCAAGCAGCATTGACACACCTACGGACACAGGTTGTCGCATGAAGCCTGGGCTGAAGGCGGCGATGTGCGTGAACAAGTCTCCGTTGGCCGCCCCCAGCGACAGCGCATAGCTGGCGCCATCGCTGAAGCCGCTGGCACACAGCCGCTGGGGGTCCACATCAAGCTGCTTGTGGGCAGAGGGTTGCTTGCAGAGGAACTTTTGCTAGGTTGCCTGGTGCAAGGCGGGCCAAGTGGTGGACGTGGCATGCTTGCCATGGCCAGAGCGTGGCATGGCATGGGCTTGGCATGGCATGGGCATGGCATGGCATGTGCATGGCATAGCATGATGGCATGGGATTGGCATGGGATGGCATCAACACATGACATGGCAAGACATGGCTGGCATCCCCTGCCCTTTACACAGCAGAGCTATCACCTGCTGCATCGTCTGCTGCATGGCCTGGTCAATCAGCGCCACATCTGCACATGAGGGGCAGCCACACACCTTCAAGCATGTCTCCATGCTTGTATGGGGAAACTCAAGAGGTATTGCAGGGCATGGCATGAACCTCAGCACGACAGGCTGCAACGGCTGCAAACAAGACGCGCTGCGCCAGGCTGGCTGTGTGCCCTCTCACTGTTGCCCTCCCAGCCCTTGCCTGGGCCGTAGCCGCCTCGCAGCATGTCCCACGTGGACGATCGGCTGGTGGGCGACAGCAGGATGGTGCCATACTCCTCTGCATGCTCTATCAGGTGGTGCAGGCCACCTGCAGGTGCAAGGGCAGGCGCGAGACGCAGCATCATGGCACGGCAGCGGGCGCCAAAGGATGGCACGGGCCTGTCCATTGGCCAACTGGGCTGCACCTGGCCTTGAGGGCAGCATACCACGCCGCCGTCCCAAATGCTGCTGCTCATCCCCGCGTACCATGCGCATCACCACCGGCGCCGTGCAGAGTGAGGATCAGGGGAGCAGGCACCCCTGGCTTGTAGGTGCTGGGGATATAGAGCAGCGTTGAGGCGTGGGCTCGTCCGCCGCCGCCGTCACCGCTGGCGCCGCCATCCACCGGCAGGGAGACAAGCTCGCCTGGCCGGCCCGCCTGCTGCTGCTTGGCGTGCTAGCAGGATTTGGGGCACGGCTGAGGCGTGCGCTACTGTAAGCACGGGTTGCCATTCCGCCTTGGACTAGAGCAGCTTCTGAGGCTCTGTGGCCAATTTGCAGAGCTTGGGAACCACCCCAGGGCGACCCCAGCAGCTGAAGGACGAGTGAAGACGCTGGAATCTGGGCAGCTGCCCCACCGCTGCACTGCCGTTATCCTGCACCAAGCCCTGCCCTCACTCTGTTTCGACAGGCTGGGCTGCATTAAACTCTCAGTTCCGGTTTATAAGCCTTTGTTTGTGAGCTTCAGAGGGTGAGTGTGAGCAGAGGGAAACGAAAGAAAGGAGCGGGAGGAAAAAGCGTGTGCGGGGAGGCTTCCCAAATGTGGACATCCATAGGCACATGAGCCAGCCGTGGCCCGCCGCTGAACTGAGGCTGTGGGCGGCTGAATGGAGCCGCCAAGCGGAGTCGGGCCAACAATCAACAGCCGGTCATGCCGCCAAAACTGGTGGGGCCGGGGCGCTTAAGAGCCCTGCGGGTGGGGAGGGAGGGCAGGGCGGGGGTCGTGATGCTCAGGACGCATCAGCGCGTCGCCTGGCAGCTGCGCCTGTCTGCCTGCCAAGACAAGGCAACTACAAGCCCGAAGCCGCACCTGGAACTTGGCGTTGGGGAAGGCCTTGCGCGCCTCCTCCAGGCTGTGCTTGTTCTCGTCCTGCCAATAGTTGATGACCTCGGTGCACTGGTTGAGCAGCAGCACCTTCTCGCGCTCGCCGATCCAGGAGCGGGTGTCCAGCGACGCCTGCGCACGACAGGTGGTGAAGTGGGTACACGAGGTCAGGGAGCGTGGAGTGAGGCAGCTGTATGCACCGTGGGGCAGCGGTGATGCAGCATGAGCAAACTTGACCAGCAAGGCGCATGGCAGCAACTCTCAGGCACATAGATCCCTCCCAAGGAACCACATTTCAAGGACCCGCGAATGTGCTCCAGCACCCACCTTGAGCTCCTCCCAGGCGTCCTTGCGCGGCCAGAAGAAGTACTCGGTCACAGGCGACCGCTGGCCCTGCACAGTTTGGCAGGGCGTGGAGTTGACGGTAAGGCAGCGACACGCACAGCACCAGTGCCACACACCGAACTGGCTGCCGCAGCTTGAACAGCCTGCCAGCAGCCTGCCCAGCCACCCAACAGCATGCACAGACTCCCAACAGCTTGGCTTGCCCAGTCATGAATAGTATCCTGCACCAAATGCGCTCACCTGGCCAAACACCTGGTCCACCGCTACCGCGATGTTCCAGTCCAGCCCAACAGAAACTTGCACACCCCACTGACACCTTCCCATTGATGCAGCGCAACAACCCACACGAGGCAGCGCACCTGGCCAAACACCTGGTCCACCGCCACGGCAATGTTCTTGTCGAGCCACAGGAAGTTGAGGGAGAACTCGGCGGGGGGCGCGCTGCCGCCCTCAGCCGCCTGCAGCTTGGCCAGCTTCTCCGCAAACGTCTGTAGTAGCAGGGGAGCAGGTCAATGGGGTAGGTGAGTGCTGTTGGAGCGTGCGCATAGCTGCGCATGCAACTGTGCACATGCACCGTTCCACGGAGCTGAGCGTCTGGGCATGCCTGGCGCATTGACACATGCAGCAGACCAGCACAGTGCAGCAGCCCTGGCATGGCAGCACAGCGATGGGCAGTTTCTGGAGCATTGTCCGCACTCATGTAGATGCACTGACACACCCGGCCATGAAGCATGCCCAGGCACAGCCATGCAAGCTGCAGGCGCAACTTGAACGAGCACTTCAGCAGCGCACCGAGCTGGGCACGGCCTCCTCCTCCTCCTCAAACTCCTCCTCGATCTCCTCCTCCTCCTCAGCCGCCTCAGCCTGCGGGTTGGGAGGCAAGGCGCAGCACGGTGTGGACATGCGCCCGCGGCGCTCTGGAGAGCGGCGGCAGCAGTGGCGGCAGCTGCGCCGCCGCCAAACAAGCCAGCGGCCAGCCCACCTCTGCCGCTGCCGCGATGACGGACTGCCTGCTGTGGAAGTACAGCGCGCGTGCGGGCGCCCGGGCGGCGGCCTGCTGCCGGGGGCGGGCGGCGCGCACGGCCTGCGGGGCGGGGGCGGCGCAGGGGCGTTGTTAGCGGTGCACGAGGCCCCCAATTACACAAACAGCACGCAGGCAGTCGCAGCGCACCACGGCGGGCCGGGCTGCGGCGCGGGCGAGCACCAGGGCGCTGCTCATTCTGCTGCAAGCGTGTCAAATATATGTGGCAGCGAGTGAAGAGACCGACCGTGTGCTGGGCGGGCGCCGATGGCGCCCCGCCTGCCCCATCAATCCAGCTTTGCATGGCTCGGCCCGTGGGTCACCTGCAGCGCGCATTCCGCCTGCAGACGCAATCTAGGGCTTGGGCTGTTGGATCGCAGCCTGTCAGGAGCGCGTCGCTCGTCTCCCCGCCCCTCACCCTCACCCTTGCACCCCTCCGCCCTCAGCCCTAGCGCAATGCCGGCCCTGGCGGCGCAGCAGTGCAGCCAAAGGCTGTATGGGAGGCCACGAGCGACCAGGAGCCGGCTGCAAGCCCGTGCGGCAGCGCAGGCCCCACCGGCGCTGGCGGCGAACCGCACAGCGGCGCCGCAGCTCCCGGCACGGCAGCAGCGTAGCAGCAGTGGCAGCAGCAGTGCTGTGCAGATGCAGGAGCAGCAGAAGGGTGGCAGCATCGTGCAGCAGCTGCAGGTGTGTGGAGCGGAGATGGTGTGGGGGCTGGAGCGTTGTTGTTTGATTTGCACGCACTGCTAGCTTGAGCCTCACACGTGGGTTTGGCGAATTCACCGTCTGTGAATTCGCTGCTGTCCCATGCCCATTAGCATGGCGCCTTCAGAAAAGCTGCACCTTGCCGCAACACGCCATGCAGGGCTGCCTGCCGGCATCCAGCAGCTGGGCAGCCTACGCCACGGCGGCAGCACTGGGCCTTGGCGGCCTGCTGGCCGCCCACCCCGCAGCCGCCAGCGAGCTGTTCAATGTGCAGCAGGCGGGCGCCTTCATTCCCGGCCTGGTGGGCGACGACCCAGTGAGGTGAGGGAGGAGGTCGGACAGTGCGGAATGCTGAAATTTGGTGACGTACTGATTGCGGCAGTTCTTGGGCAATTGGGCGTGAGCTTGACACTGCGTTGCTGTTGCTGCGCCAAGACCGCTGCTTCGGCTGTGGCGCCGTGGCATCAGCCCAACATGTCCTTGACAATGACAGCTGGAAAAGTGCATGTACACCCTGCTAAGCCACCCTGCGCCCGCCTGCTGTGTCCGCTGCGCCTGTGCGCAGGGAGGGCTTTGTGCAGGCGCTCCTGCTCATCTTCTTCTCCGAGATTGGAGACAAGACCTTCTTCATTGCCCTGCTGCTGGCGCTGCAGCAGCCGCGCTCAGTGGTGTTCACGGGTGCGCGCAGCGGCAGGCGTGCTTGCTGTGTAGCATGGAGCGAGCCTCTGGCCTGCAGTTGCCTTGGACACATGTTGTGTCGCGGCAGAGCAGTGCGGGCTTGCGAGGCGGGAGCACGGTGTGGACCTTGGCAGCACAAGCCTCTGCACGCCAACTCAGTGCTGCCAGAGCTGTGCAACTCTCCGCAGGCACGTTTGGCGCGCTGGCCGTGATGACTGTCATTTCAGTCGGCCTGGGCCGCGTGCTGCACCTGCTGGATGAGGTGAGGGGAAGACTCTTGCACACCGCAGGGCAGGGTTGCCTTTGTGGGAAGTATTTGAGGGCGTCTGCAAGTTCTGTCACAGCCTTCACACTGTTGCTGCCATGCCGGGTGTAGTGCATTGTGCAGCCCACTTTTCCCACACTCACATGACATGTGCTTCCCTTGCTCTGCAGGCGGTGCCCAACTCCTCGGGCCTGCCGCTGGACGACATCATTGCGGTGCTGCTCCTCATCTGGTTTGGCGTGCAGACGCTGCGCAGGTGCGCTTGCGTGCACTGCTCCATACTTGTGCCTGCCTGGAAAGCAGGTGCCCTGCTCAAATAACCAAACCACATGTGCGTCTTATTAATCGCTGTGCAGCCCTGCCTGGAGCAGGCTTCTGGCACGCACACTATTATTGGTCAGCCAGCTTGCGATGCCCTTTGTCTCACTTGCTGCTGTGCAGTGCGGCCAGTGCTGATGAGAAGGCGGCAGAGGAGAAGGAGGAGGCCCAAGAGGTGGTGTCCGGCCTGACCAGCGGTAAGTGGCGGTTCTCCCGCTGCTGGCTCGCGACCCATGCGGCAATGCCAATCAGTGCCGGCTTGGCCCGAAACATGATGTCATGTCCCACGTCAAGTGCTGCCGCCTCCAGCCCATCCACCGCAACCCTTTTCACACCTTCCTCACCCCATTCTGCTTTTCCAGGCGCGGCGCTGAGCATGGTGGCCACCACCTTTGCGCTCGTGTTTGCGGCAGAGTGGGGAGACAAGTCCTTCATCGCCACCATTGCACTGGCCGCCGCGTCCTCGCCCATTGGTGAGCAGCTGCCTGGTGGCGGTGCACTGCAGAGGCTTTGGCAGCAGCGCTCGTGTTAACTGACTGCTGGTGTGGCAATGGTGGTGCGGACCTGACGTCGGGAACTCACGAGCACGACCGCGCTGAGACAGCATGGCTCGCCTCCTAACTTGTGGTATGATCTGCCATGCAGGCGTGATTGGCGGCGCTGTGCTGGGCCACGGCGTGGCCACTGGCATTGCTGTGCTGGGCGGCTCGATCCTTGGGAAGTGAGTGGCTTTGATTAGCTTTGTTGCCGTTCAGCGGAGGTTGCCTCACGCCTCCTGCTCTGGCTGCTGCTGCGGATGAATGCGAGGCGCCTCCGGCCGGGGAAAGCATGTGCTGCTGGTCTGCATCCAAGAACTAACGTGCCTTGTTTGCACTGTATTGCAGGTACCTGGATGAGAAGGTGGTGCAGTACGTGGGCGGCTCCCTGTTCCTGGTGAGGCCGCCTTGCTGGCTTGCTGTTGCTGGATAACAAGCTGCCCTGCTGCCCTGCTGCAACAATGGCAGTACTGCCATATGAAGGCTGCTGCTGGGTGTACCGTGCTTGTCAAGCTGACCATAGGGCCCGAAATGGTGCCAGGCACATGCGTGCCCAACTAAAGGCCGTCGGTTGCCTGCAATCAATGTGGCGCCTTAACCCTGGCTGCCTTCCCCACCGCTCTCAACTGCCGCAGCTGTTTGCTGCGGCCTCCATCTACGACATTGCGGCCGGCAAGGCGCCCCTGTAAGCAAGCCAGCCTTGCAGCAGGAGTGCAGAGGGAGGCACCACTCTGTGCTCCCTGCTGGCCTTCGCACACCCTCTGGTGTTCTTTTCAATCCCCTTGCTTCCCTGCCCGAGCACTGCACAGCAACTGTACTGCCAATGTCGAGTGTGGGCCTTTCTCAGTGGCTGCTGGCTTCGGCAGTGTCTTCCCGCAGCCACTGCTGCCCCCGACCTTCCGTGCATCCTGTTTCCTCACTTGCATCATTTTCGCCCTGATGTTATTTTACTGTCGAGCTGTAATTTCAGCTTGCGGAAGAGTAATGCAGGTGTGAGCACAGTACAGGTGTATTTGGAGAGTCCTTCTTATCGATTTGACTGCGGGCTGTCCCAAGAATGCTGGGTGCGTGCGCTCCTGGCCCAGCCTAGGCGGCGGCCTCGCAGGCGGCCTTGCTGCTGTCGGCTGCAATGAAGCAGTCTGGGTGCGCCTTCTTGAGCTGCCTGCGAGGGGCCAAATGGAGGATTGAACTAGCTGCCAATGCCAACCCTAACAGAGGGGTGGCATGCAGGCACAGGCGGACTAGGCCGACCACACCAGGCGCATGCAGGGTGCTCACTGCAGCGCCTCCATCAGCTGCTGCACATGGCCGTTGAACTGGGCCCTGAGAGGCGGAAGGAGGAATCAGAGCTGTGGCATGAACTGCTGACCTCGCAGGATGGAGGGGAGCAGTGTGCCTGCTGGGCTTCCTCGCCGGCCAGCAGCAGCATGATGGACTGTTCCAGCACGACTGTCTCTGGCTGTCTACAGCTCAAGTGAGCCAGCACCCACCTGGCATCGTCCGCCTGGCGTGTCACATCAGCGCACTGCCCCTTGAGCTCCTCCACCTCCGCCTCCAGCCGCGCGTTGGCCTCCTGCAGTGAGAGGGCGCGAGGAAGCAGGCAGAGCAGCAGGTGAGTCGGGTGCTGGGCTCGTACGTTTCTTGCAATAACAACACGGATTCTGTTAGCACTTTCCTTTTCATCACGGCAAGGCTTTAAAGGGCACTCCTGAGCAATCAATGCCCCCCACAAACAGCCATCCTTCCCACCTGGCTGGACGCTGCCTCGGCGCGGCGGTGCGCCACCTCCGCCTCCTTCTCCGCCGCCGCCTTCTCAGCGGCCACAAAGGCGGACCGCGCCCTCTCCCGCTCCTCAAGGGCCGCCGCGTACTTCCTGGCGGCCGTCTCCTGCTTGATCTTCATCTCCTTGATGTCCTTCTCTGCAGGCGGTTTGTGGCAGAGAGGGTGATTCGGAGGGCGGGGCGGTGTCGGTTGACGGCCTGCTGCTGTCAAGGCGAGGGGCAGCACATATTTTGGGTAAGCACTGCAGACGCAGGACAGTGACACTGGCATACAAGCATGCAATGCCAGCCAACAGCAATCAGCCTGGCTGAAGGGCATAGCAGATTGCACACGGCCACCCGCCACCGCCGCCAGCCGCACCCAGCGCCAGCGCGTGCGCGGTGTGCTGGTTGAGCAGGCGCTGGATCTCGGAGGCGGGGTCCAGCGGCCGGCTGACGCCCAGCCCCGCAAAGCCCTTGCTGCCGCCAAACATGGGTGCGGGCTGCGGGCTGCGTGGATGGGGCGAGGCTTATGTACCCGGAGCGAGTGCGGCAGCGGCGGCGGCGGCGGCGCAGCGGCGGCGGCAGGAAGGGAGGCGGCACTGAGGCGCTGGCCCTGCCCACCTCTTGATCAAGCCTTCAGACCTTCGGAGGAGCGGCACAGGGCCTGGAAGAGACTGCGGGACGCTTGAATTGCAGGCGAGGGCCGGCTCACTGGAGCAGCTGGGGTGGTCAGGAAGCACTCGAGCAAGAGATGGAGAGCAGGAGGGAGAGAGCAGGCTGTGGGAGCTGCCGGCAGCGCCCATGCGGCGGCGGCGCTGGCCTCATGAGCTCTTCCACTCTTCCCCTGCTCCCCCAGTGTCTATCTGCAGTCCAAGAGCAGCACCATGCGCTCCAGCAGTGGCCCCACCTCGAGCCTGGCGGCCGCAGTGGACGGCCTGCTGGCCGACACGGTGCTGGGCGCCCTGGGCCCCACGCCCAGCCCCAAGCGCAAGGCCCCAGAGCCTGCCGAGGCAGGAGGCGCAGAGGACTCGGCCGCCGAGGCGCCGGTGCGGCAGCGGCGGCGGCAGGCGTCGGTTGGCCAGGCGTTGACCGGGCGCTGGGATTGCAGCCCTGTGTGCCCCACCTCTGTACTTAGTGTTTCTCAATCCCCAGCGCCGCCCAACTGTCCACTGCATCTTGCAGCCATGCGAGGCTGAGGCGCCGCCTGCCAAGAAGGCCAAGACCTCGGAGCGCACGGTCAACGCTTTCGCCACCGCCGCCGACCCCCCACCCACCATCCCTGCGGCCCCGACTGCCCCTGATGCCCTGCTGCTGGGTGCGCCCCCCGCTCCGGCTGTGGACCTGGAGGCAGCGCTGGGTGAGCTGCTGGCCGAGGATGAGGAGGAGCTGCCCAGCACCCAGCCGCTGCCCAGCACCCAGCCGGCGGCAGCCTCGCCCGCGACGGCAGCGCCAACGGCAGCACCCAGCGGGCCAGCCACCTGCAACATGCAGCGGCCTGCCTCGCCAGCCGCCGTGGTGGTGCCTGCAGGAGAGGGTCAGCCATCCGAGGCAACCGACGAGGCAGACATGGCCGAGACGCTGCCCAGCACCCAGCCTGCCACACAGCGCGCAGCAGGCAGCTGCGGCAGCGCCGCGCCAGGCAGCCGCCGGCCCGCTGCGCCCAGCGCCGTCACCTGCCCCACTGCCGTGGTGCTGGCTGCCATCGCTGCGCCGGGCGCTGCAGCCCCTGCAGTCGTACCAGCACCCACCGCCACCGCGGCAGCATCCCCTGCTTGCCCTGCCCACCACCACTCGCCCACCACTCATTGCCCACCACCCACTGCCCACCACCACTCGCCCACCACCAAACCGCCCACCACCACGCTTTCACTGCCGCTCGCTAGCGCTGCTGCTGTTGCCCTGCCCGCCGCGCCGCCTGCCGCTGCCGCTGGGGATGCCGTCTGCGCTGCTGCTGCCACTGCTGCTTCTGCCGACCGCACCTGCCTGGAGCCTCCTGCGGCCACGGCCCACATCAACCTGCTCAAGCCGGTGAGGGGCTGAGAGGGGATGCATGAATGGGTTGCTGCTTACCTGTGCATGCTGTTACCTGCAGCGTTAGCGTCTGCATGCTGATCATGAGCCTCTCACCATCATGTGCAGGGTGTGCCAGCGGACTCACAGAGCAGCGGGTACAGTGGCAGCTGTGGCGCCGGCGGCTGGACGGACAGCAGCAGCGAGGTGGGTGTTGAGAGTTGTGCAGGTGCCGTGAGAGGTGGGGCATTTACGAGGTGCAGGTGATGCGTGGTGTCAGCAC